>Ga0116178_10001323_pt1 | contig 20539 bp, 22 predicted proteins | sample AD_STIC12_MetaG_FD_89880 | JGI IMG/M metagenome (GOLD analysis project Ga0116178, IMG submission 89880) | Active sludge microbial communities of municipal wastewater-treating anaerobic digesters from USA - AD_STIC12_MetaG | ecosystem: Engineered > Bioreactor > Anaerobic > Digestate | place: USA... | reverse complement strand
TTTTTAAATCTTCTAAATCCTTTTTAACTTTTTCTAAACCAGCGGCAGTTAAATAAGTTTCTTTACTTTCCATAAAATCTATTTAATAAAAATTTAAATCCAATTTAAGATATCACAAAAAAAATAAATAGGCAAACAAAACATAATTTAATGATTTTTTTCATACCAAGAAAAAAAATCTTTAGCTACTGGGACGGCCACACCACTTCCTTCTCCGCCCTCTTCAATTAAAACAGTTAAAACTAATTGGGGCTTATCAAAAGGGACAAAACTAGTAAACCAAGCGTGATTGTCAGCTTTAGCTGACCATTGAGCTGTACCGGTTTTTCCAGCGACGGCAATTTCTAAATTAGACAGGGCCCGCGCGCTACCTTGGGTAACAGTCTGTCTCATGCCTTCTCTAATTATTTTTAAATAGTTATCCGGAATAACTTTTTCTTGTAATTTGGTAATTTTAGTTTCTTGAGAGGCGTTATCAGCTGGATCAACTAAACTTTTTAAAATATGAGGTTGATAAATAGTCCCGCCATTGGCAATAGTGGCTGTTAAAGAAGCAATTTGTAAAGGTGTAACTAATAAATCACCCTGACCAATGGAAAGATTATAGGTGTCGCCAATAAACCATTTCTCTTTCTTAGTATCTAATTTCCATTGACGACTTGGGATAAAACCCTTAGCTTCTTCTGGTAAATCTATCCCTAGAGTTGAACCAAAATTAAATTTTTTTAGATAAATTATTAACTTGTCCAAACCCAAACCAACAAAATTATTATAACCACCACCAATATAATAGAAAAAAGTATTAACCGATTCAGCCAAAGCCTTTCGAACGTCTGTTGAGCCATGCCCCCCGGATTTCCAATCGGGAAAAAACCAACGATCTACCTGAATACCCCCATTACTTAAAATTGTCGTATTTTTATCAACTATTTTTTCATTAAGAGCGGCAGCGGCAAACAGTGGCTTTATTGTAGAACCAGAAGGATACAAACCACTCCAAGCTCTGGCGAATAATGGATTGTTTTCGTCGTTTATAAGGTTTTTATATTCATCAGCCGAAATACCCCTTACAAACAAATTATTATCAAAAGCAGGTAAATTAACTAAGGCCAAAATTTCCCCATTATTAGGATCCAGCAAAATAGCCACCGCCTTTTTTTTATTTATTGCTTGTAACTCTTTTAATAAAAATTCTTCTAATTTTTTTTGATATTCTAAATTAATTGTCAAAATTAAATTCTTACCCACTTTGGGAGCTGCTACTTTAACAACATTTTTCCCTTTTCCTAAGGCATCGACTTCTATGGCTTTCTCACCATAAACCCCTCTTAACTCTTTTTCATATTGTTTTTCTAAACCAGTTTTACCAATAAAATCGGTTAGTAAATAATTTGAATTATTCTGTAACTCGTTCTTATTAATTTTTCCAGTATAACCCAACAAATGTGCCAAAGAATAAATAGTAGCGTCTCCATTTTTTAAAGTTGAACTGGTGTTTTCCGAGGAATACAGATAAAATCGATTGTAAGTTTGTTCCATGGTAATACCAGGAATTTCAGCACCACTAAGAATAAGACTCATGGCTTTACCATAATCAAGGTTTTCTATTAAATTAATTGCTTGTAAAGTTTTACCACTGTTATTGAGTTTAGCTTTTAAATCTAAAATACTAATACCGCTTAAATTAGAAATTTTTTCTAATGTTTTATTTAAATTTTCTTCATTCTTAGGAAGATCTTGGGGCGAAAGAACTAGATTAAAAGAAGGGACGTTGGTTACTAAAGGAATATTATTGCGATCATAAATTACTCCCCTTTCAGCAATAATCGGTTTAACTCTTAAGCGATTATCTTCAGCTTGCGCTCTAAAATCTTTTCCTTGCCATATTTGCAAAAAAATATTTCTTAAAAAAATTACACCCACAATTAAAAAAATAAAACAGCCGATTAATTTAATTTTTTTTATGTTGGCAGCTACACCGATAAACTCCGACAGTTCTACTGATTGAGATTTTTTATTATCAGTTATCCAAGTTTCTTCCACCCATCTTTTACGACTAATTTCCTTAACTGATTCATTCAAAATTCTCCCCTCTTGAATTAAAAAGGGGTTGTCGTTTCTTGATTTTTTTTTATGAGACCAAAAAAATTTCATTTTTAATTAAAGATAAAAAACTCTCTAAATAACCCAGAGAATTTTTTTAATAAAAAATTAACAATCAAAATTAAAGGTAAATTTACAATTGCACCAATTAAACCAAACCTTAGATAATCTAAAAAAGAGTAGGTTAAACCAAGGTCGTATTTAATGCTAATTAAAAAATTAAGTAGAACAAAAATTAAATTATAAAAGACAAAAACTAGGCAAGATGTAACCAACAACACAATAGTTGTTTTGTTGGTTAAAAAAAAACGGGAAATAAACGTAATAATTAAAAAAGTTAAAAAAATTGTGAAGAGATACAAACCAAAAATAGAAGAATTAAATAATTCCATTAAAAAACCAACCCAAATAATTAAATAAAATAATCTGTCATATTTTTTATTTAAAAAAAATAAAAAAATTAAAGAAACTAAAATAAGATTAATTGAAGAAAATGGCTGATAAAAAGAAGCCACTAAACCCATTTGTATTATTATCAATGTTAAACCAAAGATAAAAGAGAGGGCCCAACGGACAGCCATATTTTTTAATTAATTAAAACGGAAATAATAGAAAGCTTATTTAAATCAACTGCTGGTTTAATTATTGCGGTTTGAAATGGCTGATATAATTCTTTTTCTACCGATTCGATTTTTCCAATTAATAGTCCGCTGGGAATATTTTTATCTAGATTAGAAGATACCACAATATCCCCTTGTTTAATCACTTCAGTTAAGGGTACTAGGGTTAATTTAAGACGTAAGTTATGTTCCCCATTAACAACTCCGATGGTTTTATCTTGATTATATATCGAAGCAGAAATACGGCTTTGATTATCAGTTAATATTTTAACTTGAGCAATATTACTTTCAGTTTTAATAATTTTTCCTACCAAAATTCCATCGCCAGTTATCACCGCCTGACCTTCTCTTATCTCATCTTCACTACCGCGGTCAATTAATAAAACATTACTAGAAGAATCTGGAGATTTACCTATAATATTAGCCAAGACAACCTTAGAATCATTTTTGATAAAATTTAATTGAGAACGTAAAATATTATTTTCTTCCCTTAATTGGCTGAGTTCTGCTTGCTGGACAGAAAAAGAGGTAAGTTTTTCTAAACATTTTTTATTTTCTTCAAATAAATTTTTATAACTGGCCCAGCGAGCAAAATAATTTTTTATATCATTACTAAGATTATAAATTGCAAAACTAGATTTACCAACAATAAACCTAGCCCCCGCTTCTATTGGACTTAACCAACCTTGATAATGAAAAAAAATTATAAAAATTAAAATTAACAAAGAAGCGAGAATTGATTTCCTTTTCATAAAATCGTTGATAAAAAATTCCATCTAAAAAAGAAAGAATCTTATTTTTCGAGCGAAGAAGGTAAGGCTACGTTAGCCAAGAGATCATTATTTTCAATTAAAATAGCAGTACCTCTAACAACGCAGGTTAAGGGATCATCAGCAATTCTTACGGGAATATCAGTCGTTTGAGTAATAGCTCTATCTAAGCCCTTAAGCAAAGCACCACCCCCACTTAAAACAATGCCTCGTTCGTGAATATCGGCGATTAATTCTGGGGGGGTTACTTCTAAAACTGATTTAATATTATCTAAAATGGTCCAAACTGAACGTTGGATAGCTTCTCGAACATCATTATCAGAAATAATATTTTCTCTAGGTAAACCGGTCATAATATCTCGACCACGAATGGCACACTCTAAAGATTCATCTAATTCTTTAGCTGAGCCAATTTTTATTTTTAGTTCTTCAGCATGTGTTTCACCAATCAAAAGATTAAATCTTTCTTTGGCATACTGCATAATATTTTTATTAAACTCGTCTCCAGCTATTTTAATAGACTTAGAAGTAACAATACCGCTTAATGAAATTACTGCGATTTCGGTAGTTCCGCCACCGATATCCACAATCATACTAGCTACTGCTTCTTCAACTGGTAATTTTGCACCAATAGCTGCGGCCATTGGTTCTTCAACAATAATGGCCCTTCTACCTCCAGCACCCAAGACAGCATCTTCCACTGCCTTACGTTCCACCTCGGTAATTTCCAACGGGACACCAATAACTACAGTAGGCCGAGGATTTATAAAACGACCATTACTAATTTTATTAATAAAATATTTAATCATTTTTTCTGTTACTTCAAAATCAGAAATAATTCCATTAGTCAAAGGCTTGGTAACAGTAATATAAGGTGGGGTTTTTCCTAACATCATTTTAGCTTCCTGACCGACTGCTAAAATTTGTTCGGTACGTAGATTAATTGCAATTACCGACGGTTCGTTAATAACAATCCCCCGTTCTCTTTCATAAACTAAAGTATTGGCCGTGCCTAAGTCGATACCAATTCTTTTATTAAATTGTTCCTTAATTTTTTTAATAAACATACTTTAATCAACCATTTTTTTTTCTGTTAAAAAAGACATTTCAAAAAAAGAAAAAGCTAAAATTAAAATTATTGAGTTCCACCACCGTAGCAAACGAAAACTCTGTAAAAATAAAGCCACAATTAACAAGGCAGCAAAGAATAAACTGTGCCGAAAAGATTTTTTAACTATACGAAAATATGGTTCTTTGGATTTAACCAAATAAACTCTAGCTAAAAAACCTACTATTGAGATAGAACCGGCGGAAGCTAAAAATAAGCTTAGATAAAAAAAGACCATGTTCCAAAAACTTGCTTGAAGCGGATCTACACTAAATAAAACTATTAACCAGGCGCCCCAACAAATTAAGGTGGAAAAAATCATTAAAAAAAGATAATGTTTTAATCGCATATCTATTTAACATCTTAGCTTAAATAACAATAAAAATCAAGAGATTTTTTTGCGCTTAAATTAGCTTAAATCTGCCGAATCACAAATATCTTTAAAATCACAATGACTACAAGTAAAAACCGACGGTTTGGCGGGAAAATCCGATTGTTTGATTTCAGAAATTTGACTGATTATTTTTTCTTCCAATTTAGTTAATTCTTTGTTAGAACCGATAAAAGAAACTTTGGTATTTCCATCTAAATAATAAAAAGTTAGTTGGGCGGGTTTTTCTTGCAATACTTTTTCAGCAGCTAACTGATAAATTAAAAGCTGTTCTTTATCTTCTGAAGTTAGTTTCCCCTCTTCCTTAGCTTCTCCTGTTTTATAATCAATAATCTCCACTGAGCCATCTGATAGACAATCAATGCGATCAATCTGTCCCTTGAGCTTGACGTCACCGAATCTTAGGTTGAAACCGACTTCCAACATTTTGGGTACTCGCCAATCAGTTTTTTCATAAAATTCTCTCAATATTTTTCTACCTTTTTCAAAATATTTTTGTCTTTGATTTTTATCTAAATACCATTCATTAATCCAAGATTCTTCATAAAAATTTAATAATTTTTCTAATGAGGGTACACGAATTTCGTTTGTTCTAGAAGTAGCTGATTGCTCACCAAATAAATTTCCCTGAGCAACCGAGTTAAGACTTATAACTTCTTGATAAAATTTTTGTAACGTCAGATGAATAGTTTTACCAAAACTGAAACTAGCGCTACCTTTAGTTGGAATATGTAAAATATGAGCAAAACGGTACTGACGTGGGCAGGTACTGAAAGTTTTGAGTTGAGTAAAACTAAAGGCCGCAGGCAAAATATTAGGGAATTTTTCTGATACTTTTTTTACCTTCTTTTTCTTCTCAACAAAATTTTCTTCTCCTGTTTCTTCATTTAAAGTTGTGGTGGATAAACCAATTTCTTGGATAAATCGAGACGGTTTACGCTTTCTGTTACCGCCATAGTTATCAGCTAAAGTTAGAAATAAACCATCTCTCGCTCTAGTCACACCAACATAAAATAATCTTCTTTCCTCTTGAAGATGAGCATCACCACTCGGTAAAATTTCCTTAATCAGTTTTTCTGGTAACTCAATTGGTTCACTTCTATTAACCGAAGGAAATTTCATTTCTACCAAATTAACTAAAAAAATGTATTTAAATTCTAGGCCTTTGGCAGCATGAAGGGTCATAATTTTAACAGCTTCAGGACCAGCAGAGATATTTTTTTCTAACGCACCTTCTTCGCCAGATTCTAACAAATAATTAAAAAAATCTAAAAAATTTTTAACCCTTTTTTCAACATGACTAGTTTCAAATTTTTCCACAGCATTATAAAACTGTTTTAAAAACATGATCTGTTTAGCTGCTTCAATCTTTCCAGCGTTATTTTGAACGACTAAATTTTTTAAATACCCAGTATCATTCAAGAAAGCATAAACCACCCCAGTGGTTGGCAATTCTTTGGCCGTTTGTGTGTGTTTTTCTAAAAAACGCAGCAAATTATCAATCTTCCTTAAAGTCTCTTCTGTTAAATCTAAAATTTGCCGGGTTTTTAAAATTTCAAAAATTGATTCACTTTTTTTCTTGGCTTGGTGAGTTATTTTTATCAAATCATCATAATTTAAATCGATAAAAGAAGAGCTCAAAATCCTATATAAGGCGCTATTTTCGTGATAATTATCTAGTAATTTTAAATAAGCAATAATATCAAGCACCAAATCTTGACGATATAAGCCAGAAGAGGCCAAAAATTGAAAAGGGATATCTAATTTATCTAAGGCTAAAGTAAACAAATCAGCTTCGCTATTAGAACGAATTAAAATGGCAAAATCATTCCAGGTGCAATTTCCACCGCGTTCTTCTTCTTTAATTTTCAATTGTTGAATTTTTTCAGCTACTTTTCTGGCTTCTTCTTCTCCGGTGCGAGCCTTAATAACCTCAATAATCCCCTCTTCTTTATTTTGTGATAATAATTTTTTGTTAATCTTAAGATTGACCTCCAAACGATCGGGATTATTAAAAGAAATCAATTTATATGCATAATCCAAAATATTTTGACAACTTCGATAGTTATAAATTAAAGTAATTAAACTAGTATTAGAAAAATCTCTTTTAAAATGCAAGATATTAGAAATAGCCGCTCCTCGAAACTTATAAATAGACTGATCATCATCGCCAACTACGGTAAGATTATTTTTAGGCGAAGCTATCAATTTAATTAATTCGTATTGAGCTAAATTGGTATCTTGAAATTCATCAACTAGAATATATTTAAACTGTTGACGGTAGAATTCTAAGATTTGCGGTCGCTCTTTAAATAATTTTAGAGTATAAGCAATCAAATCTCCAAAATCTAAAACGTTATTGTCTAGTAAAAGTTGGTTATAAGTATGATAAGCATTGGCAATTTCTTGGTATTTCTTTTTTTCATCATAAATTGTTCCCTCAACGATCAAATCAGCATCTAAGATTAAAGACTCGGCATATTGTAAATAATCGGCAGGAGAAATCATTTCGTCTTTGCAGCGAGAAAAATGCTTTAGCAACGCATGGATAAATTTGGTCGGATTACCTAGTGGTCTATAATAATCTAAATCAAATTTATCTAAATTTTCTCGCACTAAAAGCCAACTTTCAGTTTGGGTTAGCAGCTTGAAATCTCCAGGTAAACCTACTTCCAAACAATGTTGTTTTAAAATTCGCTCACAAAAAGAATGAAAAGTATGCACCCATAAATCTAAAAAACCGTATGGTAGTAGTTGATCAATTCTTTCCTCTAATTCCTGAGCAGCCTTATCAGTAAAAGTCAAAGTTAATATTTCTTCGGTTTTGGCTAATCTATTTTCTACCAACCAAGCTAAACGACGAGTTATTACTGTAGTTTTACCCGTACCAGCTCCCGCGACAATTAATAAAGGACCATTCTTATGAGTAACCGCCTGCTGTTGCTCGGAATTTAAATTTTCTAGTAACTTAGACATATTATATTTAAACGAATACGGACCCGCTCAAGGGCCCGTATTAAATCTAATCGAAAATTTGGTAAAATAAATTTACGCAACCTCTTCAAAGCTAATCTGCCCTAATGGATTCATTTTAGCTAAAATCAACTTTATTTCCAAATCGGGAAAATTTTGAACAATTACTTCTTTAGCTTTTTTCATATCTCTCACATGAGTATCTTGTTCCATTTCAGACGATTCAAAAGATTCTCTGCCACCATAAGCACCACAATCAGTATGGTTCATTAAAATAATTTGACTAATACCATGCAAAGAAACAGAAATTTCTATTTGTTTAAGAATAATTTGTGCTTCTTTAAGGTTAGTTTCGTTGATTAAACCCTTAACTGCACCAGCTAAAGACACGAGGTCGCAATTATTTAATAAGTGATTTTCATTTAACCAATTTTTAATCGCCTCCCCCAAACGAAAATCCATGCAGTGAACAATTAAACTTTTGCATTGATGAGACATAATTTGATTACTTATTATTTTGGTTTTCATTAGAAACTTGACCCAAACCAAGGCGATGACTACGATGTTTACGGGCCACCCTAATTCTAGCCAATTCTCTTTCTATCTTACTTGCCAAAGCAGTATATTCAACATCATCAACAGCTTTCTCTTTCATCAATTCCACAGCTCTCTTTCTAGCTTGCTCAGCCCGATCTAAATCAATTTTTTCTGCCATTTCGGCATTATCAGCTAAAACCACGACGCGACTATTAGGCTGAACTTCTATAAAACCACCAGCTACAGCCAAAAAAATTGTCTGATTATCATTTTTAACACGTAATTCTCCTGGAATTAAAGCTGAAACTAGAGGAATGTGATGCGGTAAAATAGTAATTTCCCCAGTTTTAGTTGGTAAAGAAACTTCATCCACTTCTGACTTGTAGATATTGCCTTCCGGGGTAGTTATTTCAAAAGAAATTTTATCCATAATTTCAAAGATTGGAATTATTTATTCGCTTCTTCAACACTACCAATCATATAAAAATTTTGTTCTGGAACAGTATCATATTTTCCATCTAAAATTTCCTTGAAACTTCTTACCGTTTCGGCTACTGGAACGTATTTTCCTGGACGACCAGTGAAAGTTTCCGCAACATTAAACGGTTGAGATAAAAATTTCTGAATTTTGCGCGCTCGAGAAACAGTAATCTTATCTTCATCAGATAATTCTTCCATACCTAAAATAGCAATAATATCTTGCAGATCTTTATATCTTTGTAAAACTTGCTGAACACGACGAGCAACATTATAATGTTCTTCCCCTACAATATTTGGATCCAAAATAGTTGAAGAGGAATCCAAAGGATCTACGGCTGGGTAGATACCCAATTCTGATAAGCCACGGGATAAAACAACAGTGGAATCAAGGTGGGAAAAAGTAGTAGCAGGAGCTGGGTCGGTCAAATCATCGGCTGGTACATACACCGCTTGTACCGAAGTAATAGAGCCCTTATTAGTAGAAGTGATTCTTTCCTGCAAGGCACCCATTTCTGTAGCCAAAGTTGGTTGATAACCTACCGCTGAAGGCAGACGACCAAGCAAAGCAGATACTTCTGAGCCAGCTTGAGTAAAACGAAAAATATTATCAACGAACAAAAGTAAGTCTTTACCTTCTTCATCTCTAAAATATTCAGCCATCGCCAAGGCTGATAAGGCGACACGGGCTCTAGCTCCTGGTGGCTCATTCATCTGTCCAAAAACTAGAGTGGTTTTATCCAAAACACCAGAATCTTTCATTTCTCTATATAAATCATTACCTTCACGAGTACGTTCGCCAACACCGGCAAACATGGAATAACCGCCGTGTTCATGGGCAATATTTCTAATTAACTCTTGAATAACTACTGTTTTACCTACACCAGCACCACCAAATAAACCAATTTTTCCGCCTTTCAAAAAGGGACAAATCAAATCAATCACCTTAATACCTGTTTCCAAAACTTCTGATTTAATAGACTGATCAGTAAATTCCGGTGCTGGACGATGGATTGGATATTTCTTTTTAATTTTTACTTCGCCCAAACCATCAATCACATTACCAGTAATATCAAACATTCTGCCTAAGGTTTCCTTACCCACAGGTACAGAAATAGGTGCTTCAGTATCTATTACTTCTTGATCGCGTCTTAATCCATCAGTAGAACTCATAGCCACTGTTCTAACTAAATTGTTCCCAATATGCTGTTCCACCTCAAGAATTAATTTCTTGCCATCTGGTAAGGTGGTTTCCAAAGCATCATAAATGTTGGGCAGTTTTTCTGGAAAAAACACATCCACAACCACACCAATAATTTGCGAAATTTTACCTTTATTCATACAACGATGTAAATTTGTTAATTTTTTTATTTAATTTAGATAAATTATTCCAAAGCTGCAGCTCCACCGGAAATTTCAGCTATTTCTCTAGTAATACCCGCTTGACGTGCTTGGTTTAGAGCAAACACTAAATCACCAATCATTTCTTCTGCTGCTTCTGAAGCGTTACGCATAGCCATCATTCTGGCGCTGTGCTCTGAAGCGCTTGATTCTAATAAAGCTTGAAAAAGCTGAACTTCAATTAATTTAGGTAACATTTTTTCCAAAATCCAAGCCGGATTAGGTTCAAAAATAAAATCCACCGATTGTTCTGAAAAATCACATTCATTTTGTTCTTTTTCACACAAACTTTTAATCATTTTTTCTAAATCAACCGGAGAAATTGGCAATACTTGACGAATGGTTGGTTTTTGCAATACTGCCGAAATATAATCGGTATAAATAATGGCCACTTTATCAAATTTCTTTTTTTCAAAATCTGTTTTAATAATTTCTATAATTGGTTTAACTTCTAATAAATTAGGAGTATCGGAAAAATTATTAAAACTTGCTACAACTTTTAAACCCATTTTTATAGCTATTTTTTCACTTTGTTTACCAATAGTAATAGCTGAAATCTCAATTTTATTTTTAGCTGCAGGAGAAATTATTTTTTTACCAAAAGATCTCTGAACAGCAATTAAATCAACATTTTTTATTTGTTCAATGGTTTTCTTAAAGATATTGGAGTTAAAACCACCACACAAACCCCTATTAGAACTTACAATCACCAGTAATATTTTTTTAACTGGACGAATTTGCATTAAAGGGTGTTTGGTTAGAACCTTCATCTCTGAAAGCTTTAACAACATTTCTCTAGCTAATAAAGCATACGAACGAGTCGCTAAAGCAGTGCGGACAGCCTTACGCATTTTAGAAGCTGAAACTAATTCCATAGCCTTGGTAATTTTTTTAGTATTACCAATTGATTTAATTCTGCGTCTAACTATTTTAGCATTAACTGCCATAAATTATTGTTTGATAAATTCTTCGCAAGCTTCTTTTAACTCACTCTCAATTGTTTCGTCCCACTCACCTTGGGAAATTTTCTTTAACAAGCTGGAACGAGAAGCTGAAGCAAAAGACAAAAATTTCTTTTCCACCGCAGCAATTTCAGCCACGGCAAATTTATCAAAATAACCGTTATTAACCGCGTAGATAACTACTACCTCTTGTTCTACTGGCATTGGTTGATACTGAGGCTGTTTTAATAATTCAGTAATTCTCTGTCCTCTTTCAATTTGTTTTTTAGTTTCCGGATCCAAATCAGAAGCCATCTGAGCGAAAGCTTCGAGTTCTCTAAATTGAGCCATGGCTAATTTTAATTTACCTGCCACTTTTTTCATTGGTTTAATTTGAGCATCACCGCCAACACGAGACACGGAAATACCCACATTTAAGGCTGGACGAATACCGCGATAAAACAAATCTGTTTCCAAAAAAATTTGACCATCGGTAATAGAAATAACATTAGTGGGAATATAAGCGGTTACATCACCAGCTTGAGTTTCAATAATTGGTAAGGCAGTAATTGATCCGCCTCCGTGTGCCTTATTACGACGACAAGCTCTTTCTAATAATCTAGAATGAAGATAAAAAACATCTCCTGGGTATGCCTCGCGTCCTGGTGGACGGCGTAATAATAAAGAAATTTCACGATAAGCCCAGGCTTGTTTAGACAGATCATCATAAATACACAAAACATCCTTACCTTGATCCATAAAATATTCACCCATAGCTACACCAGCATAGGGGGCTAAATAATTTAAAGAAGCGGGATCAGAAGCACCAGCCACCACAACAATAGTGTAATCCATGGCTCCGGTTTCTTTTAATTTAGCCACAATTCTAGCAATTTTAGATTCCTTCTGGCCAATGGCTACATAAACGCAAATCATGTTTTTGCCTTTTTGATTGATAATAGTATCAATAGCTAAGGCAGTTTTTCCAGTTTGTCTGTCACCAATAATCAATTCACGTTGACCACGACCAATGGGAATCATGGCATCAATAGCTTTGATGCCAGTTTCTACAGGCTGAGAAACACGTTCGCGAGTCATAACGCCAGGTGCAATTCTTTCCAAGGGATAAAATTTGGTGGTTTTAATCTTGGGTCCGCCATCTAAAACTTGTCCCAAAGGATTAACTACACGACCAATTAAGTTATCAGCTACTGGAACGGACAAAATTCTTCCGGTGCGTTTAACCACATCACCTTCTTTAATATGTTTATATTCACCAAGCAAAATTGCCCCAACCACTTCTTCTTCCAAATTCAAAACCACACCGTATGTCCCACCAGGAAACTCTAACATTTCATTAGCTTGGCATTTAGTTAATCCGCTCATGCGAGCGATAGAGTCACCGACTTCAATAACATGACCAATTTCTTCGACTTCGACACTTTGCTCAAAAGAAGAAATATTCTTTTTAAGTTCTTCAACAATTGAGTTAATAGACATATTTTAATTAAATGATTGTTTTAAATTTAATAATTGTGTTTTAAGACTGGCATCAATAATTTTATCATCAGTTTGTAAAATAAATCCTCCCAAAATACTCTCGTCAATAATTATTGTTTCCTCAATTTTACCAGCTAAAGAATTTTTTATTTTTTCAACCGTCTTTAAATCCCCTTTCTTGGCTAAAGTAATTTTTACCTCTTGGATACCTTCCGAGGATTTGGCATATCTTTCAAACTCCTCAATAATTTGGTCAATTTTCTTAACTTTATTTTCTTTAATCAAAAAGGTAGCAAAATTTTTAACTGCTATTTTAATTTGAGCCGGTTTTAAATCTTTAACAGTTTCTAACAAAATTTTAGCGTAAAACTTGTTGCTTTTACCTTTGGCCATATTATTTCAACTTAATACTTTTAACCGCGCTTTCAATTAATTCTTTATCCTTTTTATTATCTACTTTTTCTTTTAAAATTTTTTCTAGGGCAGTTATTACCAACTCTCCGGCATCTTTTTTAATTGCTAAGATCATTTCTTCTCGTTCTTCTTTTATTTTTTCTTTAGCTTGAATAACAAGAGATTCAATTTCTTTTTTAGATTGATCTTTAATTTCATCTGATAAACGCTTGCTTTCGGCAGCTGTTTTTTCCAAAATTTGATGGGATTCAGTCTTAGCCTCGTTAATTATCTTTTGATATTCAGTATTACTTTTAGCTAAATTATCTTCAATTTTTTTAACGTTATTTAAACTTTCATCAATTATTTTTTTACGATCAGCCATTTTTTTAGTTAAAGGTTTTAAAATCAAAAACCATAAAATAGCTGCCACTAAAGCAAAATTGATTAGTTGAAAAACAAATAACTGTCCATTAATACCTAAAGAACCCAAAACTCCCCCCTCGGCAGTTCCGGTAGTTTCGGTTAATTCTGGTGCTTCTTCAGAAGCATGAGCAATTTCTATAAAATTCATAATAAATAAAAATAATTTTTAGCGGTTAGACCTCCAAAAAGGTCCAACCAAAAAAACTACTTTAAAGTGAAAACCACCACCAAAGAATAAATGGCGATAGCTTCAGCAAAAGCCGCACCTAACAACATAGGCACAAACAATTTACCAGAAGCTTCTGGGTTTCTGCCAATAGCTTCCATAGCCTTAGCCACAATCTTACCAATAGCAAAAGCAGGAAAAATACCGCCAATTGCCATAGTAGCGCCTTTCATAATTGTCACAATTGATTCGTGATCCATATTTTTAAAACGTCTTCCGCGGGACTTATTTTTTAATGAATTATATTTTTGCCTCAGTTGACGTTAAATTTATATTTTTTAATGATTTTCTTCTCCGTGGGTTTCCATTGTTGCCACTGTTAGATAAACTAGGGTCAACATGGCAAACACTGCTGCCTGTATCAACCCCACTAAAATTTCCAATAACATAAAAGGGGCCGGCACAATTAAACCAACAATAGCAGAAATAACTGAAATCAAAACTTCACCGGCAAAAATATTACCAAACAACCTGAGAGATAAAGATAAAACTTTTGCGGCTTCACTGATTAATTCAATTAAACCAACTGCCATTTCTACAATAGCAGTAAAAATAGCCACCGGACCTTTTTTAATACTCTTAACTAAGGTGCCAATTTGTATAAATTTATTAGCATAAGTGAAAAAACCTACAGTCAAAAACCCAAAAACATGGGAAGAAAATACTGAAACCAAAGCCATGGCTAAGGTTAAATTTAAATCCGTATTAGCTGGACGCAAAATCATTTTATGATTCCAAGTAATACTACCCGTGCCTGGTAATTGACCTAACCAATTAGAAAGTAAAATAAAAAAGAAGACCGAACCGACAATTGGCAAAAAACGCAAAGTCTTTTTTCGGTCTCCTGTAACCTGATCAAAATAATCCATTAACAACTCTAGAATGTGTTCAAAAAAATTTTGGATCCCTGATGGCCTTAAGTTGATACTTTTTTTAATTAAAATACCCACTACTAAAAAAATAATTGTGCCTAATAAGGCATTAATCATTGTATTGGTTACATTGATTCCGCCAATTCGGCCTAAAACATCTGGCACTAAAGCAGGGATATGCATAATATTTATTTTATCTTTTTATACTCTTCTCCGTAAATTTTAGCTTTTTTATAGATAAGTTTTGCTGAAATAATTGCCGCTAAAACAAAACCTAAAACTAAAAATAGTGGGGATTTATGATATTTTTCATCTAACCATTGACCCAAAAGAGCTAAAATAACCACTGGAACAGCAATAGATGCCCCAAAATCTCCGGCAATCTTCAAACCAAACAAATAATAAGAACGATCATTTTTAACTTCTTTTTTATCCATAAAATAAAGATGGCTATATTCTACTAAAAATATAGCCTAGCGTCAAGTATTTTTTAAACTCAAAATGTGAATAAATGGCTTAAACCAATTTAAACAATTTTTGAGCGTTATTAGAAGTTAAATCTAGTGTTTCCTGTAAACTAATTTTTTTTATTTCAGAGATTTTTTTAGCCACCTCTTCAACCATCCAGGGTTCACATCTTTGTCCCCTATAAGCTTGAGGGGCTAAATAGGGAGAATCTGTTTCAATAACCATCCTCTCTAAGGGAATATTTTTAACAACTTCTAAAATATCTAGAGTTGGCTGCGGATTATTTTTTTTAGGTGGGAAAGTAATTACACCAGTAAAACCAATATAAAAACCTAGTTCGAGATATTTTTGTGCCGCTAGCCAATTCCCAGTATAACAATGGATCACCCCCCTAACAGAATTGGGTTTAATTTGTGATTGTAATAAATCAATCATTTCTTTGTCTGCTTCGCGCACATGAACTACCAGCGCCTTATTCAATTCTTGGGCAAAATTTAATTGTTGTAAAAAAATGGACTGCTGTTTGGCTAAAACTTTTTCTTTTTCTATATTTTCAGGCAAATGATATAAATCCAAACCACACTCTCCTATTCCAACTACCTTAGAACTTTGAGCTAAAGAAGAGTAGTAACTCTCATCAAAATTTTCTTCGCGTGATAAAAAATGACTCTCCTCTTCATCAATTATAGTAGGAAATAAATGGCTAGGATGTAGTCCGATGGTTGCCCAAACTCCTTGATGTGATTCTGCTATTTCTACAGCCAACCGACTAGTATCTTTTTGGGTTCCCACCGTATTAATTAACGTATTTTTTTCTTGGCAACGATTTAAAACCTTTAAAGAATCATTTTTAAAGGCGGAAAATTGAACGTGACAATGAGTATCAAACATCATAGAATGACTGCCTGAATCTGTTTTAACGCAGCTGGTAAAAGTGGCCACAAAACACTAGAAATTTTAATTAAAGAATTAGCCACTTCTGATTTTAATAGAGAATTTATCACCCAATCACTAAAAGGAAATTTACTCACAAAAAATAAAGTCAAACCCAAAAATAAAGTACCTTCAGCCAAACCAAAAACAAAACCCAGCAAACGATTAATTGTACTTAAAAATGGTATTATTTTAATAATATTAAAGAGTTTCTCTATCAGCCAAAAAACAAATCCCACTAAACGATTGGCAATAATAAAAATTAAAATAAAAACAATAAATTTAACAAGATTTTCATTACCACCGGTTAACGACCAAACCCAAGAGGAAATAGGCCCATAATAATGGCTAGAAACATAAGCACCAAAAACTGTTCCGATTAAAGAACCAAGGGTATGAATAAAACCAAACCAAAGACCAAACAGAGAAAATCCACCTAAAATTATTAGCAAAATTATATCTGCGTGGCTCATATTTTTATTAGATTATTCTGGGAAAAATCGGTTCCCCTTTATTAATTTTTGTTTTAGGTTTTATTCCTCCCCAAACCTTAGCTTCCAACCAGTTGCGTGATTTTTCTTGACCAATTTCTAAACCTAATTGTAACCAAATTTTTTCACTAGTCTCTGGCATTATTGGCAACAACATCCACCCAATCTGTCTTAATGATTCTAAAAGATTATATAAAACATCATTTAGCCGGTCGAGGTTATCTTTGGCCAACTGCCAGGGCTTTTCTTGTTCAATTAATTTATTTGACCCTTGGACCAACTTCCAGATGGCATCCAGTGCTTCATCAAAATGGTATTCATTCATAGCCTGTTCATAATCTTTCCAAACATCAATTTCACAGGCCAAAGATAAGCTCTCTGATTTATTAGAATGTTCTGGAACTAATCCCTGACAATATTTTTCTGTCATGGATAAAGTTCGATGCAACAAATTACCAAATTCATTAGCTAAATCAGTATTATAGTGTTCCTTTAGATGTACCAAAGAAAAATCTCCATCTTCACCAAACTTAATTTCTCGAAAAAGAAAATAACGAATAGCATCTAAAGTATAAATTTTTGCCACCTCCACAGGATCAACAACGTTGCCCAAAGATTTACTCATTTTTTCTCCATTAATAGTAAAAAAACCGTGAGCAAAAATAGTTTTAGGCAGGGGCAATTCAGCTGACATTAACATGGCTGGCCAAATAACAGCATGGAACTTTAAAATATCTTTAGCCATTAAATGTAAATCTGCTGGCCACCACTTTTTAAATTTAGTTTCATTTCTACCAAAATCTACAGCTGTTAAATAGTTTATTAAAGCATCAAACCAAACATAAATACCCTGGGTCTTATCTAAGGGGAAAGGAATGCCGCATTTCAAGTTAGGACGAGAAATACTAATATCATTCAAATTGTTAATATAATTAATCACTTCAGCTTGTCTTTTTTCTGGACGAATAAAATCAGGGTGAACATTTAAATGTTTTAAAAGAGCTTCACGATAATTGGTCAAACGAAAAAAATAGTTTTCTTCGCTAATTTTACGCGGCTCCTTAAGATGATACTGACACTTTCCATCTATCAAATCCCTCTCAGTTAAAAAGGCTTCACAGCCATCACAATACAAACCCTCGTAAACGCCTTTATAAATATCGCCTTTTTTATTAACTCGATCAAAAAAAGACCTCACTGTTTCTTCATGTCTTTTTTCAGTTGTTCTAATAAAATCATCATTGGTTATATTTAACTCATCCCAAGTTGTTTGCCAACGGCCACTCATGGTATCTAAATATTTTTTTAAATCAGTTTCACCTTTTTTAATCGCTGCTTCGGCATTCTTTTGACTGTTTTCATCAGTCCCAGTTACAAACAAGACTTCATCCCCTTTTAATCTTCTATAACGAGCGATGGTGTCTGCTGATAAAGTGGTGTAAGCATGACCAATATGTGGCAAATCATTAACATAATAAATTGGTGTAGTCAAATAAAATTTACTCATAACATTTAATTTTCTATAACAATAACAAATTCTCCTTTAATTGAACCTTCTTCTAATAAATTAGATATTTGATTGATTTTTCCTCGATAAATAGTTTCAAACTGTTTAGTTAATTCTCGACACAACACAATTCTTTTCTGATTATCAAAATTATTTTTAATATCTTCCAATGTTTTCAAAATACGATGCGTTGATTCATAAAAAACCAATGTTCCTGTGATATTAGCCAAATCCTGAAAATATTTTTGACGTTTATTTTTTAAGGGTGGAAAACCGCCGAAATAAAATTTATCAGTAGCAAAACCAGAAACTGATAAGGCGGTTACCACAGCTGAAGCCCCGGGAATAGGTACAATTTTAATTTCTGGGTTATTTTGGAGTAAAAAATCAACCAATAAATTGCCCGGGTCGCTTATACCAGGGGTACCAGCATCAGTAATTAAGGCTAATTTTTTATTTGCCTCTAACAAATTTAAAATTTCTTTAAATTTTTTCTCCGAACTATGCTGATGCAAACTAATGGTTTTGGTACTAATACCAAAATGACTTAAAAGTTTTTGGGAATCGCGCGTATCTTCACAAAGAACAAAATCAACATTTTTTAAAGTTTCTAAAGCGCGTTCCGTTATGTCTTTTAAGTTGCCGATAGGAGTGGCTACAATATATAAAATGCCGCTAGTCATAGCAGCATTATTATATCTTAATTTTACGTAAAAGGCAATTGATTATTCCAAATCAATTGCCTGAACTGGACAAGAAGCTGCGGCATCTTTTAAAGAGGCGGCAGTATCAGAAGGTGGGTTGATAGCTTCAACCTTAAGACCACTTTCATCCCACTTAAAAGATCCTGGACAAAGAGCAACACAAGTGCCACATCCAATACATTTATTTTTATCAATTTTTATTTTCATATTTAAGCGCCAAAATATTTTTCTTTATAAAATCTAATTAAATCTTCAATGGTGGGTATGGTTTGAGGATTGCCAATGCCTACTTTTAATTTTTTTTGAACCTCTTCTAAATTGGTCGCTCCATCCAAAACCGCTTGTTCAATATCACGGTCGGTGATCTTGAGTTCTTCATCAATAATCCTGCTACCTTCCACAACCACTCTTTGATGCTGCCCGCTTTTATGAAAATAATCGTTAATAGCCGCCCGTAAAGCTTTATCACCCAAAACTGAACAATGTACTTTCCGAGAAGGTAACCCTCCTAATCTCTCCATTATATCTTGAGGCTTGATTTTTAAAGCTTTATCCAATTTCATTCCACCTTTTTCTGTAATCATAACACTCAATACCGAGGTTGAAGCGATGGCCGAACCACAGCCAAATGTTCGCCAGCGGCAATCCTTAATTTTATCTGTTTTAGAATCAATTTTAAGCCATAAAACCATTTCGTCACCACAAGCAGGAGAACCAACCCGACCAATCCCGTTGGCCTGAAACTCATCTTCTTCTCCGGTTTTCATAAAATTGCGAGGGTTAAAAAAATGATCCTTAACAATGTCAGAATAGTACCAAGCCTGTCCATCATTTTCTACACCGTCAATATTTTTTGTATTTTTAGAAGTAGACATAACAATTATTTTTTATATCCAGGATGAGTTCTTTTTTGTTGTTCGTTTACTGATAAATGAACCGGTGATAATTCTCTTAATTTTTCTACTATACCGGGCATAATCTTAATGAAATAATCCAAATCAGCTTTAGTATTACAATGTCCTAAAGTTAAACGCAGTGAACCATGAGCTAGCTCATAGGGCAGACCTAAAGCCAATAAAACATGAGACGGCTCTAAAGACTCTGAATCACAAGCGGAACCAGTAGCGGCCTGAATACCTGCTTCATCTAAATATAACAGCATGGCTTCCCCTTCTATATCTGGAATACTAAAATTTAAATTATTAGGTAAACGATTTTCCCAAGAACCATTTAATCTTAAACGAGTAATTTTTTTATTCAAACTTTTCCATAAATAATCACGTAAATCAGTTAATCTTTTATTTTCTTGATTTTTATTTTTTTGGATTAGTTGTAAGGACTCGGAAAAACCAACAATTCCCGCTACATTTTCTGTTCCCGAACGCCAACCAAACTCTTGTCCCCCACCAAAAATTAAGGGTTCGATTAAAACATCTTTCTTCTTAAACAAGGCACCCACTCCTTTCGGTCCATAAATTTTTCCAGCATTCAAAGTTAATAAATCTACGTGTAATTTATTAATATCTAATTCTAAAGCTCCAGCCGCTTGACAAGCATCAGTATGAAATAGCACTCTTAGGCGACTCTCTTTTTTTTCTTGATTATATTTTTTTATCGCTTTACCAATTTCGGCGATTGGTTCGATTGTACCAATCTCATTATTAGCATACATGATTGTAACTAAAATAGTTTCTGGCT
>Ga0116178_10001322_pt1 | contig 20547 bp, 16 predicted proteins | sample AD_STIC12_MetaG_FD_89880 | JGI IMG/M metagenome (GOLD analysis project Ga0116178, IMG submission 89880) | Active sludge microbial communities of municipal wastewater-treating anaerobic digesters from USA - AD_STIC12_MetaG | ecosystem: Engineered > Bioreactor > Anaerobic > Digestate | place: USA... | reverse complement strand
CTGACCACCTCGACGCTCCTCATCCTCGTCGTCATCCCCGTCCTCTACTACCACGGGGACGGGCTGCGCGCGTGGGGCGCGGAGAAGGCCCGCGAGGCGCGGGGACAGCCTCTTCTTTCCCGGGACCGGCGCACGTCATAGAACAGCTTCGCGTCTTCGTCTCGACCGGCCTATTGGACCTTGAGGGCGAGGAAAAGGGTGTTCGGGCCCCTCCTCACCAGCAGGGCGATGGCATCCCCCGCCTTCAAGCCGCCGGCCAGCCGCTCGAAGTCCCCGGCCGAGCGGACGGGGACCCGGTTGATCTCCTGGACCAGGTCTCCCGGCTCGAGGCCCGCGTCGTCCGCCGGGCTCCCGGGCACGACCTCCGTCACGATCGCCCCTTTCTCGTCCTTGTAACCCAGCCGCCCGGCGATCTCGGGCGTCAGGTCCTGGACGGCGACGCCGATCTTCTGCTGGGCCGCCTCCGGCCGACGGTCGCTCCGGGGCTCCGCGCCGCCCCGCTCGCGCGGCCGCTCGGCCAGCGTCACCTTCTTCTCGAGGCGCGCCCCGTTCCGGACGAGGCCGAAGGCCATGACTTGGCCCGGCCGGCCGTCGGCGACGAGGTTGCGGACCTCCGTGTTGTCCTTCACCGCCGCGCCATTGACGGCCACGACGACGTCGCCGCGCTCGATGCCGGCCCTGTCCGCGGGCCCGTCGCGAACGACGTCGCCGACGAGGGCGCCGTCCGTGCTCTTGAGCTTGAGGGCCTGGGCCATGGTCTCTTCCAGCGGCTGCAGGGTGAGGCCCACGTAGCCGCGGACGACTTGGCCCTTGGCCACGAGCTCGTCCATGACCTTGCGGGCCATGTTGATGGGGATGGCGAAGCCGATGCCGATGCTGCCGCCCGACGGGCTGGAGATGGCCGTGTTGATGCCGATGATCCGGCCGTCGAGGTCGGCCAGGGCGCCGCCGCTGTTCCCGGGGTTGATGGAGGCGTCGGTCTGGATGAAGTCCTCGTAGTCGGCCAGCCCGACCGACGACCGCCCCTTGGCGCTGATGATGCCGGCCGTCACCGAGTGCATGAGCTCGAACGGGTTGCCCACCGCCAAGACCCATTCGCCGACCCTGACTTCGTCCGAATCGCCCAGATCGGCGGCCGGCAGGTCCTTGGCGTCGATGCGGATGACCGCGACGTCGGTTTGCGGGTCCGTCCCGATGACCTTGGCCGGGTAGGACTTCTTGTCGCCGACCACGACCGACAGCTTGTCGGCCTTCTCGACGACGTGGTTGTTGGTCAGGATGAGCCCGTCACGGCTGACGATGACGCCCGAGCCGAGGCTGCGGACGGTCCGGCGGGCGCCGCCGCTTTGGCCCGGGTCGCCGAAGAAGCGGCGGAAGAGCTGGTCGCCGAAGAAGTCCCGGAAGGGGTCGTCCGGCAGGCCCGGCCGGCCGCCGGACTGGACCACCTGTTCGGCGAAGATAGAGACGACCGAAGGACTGACCTTGGCCGCGGCCGCCTCGAAGGCCTGGCTCATGGCCGCGAGAACGGCGCGGGGCTGGGCCCCGGCCGCCGGCGTCTGGGCCAAGGCCGCGGGGCCGGCGGGCCCTATCGACAGGGCGGCCGCCAAGGCCAGCCACACGAGAGATCCGGTCATTCGTTTCATGGATATCTCCTCAAATACCGTTTCTTTCTCTGTCTTACAGGAGCGGACGGAGGCGTTCATTCCCCCGCGGCCTCACCTGGTCCGACGGACGTTGAGCGCGTTCCCGAGAAGGTCGGTGTCGAGCAGGTCCGTCCAGCCCGTCCTCTTGACGATCTTGCGCGTCAGGGAGAACGAGACATAGGGGCTCCAGTAGTCGGGCGAGGCCTTGTCGGGCATCGAGACCTCGAAGCTGACCCGGTCGACGTTCCGGAAACGGCCGTAGAGCCTGCGGATCTTCGGCGCCAGCTCCCGGGCGATCTCCTGGTCGGCGTCTGTCCGGTCCGTCAAGTAGAAGTGGTAGGACAGGATGAGGCCTTGGTCCGATTCGGTGAAATCGGCCAATCCGGAATTGGCGTCCCTGGCTTCGCCGAAGACCGGCGTCAGCGACGCGAGCGAGAACTCCTCCCGGACCTTGGGCGCCGCCTCCCGTTCCGACCGGCAGGCCGTCGTTCCCCAAAGGGCCAGCCCGGCCGCGGCGGCCAGGGCGAGGGCGGGGATGGTCCAGCCGGGCCCGCCGCGGTGTCTGCGCGTGTTCATGGTGTCTCCTTTCACGAGGGTTTGTCCGTTCGAGACAAATATAGGCATGAGACCGTTAAAAAAGGGTTAAAAGAGGATTAAAGGTCTTTTATGTCCGTCCGCCCGGCAGGACGGCGGTGAAGGCGCTGCCGCGGCCGACGCGGCTCCGAACCTCGATCCTGCCGCCGTGGCTCTCGGCGACGGCCTTGGCGATGCTCAGCCCCAGCCCGAAGCCGCCGCCTTCGCCGGGGCGCCCGGGCCGGCCGAAGCGGTCGAAGACCCGGCCGAGGTCCTCCTCGGCGATGCCCGGGCCCGTGTCGGAGACGGTCAGCCGGACCCCGTCCGCGGCCGCGGCGACCTCGACCGCGACCGTCCCGCCGGCCGGCGTGAACTTCACGGCGTTGTCGAGGAGGATGTAGAAGAGGCCCCGCAGCCGGGCCTCGTCGCCGCGGACGGACGCGGCGGCCGGCGCGTCGAGGAGCAGCCGGACGCCCTTGCCCTCGGCCGGCGTCCGGAACTCTTCAACGGCCCGGAGCGCCAATCCCGCCAGGTCGAGATCGGCCGTCTCGAGCGGGGCGCCGCCGCGATCGAGCCGGGCCAGCGTCAGCATCTTCTCGATGAGCCGGATGAGTCGCTCGGCCTCCTCGAGGTTGCTGGCCAGCGCCTGTCGCGACCCCTCGGCGTCGGCGCCGGTCCTCAGGGCCACCTCGATCTCCCCCTTCATGATCGCCAGCGGGGTCTTGAGCTCGTGGGCGACGTCCTCCCAGAACTGCCGGTGGAACGAGAAGCCCGTCTCGATCCTGTCGAGCAAACCGTTGAAGGTCGCGGCCAGACGGCTCAACTCGTCCCGGCCCCGGGGCGCGGGCAGGCGACGGTGGAGCGTTTCCGCGGAGATCGCCTGGGCTGAATCGATCATGCGGTCGACCGGCCGGAGGGCCCGGCCGGCCAGCCAGGCCCCGGCGGCCGCGCTCAGGACGACGGCCACGGGCAAGGCCAGGAGCAAGATCAGCCGCAGGCGGCGAAGCGGGGCCTCCACCGTCGCGAGCGGGCTGAGGACGCGGACGACATAGGCCAGGCGGCCGGCCTCGCTGACCGGAAAGCTGAGGGCCCGGAAGCGGATCTCCTGGCCCGGGGCCCCGTTGCCGACGATGTTCAGGAACCGGGCCTCCGGGCCGAGGTCCGGCCTCAGGTCCTCGAAGGGCAGGAGCGTCGCGCCGGCGACCGTCTGGGTGGCGGAGACGAGCCGGCCTTCCGGCCCGAAGATCTGGACGACGATGTCGAGGAGGACCGGGTCTTGGGCCCGCTCCTCGACCCAGCGCCGGGCCAGCCGGGCGAAGTCGGCGTTCCCCACCTTGCTGGCCGTTCCGAGCGGGCGGCCGGCCCGGAGCGCCTCCTCCGCCTCGACCGTCCAGAAGGTGTCGATCGAGGCGGCGATGCCCTCGGCCCGCAGCACCAGGAGGTGGTCGAGGTCGCGGCGGATGGCCCCGCCCGTCAGCCGGTAGACGGCGACCCCCACCAGCACGAAGGTCAAGGCCATGGCCGCGACGTACAGGCCGGTCATCCGGAAGCGGAGCGACCCGGCGTCCATCTCAGGCCTTCAGGACGTAGCCCCGGCCGCGGACCGTCTGGATGAGCTTGACCGGGAAATCGCGGTCGACCTTGGCCCGGAGGTGGTTGATCGAGACGTCAATGACGTTGGTGAACGAGTCGAAGTGGATGTCCCAGACGTGCTCGGCGATCATCGCCCGGCTGACGACCCGGCCGGCGTTGCGCACAAGGTATTCGAGGAGCGAGAACTCCTTGGCCGTCAGCGGGACCGGCCGCGAGGCCCGCTCGGCCGTGTGGGCCAGGAGGTCGAGGACGAGGTCGCCGGCCTGGAGCCGGGTCGGCTCGGCCGCGCCGCGCGGGCGGAGCAGCGCCCGGACGCGGGCCACGAGCTCCTCGAAGTCGAACGGCTTGGTCAGGTAGTCGTCGGCCCCCGAGTCCAGGCCTAGGACCTTGTCCTTGACCGTGTCCCGGGCCGTGAGCATCAGGATGGGCCCGGCGAACTTGGCGTTGCGGAGCGTGCGGCAGAGGGTCAGGCCGTCCATCTTGGGCAGGCGCAGGTCGAGGATGACGAGGTCGTAGGCCCCGGTCCCGGCCAAGATGCGGCCCTGCTCGCCGTCCAAGGCGACATCGACGGCGTAGCCCTCGGCCTTGAGGCCCTTGCGGACGAACTCCGCGATCTTCTTCTCGTCCTCGACGACCAGGATGCGCATGTCGCGTTCCCCCGCGCGGCCTCCTCAGAAGTCCAGCCCGAGCCGGACCGTGACCTCGTCGCCCGGGCCGGCGGGGCCATCGTAGCCGGGCGCGACGCGGAGCGTCTGGCGCCGGACCTCGAGGTCGAGGGCGGCCAGGACGCCGCCCTGTTCGAAGAAGGTATAGCGCCCGCCCAGGCTGACCCGCTCACGCACCGACCAGGAGGCCAGGGCGGCGGCGCGCCCCCCGTCGTCGAAGGCCTCGAACCGGAGCGCCAGCTCGGCCGGGTGGGCCAGCCGGCGGCTCTTGCGGGCCCGGTAGTTCCCGCCGCCGAGGACGGCCCGCTTCCGGGCGACGAACTGGTAGGACGCCGTCGCCGAGAAGGCCGATTCGCGGAAGCTCCGGCCCAGTCCCGGCGCGTCCTCGCGGCGCAGGCCCCGCGCGTACTCGGCGTCGAGCTGGAGGCTCTTCAGGCCGGGGACGGCGAGGTTGGAGCCCGCGTTGAAGGCCGTCATCCGCCGGCCGGCGCCGGGCTCGCTGGCGAAGGCGGCGAACACGGTCCAGGCCTTGCCGGCCGGGCTCGAGACGCCCGAGACGATCCAGGAACCGACGCGATCGACCGGCGCCTGTGGCGGCGGGGCGGCGGCCGCGTCGAAGAGGCCGGACCCGTAAAGATGGCCCGCCTGGACGCGGCCCTTGTAAACGGTCACGGACAGGTCGGTCGAACGGGGGGCCTTGAGGCCCGCGGTCAGGCCGACGGCGCGGGTCTCGTAGGCGTCCTGGACCAGGGGATCGGTCGCGAAGTGGGTCTCGAACAGGCCGAAAGGCTGGGTCCGCAGGCCCAGCACGAAATAGAGCGGCGAGCGCGGCACGGCGATGTCGAGGTGGGCCTCGTCGACGACGACCCCCGCGTCCCCGCCGTTGAGGGCGTCCCCGATCCACTCGGAGTCGAGGACGACCGTGGCCGAGGCCCAATCGGCCAGATCGGCCTCGACGCCGATCTCGAAGGCCCGCAGGTAGAGGTCGGTCGTCGTCGCGGCCGAGGCTCCCTTTCCCGTCCTCAGCCACCGGCCGTCCCCGGCCAGCCAGCCGGTCAGGTCGATCTTCTCGAACCAGCGGGGGGACGGCGGGGCGGCGGCTTGAGGGGCGGCGGTCTGAGAAACGGCCTGGGCGGCGAGCGGCCCGGCGAGGCCGCCGGCCATCACGAGCAGGAGACAGAGCGGCGGCGTCATTCGGCGCATCGGTGTTCCTTCCCTCTCCTGGCCGAGAATATAGAACCCGGCCCTCGGCCTGTCAAGAGCCCGGCCCGGAGTCCGAGCCGCCGGGCCGGCAGCCGAGCGCCGTCCGGACGCGGCGGCATGCGGAAGGCTCCCGCCCGGTCCATGCCCCCCCCGCCGCCGCCGGCCCACCGGGGCGGAGAGACGACCATGGCTTCAACCGGGCCTGCTCTTGCCGCGGTTCCGTAACCGGGGCTCTCTTGTGCGCTCTGGTACAATTGAATTGCTCCTCCTGCCCGACTTTTTCAAATCGGAGGCCTCATGAGTGTCGAATTGAAAACCGAAAAGCTGAGCTCCGAGGATTACATCGAACTCGAGAACCGGTACGGAGCTCACAATTATCATCCGCTTGATGTCGTCATCCGAAACGCCAGCGGAGTCTGGGTCTATGATGTCGAAGGCAGGAAATACCTCGATTGCCTGGCTGCGTACTCCGCGGTCATTCAGGGACATTGCCATCCGAAGATCATGGCCGCCGCGCTGGAACAGGCCGGGCGCGTCACCTTGACCTCCCGCGCCTTCCGCAACGACCAGCTGCCGCTGCTATTGAGAGACCTGCACGAATTGACCGGCATGGAAATGGCTCTGCCCATGAATTCCGGCGCGGAAGCTGTGGAAACCGCTCTCAAATGCGCCCGCAAATGGGGCTACACCGTTAAAGGAATATCCGAAAGAAAGGCCGAGATCATAGCATGCGCCAATAATTTTCACGGCCGCACCATTTCCGTCATAAGCTTTTCCACCGAAGCGCAGTATCGCTTCGCTTTCGGGCCGTTCACCCCGGGATTCAAGATCATCCCATATGGGGACATCGACGCTTTGAGGGCGGCGATCACCCCCGACACCTGCGCTTTTCTGGTCGAGCCGATCCAGGGAGAAGGGGGCATCGTCGTTCCGCGAGACGGGTATCTCCGGGAAGCGGAGGACATCTGCCGGGCGGAGAACGTCCTGCTGATCGCCGACGAGATCCAGTCCGGCCTGGGGCGCACCGGGAAGCTGTTCGCCCATGAGTGGGAGGGGATTCATCCGGACATCGTCACGGTGGGAAAGGCCTTGGGCGGCGGCTACTATCCGATCTCCGCCATGTTGGCTTCCAGAAAAATCATGGACGTGTTTCATCCGGGAGATCACGGCAGCACTTTCGGCGGCAATCCGATGGCGTGCGCCGTGGCCCGCGCGGCCCTGAAAGTGCTGGCGGAAGAGAACATGATCGAGCGCTCGGCCGTGATGGGCGCTTACATGATGGACCAGTTCCGGAGATTCGGGTCTCCCGATGTTCGGGACGTGCGTGGCCGCGGCTTATGGATCGGCCTCGAAATGAAAAGCGAGGCGCGTCCGTACATCGAAAAGCTGAAAGGCGAAGGCGTTCTCTGCAAAGAAACCCGGGATACCGTGATCCGGGTTTCGCCGCCGTTGATCATCAGCCGCGAGGAGATCGACTGGGCGCTCGAACGGTTCGCCCGGGTGCTGTAACGCGGGCCCTCGATAGACCTTCCACGGATGGGTCGGCGGCGAAGGCCGGGCCCCCGGGCGGGATCAGACCTTCTTGAGGATCTGCTTGACCAGGCTCGCCACGGCCTCGCGCATGGCCTTGGCGTTGGGCGTGTCCGCCGAGCCCAAGCCGCTGTTGTAGTCGCCCCAGCTCATCGACAGGTCGGCGCCGACCTGCGAAACGGTCTTGCCGCCCTTGGCCTCGAAGCTCTGGACAAGAGCGCCGTCGGCGACGGCCAGGAGGTCGCCCTGGATCGATATCGTGGCCTTGACCTTGCGCACGGAAGTCCCGACCGTGCCCTTTCTCAAGGAGAGGCCGCCGAGGCTCGAATCGCTCTCCTCGGCGCTGGCATCGAGGATGGTCCCGATGAGCACGAAGTCGACGCCGTTCGCGCGGCCCAGCTCGAGGGCCTTCTCGACGTCGATGAGGCCCGCGCCCACGCCTTCGGCGCCGTCCTCGAGAGCGGGGGCGAGGAACTTGGGCAGGAGCTTTTTCGACTTGAGCAGCTCCGAGCGGACATACACGGCGGCCTGACGGCAGGCCTCCGGGCCAACGCCGGCCGCGTCGTCGAAGGGCAGAAGGCCGATCTTCTTGGCTTGGGCAAAAAGCGGCGCGGCCATCAGGAAGACCAGGATGACCATCCAGGCTCTTCTCATTTCTCCTCCCGTTCGGGCGGCCGGCAGGCGCGGCCGCCCGCCCCGTTATTAGCACAACCTCCGGGGCAAGGCAAGGCCCCATCGGCTTCGTTCCCGCTTCACCCCTCGGGCCTCGCATCCGGGGGCCGTCCCGATCCGTTAATGATTCAGGTGGCTCTCTTCCATTTTACGCGGGTTGCTGGGAGATCGGTTGCCAGGCGCTCGAGGCGCGTCTCGGGACATGTGCCGCCCCGGCAGGTGTCCCGTAGGCCTGAACGGGGACACGTCCTGGGAGGACATGCCCCCATTTGCCGGCTCATCCGACCCGCACGAAGGAGCCCGGCCTCTCGCCCTATGATTCGCGCGTCCCGGCTTCGAGGCTCTTCTCGTAGGGCGGGCGGTGGACGCCGCGCTCGGTGACGATGGCCGTGATGTAAGCGGCCGGCGTGACGTCGAAGGCGGGATTGCGGACCTCGACGCCGGGCGCGGTGACGAGGCGGCCGCCGGCCTGGCGGACCTCGTCGGGGTTTCGCTCCTCGATGGGGATGCCCCCGCCGTCGGCCAGCGAAAGGTCGATCGTCGACGTCGGCGCGGCGACATAGAAGGGCACGCCGTTCTCCTTGGCCAGGACGGCCAGCGAGTAGGTCCCGATCTTGTTGGCCGTGTCGCCGTTCGCGGCGATCCGGTCGGCCCCGACGACGACCGCGCCGACCTCGCCCCGGCGCATGAACCAGCCGGCCATGCCGTCGGTGATGAGGACGACCGGGATGCCGTCCCGGTCGAGCTCCCAGACGGTCAGGCGGGCGCCCTGCAGGAACGGACGGGTCTCGCCGGCGAAGACGCGGATCCTCTTGCCCGCGGCCGCGGCCGCCCGGACGATGCCCAGGGCCGTGCCGTAGCCGGCCGTGGCCAGGGCCCCGGCGTTGCAGTGGGTCAGGACCGTCATCCCGTCGCCGAGGAGCGCCCGGCCGTGGCGCCCGATGGCCCGGTTGGTCTCGGCGTCCTCGCGCTCGATGGCCTTGGCCTCCTCGAGCAGGGCCGCCCGGACGGCCCGAAGGCCCCGCATCCGGGTCCGCTCGTAGACGGCCTTCATCCGCTCCAGGGCCCAGAACAGGTTCCGGGCCGTCGGCCGGGTCCGCTCCAGGCGCTTGTAAACCTTCTCGAAATCGCGGTCGAGCGACGGCCCGGGCTCCCCGCTCAGGGCCATGACCCCCAGGACGAGGCCGTAGGCCGCGGCGATGCCGATCGCGGGAGCGCCCCGGACGACCATCTTCTCGATGGCCTGGGCCACCTGGATGTAGGTCCGGCAGCGGACGTAGGTCTCCTGCGCCGGGAGCTTGCGCTGGTCGATCATGACGACGGAACGGCCCTGCCAGGCGATCGCGGGCAGCATCGGTCACTCCTTCTTCCAGGCCGGCGTCCGGTCGTCCCGCCAGCCCCACTTCGCCGCCCAGCCGGCCTGGGCCGCCGCCAGGGCGCCCCGCTCGGCCGGGGCGAGCGAATCGAGCAGCCTGACATAACAATACACGAGCTGGTTGTCGTTGTCCCGCCCGATCTTCTCCGTGGGCAGGCCGAGCTCGCGGGCCACGACCGCCTCCTCGTACGCGCGCCCGAGTTCCCCGGCGTGCCCGTCGACCTGGGCGTGAAGATAGTGATAGAGCCCGCAGGCGAAGTCCCGGTCGATGAGCCGGTCGAGCGTCTTGAGGAGGTCGGCCAGGGAGCGGTCCCGTTCCTTGGCCTCGAGGCCCGCCAGCCCGGCCAGGGCGAGGTTCGTCCGCCGCTCGGCGGCCAGCATGACGGCCGGGCGGAAACCCGATCTGTCGGCGAGCCGGGCGTAAAGCCGCAGGGCCGGCGCTTCGAGGCCGAGGCCCTCGAACGACGCGGCCAGGCCGGCCAGGGCCGAATCCGAGGCCCAGTCCTTGCCGTCCCCGAAGCCGAAGCCGAACGCGGCCAGGAACGAGCGCTCGGCCTCGCGCCAGCGGCCGAGGTTGGCCTCGGCCAGGCCCTTGACCGTGAAGGCCTGGGCCGAGGGCCGGCGGCGGCAGGCCCGGCCGGCCTCGTCGAGGGCCCGTTTCCACTGGGCGACGGCCGCTTCGGTCCGAAAGGCGCGGGCCAGGTCCTGGCCCTCGGCGTAAAAGCGCTTGGCCCGCCCGAGCGAGGTCGCGCAGGCGGCCGAGAGGACGACGGAAAGGGCCAATGCGAGCGCGAGGACGGCGGACCGGGCCCGGGCGAAGGACCGGCCCCCGGCGGGAAAATGGGAAATGGGTATCATGTCCCCCATTTTAAGCTTCGGGCGGGACCGTCGGGCCGAGATGGGCCGGCCCCTTGAGCAGGCGGACGATCATGTCCTGGACCTCTTTGTCCTTGAGGAGATGAAGCCCGAGCGCCGCGGCCTCGGCGGCGGCGAAGAAAAGGGCCTTCCAGAACTCCGGGTCGTCCGCGGCCGGCCGGATCTCGTCGCGCGCCCGGGCCGTCCGGGCGGCGAACTCGACGACGATCGCCCGATAGTCGGCCGCGTCGAGCTCGGGCTTGAACAGGGCCATGAGGAAGGCGTCTTCCAGGCCGACGACGGTGTAGAGGGCCGGGAAGGCGGCCCTGAGGGCGCGGATGTCGCCGCGGGCGAGCTCGTCGGCGTAGGCCCGCCGGAGGGCCTCGTTCCCGGCGAAGAAATCGAGGATGAAGCCGTCCGGCTTGGTCCGGACGAACTCGGGATCGAGCCAGACCTGCCAGGCCAGGATTCTCTCCCGGTGATCGAAGACGCGGCGGACGGCCCAGACGCAAGCCGAGTAGAGGACGGGGAAGACGAGCCACGACTTGAGCGGCAGGAACTTGTCCAGGGCTTCCACGCCGCGGGCCAGCGCGGACTCGACGCTTTTCTTGCTCATCTGACAAAAGGCCGGTATCCCATTATACGACATCTCGCCCCCGCCGTTCTTGAAACCGAAGGCCTTCGTCTGCCGAAGAAGTTTCCGGAATGTCATTCAAAGCGGGCGGTGGCGTTCCGGAATCGCCGGTGAAGATAGAGACCCCAGGAGGAGGCCGCCGAATGAGGGGCCGAGGGGTATCCCGGAGTGAGCATGAAGCGGCCATTTAGCCGTCATCGGGGCGGAGACCTAAGAACGGGCTCCGGACCGGGACGGCGTGAAGAATGGCCGCAGCGAACGGAGCGGATCCCCGAGGGCCTGCGGCGGCCGACCCGGATATGCCCACGAGCAGAGACGCGGATGACGTTCCGGCGGCCGCTTCGGCTATTTGACTTCGAGGACGGCCAGGAACGCTTCCTGGGGGATGTCCACCTTGCCGACGCGCCGCATGCGCTTCTTGCCGGCCTTCTGCTTCTCCAGGACCTTCATCTTGCGGGTGTAGTCGCCGCCGTAGAGCTTGGCCAGGACGTCCTTGCGGAAGGGCTTGACCGTCTCCCGGGCGATGATGCGCTTGCCGACGGCGGCCTGCAGGGCGACCTCGTACTGCTGCCGGGGGATGGCCTTGCGCATGCGCTCCGTCAGAGCCCGGCCGATGGGCACGGCCTTGTCCTCGTGGACGATGAGCGACAGGGCGTCGACGGGATCGCCGTTGATGAGGATGTCCAGCTTGACCAGCGGCCCCTCGCGGTAGCCGGCGAACTCGTAGTCGAGCGAGGCGTAGCCCTGCGAGAGCTGCTTGAGCTGGTTGTAGAAGTCGAAGACGACCTCGTTGAGGGGCAGGGAGTAGGCCAGCAGGACGCGGCCCGGCCCGATGTACTCCATCTTCTTCTGGACGCCCCGGCGCTCCTCGAGCAGCTTGAACAGGTTGCCGAGGTAGCGGTCGGGCGTCAGGATGACGGCCTCGATGACCGGCTCCTCGATCCGCCCGATCCCGGCCGGCTCGGGCATCTCCGAGGGATTGTGGATCTCGACCGTCTCGCCCTTCCGGTCGGTCACCCGGTAGCCGACGCTCGGGGCCGTGGTGATGAGGGTCAGGCCGTAATCGCGCTCGAGCCGCTCCTGGACGATCTCGCGGTGGAGCAGGCCGAGGAACCCGGCCCGGAAGCCCAGCCCGAGGGCCGGAGAGTTCTCCGGCTCGTACTGGAACGAGGCGTCGTTGAGCCGCAGCTTCTCCATGGCGTCGCGGAGCTCCTCGATGTTGCTCTCGCCGGCCGGGAAGATGCCGCAGAAGACCATCGGCTTGGCCTCCTTGAACCCGGGGAGCGGCGCCGCGGTCGGCCGGTCCCGGCGGGTGACCGTGTCGCCGACCCGGGCGTCGCCGAGCCTCTTGATGCCGGCGACGAGGTAGCCGACCTCGCCCGTCCTCAGGACGTCCGACTTGACCGGCTTGGGGGTCAGGTAGCCGACCTCCTCGGCCTCGTACTCGGCCCCCGAGGCCATGAGGACGATCCGGTCGCCCGTCCGGAGCTCGCCGTCGACGATGCGGACGAGGACGACGACGCCCCTGTAGACGTCGAACCAGGAGTCGAAGAGCAGGGCCTTGAGAGGCGCCCGCGGGTCGCCCTTCGGCGGCGGGATGCGCTGGACCACGGCCTCGAAGAGCTCCGGCAGGCCCCGGCCGGTCTTGGCGCTGACGAGGAGCGCCTCGCCGCGGGGGAGCCCGACGACGTGCTCCATCTGCTCGAGGGAGTCCTCGATCTGGACCTGGGGCAGGTCGATCTTGTTGATGACCGGGATGAGGACGAGGTCGTTGTGGACGGCGAGATAGGCGTTGGCCAGGGTCTGGGCCTCGACCCCCTGGGAGGCGTCGATGACGAGCAGCGCCCCGTCGCAGGCGGACAGGCTCCGCGAGACCTCGTAGGAGAAATCGACGTGCCCCGGCGTGTCGATGAGGTCGAAGACGTACTCCTCGCCCGAAACGCTCCGGTAGGTCAGGCGGACCGTCTGGGCCTTGATGGTGATGCCCCGTTCCCGCTCGAGGTCCATGGTGTCCAGGACCTGCTCCTTGAGCTCCCGGGCGGACAGGGCCCCCGTCAGCTCGATGAACCGGTCGGCCAGGGTCGATTTGCCGTGGTCGACGTGGGCGATGATGGAGAAGTTCCTGATGTTCCTCATGGAATCGCCTATTATGGCAGAATTCGGGCCAAAAAGACACGCGCATCTTCCGGGACCCCTCTCGAGGCGGCGAACGAATTCGCCTCGAAGATCCCCGTCCGGGGAGCTAGAGGCGATTCATGGGCAAAGCCGGAGAGGGGGTCCCGGAAATTGACTTTTGGGGGGCATGAGGGTATCTTCTAGGGGGAAAATCAGGCCGAAAGCCAAGGAGATTCGCATGCTTGGATCCATCGGACCGACCGAACTGATCCTGATCCTCCTGATCGTCATCATCATCTTCGGCGCCCGGAAGCTGCCGGACCTCGGGAAGTCCATCGGAGAGGGCATCAAGAACTTCAAGAAGTCCATGAGCCAGAAGGACGACGACACGCCCAAGAAGCCCGAGCCCCCCGCGAGCTGACGCCCCTTCTCCCGGCCCCGCGCCGGCCCCCCGGCGAGCGGGCCCCCGAGATTCCCCCCATGACAGCCTCTTACGACGCCGGGTTCGACATCGGCGGCACCCGGATCAAGTACGGCCTCGTCGACCGCGAGGGGCGCCTCGTCTGGAAGGGCAAGGTCCGCAGCCCCGGGACCATGGACGGGTTCCTGGCCGCCGTCGCGGAGGCCTGGGCCGGCCTGAAGAGAAGGGCCCCCGGGCCCGTCCGCTCCTGCGGCTTCGGCATCGCCGGGTTCTACAGCACCGGGGAGCGCCGGGTCCTCCAGTCGCCCAACTACCCCGGCCTCGACGGCTACCCCATCCTGCCGGCCCTGCGCGAGATCGTCGGCGTCCCCGTCCGCGTCGGCAACGACGCCAACATGGCCGCCTACGGCGAATTCCGGCACGGGGCGGGCCGGGGGGTCCGCAGCCTGGTCCTCTTCACCGTCGGGACGGGCATCGGCGGGGGCCTCATCCTCGACGGCCGGCTCTGGGAGGGCGAGGGCGGCTTCGCCGGCGAGCTCGGCCACATCACCGTCAACCCGGAAGGAGAGACCTGCGGCTGCGGCCGGCGCGGCTGCCTCGAGAGCGAGGCCGCGGCGCCGCGCCTCGTCCGCCGTTTCCAGGAGCTCTCGGGGAGGACGGACGTCACGGATTCCCGCGAGGTCTACCTCCTGGCCAGGGCCGGAGATCCGGCCGCGCTCGAGAGCTTCCGCAGGACCGCCCGTTGGCTGGGGATCGGGATCGGCACCGTCATAACCGCCCTCAACCCCGCCAAGGTCCTCATCGGGGGCGGGGTCGTCTCGGCCGGGAAGCTCTTCCTCGGCCCCGTCATCGAGGCGGCCCGGCGCAGCTCGCACCCCATCCCCCTCGCCGGCTGCCGCGTCGAGAGGGCCGCCCTGGGGAACGACGCCGGCCTCGTGGGCGCGGCCGCCTGGGCCCGCCTCCGGGCGGGGACGGAACGGTCCGGCCGCCCCGGGCGTTAGGGTCTTTGACAACCCGGGTCGAAAAAAATATAAAAGAACGATGAAGAGAGAGACCAAGGAGGCCGCTTTGACCAGGAAACTCCCCGTTGCTCTGGCCTTCGGAGCGGCCCTTCTGGCTTCGGCCCTGCCCGCCTTCGCCTCCGGGCCGTCGGCCGGCCTCAGGGGCCGGGTCCTGGACGACAAGGGCGCCCCTCTCCCGGGGGCCTATCTCTACGTGAGCTCACCGGAAGCGCTCGGCCTGGCCAACTTCTTCACCCCCAAGTCGGGGCGCTACAACATCGTCGGCCTCATGCCCGGGACCTATAAGGTCGTCGTCGAGGCCCCCGGTTTCAAGACCCTGACCGTCGACGGCATCGTCCTCCACTCCGGGATGACGGTCACGGCCGACTTCAGGATGCAGCCCGCCGAGATCGAGGAAGAGGCCGCCGCGGGGCGCCCCGGACCGGGCCTCGACCGCGACTCCGCCGAGGCCGTGACCGTCATCGACCGGGACCTCATCGCCCGCCTGCCCCTGGCCCGCGACCTCACGGCCGTCCTGGGCCTCGTCCCCGGCCTTCTCTTCGAGATCGACTCCCCCGGCCTCCCGGCGTCCATCCAGGGCTCCCCCGCCTTCGCCAACGTCCTCGTCCAGGACGGCGTCATCGCCACCCACCCGATCGACGCGAAGGAGATGGGCCGGGTCAACCTCGACCTCGTCGACGAGGTCGTCGTCGAGACCGCCGCCCACGACGCCGCGGCCGGGCCGGCCCAGGGCGCCTACATCAACGTCTCCTACCGTCCCGGCTCGTCCGCGACCCGGGCCGATCTCTTCTACGGCCTGTCCGGCAAGGGCCTGGCCCATTCGCTCTGGACAAAGGACGAGCTGGCCGAGATGGCCGGGGCCGCCCCGACGACGCTCCGGAGGGAGCACGACCTGTCGTTCTCGCTGGCCGGCCCGGTCCTCGAGGACATGGCCTGGTTCTTCGGCAACGTCAGGTTCAAGACCCAGGGCAGCCGGGCGCCGTTCCGCTACTGGACCGATCCCCTCGGCGTGCGCCACTTCGTCTACGACTACGCCGAGCGGGACCTGGACGGGTTGTTCAAGATCTCGATGAGCTTCGTCGAGAAGGTCAAGGGCGTCATCGAGCTCGGCTGGGCCGGGGTGCGCGAGCCCATCTACAGCCGGGACGTCGAACCGCTCCGGCCCGAGGCCTCGACCCGCGAGCTCGCCGGCGAGGGCGTGTCCTACGCCCGCGTCGGCGGCGCCTACGTCCTCGACCAGGCGACCCGGATCGACCTCTACCTCGGCTACATGAAGCACCACCGGACGCTCTTCCTGAACGGCCTGGCGCTGACCAAGCCCCAGTATTCCGACGTCATCACCGGGCGGAGCTGGGGCAGCGGCCCGCTCAACGAACGCGAGCACGCGGCCCGGATGCGCGTCGGCGCCGCCGCCACGCGCTACGAGGACGCCCTGCTCGGGATGTCCCACCAGTTCTCCGCCGGCGGCGAGTACGAGGCCACGACCGCCAGGACCCGGACCTGGAAGGCCGACAACCTCGTCCAGTACTACGCCGGCGGGAGCCCGTACACCTACGGCACGACGGTCTCGCCCTCATCGGGGAACACGGTCGGCTGGGGGCTGGTCGGGTTCTACATCGCCCCCAGCGCCGAAGGCGGCATGTCGCTCCAGCGGGAGCTCAAGAGGTTCGGCGCCTACGCCCAGGACACCATGAAGCTCTTCGGGCGGGTCTCGCTCTCGGCCGGCGTCCGCTTCGACCGCTCCGAGGCCGGGTTCGCCGCCGCGACCAAGAACACGAGCGGGAACTCGCTCAGCGTCACTCTCGGCAACTCGCTCATCACGCCGCTCCTGGGCTTCAATCCCTACAGCGCGATTAACCTGCCCGCCTGGGACAAGAGCGTCGTGTGGAACTCCCTCTCCCCCCGGTTCGGGCTGGTCTTCGACGTCCTCGGCCGCGGCTGGACCCTCCTCAAGGCCTCCTGGGCCAGGATGCCGGAGTACCTGGGTCTCGGCTATTCCGAGTCCCTGTCCCCGTTCAACGCCCGGGCCGCCCATTCGTTCCTCTGGTTCGACGAGGACGCCGACGGCAAGGCCGGCGCCCACGACGCCTATTCCCTGGTCTCCTACGACTTCCGGGTCTACAAGGGCGAGTTCTACCGCCAGGCCGTCGCCCCCCATCTCAAGGCCCCGGTCATCGAAGAATGGACGGCCGGCCTGGAGCAGCAGGTCGCCCGCGACTTCACCCTGGCGGCGCGCTGGATCGAGCGCCGTCACGCGAACGTCATCGGCCACGCGCTCTACGACCCGTCGACCCGGGTCTCGTGGGCCCGGCTCGAGGACTCGCCGGAGGGCTGGTGGGTCCCGTTCCCGACCGTGGTGCCGGGCGGGGACGGCTACGGGGACGTCGCGGCCACGGTCTACATCCCCGCGGTCACGGCCCCGGACTTCTTCCAGCGCATCGAGAACGTCCCCGAGCTCGAGGCGAGATACCGGAGCCTGGAGCTCTCCGTCCGCAAGCGGATGTCGCACGGATGGCAGCTCTTCGGGTCCCTGGCCTGGAACCGGGCCACGGGCACGACCAGCCTGGCCTCGCCCTGGAGCGCCGGCGCCCGGAACGTCCTTCTGACGCCGAACTCCTTCATCAACGTCACCGCCGCCGACCGGCTCGGCCAAGACCGGCCCCTCGTCGCCCGGCTGGCCGGAACGGTCCGCTTCCGCGGCAACGTGTATGCGAGCTTCTTCCTGAAGGCCCAGAGCGGCGCGCCCTGGGGCCGGACGGTGACCATCGTCCCGCCGACGGACTGGGCGGACGAGAACGGGGCCAAGACCATGCCGGTCTCGATCTATCTCGAGAGCCCCGGGGCCAGGCGCTTCGGGTCGTGGAAGAACCTCGACGTCCGCCTGGAGAAGGAGTTCCTGAGGTCGGGACGGCGCCGCCTCGGCGTCTCGCTCGACATCCTCAACCTGCTCGGCGACAAGTACCGGACGCTCGACCTCGACGACGGCGGGACCTGGCGCCCCGACGCCGAGGGCGCCAGCGCGGGCACCCGGACCCTGAGCGGCACCTACGGCGCCTACACCCCCCGCTGGGGAACGCGGGTCGTCCGGTTCAACCTCAACCTAGGTTTTTAGCCGGAACTCGACGGCCTTCTTCAGGGCCTCCCCTTCCGTCTCGCTCCTGACCGAGACGTCCAGCCGGAGCTTCCTGCCGATCAGCCTGTCCGGGTCCTTGTCTATGCGGAGCGGGAACTCCATCCGAAAGCGGCCCTTGCGGTTCCGGGTGAGCTCCTCCTCGGCCAGCGACAGCGGGAAGCTCGCCTCGTTCCGCCAGACGGCCGCGCCGGACTCGTCCGAGAGCTCCAGGCGGACATCGAACGAGGTCAGGAGCCGGCCGTCCTTGAAATTGAACCAGATCGTGTTGTAGGGGATGTCGACGAAGACCTTGCCCTCGAAGACGCCGGCCGAGGCCGCGGTCTTGAGCATCGAGACCTCGTAATCGAAGAACCGCTTGGCCTGGTCGAAGGTCTTCTGGAAGCGCCCCTGGGCGATGTTGAGCTCCTGGAGGTGCTCCAGGTTGATGGCCCGCAGGGCGAAGTTCCCCTGGCAGTGCTCGTCGATGAAGAGGACGGGGAAGCTGCCGTAGTACCAGACCTCCCGGCAGAAGCCGGCGGCGTCCATGGGATAGGTCTGCCGCTCCGAGGGCGGCCCGAAGAGGATGTAGATCCGGCCGCGGTCGGTCAGCCAGCCGGCGCGCCCCTCGCCGTGGAACATCGCCCCGGCCCGCCGGACCCGGTCCTCGTATTCGAGCCGGTACTCGTTGACCGCGGTGTCGGGGTCCGGGTCGCGCCGTTTCCAGAACTCCTCGATGAAGTCGTCCCGGTCGGCGTCCGGCAGCTCGAGGAAGATCTTCCGCTCGGCCTTGGTGATGATGTAGCCGACCTGGCCCAGGAACTCCGCGCGGGACGGCGGGAGCTTCCTCTCCAGGCCGTAGGTCCGGCAGGCGGCGCCCGCGGCCGCCGCGGCGACGGCGAGGGCCGGGACGAGAAGGGCGAGGAGCCCGGCCGCGGCGCGGCGGGCGGTCTCGACATGGGTGAAGGTCGTCATGGCCGGCGGGTCCTTTCGCCCTCTAAGGTAGTCTTCGGGGAGAGAATAAGCAAGCCGGGGCGGACGGCGGGGCCGCCGCAGGAGGGACGCGGAGGGTGGTGCGGAAGGAGGGACTCGAACCCTCACAGCCTTACGGCCATAAACTCCTGAGGCTTACGCGTCTGCCAATTCCGCCACTTCCGCACCCAGGGAGCCCTTATTATAGCGATTTTCACGTCCCGCGCAAATCCCCCCGCCAGCAAACCGGGACACGTACCCAAGGTACATGTCCCGCTCGAATCCCGCTTCAAGGCCGGCTTGACAAACGGGCCTTCGGCGCCTATTGTGAAGGCGTTGATGCTCTCTCTCATCGATGGTTCCCCCGCCGTCGAGCGAACCCGCCTGATTTCTCCCGAGGAGGTCCCATGAAGTTCCAGAACCGCTCCCAGATCGAGGCCCTGACCAAGTTCAAGGGCCAAGGCGACCTCGTGACGTCGTTCTACCTGGACACCGACAAGAGCCGGCTGAGCCGGAAGGAGATCCAGCTGGCCATGAAGAACCTCCTCAGCGAGGCCAAGACGCGGGCCTGCGCCCTCAAGGCCTCCAAGGACAAGATCGATTCCCTCCTCGGCGACATCGACCTCATCGCCGGCCACGGCGCCCAGACCCTGGGGCCCGCGAACGCCGCCGGCCTGGCCTTCTTCTCCCACAGCCGGAAGCAGTTCTGGCACGCCCTGGAGCTGCCACACGGCCCGCGCAACCGGGTCATCTTCGACACGAACTTCTACATCCGCCCTCTGGCGGCCATCCTGGAGAAGTACAGCCCCATCTGCGCCCTCGTCATCAGCCGGCGCGAGGCCCGCTGGTACGAGATCGCCATGAACGAGATCCGGCCCCTCGACGAGCTCGAGAGCGACGTCCCCGGCCGGGTCCGCGAGGGCGGCTTCGAGGGCACCGCGGCCAAGAGGATCGAGCGCCGCATCGACGCCCACCTCCAGGACCACTTCAAGCGGACGGCCCAGCGGACGTTCGACCTGAGCAAGAAGCACCCGTTCGACTGGCTCTTCGTCGGCTGCGAGAACGACCACTGCCCCGATTTCGAGCCGCACCTCCACGCCTACCTCCGCGACCGGCTCAAGGCCCGCCTCAAGTCCCGCGTCGGCGACCCGCCGGCCAAGGTCCTCCAGGAAGCCCTGGAAGCCGAGGCCAAGCTCAAGCGGGCCGAGGAGAAGGAGACCGTCGGGAAGCTCGTCGCCGAGCTCGAGCGGGGCGGCCTGGCCGCGTCGGGCCTGCGCGACACCATCCACCGCCTCAACCAGTTCGAGGTCCAGTCCCTCGTCGTCACCCACAACTTCTCGAAGCCGGGACGGATCTGCCCGACGCACCGGATCTACTACCTGGACGAGCTCAAGTGCCCGGTCTGCGACAAGAAGACCGAGATCGTCCAGGACATCGTCGACGAGGCCATCGAGACCGTGCTCAAGCGGGGCGGCACGGTCAAGCACGTGACGCCGCCCTCCAAGCTCGACCGCTACGGCGGGATCGGCGCCTTCCTGAAGTACAAGGCCTAGGCCGCGGCGGCCTTGTCCTTGAACCGTATCTTGTTGACCACGCTGTAGATGACCGGGATGACGAAAAGCGTCAGCACGGTCGTCGCGGTCAGGCCGAAGGCGATGGCGATGCCCAACGGGGCCCGGAACTCGGAACCCGAGGACCTGGAGAAGGCCATGGGCAGGGCCCCCAGAACGGTCGTCAGGGCCGTCAGCAGGACGGCCCGCAGCCGCGTCGTGGAGCCGCGCAGGACGGCCTCCCGCTTGTCGACGCCCTGCTTGATGAGCTGGTTGATGTAGTCGATCATGACGATGCCGTTGTTGACGGCGATGCCCATCAGCAGGATGACCCCGACCAAGACGGCCATGTTCATGGTCTTGCCGGTGACCAGCAGGCCGAGGATGACGCCGATGATCCCGAGCGGCACGGTGAACATGATGACGAACGGGTGGGTGAAGTGCTCGAACTGCGAGGCCATGATCATGTAGACCAGCAGGGCCGCCAGGGCGAAGGCCCCGGCCAGGATGACGAAGGCGTCCCGCATGTCCTCGTAGGAGCCGCCGTACTCGAGGAAGTAGCCGGGCGGCAGGGTCTTCTCGAAGCCGGCCAGCCGGGCCTTGATGTCGCGGACG
>Ga0116178_10001299_pt1 | contig 20692 bp, 17 predicted proteins | sample AD_STIC12_MetaG_FD_89880 | JGI IMG/M metagenome (GOLD analysis project Ga0116178, IMG submission 89880) | Active sludge microbial communities of municipal wastewater-treating anaerobic digesters from USA - AD_STIC12_MetaG | ecosystem: Engineered > Bioreactor > Anaerobic > Digestate | place: USA... | reverse complement strand
TCGCCTGCAATGGATGAAGGTGAAAATTTTTGATTCAGCAAGGTTCCTCCGGTAGATGTATGGTCCATTTTAGAGCATGATTTGATTACCGCAGTAGGGCCGTTCACATCTGCACCTTTTTCGGGGGATATACCGTCTGACACAGGTTTTTTTGCTAACCTTCCGTTTGGAGAAGCACCCATTACCGAGCCGAAATATACGTGGCAAGTAGTAGGAAGCATATCAATTTGATATGTACCCCCGCACACAGTCTTTCTTCCTTTTATCAAATCTCTTACGTCAGTAAATATATCTATCATTATATCATCAGCATAATCATCATCATTGCCGTATTTGGGCGTGTGATTTGATACCAAATTTTTTATATGAGCATATCCTTCAAAATTTGCTTCCAATGCTTTTAACAATTCACCCATCGTAAATCTTTTATTATCATATACATTGTATTTAATTGAAGATAAACAATCGGTAATAGTAGCTATTCCAACAACTTGAATATATCTGGTATTGTACTTTGAGCCTCCTGCATTGTAGTCCCTGCCGCTTTCCTTGCATCCGTCGGTCAGCACTGACATAAATGTTGAAGGCATATGCTCTGCAAAGATTTTTTCAATTACATTATTACCTCTAATTTTAACATCAATAATATATTTAAGCTGCTTTACAAAAGCATCATAAAGCTCTTCATATGTCTTAAAATCTTCAGGGTTTCCTGTTTTTAACCCAATCTGTTTATTTGTATATCTGTCAAAGCCGTTATTCAATGTAAGCTCCAATACTTTGGGAACATTCAAATAACCTGTTAAAACATAGGCTTCCCTTCCATGACAGCCTGTTTCAACACATCCGCTGGCTCCACCAAATCGTGCATCTTCCAATGTCTTGCCTGCATTCAACAACTCCTGAATCAATTCCTCCGTATTGTAAAATGCCGGCTGACCCCAGCCTTTTCTTGAAATTTCAACAGCCCTTTTTAAAAATTCATCGGGAGTTTTAACACTTATCTGGACATTTGAGCTTGGTTGGAGAAGCTTCAACTCATCCATTACGTCAAGTATCATATAAGATATTTCATTTACACCGTCTTCTCCCGTATAGGGGTTTATTCCCCCCGTGTTAATATTTGCAAAGTCCGTATAAGTTCCGCTTTCCTTCAATGTTATTCCTACCTTGGGGGGAGCAGGCTGGTTGTTAAACTTAATCCAAAAGCATTCCAACAACTCCCTTGCCTTATGGTAATCAATTGTACCCTCTTCCTTTTCCTTTTTATAGAAGGGATAAATATATTGATCTAGTCTTCCAGGCGAAAAGGAGTCCCAAGTATTAAGCTCTGTTGTTATGCCTATATGCACAAACCAATACATCTGCAGAGCTTGTGCAAAAGTTTCAGGTTTATGAGCAGGCACTACGTCACAGTTATTTGCAATCCACAATAATTCTTCTTTTCTTTTCGGATTTGACTCTTTAGAAGCTAACTCTCTTGCATACTGTGCATATCTTTGACCGTAAATTATTATTGCATCACATGAAATGGCCATACCTTCCAGCTGTGCCTTTTTGTCGTAGGCATCAGGGTCATTCATGAAATCAAGTTTTTCAATTTCTTCTTCAATTTCATTCTTAAAATCCAGAAATCCTTTTTCGTAAATTTTTCCGTCTGCAACTGTATGCCCGGGAGCTCTTTGCTCCATAAACTCTGTGTACATACCTGCAGCATAACAATCCTTCCATTCCTGTGTCATTGATTCAAGGATTTTATGTCTTATGGAGCGCTTTTCCCAATATGGAATAATTTTCTCCTGCTGCAGTTTTTTATCTTCTTCTTTAACCTTAAAGTTTATATATTTTCTGTCATTCATCACGGTCATATCTTCGACAGTGTGGCAGCAAAGCTCCGGAAATGTGGGGGCTACTTGAGGCCCTTCGCCTTTTTCTCCGACTATGAGTTCATCTTCCCCTATATAAAGTTTCCTTTTTTCCATCAAATTTTTAAAATTTAACGCCCTCAATACAGGAATTTCCACTGTACCGTAGTATTTTTCATAAACTGAAGTCTCTATTAAAGCTCTCTCTAAACTAACCGATGGTTGTGTTCTTGTGCTGATTTCTCTTAATCTCTTGGTTCTTTCAGTGTATCCTCTCATGTCAGCCTCCTATTTTGACTCTGTAACCTTCTTTTTCAATTATATCTATATATCGTTTCAATTTTTCATCTGCAGGTCTTTTCATGTACTCATAATACTTTCGACCCAGTTTTTCATATTTATGCATTGCTATATCGTGGTAAGGCAGCAAATTAATTTTTTTAATATTTGTATTCTTAATTAATTTTAATATTTCGAAAATGTGATTTTCATCGGCATTGATTCCTTCAATTATAGGTAATCTCAAATTTATGTTGTTATGAATTTTAGACAGATTAATTAAATTATTAATTATATTTTTGTTTGAAACTCCCGTATATAGTATATGCTTCTCTTCATCCATGGATTTTATGTCATATAGAAATAAGTCCGTATATTTAGATATCCTTTCCAACACTTTAAAGTCAACCGCTCCGCAAGTATCAACTGCTGTATGAATATTTTCTTTTTTTAACTCCATTAACAATTCCTCGACAAAGGCTGCATATATAAGAGGCTCTCCTCCGGACAATGTTACACCGCCCTTTGAGTTTTTATAAAATACTCTGTCTTTTAGTACTTCTTTCATTACTTCATCAACGGTATATTCTTTTCCGGCAATCTGTTTTGCGGAGTTTATGCAGCAAACAGTGCAATCCCCGCAAAAAGTACACTTGTCCATATTTATTTCAAGGTCATTGTCTTTTAATTCTATAGCATTGTTTTGACATATCTTAATACAAGATCCGCATAATGTGCATTTATTTTTGTCGTATAAAATTTCTTTACCTAAATTTTGGCTTTCCGGATTATGGCACCATATGCACTGTAAGGGGCATCCTTTAAAGAATACCGTCATTCTTATTCCGGGTCCGTCATGTATAGAAAATTTCTGAATGTTGAATATACTAGCTTTCATTATTATTCCTCTTTTTGACGTCACTGTTTGTAAGCTCTTTAATAAGGCTGTAAGTTATTTTAGCTGTCAACCCCCATATTATATAATTGTAGTACTTGTAAAAATAAACCGGATATCGAATATTCCCCCAATTGTAATCTTCCCCGTTGTTAACCATATGATAAGGAAAATCCTTGTCGGCCTTTGGATAATAATTCATATAATATTTTTCAGGCCGATTTTCTAAAAAAAATGACAAGGGTACAAAGAAAACTTCCGAAACTTCATCAATGCTGTATTCTATTTCATCCGGGTCGACATCCTTAATCAGCCCTAAAAATGTAAATACAAAAGCCCCGCTTTTGCTTGAAGCATAATTCAGCTCTGAAATTATTTCTATATTTTCCTTATTTAACAATAGCTCTTCTGAAGTTTCTCTTATTGCAGCTTTCCTTGGGCTTTCACCTTCTTCAATTCTTCCTCCCGGAAACGAAATTTCTCCCGGTTGAGTAATGGAATTTGATCTAACCTCGAATATTAAGTTTAATTCTCCGTCAATTTCAATTATGGGAACCAATACTGCAAAGCTTACATCAAAATCTATGGGTTTCGGTTTTATATTTTTAAGCTTATCTTTTATGTTTTTTAAATTCATTTATATTATCATCCTTACTACTCCGAATATTATAAATATCAGTCCGGATATTGTTTTTATTATATAGGAAGGAATAAATTTAGTCAATGAAGTTCCGATAATAATTCCTGCCAAACCTATTGCAAGCATTGCTGTTACGGAGCCTGCCAATACTGCTGAAGGGTAGTATGCATCCATGGATAAGGTCATGCATGTAAGCTGAGTTTTGTCTCCCATTTCTCCGAGAAAAAAAGTAAGAGCAGTGGTAATAACAGGACCCAGGCCGTATTGCTTTTTGTTTTCGTCCTCGTCTTCAAATACAATAGTAATAATTCCAAAAATTATGAAAACAACACCTGCAAATACATGAAGAAGATATTCATCTATTAAATTAGAGATACAGCTGCCTATAAAGACCGCAGTTCCATGATTTAATAAAACACCGAGAAAAATTCCTAAAAGCACATCAATTATTTTATACTTGGCTGCCAAGGTCATAAGCATCAGCTGGGTTTTATCTCCCATTTCAGCAACAAAGACCAAGATGAAGGTCTCCAGAAATTCTTTATACATTTTCCCTCCCTGACAATATACTCTCTTTCTTTTATCCGAGTTATATATTATAATATTAAAAGCGACGTACAAACAGAACAACATTAATCATTTCGGGAGGTATTATGGATAAAAATATATTGATAACCACCGCCCCCTTTGGAAACGGCCATAAAATGGTTGCAACTGCAATAAAAAATGCATTTATTAAAAAGGGGTATAACAATGTGGTTGTTGTAGATTTGTTTACTGAAACACATCCCAAAATCACCGAAGCTATAAAAAAGGCATATATCAGAAGCTATGATTTTGGAAAAGCTTACTCAAAACTTTATTATGGCTCAGAAAAACTAACGGATAAGAAGGTAGTTGAATTATACAGAAATTTCGGATTTTCAAAATTAAAGGATATATCTGAAGTATTTAAACCTGATGTTATAATTAATACTTTCCCCATTTTGGCATCTTTAAAGCTGAAGAATGAACAAGGAGAAAATATACCTGTTTTCAATATAGTAACCGACTATTATGCTCATAAACTTTGGATAAGCAAGGAAATTGACAAGTTTTATATTGCGACATACGAATTGCAGGAAGAATTCAAAAAAATGAATATACCTCCGGAAAAAATAGTCGTATCCGGAATACCCATCAGGGATGCTTTTGAAGAAATTGACAATATTTCGAAACTCCATGCCAAATATAAATTTAACAGACGAAAAAGAATAATTCTTATAAACTCAGGCGCATTTGGTGTATTAAAGGATATTAAAAAAGTATGTACGGAGTTGTGCAAAAATAAAAATATTCAGGTAGCAGTAGTTTGCGGCAACAATATATATCAGAAAACAAAATTGGAATCCTTGAGGCTCAGAAATCTAAAAGTGTTCGGGTTTGTTGAAGATATTCATGAACTATACAAAATTGCATGCTGTATGATTACCAAACCGGGTGGAATTACATTGACGGAAGCATTATCGGTACAGCTGCCTCTTATTATAATCAAGCCTGTACCCGGTCAGGAAAAAGAAAATGCAAGATATTTTGAAAAAAAAGGTGCAGCAATAATAGCCAACAATACTTATCAAATTATAAACAGCGCTATTGATTTAATAAATAATCCTGAACTTCTGTCCGCAATGCGCAAAAACATGAAGAAAATGTACAATAAATCTTCATCAGACAGAATTGTTGATGATGTGTTAGGGAGCTTAGAGGAATAAAGTAAGGGACATTACTTTATGTCCCCCTTCCTTACCTGCCCTTTTTATTTGACATATATTCTCTTAAAACTTTATACAGGCATTTTTTAAAGTTTTCATCCTGTTCTTTTCTTCTTTTTGACGGTCCCTTTGATTTTCCGCCTTGTTTTCTTATTTTATCACTTATATATCTGGATTGAAGCAGGCTGTCAATATTATTCTTATTTATAAAAAACCCTGCTGTATGAATGATTGCTGATGCTTTCCCCAAAAGAAGGCTTGCAAGTCCGTAGTCTTGAGTTATTAATATATCTCCCTGCTGAAATATTTGAACTATTTTATAATCAACGGAATCTCTTCCCTGCTCAACAACAATAACTTCAAAATCACTGACAATATAATGGTCAATGTCTGAAACAATTATCAAGCCCACTCCAAAATCCTTGGCTGCTTTTTCACATATTTCTCTTACCTTCTGCGGGCATGCATCTCCATCAATTATAATTCGCATGAAAAACTCCTTTTTTAATTAAGTTATGATATTATATCTTTTTTGTTAACAGTTGCAAATAATTTTATAAATCCGTCATTGCAGTTAACGCAAGTAAGTGTCTTTGTTATGAATAACAATTTTGTTATTGCTATAAATAACATTTTTGTCATTCTGAGAGCTTTAGTTCGAAGAATCTCATGAGATCTCGATGACAATAAATTTACATAATAAAAATCTGCCCTGTATTTTCATACTCAGGCAGATTTTCCAATAGTTTATAGTATTAATGACGGTATGAAAAGCGGCAGATAAATGTAAATGAAAAATACTATTATCAAGCCTATAAGATATGGAACAACCTTTTTAGCTATTCTTTCAATTGGCATTCCTGTTATTGAAGATGCCACAAAAAGGTCGATGGCAACAGGCGGCGTAATCATTCCGATTGCAATGCCTATTGTGAATATCAAACCAAAGTGAATAAGGTCGATATTTAGCATTCTTACAAGTGGAAGAAATACCGGAGTAATAAGTATGATAGCCGAGGATGTTTCCATGAAAACACCGGCAATCAATACTATCACAGCCATCAAGAGCAGTATAATATATTTGTTGTCTGAGACTGAAAGCACTGCTTGAGCAACTGCCTCGGGTATCTGCCAGTTGGCAAGAGCCCATCCGAAAACACCGCTGCATGCTATTATGGTCATAATGATTGCAGAGGTCTTGCCGCTACCAAGCATAATCTGTCCAAGCTCTTTAAGAGTCAAATCCTTGTAAATAAACATTGACGCAAACATGGAATATACAACTGCAACACCGGCGGCTTCAGATGGAGTAAAATATCCCGAAAATATCCCGCCTAGTATAATAAGCGGCATTATCAATGCCCAAACGGCTTTCCTGAAAGTTTCAACCATATATTTGAATTCAAATGCCCTTCCGTCCGGATAGTTGAATTTTTTAGCCTCATAAAGAGAAATTGCTATTAATATACCCCCCATCATGAAGCCGGGAAAAAAACCATTTTTGAATAATCTGGTTACACTTTGCTCGGCTATTACAGCATATAGAACCATGGGAACAGACGGAGGAATGACTACTCCGATACATCCTCCCGAAGCTATTAAAGCGGCCGCACGATCTACCTCATACCCTCTTTTCTCAAGTTCAGGCAGCATAGATGTTCCAACTGCTGCAGTGGTAGCAGCGCCTGAGCCGGATATAGCAGCAAAGAACATTGATGCCAATACAGAAACAGCCGACAGTCCTCCTTTAACTTTGCCTATACATGCTTCTGCAAATGCAACCAGCATTTTTGACATTTCTCCTCTGGCAAGCAAATCCCCTGCCAAAATAAAGAAGGGAATTGCAACCAATGAAAATGAATCTGAGGAAGCAAACAGGCGCTGTACTACTATCAAAAGGTTTACATCACCTACTATCAGTACGACTACACCGGCAACAGCAACAGAAAATGCAATGGGAACACCTAAGGCAAGACATCCTAAAAAGGTTAAAAGTAGTATACTACCCATTATTCTGCCACCTCCCCTGTAACTAAAATTTCAAAAATTGCATTTAGGGCGTGAAGCAGCATTACTCCGCATCCGAGTGGAATTGCCATATACATTAAATTCATTCTTATGCCTAAGGCAGGTGAGCTTTGCGCTCCTTGTTTCATCATGTATATTACGCCATAATAAACCGCAATAATGAAAAATGCAATGCAAATCAGGTGTACAAGTATCTTTGCATATTTATTTGCCTTACCCTTAAATTTATCCTGAACGAAGGACACATTAATGTGCCCTCCTCTTTTATAAACACATCCTGCTCCTATGAAGGTTGACCAGACAAGCAAATATCTTGTTAACTCTTCACTCCAAGCAAGGGCAGTGAAAAATACCCTGGCTATTATTTGAATACTTGAAAAGAATACCATCCCTGCCATAGTCAGTATTAAGAGACCGCAGCCTATCTTATCAACAAAGTCGCTTGCTTTTTTTATAACCTTAGCAATGACAACCACCTCCTATATAATTACTGACTTAATTACTTAATTGCTTCTTTAATTCTTGTCAGGTATTCGCTGTATTGCGGATATTGATCGTATACCGTCTGTACCGCTTGTCTGAAGCTTTCCAAATCCGGTTCTTCAATAAGCTCCATGCCGTTTGCTTTAAGGTCTGCAATTTGAGCTTCTTCATTTTCTGCAACCCATGCTCTTTCGTATTCAGCCGCTTCCTGGGCTGCTTGTACAAATATCTCCTGTACATCAGCCGGAAGGCTGTTAAATTTTTCTTCGCTGAATGTTATAACAGCTGCTGCATATGCATGTCTTGTCATAGTGACATGTTTTTGTGAATCCCACATTTTGTATGCATGAATAACATTAACCGGGTTTTCCTGTCCTTGTATTGTACCTTGTTGCAAAGCGGTAAGTGCTTCAGTCCATGCGATAGGCACGGCATTTACATCCATTGCCTTAAATGCAGATAAATAAACTTCATTTTCCATCACACGTATTTTTAAATCCTTAATATCTTCAGCAGTGCGTACAGGTCGCACACTGTTAGTCAAATTACGGAAACCTCTTTCCGCGTAAGCAAGTCCCTTAAGGTCGTGATCTTCAAGCTTAGAGAGAATTTCTTTTCCTATTTCACCGTCAAGTACCTTATAAGCAGAAGCATTGTCAGGGAATAAGAAGGGAAGGTCAAAAACACCGAATTCAGGTACAAAATTTACAAACGGTCCACTTGTAATGATACCGGAATCAAGGGTTCCCATCTGCATACTTTCAAGCATTGTTCTTTCATCGCCCAATGATGAATTGGGGAACAACTGAATGTCATATGCACCGTTGGTTCTTTCCTCTACAAGTTCTGAAAATTTTGTGGCACATACGAAAAAGCTGTCTTGTTCATTGATTGTCATACCTAATTTAATAACCGTCGGTTCAGCCGATGTCGGCGGATTATCAACAGTTTGTCCGCATGCTGTACCTAAGACCATAACAACTATTAATGCTAATGCTATAAAATTTAATTTTTTCATTTTTTTCTCCTTATATATTTATAATATTTTTATTAATCTCTTAATCTTCAAATACTCCTCCGGTATTTGCCGAAGTTACCATCTTACGGTATCTTTTTAAATATCCGTTTGGTACCGGTTTTTCCAAAGGTACAAACTTTAAGCGTCTTTCTGCTATTATGTTTTCATCAACCAAAAGCTCAAGCTTATTATTAGGAATGTCGATGCTAATTATATCTCCATCCTCAATGATACCTATCAATCCTCCTGCTGCAGCTTCAGGAGATATGTGACCAATAGAAGCTCCTCTTGATGCTCCCGAAAATCTGCCGTCTGTTATAAGTGCAACGCTTGAGTCAAGTCCCATTCCTGCAATTGCAGATGTTGGTGTAAGCATTTCACGCATGCCCGGTCCACCTTTAGGTCCTTCATAACGAACTACGACTACATCACCTGAAACAACTTTACCGCCCATTATGGCTGTCATGCATTCTTCTTCACTGTTGTAAACCTTGGCAGGACCCCTGTGAACCATCATTTCTTCTAAAACGGCTCCCTTCTTTACAACTGCTCCGTCCGGTGCTATGTTTCCCCATAATATGGCTAATCCGCCATCCTTTGAGTATGGATCATCAAAGCTTCTTATAACTGAATTATCCTTTATATAAGCATCCTTGATGTTTTCGCCTACGGTATTTGCCGTAACAGTAATACAATCCGTATTCAGCAGTCCATGATTGTCGAGTTCCTTCAGTACAGACGGGATTCCTCCTGCCTGCCATAAATCAACCAGACAATCTTCCCCTGCAGGACTTAATTTTACCAGATGAGGAGTTGCCTTGCTTATATTGTTTATTTCGTTAAGGTCGATTTTTAGTCCTGCTTCATGTGCTATTGCAGGTAAGTGCAGTACAGTATTTGTTGAGCATCCCAAAGCCATATCTGCTGTTAAAGCATTATGAAGGGAATCAAGGGTAACAATATCGCGAGGACGGATATCTTTTTCCAAAAGCTCCATTACCTTCATGCCCGCTTCTTTTGCAAGGCGTATACGGGCTGCATGAACAGCGGGAATAGTGCCGTTTCCGGACAAGCCAAGTCCGATAACCTCTGTCATGCAATTCATCGAATTAGCAGTAAACATACCTGCACATGAGCCGCAACCGGGACATGAATAAAGCTCTATTTCCTTTATCCGCTCATCACTCATTTTTTTTGCACCGGCTGCTCCAACAGCTTCAAATGAGTTTGAGACAGTTAGTTTCTTGCCGTCATAATATCCGGGCATCATGGGACCGCCGCTTACAAAAATACTTGGAATATTAAGCCTTAATGCTGCCATAATCATACCGGGAACTATTTTATCGCAGTTCGGAACAAAAACAAGTGCATCAAAGGGATGAGCCATTGCCATTATTTCAACTGAATCCGCAATATGTTCACGGCTTATAAGAGAGTATTTCATACCTTCGTGACCCATTGCAATACCGTCGCATACTCCTATTGCAGGAAATACAAAGGGTGTTCCGCCTGCCATCATTACTCCTGATTTTACAGCCTCAACAATATCATCCAAGTGCAAATGTCCCGGAATTATATCATTCTGAGCATTTACGATGCCAACCATAGGTTGTCTGATTTCTTTTTCTGTGAGCCCCAGAGCGTTGAATAAGGCTCTGTGAGCAATCCTTTCCACGCCTGATTTCATTTGATCACTTCTCATAAATTTCCTCCAAATAAAAATCCATTTTCTTACTTACTTTAAAATTGATTATTCTGCCCCCTGTTTTACCTCCTCTTATTTTTTGATTTTTGTTTTTATTGACCGGAATGAAGTTAATCTCCCGAAGGGTTAGGCCTATTCGCAAGCTTCATCACAATTTTATTTGCTCGCTGACGCTCACATAAAATTGGATTACGCTGCATAAGACCTACCATCAATTTCTTCCTCCCTTTGGGATGAAGAAATTGGGTTAGGTCTATAAAAAAACCTCTCGTCCCTATATACATATAGATGTATATAGGGACGAGAGGTCTTTCGCGGTACCACCCTAATTCACGATAAAAAAATATCGCCTCATTCAAGTCGAAAAAACAAAAAAGTTTTTTGAACTCTATTCTTGTAACGCAGAAATACGTCCTCGTCTACTTAATTCGACTCGGAAGCTCAGGAGTGATCATTATATCTCATAACACCGATTCCCACCAACCATCGGCTCTCTGAAGTTATTTTCCGGATATTTTTGTCTCCGTCAAAGCTTTAATCAATTTTTTCATATTATATACACAGGATATTGTTTTGTCAACCATTTTTTAAAAAGAAAAATACCGGTCTTTCATCGTACTTATTTATCATGTAGGGGGAAATTTTTATTTTTTATGAAGTCTCCTAATGACATTTGTTAATTCATCTTCATCTCCAACATTGCCTGGAAAGACTACATAAACCAATCCGTAAAATTTACTCTCCCTGCCAGATTTCCACACGGGTACGCCATTAGCTATTTGTCCGCAAACTATCGCTTCCTCAATATTCAACCCTTCAGTCGCAATATCACTTGATGTGATTCCGCCCTTTGCAACAATAAAAGCCGGGGCTTCTTTTAACTGTTTTACAATCTTTGCAAGATAAAGAGATATTTTATTACCAATATCTAAATTAGGGGTGTTATCATTTCCAAGTATTACAGAACGTGAAGTGTAAATCAAGGTATCAATTCCTCTAATAATATTTTCATCAATTTTTTGAGAAATTTTTTTAATTATATTACTGTTATCTGATTCTGTAAGAATAGACAGAACATCAATTTCTATGCTGTAAATAGAAGTCTCTTTCATCAGATGATTAATCTGTTGACTAGTTTTGTTTACATAGGACCCGGCAACTATCAAACCTCCTCTGTTGTCAATTATGTTTAACGTATTCCCATCTAACAAACCATTATCCTTTAAACCAATCCTTGACTTAACAAAAGAAGCAGCTGTTCTAAAGAGGAAATTTTTCCCTTGATATTCGGCTTTTATGAGTCCGTTTACAAATGCTTGAATATCACTATAGTTTTCTGCATTAACAATACATATTCTTCCGTTCAAATCCATTATTTTATTAAAAACTGCACTGCTGTTGCTTCTTAATTCTTCTAAACTTATTGATACAACTTGGTCTTTTAATACTAGACAATTTGTTTTTTCTTCTACATAATCTTTTAAGTTTGATGAAGTAAAACCAAATGTATGATCTCTTGCAAACTGTGTTTCTCCTACAGGAATAAATGTATTATTTTCTTTAACATAATGGACATCATCAACAGTAATTCTCCCGCCTTCTTGAAAAAATGGTATCAAAAAATATCCATCTATTTTTTTTGATATATTATCCTTTATTATATTTAATTCTAGTGGGAAATGTCCTCTGAGAGTTGAGTCTCCTCTTACAATTAATTCATAATCTATACCTGTTCTCTTAGATACCAAATCAATATTCCTGGCAATTTTGGAGTCGAGTTCCATTACTTTTTCTTTTGACATTGATCTGGTATTAGTTAAAATATAGAATGCTTTAATATTATTATCCTGAAATATTTTTTGAATTATTTCATAATCTACTCTTGTATATATAGGTATATCATAAACCGTTTGGGTACCTGTCGGATCATCATCTAAAACTACTATCTTTTTACCTTGCTCATCAAAGTTTACATTCATTTCTTCGTTATTTTTATAAATTCCTGACAATAAATTTTCATTCATAACAATCTCCAATTCCACAGATAAATAGTCTGTAGTAAATTGCCCAAACCATTAATTTACAATATAATTAGTTTTTGCTTAATGTATATAAGTCTCTTCTTAAATGCTTTAATAGAGGCAGTTCATTTCTTACCTTCTTTACATATTCAAGGTCAATTTCCTGTATTATATACCCTTCTTTTTCATCCATTCTGTTTATCACATTGCCCCATGGTGAGACTACTATGGAATTACCATAGGAGTGATAGGATGATTCCATATCTCTGGCAGGAGCAACTCCTACTGTGTACACCTGGTTATCAAGGGCTCTTCCTCTAAAATTTAACTCCCAATGAGCAGGACCAGTGGTCATGTTAAATGCGGCAGGAAAAATAATAACCTCAGCTCCTTCCAATACCATGAGCCTGCTTAATTCAGGAAATCTTATATCATAACATATACCTAAACCGATTTTGCAAAATTCCGTATCAAAGACTGTTACGTCTCTTCCGGGAGAGAGAACATCCGATTCTTTGAAATATTGTCCTCCTTCAACATCAATATCGAATAAATGCATTTTCCTGTGCTTGGCAACTCTTTTGCCTTTTCTGTCAAACACATATGATGTATTGTAAACATGAGTTCTTTCAAGCTCGGGTATTGTTCCGGCAACGACATAAATACCTGAACTGTTTGCTGCTTTACTTAATTCTTTATAAGCATACCCGCCTTCTTCTTCACCATATTTTCTAAAATATGAAGTGTTATAAGGGCAGCAGAACATCTCCGGTAACACTGCAATATCGGCGCCTTCCTTTGACACTTTACCAATCATTTTCACAGCATTTTTAACATTTTTTTCTTTATCGTCATAAACCATGGTTTGAATTAATGCAACTTTGAATTTTCTCATAGCACCCTCCTCTTATAAATACTTGCCAATTTTCTACCTTATTCTGTTTTTCCCGGGAAATTTCGACAATTAATTAAGTGCTGCGCTTCCTTCCAAATGTTTTGTATCATTATAGAATATTTCTTTTATTTCATTATTATCATCTATTTCTAAATAAGAAAGGCTGCAATTCTTAACTACATTTCCCATCCAGTCACTGCTTAACTTAAATTTTCTTATATAAGCTTCGATACATTTAATGGTACCTCCATGGGCAACTATTAAGGTTGACTTGTTTCTGTATTTATCTATTACTTCATTAAATGCCTTCACAACCCTTTTGTAAAATTCCTGAAGGTTTTCTCCGTTTGGATAACGGTTGTTGAAAGGGTCCTTTTCAATTTCGGCAAGCAGCTTAGAATAATTTTTTTGGATATCCTTATAGCTCATTCCTTCGAATTTGCCTAAATTTATTTCTTTTAAACCATCATGTTTTATAATTTGTATATTCTTATTCCCGCGAATTATTTCAGCAGTATTGTAAGCTCTCATCAAAGGGCTTGAAACTATATAATCCAGCTCTATCTCTTCAATTCTGTCTGCCAATAATTCTGCTGCCAATATTCCCTTTTCCGTTAAATCCGAATTTTTATGTCCTTGAAACCTGCATTGTCTGTTCCAGACTGTTTCGCCATGTCTCGTTAAATATATTTTTGTCATATCAATTCCCTTTCTATCTCGTCTATCTTACACCTGTATTCATCCACTTAAGAAATTGCTCTTCCGTTATAATTTCTATTCCTAATTCTTTAGCTTTTTTATTCTTGGAAGAATTTGATAAATTATCGTTATTGATTAAATAGTTTGTTTTTGAAGTCACAGAAGAGGTAACCTTTCCTCCTCTTTCTTCAATTGCAGCTTTTAATTCATCCCTGTTTTTGAAATGCTCAACAGCCCCTGTAATTGCAAAATTATAATTTTCAAAAATTTGTGTTGATGATGTCTTAGAGCTTGTTTCTATCTCCACTTCTTTAAGCACATCTTCTACAATAACTTTTTTCTTTTCATCACTGAAAAATTTTACGTAATTTTTAGCCATCACTTCTCCGATGCCGCTTATTTCAATCAGTTCTTCATATTTTGCATTTTGAATTTTCTCCCAGTCATCGCCGAACTTCCTGCTGATTAATTTGGCATTTGACAAACCTATATTGGTAATTCCAAAGCTGTACAAAAGCCTCGCTGCTGTTGTTTTTCGCGCCTTATTCACTGAATTGACCAGATTATTGAAAGATTTCTCGCCAAATCCTTCCATCTCGGTAATTATATCTTTATATCTCTCAATATGAAAAATATCAGCTAATTCTTTAATCAATCCCTTTGCAATTAATTTTTCAATAGTGGCTTCGGAAAGTCCTTTAATATTTAATGCATCTCTGCTTACAAAATGTGTGAATGATTTTATTTGCTTTGCTAAACATTCGTCATTTATGCAGTACAATGTCTTAATGTCATTATCATTTTTAATTGATGTTTCACCGCCGCATACAGGGCAATGTTCTGGAATCTCAATATTATTGCTCCTGGTTAAATTATCCGAAATTTGAGGAATTATCATATTTGCCTTATACACATTGATTCTATCGCCGATTCCAAGCTCCAGGTCTTCCATAATGCTTAGATTATGAACACTGGCACGGCTTACGGTTGTTCCTTCAAGCTCCACGGGCTCAAATACTGCGATTGGATTTATTAATCCCGTCCTTGAGGCACTCCATTCAATTTCCAAAAGAGTAGTTTCCTTAATTTCGTCACTCCATTTAAAGGCAATTGAATCTTTCGGAAATTTTGCGGTACTTCCTAATGATTCTCCGTATTTTATATCATCATATGTTAGAACAAGTCCGTCCGAAGGCAGGTCGTTTTCTCTAATGTTCTCCTCAAACCAATTTACTGTTTCTTCAATATTTTCTTGAGTTACTTTCTTAAATTCAACTATGCTGAATCCTTGACTGTTGAGCCATAATAGCTGCTCGATTCTTGAATTTTTAAAATCGACTTCATCCGCTTTAACTACCGAAAATGCATAAAACCCCACATTTCTTTCTGCGGTTATTCTATTGTTTAGCTGCCTTACGGAGCCGCTGCAAAGATTTCTGGGATTTTTATATTTACCCGCAGCTTCCGGAATTGTCTCATTTATTTTATAAAAGTCTGAATAACTGATAACTGCTTCTCCTCGTAAAACCAAACTTCCTTTATAGGCAATACTAAGAGGAATATTAGTAAATACCTTTGCATTGTTGGTAACTACTTCTCCAACCTCTCCATTACCCCTGGTTACAGCCTTTACAAGCCTTCCTCCTTCATAAGTCATCACAATTGTAAGGCCATCCAGCTTCCACGAAAGGGCTCCTGTTTTTTCTCCGAGCCAATCCTTTAAAGCAGTAACTTCCTTTGTTTTATCCAATGAAAGCATAACCTTCTCATGCCTTTCCTCAGGCAAATTTGATAAGAGCTCATATCCAACACGGATGGTGGGGCTGTTAGACAGTACTATCCCTGTTTCTTCTTCCATTTTTTTAAGCTCATCGTAAAGCTTGTCATATTCATAATTTGACATTATTTCTCTGTCTTCTTGATAATATGCTTTGTTTGCTTCATTTAAAAGCCTTATTTTTTCTTTCATTAAAAGGAGTTTCTTATCCATACTTTACCTTCCGTTTAAATTTTTTCGATTGGAGCAAGTTTGAGTGAAAGATTCCTTATCCCCTTATTTTCAAAAGCTGCCACGATTATTTTATCGTCTCCGCTGTCCTTTATTTGTACTACTGTTCCCTTCCCCCAAGACTTATGCATTATTTTATCACCGGGCTCAAACTTATCTGATTTAATCTTTGGTTTTTCTTTTTCCGTGATTTCAGCTCTATATTCAAAAAAACTGGTTTTTCTTGCGATTTGGGACTCCAATTGCTCAAGTTTTTTATTGGCATAAGAATAAGGGTCGGATTCTTCTATGCATTCTTCGGGAATCTCTTCCAAAAACCTTGATTTCATCCTCATTTCATGGCTTCCAAAACGAATTCTGTCCCTTGCATGAGTAATATAGAGCATTCTTTTGGCTCTTGTTATAGCAACATAGAAGAGTCTTCTCTCTTCTTCAACATTGTCTTCACCATCGAAATGAATGCTCGGAAACATGCCGTCTTCAAGACCTGTTATGAAAACCGTGTCAAATTCAAGACCCTTAGCACTGTGTACAGTCATCAATGTTACAACGTCTTTTATAGAATCAGTCTTATCTATATCGGCAAGCAATGAAATATGAGCCAAAAAATCTTCTAATGTATTTTCCTCATATCTTTCTTCAAAATCCTTTGCTGCGGACAAGAATTCATCTATATTTTCAACACGACTTCTTCCTTCAACTGTTTCGTCTTGAAGTAGCATATCTTTCAGCCCTGTATCTTCGATTACGCTTATTATGAATTCGCTTAAAGGCATTGCATCCTTTTTAATCATCAGCATTTCCATCATGGACACAAAGCTTTCAATACTCTTTGCTGCTGAAGGTATAAGCCCCATCTTATCAAAGTCAAAACATGCTTCAAATTTCGAAACTCCATTTGCTTCAGCATAATTTGAAATGGTATCGGTTGATTTTTGTCCTAATTTTCTTCTCGGTACATTGATTATCCTTTCAAAACTCACGTCATCCTTTTGATTTAGGATAAGCCTTAGATAAGCCATTATATCCTTAATTTCTTTTCTATCGTAAAATTTTACTCCTCCTACAATTTTGTAGGGTATCCCTTCTCTAATTAAACCTTCTTCCAAGGCTCTTGACTGTGCATTCGTCCTGTATAAAATTGCAATTTCAGAGTAATTGATATTATTTTCCCTATGCTCTTTGCGAATTAATGCTGCCGTGGTAAAAGCCTCATCTCTTTCATTGTCTGTTTCTATTATTCGTATTAAGTTTCCCTTTTTTTGCTCTGTATACAGGTTTTTACCCTTTCGTTGATAATTGTTTTTAATAACTCCGTTTGCAGCATTTAAAATTACATCCGTAGAGCGGTAATTTTTTTCAAGCTTGACTATTTTGGCTCCTTTGAAGTCATTTTCAAAATTAAGAATATTGCTTATATCGGCACCCCTCCAGCCGTAAATGGACTGGTCCTCATCTCCTACCACAAATACATTGCTTTCACCGTTTTTCTTTTTACCTAATATTCTTATGAGATTATACTGAGCATTATTGGTATCCTGGTATTCATCCACAAGTATATACTTAAACCTTTCTTGGTAGTGCTTTAAAATATCTTCATTTTTTTCAAACAGTTCAAGTGTTTTTAGAATTAAATCATCGAAATCCAATGCATTGGCAGCTTTAAGCTTTTTTTCGTAAAGAGCATATACTTCTCCCTTATTCCTGTTTGCATAATTTAAGTAATTATCTTTAATATAGTTGTCGGGAGTATTGCGCCTGTTTTTTTCATTGCTTATAAGTGCCTTAATACTGTTATAATTATATAACTTGGGGTCTAATTCCAATTCCTTAATGCAGTCCTTTATTACTATTTTTTGGTCATCATCATCGTAAATAATAAAGTTTTTATCATAACCTATTCTGTCAATAAAACTTCTTAATATGCGTACACAAACAGAGTGAAAAGTTCCAATCCACATTCTGTCTATGGAATAATCAATAAGACGACCTATTCTTTCCTTCATTTCACTTGCTGCTTTATTGGTAAATGTTATTGCAAGAACTTCCCAAGGCATTGCTTTTCCGGACTCAATCAAATATGCCGTCCGGTGAGTCAGGACTCTTGTCTTCCCGGTGCCTGCCCCTGCAATAACCAATATGGGACCTTTGTCATGAGAAGCTGCTTCTCTTTGTTTGTCATTTAATGAATTTAGTATTTCCATTTTTCTCCTATCTGAAAAAGTACGGGGACATTTTTTTTAATTATATCACAGTCAACCATTACTCTCAAGATTCTGATTATTGTTTTAGGAATATATTTGTTTATGGTAAATAAATTTAGGTATAAGTATATTAGTTAATATTCTAATTATTGGCTAAGGAGGGACTTTATGAAAAAAATATTGGTACCCGTGGATGGCTCAGCCGCTTCTCAGAAAGCTGTTGCCCAAGCTTTTGATATTGGAAGAAAATATAACAGTGATGTTGTGGTTTTTCATGTTTTCATTGAACATGACATTGATATGTACAATAAGTTTGGTGTTGTAATAGATCCTGATATGAACAAACTAAAAAAGAGATTGAAAGAAAATGAAAGTAAAATGCTGGATTCAATAATTAATCAGTATGACAACACAGGTATTAACCTAAAGAAAAAAATCGTTTCCGGTGTGGCTTATGAAGAAATTTTAAAAGAAGCAAAAGATGGTAATTATGATTTGATAGTTATCGGTCAAAGAGGATATTCAAAGATTAAACGCTTCTTTGTCGGCTCTCAAACAGTTCGTGTCATATCTGATGCAACTTGCCCTGTCTTAGTGGTTCATGAATAAATAATTGGAGGTTATTATGAAAAAAATTTTAATACCTATCGACGGCTCGCCCTTATCTGTAAAAATTGGTGAAAAAGCCGTAGAATTAGGCAAATTAATTGATGCCGAATTAATTTTCATAACTGTTATTAACATGCCCTCAGAAGACAAATATGCATACTTCGGTATGACCGTTGAGAATCAATTTTCAGCAAATCGCAAGGAAATGCTTAATAAATTAATGCAGCAGGAATCTAAAATGCTCAATATTATTGTAAGAAATTTAGATACCGGTAATTTAAAGGTAACTCAAAAATTATTGGTAGGCAGGCCTGCGGCTGAAATTTTAAAATTTGCAGAAGAAGAAAATATTAATTATATTTTTATGGGAAGAAGAGGGTTCTCTCCGGTTCAAAGATTTTTTGTAGGCTCTGTAACTCAAAAAGTTATTTCAGCGGCACCATGTCCGGTAATAGTAATAAACGGATAATTAGGAAGGGTTGGGGGACATACCTTGTCCCCGTACTTTAAAATTAGCTGAATAGACATCGCAGGAATTCTTCCTTTGTGATCCTGCCAAGATATTCATCAATTGAAATATCTTCTATAGCTTTATTTATTTCATTGATATCATACTTAACACCTAATAGCTTATCTTCTAAATTCTTAACATCTCCCTTGCCGAAAAAATCACCATAGATTTTACAGCTTTCAATAATTCCATTGCACACATGAAGTCTAACTTCTACTCCTCCTCCTTCAAATCTGTCGTAACCTTTATAGTTGAATTCCGGGGACCTTCCAAAGTTCCATTCCCAAGTTCCGTATCTTTCATCAACCATTTTTTGTATCTTATTTCTGTCTTCATCGGATAATTCAAATATTTCAACAGGTTGATTGAAGTATTCAAAGATATTCTTTAGAAGAATCTGTTTGAATTGCAGCACATCAATATCATCCTTGACATATGGTTTAATATTTGTCACTCTGCTGGATACGGACTTTACTCCCTTAGATTCTATCTTATCTCTTTTTACATTTAATGCTTTAGACAATATGTCCAGTTTTGAATCAAAAAGCAGGGTTCCGTGATTCAATACTCTTCCTTTTATAATGCTTTGTGCTATGCCTGAAAATTTCTTTCCGTCAATAACAATATCATTTCTTCCCGATAATTCACAGTCAACTCCCAACTTTTCCAATGACTTGACTATGGGAATATTGTATGTTTTAAAGTCTATTAAATTGCTTTGTGCCTTAGTTATAAAAGAAAAATTTAAATTCCCCAAATCATGATAAACAGCACCGCCGCCGGTTACTCTTCTGACAACATTTATATTGTTGTTCTTAACAAATTCCATATTAATTTCTTCTATAGTATTTTGATTTTTACCTACAATTATGGAAGGTCCGTTTCTCCATAACAAAACGAAATCTTCATTGTTATCTAAATTTTTAAAAACATACTCTTCAAATGCTAAATTATAATGTGGGTCTGTCGAATTATTTTCGATATACTTCATGCTGCACTCCTTGTTAACATAATTGAAATTATGTAAATCTTATTTTGCAAATTATATAATAAAGATTATGATAATTCAATATTTAGTTTA
>Ga0116178_10001296_pt1 | contig 20710 bp, 22 predicted proteins | sample AD_STIC12_MetaG_FD_89880 | JGI IMG/M metagenome (GOLD analysis project Ga0116178, IMG submission 89880) | Active sludge microbial communities of municipal wastewater-treating anaerobic digesters from USA - AD_STIC12_MetaG | ecosystem: Engineered > Bioreactor > Anaerobic > Digestate | place: USA... | reverse complement strand
GGAAATGAGCACAACTGCGTACATGATTGATACCTATGTAGTTATTCTGGAAACAGCCACTCTTTCCGGACCCTTGCGCAGAGCGGGATCTGGAAAAAGGGCGCGCGATGATAGCGGCTTGCCACGCCCGGGTCAAACCCTGCGGGATGTGCCAAGTTACGGAAAACACGACAAATCTGGTCCCGTCCGGCGCTTTTGCTAAACTCCGCCGTTCCGCCCCCAATGGGCATGAATCTGCGGACAATGAGCGAGGACCCTCCCAGTAGTCCCCCCCAGCGTTCCTGGTTTGAACGCCTTACCCATGCGCTTTCCGGCGAAGTCAGCAGCCGCGAGGAATTGATCGAGGAACTGCGCCTGGCCCAGTCCAACGGCCTGCTCTCGCATGACACCCTGTCGATGATCGAAGGAGCGATCAAGGTCACTGAGTTGACCGCCGGCAGCATCATGGTTCCGCGCTCGGAAATGGTCTCGATTGCTGCGGATTCCTCCCTGGAAACCGTGCTTGGCATCGTCATCGAATCCGGCCATTCCCGATTTCCCGTGCATGGCGCGGACCGGGACGAGATTGTCGGCATCCTGCTGGCCAAGGATCTCCTGCGCCGCTTTGCCGAGGGCGGAAGCGGCGATGTGCGCAGCCTGGTTCGCCCGGTCGCCCTGATTCCGGAAGCCAAGCGCCTGAATATCCTGCTCAAGGAATTGCGCCTCTCCCACCTGCACATGGCGATCGTGGTCAACGAGTACGGCGGTGTCGTTTGTCTGGTCACCATCGAAGACGTGCTGGAGCAGATCGTTGGCGACATCGACGACGAGCACGACGAGGAAGAAACGCCCAACCTGATCCAGCCGCAGACGGATGGCCGCTTCCTGGTCAATGCGATGACGCCGGTCGAGAGTTTCAACAATCGCTTCGAATCGCAGTTTCCGGTCGATGCCTACGACACCATCGGGGCCATGGTCACTGCCGAGTTCGGGCATGTCCCCCAGCCCGGCGAGGAGATCCGCCTGGCCGGTTTCCTGTTCCGGGTCAACAAGGGAGACAGCCGCAAGGTCGGCCAGTTTGCCGTGCGAATCCAGGAAGCATGATCGCCAGCCGACGGGTCCTGGCTGGCTTGCTGGCGGTTCTTGGCCTTGCGGCAAACCAGCCCGCGTCTGCGCAGGCGCCTGTTCCGAGCGTGAGCCTGGTCACCTATGGGCCGGGGCAAGTCTACTGGGAGCGCTTCGGCCACAACGCCCTGGTGTTCCGCGATCCGCTCAGCGGCCGCGGCACCAGCTACAACTACGGCATGTTCGACTTCGAAGAAGCGGACTTCATGCTCAATTTCGCGCTTGGCCGCATGCAATACCAGATCGCGGCGGAAGACGCAGACGAGGAAATCGCCTGGTACCGCTCCGAGGGACGTTCCATCCTGGAACAGGAGCTCAACCTCGACGCTTCCCAGGTACTCGCCCTCAAGGCCTACCTGGAAACCAACCTGCTGCCGGAAAACCGTCGCTACCCCTACGACTATTTCACATCCAATTGTTCGACCCGCATCCGCGACGCGTTGGACAAGGTGCTCGGCGGGGCGCTGCGCAAGCAACTGACTTCGCCTTCACGGGGACTCACCTATCGCCTGCTGGCCGACGCCCTCATGTCGCCGGATGCCGCGCTCATGCTCGGCATCGACCTGGGCCTGGGTCCCTACTCCGACCAGCGGCTCTCGTTCTGGCAGGACAGCTTTGTGCCGATGCAGTTGATGCAGCATCTGAGTGACGTGCGGATCGATGACCCGAGCGGAGCGTCCGTTGCACTGGTCCGCGACGAACGGGTGCTGGCGCAATCGCGCTGGCCGGATCCACCATTCCTACCGCCGGACCTGCGCTGGCCGTTTTTCGCCATCGGTATTGTCTTTGGCGGCCTGGCACTCTTTCTCCGCCAGCGATCAGCCCGCGCGTGGGCGAGGCGTAGCCTTGCCACATTGGGCGCAGGCTTCAGCCTGTTCACGGGGCTTGCTGGCCTCGTCATGCTGGGGCTTTGGTTGTTCACCGCGCATCAGTCGGCCTGGGCCAACGAAAACCTGCTGATCATGAATCCGCTTGCACTGCTGCTGGTGCCTGCCTGGTGCGGCTCGGCGCGGTCCAACTGGTCAGCCGGGCGCTTCACCCGTGGCCTGCTCGTGGCCATTGCCCTGCTGGCGGGGTTTGCCCTGTTCAGCAAGATCCTGACCAGCTTCGAGCAGGCCAACCTGGCCTGGATTCTGCTGACCTTGCCGATTCACCTGGCGCTGGCGCACTGCGCAAGCAGCCGCCAGGCCCGATGAATCAAATGCGACCCCGTCAGTTTTTCTTTTCTGCGGCTGGTGCGGGCGCTGATGCCGCTGCCGGCTGGGTTGCCGGGAGTCGTTGCGCGGGCTGACTGGTACCTGCGATGCCGCCTTCGTTCCACGCATAGCGCGCATTGCTGCGGAACACCTGCACCGCCTTCAACTGGTCCGGATGCTTGAGGTCGCCATACTGGCCGTACAAACCGCGCTGGCTGTCCGCAATGAAGTACAGCTCATCGCCAACCAAGGTGCCGGAGGTGGGGAAGGTAAACGCCGGATTGGCGATGTCGATCGGCATCATCTTTTCGATGCTCCTGCCGTCCTTTGACAGCGCCAAGCGAACCACGCGCTTGGGCGACATGCCGTTTTCGATCGCGATCAGGTTGCCCTGGTAGTAGAACAGGCCTTCGATTCCGCCCAGCACAAGGCGAGCCGGATCGTGGTTGACCGCGAAACCGGTCGCCGACTTGAGATCGGCGCCGAACAAACCCAGCGCATAGTCGGCAAAGTACAGGGTGTCGCCGTCATCACTCAGGGCGAGGCCGCGCACGCTGGTCAACTTGGGGTTGGCAATCACCAGCTTGGGCAGACTGCCCTCGATGGTGTAGATCTCGTTGTGCAGGGCATCGGCAAAGTACACCTTGCCCTGCTTGCTGACCGTGATGCTGGCCAATGAGCGGCCACCTTGGGCGGTCGGCATCAGGATCTTGTCGATCAACTTTCCGGTCGACAGCTTGAACTTGAACACGCCACTCTTGTTGTAATCCTGTTCGCGGAAGCCCTTGAAGTAGAGCGAGGACGAGGAGGTGACGTAAAGCAGGTCACGCGGCGCATCCACCGCCATTGCATAGACGCTCCACAGCCCGCTGCCGTCTGCTGGCGAGATGAACTCCTTGAGCTTGCCCTGTTTGTCGGACAGGTAGATTTTGCCCTCGCGCACGCTGCCGACCAGGAATTGCTGCCGCTTGGCATCCCAGGCGATGGATTCGAACAGGGTGTCGCCCTTTGGCAACTCGAACGCCACCTTGCCTTCGCCGAACGGCTTCAGGTTCATGTTCAGGCTTTCGACGATGTATCCCCATGCCTCGGTTCCGGTCACCTTTTCAAATCGGGCATCGTCGCTGAGGTCGATGCCGTAGCCTTGCTCCTTCATCTTGAGCAGCAGGTCGTAGGTTTCGGATTTCTTGCCCATGCGCGCGTACGTCAATGCCAGGGCAAGGCGCATGTCGCCCGAATTGGGATTGAGTTCGCTGGCCCGCTTGAGGGTCCAGGCCAGTCGCTGGTCATCCTTGAGCTTTTCGTAACCTGCGACCATGCGCTGAAGAACGGCCATGGACGTGATTTCATTGATCTGCGATTCGCTGAAGGTGGTGGCGTCGCGCTTGGCCGGCGCTGTGGCAGCGGGCGAGTCCGCCAACGCAAGCGCGGAGGGTGCCAGCAGTGCCAGACAAAGGAGGATTCGCTTGATAATCATCGGTACAACCCTGGATGCGTGCAGAATGGAAGGCGGAAAAGACCACGCCCTGATCACGAAAGTTTCGCGGAGCCGATAAAGATGACGGAAACAGTGACACTTTGCAATGGAACCTGGCTGCGCCTGAAGCGGCGTGGTCGCTGGGAATATGCAGAACGCACCAACCCCGGAGGAGGCGTGATGATCATTGCCGTCACCGATGCGGATTGCGTGCTGTTTGTCGAGCAATACCGGCCCGCCCTGGAATGCATGACCATCGAAATGCCGGCGGGTCTGGTCGGCGACAGCCTCGACCACTCGGCCGAGAGTGCCACCGACGCCGCTGGCCGGGAGCTGGTGGAGGAAACCGGTTATGCGGCAGCAACCATCGATTTCATCATGGAAGGACCCACCTCGGCCGGCATGAGCAACGAGATCCTTGCATTCGTGCGCGCACGCAAGCTGACCCGGGTGGAATCGGGCGGCGGCGATGAAACCGAAGACATCACGGTGCACGAAGTACCGCGCAAGGACGCCGCGCGCTGGCTGGTGCGCAAGATGACCGACGGCTATTCCGTTGACCCCAAGATGTTTGCCGGCCTGTTTTTCCTGGAGCACGAAGACCTGATGCGCCAGGCCTGAGGTCAAGGCAACGATGACCTATTGTTCCGCCCCACAAGTACGCAAATTTTTTAAATTCGCAGAACGAAGCTTACGGCTTATGCAGAGCCGAGCTTGCTCGGCTGCCGGCGTGCGAACAGCGGCAAGCGGAGCAAGCTCCGCTCTACGAGGGAGCGACGCTTTTGTAGAGCCGAGCTTGCTCGGCTGTGGGCGTGCGAACAGCGGCAAGCGGAGCAAGCTCCGCTCTACGAGTCCGACCGTTTGCAGGCCAGATCGTTAGAGTTGCTTCCAGATCAGCAGCACAGCCATGCCAACGACTGCAAGCAAAGTCAGGACCATGCCCAGCATGCGTTCCGGCGTGGCACCTGATGATCGCGACATGCCAATGGCATGCAGAAGTCTTCCGCCCAGCAGGGTGGCTCCGCACGCATGAACGTACACGGGCGCAAACTGGTTCCATTCCAGCAAACCGAGCAGGATAAGGCCAAGCGGCAGGTATTCCACGGCATTGGCATGCACGCGAATGCGCCTGAGCAACTCGCTGTCGCCCGCGTCACCGATGCCAATGCGCCCGGAGTGCCTGCGCAGCATGACCCGGCTGGCCAGGGCAATGACCAGCAAGGCTCCGAGTGCCGCGTAAAGCGAAGTGATCTGCATGCGGAAAATCTCCGTTGTCCACGTCGAGGGCTTGGCCGGATGTGGCGCCGACCATTCTTCGATCCCGCCAGCGCCCGCCAATTGGCAAGCGCTGACAGCGCCGTCATTTTGCCGTCGGAATAAGCACCGACAAGGCGTCGATCTTCAACTCTTCCGCCTGCACATTGTTTGCGCCTTCGGATTTCAGATGGTCGACTTCGCCGGCACTCTTCACGGACTTGCCAAACGTGCCGTAGACCACCGCCGGACCGCTGGAATCCTTGGGTACGCCGAAGGCGTGGTCGTGCATGGTCACCCGCGCCAACTGCCCGTTGCTGCCGGTCAGAACAACCCAGCATCCGGAGTTCTGGCAAACCTCGGTGATGCGCCCGCTGAAGGCACCGAGCTTGTCCATGTGGGCCGCTGCGTTGTCCGCAGCTTCACCGATCTCGATTGCATTGGGCATGTCCTTCGGCAACTTTGCTCCGTACACCTTGCCTGCTTCGGTTTGTTCGATGGGCTCGGCATTCGGGGCCTTCTTTTCGTGCTCGTGCTTCGACTCGTGGGCAAAAGCAAGGCCACTGGCACCCAGGCAAAAGATGGCAACAACAAGCAGATTACGCATGGTCGGCTCCGATTGGATTCAATTCATTGACTCACGCCGCAAGCGGCCAGGCAATCAATTCGCCCAGTTCATTCGCGGTTGAAAAGCGCCCCTTGTCGTCACGCTCCACCGAAGCCAGGGCGCAGGCGGAGTCGTGGGTGAAAAACAGGCGCACATTGCGTTGCAGCTTGTCTTCCAGAAAAGCCTTCTTCTCGTCGATCAGCATTTCCGGATAGCGGTCATAGCCCATGGTGATGGGCAAATGCACCCAGGGCCGACCCGGAATGAGATCGGCGCAGAACACCACCCCGCCCTTGCTGGCACGGATTTCGGCCAGCATCAGCCCCGGCGTGTGTCCACTGGAGTAGGAAAACTGCACGGCATCGCCCAGGGTGTCCGAGCGCGGACCGTTGACGATTTCCAGGCGGCCGCTGGCTTCAAGCAAACCCGGCAACTCGGGAATGAATGAAGCCCGGTCCCGCGAATGCGGCTTCACTGCGCGTTGCCAATGTTCGGCGCCCACGAGGAACCTGGCGTTGGGAAACAAGAGTGAAGGGGCCGTGCCATCCTGCCATGCGGCAAGCAATCCGCCGGCATGATCGAAGTGGAGATGCGAAAGCACCACGGCGTCGATATCGGCATGGTCGAAACCGGCCTGCGCCAATGATTTCAGCAACACATGTTCGACTTCCGCCACACCGTATCGCACGCGCAGCTTCGGCTCGAAGAACGCGCCGATGCCGGTTTCAAACAGCACGGTCTTGCCGTCCAGGTCCTGCACCAGCAGGCAACGACAGGCCAGCGGAATGGCGTTGTTGGCATCCGGCTCGATCCATCCCTGCCACACCGCCTTGGGCGCGTTGCCGAACATGGCACCGCCATCCAGACGCTGCGAATTGCCGAGCAATGACCAGAGTTTCACGGCTGCACCTTGGCGCTGCTCATTTCCTCGCGCGGATCGGACCCGGCATGCAGGGTGTTCGTCTTGCGATCCCAGCTGACCATGTTCATCAGGCCCCAGGTGCGCTCGGATTCGTTGACGATGTGGCCCATGGCCTGCAGCGCGCGGATGGTTTCCCGCGAAAACATCTTTGGTTCGGCCGAGACCACATCCGGCAGGTACTGGTGGTGAAAGCGCGGATTGGCAACCACTTTTTCCGGCAGGTCACCGTCGATGAAGGCAAGGATCCCTTCCAGAACCATGGTGATGATGCGGCTGCCACCGGGCGTACCGATCACGCCGACCCGATCCTCTCCAATCACCATGCTGGGGGTCATCGAGGACAGTGGCCTGCGTCCGGCCTTGGGCGCATTGGCTTCACCACCGACAAGACCAAAGGCATTGGCCTGGCCTGGCAGCAGGGCAAAATCGTCCATTTCGTCATTGAGCACGAAACCGGTGCCTTCCACCACGAAGCCGGAGCCCAGGGTGAGGTTCACCGTCTTGGTGACCGAAGCCATGTTGCCATCGGCATCGATGATCGAATAATGCGTGGTGTGCTCCGGCTCGCCCGGGGGCATGTAGCCGGGCAACAGGTCGCTCGGCGTCGCCTTTTCGGGATGGATGGATGCGCGCAAGCCGGCCGCGTACAACGGACTGAGCAACTCGTTGATCGGCATATCGACGTAATCCGGATCGCCAAGATACTCGGCGCGATCACGGTAGGCGCGGCGCATGGCCTCGACACTCAGGTGCACGCGATGGACCTGATCGAGCTTGGCCAGATCGTAGCCGGCAAGCATGTTGAGCATTTCGCCGAGCACGATGCCGCCGGAAGAAGGCGGCGGTGCGGTCAGGATCTTCCATCCACGATAGTTGAGCGTTATCGGCGCGCGCTCCTTGACCACATAGGAATCAAGATCCTCCAGCGTCCAGATTCCGCCTGAGGCGCGCACGGAATCCACCAGCTTCGAGGCAAATTCACCACGATAGAAGCCGTCGTTGCCGTGCCTGGCAATTCGCTCCAGGGTGTTGGCGATGTCCGGGTTCCGCCATGTCGAGCCGGCCTCGGGCGCCTTGCCGTCAACCAGGTACAACTGTACCGATGCCGGCCAACGCGACAGCACCGCCGAGCGACGATCAATCGACCTGTGCAGGCGCGAATACACGGAGAAGCCTTCGCGCGCGATGCGGATGGCGGGCGCCAGCGATGCCTTGAGCGGCAACTTGCCGTAATGCTCGGCCAGCCATACGTATGCTGCAGGTTCTCCCGGAATTCCGGCCGAAAGTGGGCCATTGGTGGCCTTGTCGCTGTCCAGCTTGCCATCGGCATCGGCCCACAATTCGCTCCTGCTTGCAGCCGGCGCGGCTTCGCGTGCGTCAATGAAAATGTCCTTGCCGTCCTTCACCCGGTGCAGCAGGAAAAACCCGCCGCCGCCAAGCCCCGAGCTTTCCGGCTCGACCACCGCCAAAGCTGCGCCGACCGCAATGGCCGCATCGAAGGCATTGCCACCCTTGGCGAGGATCTCGAGTCCGGCGTCGGTGGCGAGCTGGTGCGAACTTGCAATCGCCGCCTTGCCCGGCTTGCTCGCTGCCGCAGGCTTTTGTGCCGCCTGCACATTCATTCCGGCAAACAACCCGGCTCCGACCAGGCTTGCGAACACCAACTTTGCAATGCAGTTCATTTCTTCTCCTTGCCGACCAGGGTTTCGTACTTGGCCAGCAATTGTTCTCGCGATTCCGGCACCAGGGGATCGAGGATGATGCATTCGACGGGACACACTTCGACGCATTGCGGCAGCTCGAAATGCCCCACGCACTCCGTGCACCTGGACGAAGCGATTTCGTAGATTTCCTTGCCCTGGGTTATCGCCGTGTTCGGGCAGACCGGTTCACATACATCGCAATTGATGCATTGGTCGGTGATCTTGAGCGCCATTGAATATCAGGCCTGCGCGCGGCTCCAGGGAAACTCTGATTGACCTTGGTTTTCGTCGATCCCGCGAAGGCAGGCAGGAAAACGCTCCTGCGTTTCCCGCATGCTGGCCATCCATGGCCTTTGTACCCAGTGACTTTTTTGCAACCTGTTGAGAGACAACGACACTGGGTCCCGGATATCGCTTCGCGATTCCGGGATGACGAGCAAAATCAGAGTTTCCCTGGGGCCGCGCGCACGTCGGCCAGTCCTACTTCATCTCGGCGAAACGGAAGGTGGCGCCGGAAGTGGTCAAAGCCTGCTCCACCCGATCACGGTCCACCGCCGCACCAACGAAGAGCACGGTGACGTCCTTGAATGTTCCTGCACCGGCTTCGGCAAACGAATCAACCACCATGTTGGCGGTGAGCGAGGAATCCGGGCCACCAAAGGCCAGCATGTTGCCGGGCAGCACGCCGCGGGCAACCGTGGTCTTCACGTTCTCAAGCTGGTTGCTGCGGTCGATTTCCGCGCCGGCTCCTTCCGGCACGAAGTACATGTAGGGTCGATTGGTCTTCACGCCCTGCATGTTCTGCATGACGACTGCGGCGAGGTACTTCTGCCATGCCTTGGCGTCCGAACCCGGCGCCGGCAACGTGACGACTTCGGGAGCCTGCTCTGCAGGAGCGACGGCAGATTCTTCCTTCTTGTCGCATGCGGACAGGACCAGGGCAAAAGCAAGGGCGGCAATTGGAAACAGAACGAATTTCTTGAACATGGGAACCACTCCTATCAGGAACCGGATCGATTGGACCAGCGCAGCACCAGTGCCTGCTGGACAAGCGGGTGAACAAAACCGGAAACATCACCGCCAAGTCGCGCGATCTCGCGCACCAGCGATGAGGAAATGAAGCTGTATTGCTCGGCAGGCGTGAGGAACATGGTTTCCGCCAGGGGAATCAGGTGACGGTTCATGCTGGCGAGCTGGAATTCGTACTCGAAGTCCGATACGGCGCGCAATCCACGCAGGATCACCCCGGCCTCGATCTCGTTGATGAAATTCGCCAGCAGGGTTGAAAAGCCGCGTACCTCCACCTTGGGAATGCCGGCCAGGGCGCGGCTGGCAAGATCGAGGCGTTCATCCAGCGAGAAACACGGCCCCTTGCTCTGGCTGTCGGCAATGGCCACCACCAGGCGATCGAACAGAGGCGCCGCCCGCATCACCAGATCGATGTGGCCATTGGTCAGCGGATCGAAGGTGCCGGGATAGACCGCAACACGGCTGCGCGACAAGGGAACAGACATGCCAACCTTGCTAGCTGGGAATCCCGTCTAGCTTAGCCGAATCGGCGCAGCCCGACGAGAGTGAACGGGCTCTGGCGCCGTGACGTGCAGCGAAGTTGCGGCTGACTCACGGCGCGGTAGTTTTGCTGCCTGAGTTTGCCCGATACAGCGCAAAGCAGACGGCACCTGCGCGACCTTCGCGGTGCAATTGCCAGACCGATGGCAACCTGGGCTCTGTGCCAACTGGGGTCTCCACATGGATCCATGCGCCCTGCGCAAGGCAGTTCCCGCTTTGCAAAGCCTCGGCTGCAACCGTCCACAAGCCGGCGTCGAATGGCGGATCGACAAACACCAGATCAAATGGCTCAGCGTTGCGCGACAGCCAATCCAGGGCGTCGGCCTGCACCACCTGTGCAGCGTCCAGCCTGAGCCGCACAAGCGTGGCCTTGATCTGCGCCGCGAGCGCGCGATCGCGTTCGACGAACACGCAAGATGCTGCGCCGCGTGACAGCGCTTCGATGCCCAGCGCACCGCTACCGGCAAACAGGTCAAGGCAACGCGCGCCTTCAATCATCGGCGAGAGCCAGTTGAACAGGGTTTCACGGATGCGGTCGCTGGTCGGACGCATGCCCGGGGAATCGATCACATCGATCCGGCTGCCACGCAGCGAACCGGCGACTATGCGCAGTTTGCCGGGGCCGTGCGGTGAAGATCGCATGTACTGGAATCCGGGAGCCGGGGAGTGGAGTGATAGCATGCCGCCCCTGATTCCGCCTATCCACAGCCGCAATGCTCAAGTTCTGGAAGAAAAAGCCCAGCAGCCCGGGTCCGGTCGACGGCTTGCCCTTGCCGGCCACCTCGGCGACGGACGACGACATCACCGAAGAAGTCGCCTTCGAAGCCGCTGCCGACGCAGATGCGGAGGAGGATCCGGAAATCACCCTCGAGCATGCGCATCCAGCGGACACGGCCAGATCCAGCCAGACAAGCAGCGAACCCGCTGCCCGCCCGCGCAGTTGGCGCGAGCGTCTGGCCGGCAGCGCCTTTGCACGCAACCTGGGCGGCCTGTTTGCCCGCAATCCGAAACTTGATGATGATCTCCTCGACGAGCTGGAAACCTGCCTGATCACCGCGGATGTCGGCATCGCGGCAGCCACTGAAATCGTCGAGCAACTACGCAAGCGTGTGGCGAAGCGGGAATTTGCCGATGCCGACGCGCTGCTCGGGGCGTTGCGTACGCAATTGGTGAACTTGTTGCAGGCTGTCGAGAAACCGCTGGATGTCGGCACCCATTCGCCCTTCGTGGTGCTGATGGTGGGTGTGAACGGCGTTGGCAAGACCACCACCATCGGCAAGCTTGCGCACCGCTTCCTCAAACAAAAGCACAGCTTGATGCTGGCCGCCGGCGACACATTTCGCGCTGCCGCCGTCGAGCAGCTGCAAACCTGGGGCCAGCGCAACAACGTTCCTGTCATTGCTCAGGCTTCGGGCGCGGATTCGGCCAGCGTGATTTTCGACGCACTGCAGGCTGCGCGCTCGCGTCGCATCCAGGTGCTGATTGCCGACACCGCCGGACGTCTGCATACGCAAACCGGCTTGATGGACGAGTTGTCCAAGATCCGTCGCGTTCTCGGCAAACTGGATGCTTCGGCACCGCATGAGGTGTTGATGGTGATCGATGGCACCACCGGCCAGAACGCCATCGCGCAGCTCAAACATTTCCGCGAGGCCATCGGCGTTACCGGCCTGGTCGTGACCAAGCTGGATGGCACCGCCAAGGGCGGCGTGGTGTTTGCGCTGGCCCGTGAATTCGGCTTGCCGATCCGCTTCGTCGGTCTAGGTGAGGGCATTGAAGATCTGCGCGAGTTCAACGCCCAGGCCTTTGTCGACGGACTGCTGCCCTCAACGCTTTCCGCGCGCGGCGCTGCCGGCTGACAACAGGCTTGCGGGCAATGGACCCATTTGCAACAAACCTGCTGACCTGGTTCGACAGCCACGGGCGCAAGGACTTGCCCTGGCAGCATCCGCGCACGCCCTACCGGGTCTGGCTCAGCGAAATCATGCTGCAGCAGACCCAGGTACGCACCGTCATCCCCTACTTCCAGCGCTTTGTCGAAGCACTGCCCACGCTGGAATCATTGGCCGAGGCTTCCCAGGATCAGGTACTCGCACTGTGGTCCGGGCTTGGTTACTACAGCCGCGCGCGCAACCTGCATGCCTGCGCGAAGATGTGTGTCGAGCGACATGCAGCTGACCTGCCCTCCTCGCTTGACGACCTCGCCGCCCTGCCCGGCATCGGCCGCTCGACGGCGGCGGCGATACTCGCCCAGGCGCACGGGCAAGCCCACGCGATTCTCGATGGCAATGTGCGCCGCGTGTTGGCGCGTCATCACGGCGTGCATGGCTGGCCCGGACAAGCCCGCGTGCAAACCGAACTCTGGCGCCTTTCCGAGGCCCACTTGCCGCAATCCCGCCTGGCCGACTACACGCAGGCAATCATGGATTTGGGCGCCACTCTCTGCACGCGCAGCAAACCGCGCTGTGCGGATTGCCCGCTGCAATCGCAATGCATCGCACACAGGGACGGGCTGATCCTGGCACTTCCAACGGCAAAGCCTGGTGCCTCGCGCCCCACGCGCAGTACCACCATGATGATTGCTCGCAGTGATGAAGGTCGCATCCTGCTTGAGCGCCGCGGCCCTACCGGGGTTTGGGCGCGCCTGTGGAGCCTGCCGGAATGCACCGATGCAACCGCGGCTGGAAAATTCCAGACGGCCGGCATGCAAGGCGAGTTTGCAACACGCAGGACGCTGCCCGCGTTCACCCATGCCTTCAGTCATTTTCAGTTGCACATCACGCCGGTCCTGTTGCAGGTTCGCGGTGCTGCCACGCAAATCTGCGACGATCCGGACCGTGCATGGTTTGCCGAGCATGAGCTCGACAGCATCGGACTGCCTGCACCGATCAGGAAACTCTTGAACGAAGTCTTCAGGGAATCATCATGCGAACCGTCAACTGCGTGAAACTCGGCATCGAGGCCGAAGGCCTGGCATTTGCGCCCTGGCCAGGAGAGCTTGGCAAACGCATCTACCAGAACGTCAGCAAGCAAGCCTGGGCAGACTGGATGGCGCACCAGACCATGCTCATCAACGAAAACCGGCTGAATCCGCTGGATGCATCCACGCGCACCTTTCTCGCCGGCGAAATGGAAAAGTACTTTTTCGGCAGCGGTTCCGCACCGCCTCCGGGCTACGTGGTTCCGGAAAGCTGATTGCGTCCGCAACCGCCGGTCAGGGCTTGCCCGTGGCTGCGTTCATCGCCTTGAGGTCAAGCGGACGGATCTCGTTGATGCGGCATTTGTCATCACCCACGATGACCGAATCAAACCGCCTGCTGACAACGTTTGCGCTTGAGGTCAGTCCAATCTGGTGCGCCCATTCCAGATCCTGGCACGGTGGATCCACGCGCAGCAGGAAGGCCTGGTTGAGCCGCGGCCAGACCACGATGCGATATTCGTCGAGCAAAACCCATTTCTGAAGTTGGGTGAACTGGAAGCGATCAACCGGCTCACCGGCGTAAGGCAGGTACTTGTCCAGTGCGGCATGCGCGTCCTTGGCCAATGCCCTGTCCGGATTTGCCAACAGCACTGCGAACACCAACGCGAAAAGAATCTTCATCCAATTGCCTCCGCTCACACCGCATCCACACCCTCGACCCACAGGACGCGCGCACGAACCTGATCGTCGCAAGCGTGAATGATGCCGTGCGTTGCACCTTCTGCGCTTGCAGGGCCCGCACTGCTGGCCGGCTGGCGCAATCGATTCGCCCGAACATGGGCGGATATCCTGGCTGGAACTTGACGAAATCGACCCCAATCGATCTAATACGCGACCCTTCGCCGCCGCCATCAGTGCGCCGGCACGCAAACCCAGTGGCCGGGTAGCTCAGTTGGTAGAGCAGGGGATTGAAAATCCCCGTGTCGGCGGTTCGATTCCGTCCCCGGCCACCATTCCAGCTTCGCGCTCCGACTTTCCGACTTTGGTCGGATGTCCGCTCGTGTCCGGGAATCGAACCGCAGACGGTTCGATGACTCGTGCCGTCCGTCCAATCGCCATGGATGGTGTGAAGGCAGGAAATGCAGGAGCAATTTCCTGTCCGGCCACCATTCTCTTTTCGGTTTCCACATGGCGTCCGGTGGGATGCGATCTCCCGCACACTCGGGAATCAAACCGCGACAACGCGCGGTTCGATGACTCGCGCCGTCCATGACGCCCGCCTTTCGGGCCAGCGATCGATCTGAATGGGGAAACCGCGGGAAATGCCGAAACGGATTCCGCCCTGCGCCCCTCGCACAGGAGGAAACAGCCCAAGCCAGGTCCAGGACAGGATCGAACGTCTCAGTCCACGAGACATGTCGCGGCGAGCATCACGCGCATGCAAAAGTCGAATCGGGAAGGAAAGGTCATCCAGGGCCCGTGGCCTGAAAACCTGCTCGAACGGGCGCTGCAACCCGACCAACGCGCGGGTCGTTTGCTTCCCGCAGACCACCGATGCCGATTGCTGTCCACCCGCTACCACGATGATTGGGAGGATTGGCCGCGCAGGCGTCGAACCCTGTCAGAGCCGCAGCCGGTCCTTCAATACAATCTGCCGTTCCCGGACATGCCCAGTCTCGGACAGATTGCGCGCAACCGAAGCCTGCGACCTGCGGAACCCGCGCTTGATCCGGATCCGGCATTTCCGCAAGCCATCCGGCGCTGCATGACCGGATTCGTCTCCTCACACTTCGCCCGGATCGACTCCTCGCAGCTGATGCAGGATCCGGATTGGTACGAGAATTTCGAGATCCACGACAACCAGGAGAGCGCATGACCATACTCACCAAACGCTTCACCGACGCCTTCGACTACGCGCGGGTTGCGCATGCGGCGCAGGTCCGCAAGGGATCCAGCATTCCCTATCTCTATCACCTTCTGGGTGTCGCCAGCCTGGTCATCGAGTTTGGCGGTGACGAAGACCAGGCCATTGCCGGCCTGCTGCACGACGTGATCGAAGATTGTGGCGAGCCACATCGTGCGCTGGTGCGCGCACAGTTCGGCGATGCCGTGGCGGACATCGTCGAGGACTGCACCGATGGCAGCGCGGAGAGCAAGGCTTCACACACCGACATTGAAGCGAAGCGACGCGACTGGATGCGCCGAAAGCTCGATTATCTTGCGCATCTTGCCAAAGCTCCGGACGCCACCCTGCTCGTTTCCGGCTGCGACAAGCTGCACAACGCGCGCGCCATTCTCAATGACCTGGAGAATCCCGAGGTCGGCACGCGGGTGTTTGAACGCTTCACTGGTGGCCGCGAAGGAACCCTGGGCTACTACCAGTCACTGAGCGAGGTCTTCTCGAAGCGGGGAGCGCGCATGGTTGTGCAACTCGAAGCCACCGTCGCACGCATGCATGCACTGGCGGGTGCGACCTCGCGCATCAGCTTGACTGAATGATTGGATCGCGCCTTGAACGTCATGATCGCCGGATCATCGACGCCATCGGGTCTGAGCAGATGTTCAACCGGTGAGAGGAATCCACTCAACCACGGGTTTCGCCATGCCTGCGCAGGCGGACTGCACAGGCAGAATGCCGCTACGCGAATTTCGGATGACGAGCGAAGTCGGGGCTTGCCGATCCGTCGTAGTCAAGCCGACGGACGCTCCGGTAGATTGCCGGTTGCCGCTATCTCGAATTGCATTTGCAAGGTGGTAGACGTGCCTTGACCGTGGCCGGACTCGATGCGCAGCGACCAGTTGAGATGCTCGCACACGCGCGCAATCAGATCGAGACCGATGCCACTTCCGCCCCGCTCGCCACCACCTCGCGCAAGACGCGCATAGACCTCGCTTATTTCTTCCGGGCTCATACCGTGGCCGGAATCCTGGATGACTACGCTGGCCGGGCCATCAAGGCGCACGATAATCTCTCCACGATCACTGTGCTCGATGGCATTGCGCAACAGATTGCCGATGGCAACGCGCACGACCTGCAACGGCGCGATGACGTCTGCGGACTCATCCGCGTCAATGCGGATTGCAAGATCCTTGGCCTCGGCAAGATGGCGGTGGTCATCGACGATTCTTCGAATCAGCGTGCCCAGCGCAAAACGTTCTCCCGCCTGCCGCAGGCGCGCTGGATCCTTGGCCAGCACCAGCAACATGGAAATCAGTTCCTGCATGTCACGCACCGCACTGCGGATGCGGTCGAGCAGGACTCGAACTGCGGGCGAATTGCCGCCGGTCTTGAGCGCAAGCTCGGCAGCCCCGGAGATCACCGCAACCGGGGTGCGCAATTCATGACTGGCCATGTCGATGAACAGACGTTCGCGCTCGACGAATCGATCATTGCGCAAGAGGTATTCGTTGAGCGCATCGCCGATCACTTCGATTTCAGCAGTCGCGCCCTTGGGCAGCTCGAGTCTCTGACCCTGCCTATCGGAACGGAGCCGACCGATCTGGTTCGCCATCTGCGTCAGCGGGCCCACAAGACGGCTCGCGCCCCACGCGATGAGCACACCCAGAATAAGCAGCAGACTCAAGGCCGAGCCAACCACGGTCAAGGTCATGTCCTGCTCACGCGCTTCCAGTTCGGAAATTTCCAGTGACAGGATGAGCTTGTGGTCACCTTCACGCCGAACGAGGACAACCCGCTCCTGGCCGTCGACAAGAACATCGTCGTGTACGCCGGGCTCCAGTGCTGCCAGGGCCACCGGAATCCGTTTCGGATTCCGGCTGTCGTAGAGCGACATTTTGCGCGTATCTGCCCATCGGTAGCCAGGGTCATTCGACGTGCGTTCTTGCAGGTGATCGAGCTCGGTGTTCAGCAAGGTCTGCCATACCAGCTGCTCCGCACCTTCATTGACCACCAGTCCATGGATCGCAATTGCAATCGAGAGCAGCACAACGTATCCGAGCAAGCCGAGCAGCAGTCGCCTGCGCAAGCTCGGTCGCCGAACCATCGCGTGGTCAATCGGCATGGGCATCCTTTCCTGCGATTCGATAGCCCGTTCGAGACACAGTGTGGATCAATTTCAGCTGGAAAGGCCCATCAACGCTGCGCCTGAGCTCGTAGATATGCGAGCGCAGCAAGTTGCCATCCGGTGGATCGTCACCCCAAAGAACCTCCTCGAGACGCTCTCGGCGCACGACTGCGGGGCTGGCCAGCATGAGCGTTTCAAGAATCGTCCGCCCTGCTGGAAACAGGTGCAATGCCTTGCCCGCACGCGTGGCTTCCAGCGTCTTCAGGTTGAACACCAGATCCTCGACCTGCAGCACCTTTCGCCGCCCGCGACCGGTTGATCTGGAAACCAGTGCCTGCAAACGCAGGGAAAGCTCTTCCAGGTCAAACGGCTTGGTCAGGTAGTCGTCGGCACCGGCACGCAGGCCGGCGATCCTGTCGGGCAGCTCTTCGCGGGCGGTGAGCATCAACACGGGCACGTCATGGCCTTGCTCACGCAACGACTGCAGCACCGCGTGGCCATCCATGCGCGGCAACCCCCAGTCCAGAACCACCACGTCGTAGTCCTGCGAGCGGGCGAGGTGCAGACCCGTCGGACCGTCCGGTGCCGCATCCATGAGATGTCCAGCACGCTCGAAATACTCGAACAGGTTTGCGACCAGGTTCCGATTGTCTTCGACGACCAGTACACGCATGACAACTTCCGCGGCGGCTCCGGCCACATAGCCTATCGTTTTATGCGCTCCGCCTGCTGCGCTTCCCGTGCGACCTTGCCTTGACAGCCTGTCGGACTGGTGAAGAACCGGCTGCAAAACCTCCGGAGCAACCCATGTTTCCGCCGCTTCTTGACCGAGGGGGCCTTCGTCGGGCGGCGAACCATTCCAGATATGTCCTCGCCCAGTCGAATTCTCGCTGTCGCTTCCACAAATCCGTCCGCTTGCCAAGGCAACGCTTATCAAGTCCTGGTTGTCCGGAGCGCATCCAGCAATGAGCGCACGACCCCTTGATTCCGTTCATGGTTCGACAAGCCTGTCCTGAGCACGGTCGAAGGGCTCACCACGAACGGACGCCATTTGATCAGCGTTGCCTTAACCCATTTCTAAGAAGGTTCCGACCGCCTTCCGACAGCTCGCTGCGGAAGATCGCGTCTTCTTGCCATGGGCGACGCTCTTGACTCAGGAACTGATGCGAAATGCGAACACGCCCTGTGCAGGCGTGACAACACCCGATTGGAAAAATCCCCGGTTCGTGCTGCGGCATCTGTGGTTGCCCCTGCTGTGCGTGTTGTGGATCCTGCTGCTCATCGCCGCCGGCGGCGTCGACATCGCCCTGGCTGACCGCATCTACGCGTGGGAAGGCCAGCACTGGGCGCTCAGGCAGGCCTTCAGCACGGAGATCCTTGTGCATAAGGCGGGCCGCAATTTGAGCCTGCTGGCCTGGTTCACCGTTCTTGCCCTTTGCTTGTATTCGCTGTCCAGGGATGCCTGGCGCGATCGACGCAGGCCACTTGCCTATCTCCTCGTCTCGACCGTCGTCGCCACCGCACTGGTGGCGTGGATAAAGCACTGGTCGAACATGGACTGTCCCTGGGATCTGGTTCGCTACGGCGGTGATCGTCCGTTCATTGGGCTTTTCGGTCTTCGTCCGGTCGGCTTGCAGCGCGGCGCGTGCTTCCCTGCCGGACATGCCAGCGGCGGCTACGCCTGGGTTGCCTTGTACTACTTCTTCCTCGCAATCCGGCCAGGATGGCGGTGGTTGGGATTGGTCACCGGACTGTCTGCGGGCCTGCTCTTTGGTATCTCGCAACAACTGCGCGGCGCGCATTTCGTCTCGCATGACATCTGGACACTTGGCATCTGCTGGGCGACTGCATCGCTCGTGTCCATGGCGTTTTGGCATGCACAGGCCGTCGAGCCGGAGCTTGCCAATGAAGCGCGGGCGACGCGGGCATGAACGCAACGCCACATATGCCCGCTGACGGAACATTTCCTGATTTCGAGCGCACGCGGATCAGCAGGATTTCCAGGCAATGGGAAATGAGCCAGGAAACGCTCGCCGTGCTGGTCGCACTGTTCTTCACCATCTGCTCGAACACGGCCTTTTTCCGCGTGGTCCATGAAACCGGGGCGCTCGACGGCGGCCGAGGTGCACTCCTGGGCCTTGCCCTGTTCGCGGCGATCAGTGCGCTCAACACTTTGCTGTTGCTCGTACTGATGACCCGGCACAGCACCAAACCCATCTTGACCGTGCTGCTTGTCGTGACTTCGCTGGCCGCGCATTTCACCAGCAACTACACGGTTTACCTGGATCCGGACATGGTCCGCAGCATCCTGCATACCGATCAAAAGGAGGCGAGCGAACTGGTTTCCTGGTCGCTACTGCCACCACTGCTCATGTTCGGAATCCTGCCATCCGTCCTCGTGTGGCGGGTGCGCCTCCGCAACCATTCCCGTGGCCGGGCATTGTCGATTCGCGTCGCATGCCTCATCGCTTCGGCGCTGATTGCTGCCATCGCGATCCTGGGGTCGTTTCAGAGTCTGGCGCCGCTGATGCGCAATCATCACGAGCTGCGCTACTTGATCACTCCCGGGAATTTTCTGGTGTCGTTGGGCAGCGTGCTTGCGGACCGGGGCAAGACCGCCCAGCTTCCGCGCACACCCATCGGACTACAGGCGACAGTCGAGGGCAGGCCCGCTGGCGCAAGACCGCGCCTGCTCGTGATCGTGGTCGGCGAGACCGTGCGAGCACAGAACTGGGGGCTCAACGGCTATGCGCGGCAGACCACGCCGCAACTGGCTCGCACTGGCGGTGTCATCAATTTTCCGGATATGGCAGCCTGCGGCTCGTCGACGGAAGTCTCGCTGCCCTGCATGTTCTCGCCGTACGGGCGTCGAAACTACGATGCCCGGCGCATCAAGCGCAGCGAATCCTTGCTTCACCTGCTCGCGCACGCAGGGATCCACACGATCTGGCGAGACAACCAGACTGGCTGCAAGAGTGTGTGCACAGGACTGGAATTCGAGTCTTTCGAGCACGCCACATTCCCAGAGGTCTGCGATGCCGACGGCTGCCTGGACGAAGTGATGCTGCGCGGCTTGGAGGACCTGGTTGCGCGCAATCCGGGTGACATGGTCCTGGTGTTGCACCAGCTGGGTAATCACGGCCCTGCCTATTCCCGACGCTATCCGCAGCGTTTTGCAAAGTTCCTGCCCGAGTGTGCATCAGCCGAATTGCGCGACTGCGACACCGGCGCCATCGTCAATGCCTATGACAATGCGATTCTCTACACCGATGCTTTCCTGGCCCAGACAATCCACTCGCTGGTCGCGATTGAGTCGCGCGATACCGCCTTGATCTACCTTTCCGACCACGGCGAATCTCTTGGAGAAAACGGACTGTTCCTGCACGGCGTGCCTTATTCGATTGCCCCGCAAACCCAGCTTCGCGTGCCCATGGTGATGTGGCTGTCGCCGGGCATGGCGACCTCGCGAGGCATTGATCCTGAATGCCTGCAGCGCGAGGCAGGCGCGCCTGCAAGCCACGACAACCTGTTCCATTCGGTACTTGGATTGCTGCAGGTTCGCGCTCCGGAGTACGTGCCTGAGCTGGATTTGTTCCGCAACTGCACGCGTGCGCAGGCACCGACCTGAAAATATGTCCGCGAATGGTTGGGCAACCAGGTTGCGGGCGGTTACGTCGATTTCGATGCCGCCGACGGCAACTATTCCCTGAATCACGAACAACGCTTGTGCTTGGCAGATCCAGCCGGTCCGGTTGACCTGTCGGGCGCCTATTTCATTGTCGAGGATACCTTCCATTCCCCGGACTGCACCACTGAAACGCCCTTCAATATCGTGCTGCAAGCGCGACCGTGAGCCTATGGTTCCTGTGCCGCTGATTGATGCAGCCGGCAACCGCCGATCATCGGGGATGCGCGTATAGTCTTCGGGCTGTT
>Ga0116178_10001282_pt1 | contig 20832 bp, 19 predicted proteins | sample AD_STIC12_MetaG_FD_89880 | JGI IMG/M metagenome (GOLD analysis project Ga0116178, IMG submission 89880) | Active sludge microbial communities of municipal wastewater-treating anaerobic digesters from USA - AD_STIC12_MetaG | ecosystem: Engineered > Bioreactor > Anaerobic > Digestate | place: USA... | reverse complement strand
GATCCTGCAGTTGCTGCATTACAAGAAGAAATTTTAGGACCTTATACTGCATTATATGAATTAGGAAATGCTATTACAGATGTAAGCCGTACAAGCGAAAGATTCCGTAAATTTGCTGAAGCTGAATATGCTTTAATTTACGAATATGCTATTATTGTTCCTTGGTTATCACAAAACGGTTATCGTCCAGCAGTTGCTCGTACAATTCCTTATCAAGCAGGAAGAGCAAGCTATGGATTAACTGGAGATAAATATAAGAACGTAGTTGTAGGTGCAGAAACTATGACTCAAGCATTAAGAGCAACTATCGTTGCAGCTTACAAGGCTGAAGTAGAATAGTATATAAATAGGTTATAATACTATTTAAATAATTTTAAATAAGGGGGGTTAATTATCTATTAAGTAACCCCTCTTTGTTTTAATTATAAAAGGAGGGAAAAATGTTAAGTAGTCAAAAACTTGAAGGAAAAAGAAAATTTACATTTAAAGATTTATTACGTAGAATTAAAAAAGCACTTACTAATGAGACTTTTTTATATATAATGAAAAGAATTTTTTCTTCTCTACTTACTCTTCTACTAGTAGTAGCGTTAGTTTCATTATTATTAAGATTAATTCCAGATATTCAATTATATGACGTTGCCCAATATAACAAAATTAAGGGATCAAATCCATCTGGTGCAGAAGCATACAGAAACTTGGTACTTTATAGATATGGTAGAACTACATTAGATGGTCACCGTAGATCAGCTATATTTGGTGCACTTCAATATATTTACTGGCTTTTACCTATTCCTAAAAAAATACCAATAAGATGGGATGTTAATTATACTGAGATTAAACTTTATTGGGAAGGTTATATTTACTTAGGTAGAAGTATTATGTACCCAGATAAAGAAATTCCAGTAATTATTAAAGAAAGAATGGGTATTTCAATGCGTATTTCGATGATTACTGTAGTTTGCGTCTATGTACTAGCATATCCATTAGGACTAGTAATGGCTAAAAAGCCAGGCGGTGTAGTTGATAGGCTAGGAACAGCGTTTATCGTATTAAACTATGCGATTCCAGGTTTAGTTTTCTATCTATTAATGAACTCTATCATGGGTAAATCTGATGGAATTTTTGGTTGGATGAATGCAGGATTTTTCTATGACGAGCATAATTCGGCGTCCTTAATTCCGCCAATATTCTGTATGGTGTTCTTATCAATACCAGGGACATCAATGTGGGTAAGAAGATTCACGGTTGATGAGTTGAACTCAGATTATGTAAAGTTTGCAAAATCAAAAGGATTATCAGAAAATCGTATTATGTATACACATGTATTAAGAAATTCAGTAGTTCCACTAGTAAGATCGATACCAGGAACATTATTATTCTCGTTCGTTGGTTCATACTATGTAGAAAAAATTTGGTCAATTCCGGGAACTGGAGGATTATTAACGGGAGCATTAATGAGAAACGATTTCCAATTAATCCAAGGGTTAACGATGATTTATGCCGCTTTATCTATGTTAGCTTTCTTATTAGGTGATATTATTACAGTATTCTTTGATCCTAGAATTAGGTTAAGGGCAAGATAGGAGGCAGCACATGAGAAATTTAGATAGATTTAATGTAGATAATTTACCTGGTTTTGATGGTGGTGAAGCTACTCTTGCTCAATTACCGAAGAAGGAAGAATTGTTTACTCTTGTAGGTGAAGACAAAAGTTTAGAATCTGAAAGAATTGTTACAGCTCCTTATTCGTATTTTAAGTCTGTATTTAAAGTGTTCTTTAAAAATCCAGGTGCTATTATTGGCTTAGTAGTTTTAGGCTTTATTGTTATTGGTGCTCTTGTTGCTCCTTTCTTTACGCCTGAAGGTTTTCTATTGATAGACAAAAATAGAGTTCACTTACTTCCAGGAGGACCACATATTTTAGGATGTGATATTGAAGGAAAAGACTTATTTTTTGGAATATGGACTGGAATTAGGAAGTCATTAACATTAGCTGTTATTTCAGCAAGCATTAACGTAGTTGTTGGAACGATCGCGGGATTAATTTGGGGATTCTTTAGAAAATTAGACGTTTTCTTTATCGGTTTATATAACTTAATCTCTAATATTCCTGGGTTGTTAATTTATATGTTACTTGCTTTAGTTTTAAGAGCAACTTTTCCAACAATGCAAGATGAGGTAAGATTAGTAATTTCTTTAACTTTCACTGGATGGATTGGTTTATCTCAGTTTGTTCGTAACCAAACATTAATTATTCTTAATAGAGAATATAATATGGCGTCTTATACTTTAGGTACACCAGCACGTAGAATTATGACTAAGAACTTACTTCCATATTTGTTAGCTGTTATCGTTACTCAAGGATCGCTAATGATTCCAGGAATGATTTCAAGTGAAGTAGGATTAAGTTTCTTCGGTTTAGGTTTACATGTAAATAAAATTTCTTTAGGATCACTCATCGAAAACGGAAGGAAAAACTTTACGCTTTATTTCCATGAGTTTATCTGGCCATCCGTGGCTTTAGCTCTTATTATTTTAGCGTTTTTCTTGATTGGTTTTGCCCTTTCAGATTCGTTAGATCCTAGGAGACATAGGTAGGTAGAATATGGCTTTAAAGAAAGAAATTTATTTTGTTGGGGATTTAGAGTTTTTAGAAACTGAGTTTAATGCTAAGTTAACTAACAAGATTTATAAAGAATATTACAAACTTGCAAGCGAACAAGTTCCTGTGCAAATGACTGTTGATGGGATTGATTTGATTGTCTGGGATCCAAAAGAAAATTTACAACTTTATAAAGGAGATGAAATTCTTCAAAATCTTCGTATTTATACAGATTTAATTGTTGTTGTGAATTTATTTAAATATCAAGATAAACCGGACTTACCTTGTCAAAGATTGTTACAACAACGACTAACAAGTTGTGTTTACTTAGTAGTAGAGAGTAAAGAAGAGGAAGAAAGTTCTGTAAAGTTTACAGAAGATAGTATCGTGTTTAGTGATGGTTATGTTATTAAAGAACAAAATAAGGCATATTGTCCTAACTGTCGAGCTAAACTTGATCCAAATAGAAAAGATAAAGAAGTTTGCCAATATTGTAATGCTGTTTTGGAAGATTTATTCTATCGTCAACGTGGTTTAGATAATAACCAATTATTTAAAAAACGTAAAAAACTTAAGAAAAGCGAGATAGAATTAAAGAGTCCAGGACAAGTACAAAATGGTGAAAAAATTATAGAAATTAAACACTTAGAAGTTCGTTTCTCTGTTCGTGGTAAAGTATTAACTGCAATTAGAAATGTTTCATTAGATATTATCAAAGGCGAAATCATTGCGATTGTAGGTGAATCAGGGTCAGGAAAATCAGTAACTACTAAGACATTAAATGGAATGCTTGAGGAAAACGGTAGAGTTTCTGATGGTATTATAAACTATGCAGGTGTAGACCTTGCTAAATTTACATCAGACGTTGAGTGGTTAAACATTCGAGGTAAGAGAATTGCGATGATTTTCCAAGATCCACTTACTTCTTTAAACCCACTAAGAAGAATTGGTAGCCAAATTGCTGAGGTTATTAGAATTCATAGAGGTTTAAATAAAGCAGATGCGAAAACAGAAGCAATTAGCTTATTGAAGAGAGTAGGAATTCCTGATGCAGAAAAAAGATATACGGACTATCCGTTCCAGTTTTCTGGAGGTATGAGACAAAGAGTAGTTATTGCTATTGCTCTTGCTTGTTCACCAGACATCTTAATTTGTGATGAACCTACTACAGCTTTAGACGTTACAATTCAAGCACAAATATTAGATTTAATTAAAGAGTTAAAAGATGAATATGGTTTTACTGTAATATTTATTACTCACGACTTAGGTGTTGTAGCCGAGATTGCAGATAGAGTAGCAGTTATGTATGCAGGTCAAATTATTGAACTTGGTACTGCTAATGATATCTTTTATAATCCACAACATCCTTATACTTGGGCATTACTTTCTTCATTGCCTCAATTAGGACAAAAAGGAGAAAAGTTATACTCAATTCCAGGAACACCACCAAGTTTATTTAACCGTATTCATGGTGATGCTTTTGCACCAAGAAATAGTTTTGCGTTAAAAGTAGATTTTGTAGAGGAAGCTCCATTATTTAAAGTAGGGGAACAACACTATGCAAAAACATGGTTATTGGATCCAAGAGCTCCTAAAGTTGAAAGACCGAAGATTATTTCTGAGATTCCAGCAAGGGTTGCTGCAATTTATGGAGGAGGTGAAAAGGATGAGTAACAACGAAAAGAAACTTCAAGAACAAGTTGAAGAGAAAAAACCAGTTGAAAAACCTCAAGATCCTTTTGCGCCTTCAGCTATAAAAGCCAAAGCTAAAGCAAAACTAAAAGAAAAAGGTATTGGCGAACCAATGGCTGTTTCTTTTGTAGCAGCGTTATTAAGTTTTCCAATTTTAGGGTTAGGCCCAGTTAATGTTGGGAATCGTGAATATTATATGAATTTAGTTCGAGGTAAAGAAACTAAATTCAATAATTTATTTGATGGTTTTAAAAAAGAAAACGTAGTTCGTAACTTAATACTAGGTTTATTCAAAACTATTTATTTAGCATTCTGGGGAGTTTTATTTTTAATCCCAGCTATCTTTAAATGGTATTCATACTGTTTAGCTCCTTATTTAGTAATTGATCGTCCTGAATTAACAGGCAACGGATCTATTAATATGAGTAAAGCAGTTATGTTTGGCTCTTATCGCCTACGTTTATTTAAGCTTCACTTGAGTTTTCTTGGTTGGCTTGCGTTAAGCGTTTTAACTGGAGGAATACTACTATTATGGGTAATTCCTTATATTCAAACTGCAGAGGCTTATTTCTATGAAGAAGTTTCTAAAATTGAATTTCCAGAAAGAGCTAAAATTATTAGACACGCAGATTCAAAAGATGATCGCGAAGTTTTACTAGAAGTTCAAGATGTTGATATCTATTTCAAAGTGGGAAAATTTACTGTGAAAGCATGTAACCACTTAAATTTCAAAGTGTACAAAGGGGAAACATTTGGCTTAGTAGGGGAATCAGGTTCGGGTAAAACAACAATTACTAGAGCAATTATAGGTATTAACGAATTAACTCATGGTCGTATCTTATTCAAAGGTCAAGATATTTCGCGTATTAAAGATAAAGAAGGAAGACAAAGATTGAAGAAAAACATTCAAATGATTTTCCAAGATCCAACTGCTTCTTTAAACGAAAGAGCAAATATTGACTATATCGTTTCTGAAGGTTTATATAACTTCCACTTATTTGAAAACGAAGAAGATCGCCATAATAAAGTAATTAAGGCATTAAAAGATGTAGGATTATTACCAGAGCACTTGTCACGTTATCCACATGAGTTTAGTGGAGGTCAAAAACAAAGAATTGGTATTGCTAGAGCTTTGATTGTTGAACCAGAATTAGTTTTAGCTGATGAACCTATTTCTTCACTTGACGTTTCAATTAGAGCTCAAGTATTGAATCTATTAAGAGACTTACAAGAACAAAACAACTTAACATATATCTTTATTGCTCACGACTTATCAATTATTAAGTACATTTCTGATAGGATAGCAGTAATGCATCAAGGATATGTTGTGGAACTTGGAACAGCGGAAGCTATTTATTCAAACCCAGTTCACCCATATACTAAATCATTATTAACTGCAATTCCTCAACCAGACCCAGCAAGTAAAGACGATCGTGTGAAAGTTATTTATAATAAAGGTAATATGGATTACGAAAAGATGGATTGGATTGAAGTAGTTCCAGAGCACTTCGTACTTGGTACGCCAGAGCTAATCAAAAAATGGACTAAAAAGAAATAATCCAAAGGTTATAAAAAAGCATTCGTTTTCGAATGCTTTTTTCCTTTAATATTTTGATGAAATGTTGTATAATATAAAACATAAGAGGTAGAGAATATGAATACAAATAAAACAATAAAACAAATTGGAATTATATTTTTATTAGTAATAATGCCGTTAGCTATTGGTATACCTTTATTTTTAGCTTATAAACGACCTGAATTACTTGAGGTTCCTTTGGCTATTTTTGGTGTACTTGAACTTTTGGTACTTACTGTAACAATCCAAGTTCGTGATAATAAAAAAAGAAAGGCAGGAAAGCTTTTAAAAGAAGATAAAGATAGTGAAGAATATCAAACTTATATAAACTTTAGAAAAATTATATTAATTTCTGCGTTTATTAATTTAGCTTTATCTTTAATTGCTTTTTTAGTATTTGGTAGATAATATGCATTTAATAAAAAAAATATATAAAAATTTTCCTTTACATTTTGCAAGTTATGAACAAGATTCTAACTTAGTTTTAAATTTCATAAATTTTAATAAATTAAATATTAAAGAAATTACTTTAGAATTTTTTGGGAAACAAGTAACATATCCAATTAATTCTAGTGAATATAAAATTACTTTAACTTTAGATGAAGATATTAATTATATTCCAAGATTGTTATCGGTAACAGCTGATAAAGTTTATTATTTAAAAGATTATCCAGAATACGATGTAATTACTAGTCCAAAAGCTATTCATGCCTTAGGACCGGAAAAAGAATTATATCGTAGAGAACTTAGAAAGAAATTTAATTATAATAATGTAAAATGTATTTATGAAGAAAGCGATAAATATTGGCATTGTGTTTGTGGCCATACTAATTTTAACATAACTGATAAATGTGAAATGTGCGGGAAAGAGAAGGATAAATTAGCCGAAGTTCACCCATCATACTCAAGTCAAGCTGCAACTCGCCATCAAGAAAATCAAATTTTGTCACTTTTCTTAGCTTTTTATCTAACTATTTATTTGATTGATATTTTTGTTCAGATGTTTACCAAAGATTTCTTATTTATAAACTATGATAAAAATACGTTTTTTGCAGTTACGAACCGTTTTATTGCACCAATCTTAATAGTAGCAGTTGTTGCTTTGAAGATGGTGTTTAATAATAAACATATTAAAATTGTTACTGACATTTTGAAAATTGTGTTTTTAATTTTAGTGCTCTATTTAAATTTATTACCTGTAATTAGCTTTATCGGTACTGCTTATAATTTGAAGTTTTTATGGGGATTAGATATCTTACTGGCAATTTTGGTTATTCGTTCAATCTTTACAGTTGAAAAAAAGGCATATAATTATTCTCTTTTAGGAGTGATAGTAGTTTTCTTTTTTATGAGCATTTTCCTTTATGTAGTATATAAAGATTACAAAATTACAATTCATCCTGAAGGAGTTTCTTTAGTTGTTCAAGAAGAAGGCGATGAAAAGAAATATGAAATGCCCGAAGAATTAAACAATATGAAAGTTTTCAGTATTGTTTTTCAATTTGATAAAGAATATGAAATGGAAGAATTGGTTATTAGTAATAACGCTAGTATTGTTGGTTTTACTTCTACAGCTACATTTAAAAACTTAAAAACTTTAGAAGTTAAAGAAAATAACAAAGTCTATTATGCCGAAAATAACGTTTTGTATAAAGAAGAGAATATTATTTTAGTGCCACTTGCAATTACAGAAGTAACTTTAAATGGGGAAATAGTTAATGCAAGAGCTTTTTATGATCATTATAATTTAAAGACTGTAACTATTGGTGAGAATGTAAAAACAATTCAAAAAAATGCTTTTACTAACGCAACTAGTTTAGAAACTATGAATTTTGCTCCAAACAGCAGTTTAGAACAAATTGAAGAATATGCTTTTAAAAATACTGGTATTAGAGAGATTGAAATTCCTGTTTCTGTAAAAAATATTGGTATTGGAATTTTAGAAGATTGCAATTCGCTTGAATCTTATAAAACTCCATTTATTGGTAGAAAAAGAGAAAATCATGATCAATTTTTCTCTTCTTCAGATATTTTTCCATATCAATTTGGATCTGTTCATCACAATCATCCAGCCAAAATTCCTCAAAGTTTAAAATATGTAGAGGTTTATGACATAGATCGAATTCATAATACAACTTTTTATAATGTTTGGAATGTAGAAACTATTGTTTTGCCTGATGAGTTATTATATATGGGAAGAGCTTCTTTTTATGGGTGTAGAAGTTTAAACGAATTTACTGTTCCAAATGGTGTACCAGAAATTAGAGAAGAATGTTTTAGAAACTGTTATAGTTTAAAAACAATTGTTATTCCAGCTTCAGTTACAAGTATTGAAAAGAATGCTTTTCTAAATTGCAATGAATTAACAACTGTTATTTATTTAGGTGATAAGACTAATTTAACTATTGACCCAATTGGCAATCAAAAATTAATTGATCTTTTAAATTAATTATTTACATTAAAGATGATTTATGTTAAAATAAGATTGAAAGAAAGGGGTGTTAAATTATGATACAATTGTATATTTCTCCTAGTTGTTCATCTTGCCGTAAAGTAAAAAAGTATTTTGACAACCATGGAATTCCTTATTTGGAAAAAAACATTTTGAACGCTCCGATATCTAAAGAAGAAATCATGAGAATGTTAACAAAATCTGAAAATGGTTTTGAAGATATTATCTCAACGCGTTCAAACGTATTTAAAGAAAAAGGTAATAAAATTGAACAAATGAAAACTAGTGAATTAGTTGACTTCATTATCGATAATCCTAGTGTCTTAAAACGCCCTATTATCGTAGCTGATTATGAATTACAAGTAGGGTATAATGAAGAAGACATTACGCTTTTCTTACCTCAAGATAAAAGAGAAGCTATTTGTAGTGTTTGTTTGAAGAACAATCCAGAGGATTGTGATTATATTAAACATTTACGTTTTTCTGATAAATAAAAAAAGCACATTTTTTAATGTGCTTTTTAATTAAATCTTTTTAATGCTTCATAAGTACGAATAATTTTCTTTTCGCACTTTTTATAAACGATATTAAAATCTCTAATTAACTCTACGAATTCTTTACGGCCTTGGTAGTAGTTTGTAGTTGGGTTATAGTAAAGTTCATAGTCTGTTATCCCGCAATATGTAGATTTATCAAGATAAACAACTCCGTTTTTACATTGCATAAAAAGACGGATTGTTGAAAGACTCATAAAGTTTACAAGTTTTTGATCTTTAATTATTTTTTTAACTTCAGGTTTTACATCGCCTTTAGGAATATCGCCAGTTTCAATCATATTCTCTAATTGCTCTTTTGTAATTATATCACTAAAAGTTACTGTTTCATAGCTTTTCTTGATCTTGAAAACTAATTCTAAAGTTTCTCGTTCACGGACTCTTAACGAACAGTCTTCAGCTTTTAATGAAAAACGTGTAGTATCAAAATAATGATTTGTTTGAAAGTCAGGATTACTGAAATTAGACATTATTCGCTCATATTCTTCCTGAGTTAAAAGTGTACGCAAATCTCTATTTGTAGTAGCCATATATATCCTCCTTATAGTGATATATTGTATTATACTAAAAATTTTCAAAAATGCAAGTAATTTATAAAAAAATATATAAAATTTAAAAAGGAGTGATTTTTTTGAATTCAAATGATTGGCAAAGTTTTCTTTTACCTTATGAATTAGCGGTAGAAGGTTTTATTGTAAAACTAGAATCAATTCGTAAACAGTACATTTTAAAAGGTTTATACAATCCAATTGAGATTGTAACTGGTCGTGTTAAAACAGTTGAGGCAATCTTACAAAAAGCAACAAGACTTGAGATAGAGTCTTCAGATATTCCAGAAAAAATTCAAGATATTGCTGGAGTAAGAATTATTTGTAAGTATATTGATGATGTATACTTAGTTCAAGACTTAATTACTTCAAGAAGAGATTTGAAAATTATTACAATTAAAGATTATGTAAAGAAACCAAAACCTAGTGGCTATCAGTCTTTACATATTATTGCTCAGTATGTTACAGAAACAATTGAAGGACCTAATACTATTTATATTGAGTTTCAGGTAAGAACTCATGTTATGCATTTTTGGGCTAGCATCGAGCACTCATTAAACTATAAGTATGATTACCAAATTCCAGGTACAATAAAATTTAGATTACTAAAAGCAAGTCAAGCTGCGCAAAAATTAGATGTAGAAATGACTAAGATTAAAAAGACAATTGATAAATTAGAAGAAAAACACGAACTTAAAAAAGCCAAGAATCCTTTAGAAGAAAAGGAATATAAATTAAATTCAGTGAGGAAGGAATAAAGATGAAATATAGTTATGTAGGTAAAATGCCAGATAAAATAAAAACCTATTTAAAAGAAGATATCTATTCAAAAGAAAATCCAGAATATGTTTTTTCTTTTGGTGGTGATGGTACAATGCTTAAAGCAGTAGAAGAGTATCTTCATCTAGCAGATAAAGTGGTTTTTGTTGGGATAAATACTGGCAAGCTAGGATTTTATACTGATTTTGTTTTAGAAGAGTTTCCTGAACTTTTAGAAAAACTAAAGACTAAAAAGTATAAGTTAAATCAATACAATATGCTTTGTTATAAGATAAACGGAAAAAAGAAAATTAAAGGTTATGCCTTAAATGATTTAGTTGTTATTAGTCCAATTAAGACTATTAATATTGATGTTTATTTAAATAAAGAGTATTTTGAAACTTTTAGAGGTACTGGTCTTATTTTAAGTACTCCTAGTGGATCTACTGCTTATAATAAGGGCCTAAACGGAGCAGTTATTGAACCAAGTGTGTTATGTTACCAATTAACAGAGATTGCGTCAATCAATAATAATGCTTTTAAAACTTTATCTTCATCTTTAATTTTAAAGAAAGAAACTAGATGTTTATTAAAAGGCGATTATGAAGATATCTTAATTGTTGCTGATGGTAAAGAAATTCATGTTGAAGGGGTAGTGAGCGTTGAAGCTAAACTTGCAAATAAGAAAATAAAGCTATTAGTTAAAGATGATCATGATTTCCTTCATCGTGTGAAAAAATCATTTTTATGATTGCAAAAGAAATTGAATAGTGATATAATAATAAAAACGATGAAAAAGAAATAGTAATAACTATTACTAAAGTTAAAAGAGAGAATTACGTTGGTGAGAGTAATTTACTTTAGATGTTATGAATTCACCTTTGGAGTGGGAAACCCGCAGGATTATAGCTGTGTTATCAAGAAAAGTAAGTCGCATAGTTTTTACTATGAACTAAGGTGGTACCGCGATTATTTCGTCCTTAAATATTATTTTAAGGACTTTTTTTATAAAGGAGAAGAATATGGAAAAGATTTTGAAACAATTAGAATGCTTAACAAAAGAAGCTAAGCTAGCAATTAGTAAAGTAAAAAATGAAGTTGAGTTAAATGATGTTAAGGCTCAATATTTAGGTAAGAAAAGTGAATATCAAAAAGTTATGCAACTAATGAGAGACTTAGCAGTAGAAGATAAGAAGAAATTAGGAATGGCTGGTAATGAATATAAAAAAGAAGTTGAAGCTGCAGTTGACAAGAAAGTTTTGGAACTAGAAAAAGAAAAAGTACAAGCAAAATTAGTAAAGGAAACTATTGATATTACTTTACCTGCACCAAAACTATCAAAGGGATCTATTCATCCACTAATGCAAGTAAAAGAAGAGTTTGAAGATATTTGTATGGAAATGGGCTATGAAGTAGAAGAAGGGCCAGATGTAGAGTGGGATAAGTATAATTTTGAAATGCTTAATGTTCCTAAAGATCACCCAGCTCGTGATATGCAAGATACATTCTATATTACTAGCGAGACATTATTAAGATCTCACACTTCACCAGTTCAGGTAAGAACTATGCTTAAGAAGAAAGGGAAACCATTTAAGATTATTTGTCCAGGTGCTGCTTATCGTCGTGATAATGATGATGCGACGCACTCTCATCAGTTTTCTCAAATTGAAGGATTAGTTGTTGGAAAAGACATTACAATGGCTGATTTAAAAGGCACACTAACAACTATCTTTACTAAGTTATTTGGAAAAGAAATGAATATTAGATTTAGACCTTCATTTTTCCCATTTACTGAACCAAGTGTAGAAGTAGATGTTTCTTGTTATAAGTGTGGTGGTAAAGGTTGTCCTTTATGTAAACACACTGGTTGGATTGAGCTTTTAGGGGCAGGTATGGTTCATCCTAATGTTTTAGAGATGGCAGGATATGATTCTAAAAAATATACTGGATTTGCTTTTGGTGTGGGATTAGAAAGACTAACGATGGTTAAATATCAAATTGACGATATTCGTGAATTCTATACTAATAATTTAAAATTCATGAGGCAATTTTAGGAGGGTTATATGTTAGTAAAAATTAATTGGTTAAGAGAATTTGTAGATTTAAAGGAAATAACTGATCAAGAAATTATTGACAGTCTTCCTAAACATGCTTTAGAAGTAGATGGTGTTAGTAAAGTTCTAAAAGGAACTAATCTTATAGTAGGACATGTTTTAGAATGTGAGCCTCATCCAAACTCAGATCACTTATCATTATGTAAAGTTGATGTTAAGACTGAAGTATTACAAATTGTATGTGGTGCACCAAATGTAAGAAAAGGACAATATGTTATTGTGGCTTTAGTTGGTGCCGAACTACTTGATGGTTTCAAAATTAAGAAAGCAAAAATTAGAGGAATTGAGTCTTGTGGGATGATTTGTTCTTTGGATGAACTAGGTTTAGAACATAAATATGTTCCAGAAGAATATCAAAATGGTATCTACTATTTTAAAAACAAAGTAGAAGCTGGATCAGATCCTTTAAAAGCATTAGATTTTGATGATTTAGTTTTAGATTTAGCTGTAACATCTAATCGTGCTGATTTAATGTCAATGAAAGGTATGGCTCAAGAAATTGGTGCTATTTTTAGAAGACCTTTATTAAAAGAGGAATATAAGATAAAGTATGAAAAAGAACAAGCAGAAGATATCTTAGATATCAAAATTGAAACTAAAGATTGTCTTTTATATACTGGATTTTTAGTAAAAGATATTGAAATTAAAGAATCACCTCAATTTATTAAATCAAGATTAATTGCATCTGGTATTAGACCAATTAATAATGTAGTTGATATTACAAACTATATTTTAATGTTATTTGGTCAACCTTTACATGCTTTTGATTACGATAAAGTAGGAAATACAATTTTAGTTAGAAAAGCCAAGAATGAATCTATTAATACATTAGATGGAAGTCTAAGAAAATTAAAAGATGAAGATATCTTAATTACGGATGGTAAAAGAGGCATTGCTTTAGCTGGAGTAATGGGTGGTTTAGAAACTGAGATTACTGAAGATACTAAAAATATCTTACTTGAAGCAGCTGTCTTTAATCCAAAACAAATTAGAAGAACTTCGCGTAGGTTAGACTTAGTTAGTGAATCATCAATTCGTTATGAAAGAGGAGTTGATGTAAATCAAACAGTTAAGGCAGGAGAATATGCTTGTTACTTATTCCAAAAATATGCAAGTGCAAAAATATATCAAGGATATGCTTCTGAAGGGACACTATATATAGGTGATAAAACTATTCCTTTAAAAGTTAAGGAAGTTAATAGTATTTTGGGTGTAAAGATTAAAGAAAATGAAATTATTGCTATTTTAGAAAGTTTAGGCTTTGAAGTAGAAAAAGAAAAAACTACTTTACTTGTAACTGTTCCTAATCGTCGTTTAGATATCAACATCAAAGAAGATCTAATTGAGGAAATAGCAAGACTTTATGGTTATGATAAAATGCCTAACACTTTACCTGCAATGTCTAATGCAGGAGGTATGAGTGTTTACCAAAAAGAAAGAAGAAAATTGAGAAGAACTTTAGCTAGTTTAGGTTTAAACGAAGTTATGAATTATAGTTTATTAGATAAAGATGCTAATAAGGAATTTGTCTTAGATCCTAATAATAACTGGGAAGAATTAAAAGTATTACAACCTTTAAGTAGTGAACATGAATATTTACGTCAAAATTTAGCTGTAGGGTTAGTTCAAACTGCTAAGTATAATCAAGCAAGAAGAGAATCTAATCTAGCTTTATTTGAAATTGGTAAAGTATATTATAAACTTGAAGAAGAAAGTAAAGAAAGAGAACATTTAGGAATTTTACTTTCTGGTAAGTTTATAGATGGATTATGGAATAAATCTGCAGACTTAAAGAATAACTTTTATCTTCTAAAGAGTATTTTGGAAAATATCTTTCCTGAATCTAGTTTTAAATATGAAAAGTTAGATTATATAGCTGAACTACATCCTGGCCAAGCTGCTAAGATTATTTATAATGACAAAGTTGTTGGTATGTTAGGTGCACTTCATCCTGAATATGCAAGTAAACATGATTTAGTAGATATCTATTTACTAGAAGTTGATTTAAATGCTTTACTTAAAAAGGAACTTGAAATCAAACCATATGAAAAGATTTCTAAAGTTCCAGAAGTTGAAAGAGATATAGCCTTACTTGTAAAGGATGAAATTAAGGCAGGAGATTTAATTGATGTAATTAAAGATGTTAAAACTAAAGTTATTCAAGATGTATATGTATTTGATTTATATAAAGGCGAAGCGATTGAAAAAGGTTATAAATCTATTGCTTTAAGAATTAAATTAGGCTCTTATGAGACGTTAATAGAAAAAGAGATAAATACACTAATGGATCGTATTTACTCGGCTCTAAAGACAAAATTAGGGGCTAAATTAAGAGATTAAAAGAATAAAATAAAAAGTATTAGATAAAATAGTTATACAAACTACTTGTAATCTAATACTTTTTTTATTTATAACAGAATTAATTAATGTCATCATCAGAAATATTATTAACTAGTTTAATATATTCTTTCAATTTCTTTTGTAATAACTTTTTATTAATTAGTTTTAAACTATATTCAGAAATCATTGTTGGTGAGAGATTTCTACTGAGAGCATATTCTACAATCTCATCATCTTTACTAGCGCAAAGAATAATACCTACAGTGGGGTTTTCGTTTTCTTTTTTTATTTCGCGATCTAAAGCTTCTAAATAAACGTTCATTTTACCTACATATTCTGGTTTAAATTCACCGACTTTTAATTCAAATGCAGCAAGGCATGATAGTCCTCTATGATAAAAAAGTAAATCTATATAATAATCATGCATACCAACTTGAATACGATATTCCTCTCCTATGAAAGTAAAATCTTTACCGATTTCTAAGATAAAGCTTTTTAGATTTTCTATAATAGATTTTCTTAAATCTCGTTCTGAAAACGAAGATGGAACATCTAAAAAATCTAAAATATATTTATCTAGAAAAATATTACCAGTAGCATCTTTTGATTTTTTTATAGTAGGTAGCAAAGGCTTTTGTGACAACATATATCTTTCATAGTAACCACTATCAATTTGTCTTTCTAATTCTCTTTTAGAAAGTCTTTCTTTAATACACATATTCATATAAAACAATCGCTCTTCCATTGTTTTACAAGCTGACATTATTATAAGATGATTGGTCCATGTTAATTGTGTCACCAGTGGTGACACTTTTTCGTTATCTTTATAAAGTTCATAAAATTGTTTCATTCTATAAAGACCGCGCCTAGTAAATCCTTTTAGATTCGGATAATTTTTTTGAAAGAAATCTGCTAGTTTGTGGATAAAGGAATCTCCGTGTTCAAAATTCTTAGATTGGATACTTATATATTTGCCCACATCATAATACATTAAAATTAATTCTTCGTTTACTTTATAATATGCACGAGCTTTTCGAGACTCAATAATATTTATAACTTTTTTAAAATGTTTTTCATATTGTAATAATTTAGTCATAATTAATTTATATACTAGAAAAAGCAGTATAACCCCCTCTTTTAAATATTATTATTTTTTGATATTTTTACTTTAAATTTTCAAATCTTCATGATGAATTGTTTTGTTATTCAGGAAGGTGGTGAATTTTTGGCTCCTACATTAGTTTTTAGCAGTATAAGATATTAACAGAAAAAGAGATAAATACCCTAAAAAATAGACCTATTTTAATAGTAATTGATAAATTATAGAAATTATAGTAAAATATTATTGTACGGAGGATAATGCAAATGAGAAAATTAGTTATGTTTTTATCTTTATGTAGCATTTTTTTGCTAGTTGGATGTAGTTGTAAAAAAAACGATTATATGATAGCTAAAATGAGTGGAGAGAGATATAAACTAGTTTATAATAATACTAATTATTTTATGCATGAAGAAGAAGATACTAGTTCTTTTGAGATGTGTGACGCAGCCAAACATCAAGTAGGAAGAGCTTTAATTTGGAAATGGTTTGAGCCTATATATGTTCGTGATGATGATATAGAAGAAAATATCATATTTAGCCAAAGGTGGTTTTATGTTAAGGAGGGATTTGATTTTCCTACCCATTCTACACCAATCAAATCATTTAAAATATATGATCGTTCTATCAATAGTGACAATCCAATAATAACGGAATTTAATATTGAAAATTGCAGTTTTGAAAAAATGTTCACAGCAATAGAAGAAAATCTTGTTTTTAGTAGCGTACATTATAATACAAAATTTCGTTTGAATTTATGTTATGAAGATTATATTGAAGGATGGACATGGATAATGAGTGATAATCAAAATAATTTATATATGGGTAAAAATAATCAACATGATATTTGTTTTTATAAAATTAATGACGATTATGTGGAGATTTTGAAAGGGTATATGGGCTTTAATCAAGAACAAGAATATTAAAAAAGATGGATTTTAATCCATCTTTTTAGAACTTTAAATAATCTTCTAGTTTAAGTAAAGATTTATAAGGTTTTTTATCAAATTTAGTTTGTAAGATATCTAATACTTCATTTATGATTGCACTTGGAGTAGATGCTCCAGCTGTAACTAAGATGTTTTTGTATTTAGATAAATCATAGTTATTTAAATCTTCTATATTTTCAATTCTAATACTATCTACATTATTGTATTTCTTAGCTACTAAAGTTAACATTTTTGTATTGTTACTTAATGGGTCACCAACCACAATTACTAAGTCTGCGTCTTTAGCATCTATAATTGCTTTTTGTCTTTCGTATGTTGCATTACAAATTGTTTCTGCTTTAGTAATGTTATGCCCTAATAAAGTTAATTTTTCATAGACATCTTGATAATCTAAATAAGATAAAGTAGATTGGCTAATTAAAACTAATTTACTTTTTTCTTTTGAAAAAGATAAATCATCTAAAGCAATTAAACTTACATTATAGTTATTTGTAATTGCTTTTGTTTCTGGGTGATTTCTAACACCTAAAAATAATACTTGATAATCATCTTTTAGATACTTTTCTATTTGTTTATGGATGTGTTTAACTTTAGGGCAAGTTGCATCAATTAAATTAAGCTTTAGAGATTTAATTAAATTGATTGTTTTCTTTGGAGTACCATGTGCTGTTAAGATAATTGTACCTTTTTTTATTTTGAAGATATCTTCTTCAGTAATTACTTTAATTTCTTTAGTTTCTAAAGCATCGTTAATAAAACGATTATGAACAAGATAGCCTAAAATATAAAGAGGTTTTTCTATACTTGGATCTTCAATTAAATTAATTACTTTTGTAATTGCTCCTTTTACCCCAGAGCAAAACCCACAAGGATTAGCTTTTTTAATAATCATATTTTCACCTTAAAGTTATTATATCATAAATTACTATGATTTTCTTTTAAAATTTGGTAAAATAGATAAAGGTGATAATATGGTTGAAATAAGAAATAAAACTTTAAGTGCTGAAATTTCTTTAAAGGGTGCTGAACTTAAAAAGTTAGATAGTAAGATATCTTACATTCACGATTCTAATCCTTTGTATTGGAATAAGTCAGCCCCGTTTTTGTTTCCTATTATTGGAAAGTTAAGAGATGGAAAGACAATTATTGATGGTAAAGAATATGAAATTGAAAAACATGGATTTTTAAAAGGTTTAGTTTTTGATATTGTAAGCCAAGAAGAAGATGAAGTAGTTTTAAGGAGTAAGTATAGTAAAGAAACCCTTTTAAGTTATCCTTTTAAATATGAAGTAGATATCAAATTTAAAATACAAGGAATGTCTTTACTAGTTGAGATTAAGATTAAGAATGTAGATGATAAAGAAATGGCCTTTAACTTTGGCTGGCATCCAGCATTTAAAATATCTAAGATAGAAGATTATTGTTTGGTTTTTGAAAAGGAAGAAGATATTAAGAGTCCAAAAGTTCATAGCAATAGTACTTTAGATTTTAATACTATAGTTTATGCAAATAAAACTAAAGAATTAAAACTAAAAAGAGAATTATTTAATATTGATACAATCTTAATTAAAGATGTTAAGTCAAGTTATGTATATTTACTAAACAAAGAAAATAAGGGAATCAAATTAAATTTTCCAGATTTTAAGACACTAGCAATTTGGACACCTTTTGATAAAGATGCACCATTTATTTGCTTAGAACCTTGGTATGGAAATAATGATCATTTTGATACTAACTATGATTTCTATACAAAAGATGATTTGATTATTTTAAAACCAGGAAAATGTAAAAAATTTAAGTATCAAATAGACTTGATAGAATAGACAAGTACGATGAAATGTAGTATAATAATAAAAATGGGAGGATATTATGGTATCAAGCAATAATTTTAAAACAGGAATGACAATAGAATACAAAGGAGATATTTTCCAAATATTAGAGTTCCAACACGTTAAACCAGGAAAGGGTGCAGCTTTTGTAAGGAGCCGTTTGAAGAATTTAAGAACAGGAGCCATTATTGATTATACATTTAAAAGTGATGAAAGAATGGCTACAGCTCAAATTGATAAAAAAGATATGCAGTATTCATATTCATCTGGTGAATATTTAGTATTTATGGATACTGAAACTTGGGAGCAATTAGAAATTCCTCAAGAGAGAATGACTAATGAACTATACTATATCAAAGAGGGAGATAAAGTTACGATCATTATGTTCCAACATGAAATTTTGGGAATTCAATTACCTGATAAAGTTACACTAGAAGTTGTCCAAACTCCTCCAGGAGTTCGTGGTGATACAGCAGCTAACGCAACAAAAGAAGCAACGCTAGAGACTGGTTTAGTTATTCAAGTTCCTTTATTTGTAAACGAAGGCGATAAAGTTATAGTTAGTACGGTTGACGGAAAATATAGCTCAAGGGCTTAAAGTATGGTATTAGCAATTGATATAGGAAATACAAATATTGTTTTAGGACTTTTTGAGAATAATGAGTTGAAAGCTAAATTTAGAATTCAAACTTCAAAGCTAGAAACTATAGATGGTTATGGTATTAGATGTTATAACTTAATTAACTATGCAGGTTATAAAGTAGAAGATATTGAAGGAGTTGTTATTTCTTCAGTAGTACCAGAACTAGATTATACTTTTGAGAATTTAGTAGCGAAGTTTTTCAAACAAAAAGCTTTATTTGTAATTCCAGGAACAAAAACAGGATTAAAGATAAAATTAGAAAATCCAAAACAATTAGGATCTGATTTAATTGCAGCTGCAGTAGCAGGTATTGAAGAATATACCGTACCTTTAATTATGATAGACTTAGGCACTGCTATTACTATCGCAGTTATTAATGACAAAAAAGAGTATTTAGGTGGAGTTATTTATCCAGGTATTAATACTGCTTTTGCTAGCCTAACTCAAGCAGCAGCTAAGTTAGAATCAGCAAGAATGGAAAAAGTTGATAATGTTATTGGAAGAGATACTGTTTCTTCAATCCAAAGTGGAATGCTATTTGGTACAGCATCAATGCTTGACGGAATGATTAGAAAGATTAAAGCAAGTTATCCTAATGCTTTAGTTATCTTAAGTGGGGGACATGGCTCTTTAATCAAAGAGTATCTAGAAGAAAAAGTAATTTTAGATGATGATGTTGTTTTAAAAGGATTAAATATTATCTATAAAAAAAATAAAAAGGCCTCTTAATTTAAGAGGCTTTTGAATATAGGAAGAAAAATAAACAATACAAAAATAATTTGATATATGGTATAATATGAAAAAAGGAGGATTATATGGATATTTTATTAGAAGCAAATCTTAGTACTGAGGCCTTAATTATCATTTTAGTTTGCACTATTCCAGTTGCATTTTTAATAATTATGGCAATTATCAATACAGTTCGCCTAACTAAAAAAAGAAAAGCCATAAGAGAAGCGGCAATTAGCGAACAACCACTTGATGAAGAACAGCAAAAAATCTTTTATGAAGTTTATGGCGGTTTAGAAAATATTAAAAGTATTCGTAAAGAAGCAAGAAGAGTCATTGTTCAAGTAAGTGATCTTGATAAAGTGAATTTAGAAAAATTGCCTGAACTTGGTGCTATAGGTGTTTTAGTTGTAGCTGATGAGGTTAGAGCAAGTTTTTCTGATCGTGCTGATTATGTTTATAATTTAATTAAAATTGAAGCTGAGGAGAAATAAGATGGCAAATAAAAAAGTTGACAATTTAGCAATTGCTAATTTAAGAGTTTTAGCAATAGAAGCAATTAATGAAGCTAAATCTGGACATCCTGGTATTGCTTTAGGAGCTGCTCCTATATTACATAACTTATATTGTTATCATTTAAAGGTAGATCCAAAGAATAGTAACTGGTTTAATCGTGATCGTTTTGTAATGTCTGCAGGACACGGCTCATCAATTTTATATGCAACACTTGATTTAGCAGGGTATAAGATATCATTAAAAGATTTAAAGAACTTTCGTCAATTAGATTCGCCTACTCCAGGACATCCAGAAGTAGATATTACTGATGGAGTTGATGTTTCAACTGGTCCTTTAGGGCAAGGTATTGGTATGGCAGTTGGATTAGCAATGGCTGAAAGTCATTTGGCGGAAGTCTTTAATAAAGAAGATTCTAAAATTGTTGAT
>Ga0116178_10001281_pt1 | contig 20854 bp, 22 predicted proteins | sample AD_STIC12_MetaG_FD_89880 | JGI IMG/M metagenome (GOLD analysis project Ga0116178, IMG submission 89880) | Active sludge microbial communities of municipal wastewater-treating anaerobic digesters from USA - AD_STIC12_MetaG | ecosystem: Engineered > Bioreactor > Anaerobic > Digestate | place: USA... | reverse complement strand
TCATGCAGGTGATGGACGACATGCGGTCCGCCGGCGTCGATTTTCTGACGATTGGGCAATACCTGCAGCCGACGCGGAAGCATGCGGCGGTCGATCGCTTCGTGACGCCGGATGAGTTTGCGACGCTGGAAACGATTGCGCGATCCAAGGGCTTCCTGCTGGTCTCCGCATCGCCCCTGACGCGGTCGTCGTATCACGCGGACGACGATTTCGCGCGATTGCGCGCCGCGCGTGAGGCGCAACTGGCTCACTGATCCCGTGACATCGCACCGCCAGACGCTCGACCTGCCATATCGGCCGGAGGATCTTTTCGATCTGGCCGCTGATGTGGGGCGCTATCCGGAATTCGTGACGTGGATTCAGTCGCTGAAGATCGTCAGCGAGCAGGAGGAACCTGCCCGTATGCGCTGTCGCGCAGAGGTTACTGTCGGTTTCAAAGGCTTTCGCGAGACGTTCGTTACTGATGTGGAAGCGCGCAAGCCTGATCTGGCGATCAATGTCGGCCTGGTGCGGGGGCCGTTTCGCAAGCTGACAAACACGTGGCGTTTCGAGCCAAGCCCGACAGGGTCTCGCGTGGAGTTCACGATCCAGTTCGAATTCCGAAACTTCGTGCTTCAGGCGCTTGCCGACGCCAACAAAAGCTACGCGATCAAGCGCGTTATCGACGCCTTCATCGCAGAAGCGAGCAGGCGGTATCCGAAAATCACGCCGACGGCTTAGTCCGCATCAGTTCGGCGAGCCCGGGGGCGCGCCGGGATCGGATTGCGGTACGCTCAGGTCGCGGGCGCTTTGCGGGCGCTCACCCGTAGGAAGTCCAAGACCCGAATCCGGCGTCTGATCGGCCGGGGTAGGCGCTGCTTCGCGGGGTTTGGTCAACTTCGGATCAGGGCCGCAATTATCGACCGACCAGCCTGCATCGCCGCGTGCGAGACGGCAGAGAACAGCCGTCGTGCTTCCCGCTGTGGTGATCGACGTTCTCATCAGGGCGCCGTTGATGTCATAGCGCGGGCGGCTGAACGAGAGACGGTTCATGTTTGCGGTCGCTGCTTCACCTTCGGGGCCGCGAACCTCGACGAGATTGAAGCCAGCGGCCTGCCAGTCGCAAGCGGGCGTCCATGGCGCATCTTCGCCGTTGAGCCGCACAGCCATCGGCGGATCGTCGCGGCTGAGGTCATAGCGTTCGCGACCGAGGGCGCTGATGAGCGCGCAATCATCCGTCACGAACAGCGGTTCCTTCGCGGGGACGTTTTCAGGGGCGCTTTCGCAGCCCGTTGCAACAATTGCCCCGACCAGAAGAAACAGACGCTTCATTACGACACCCAGCTTGTCTTGCACTCGCCAACAGTCCATCCGGCGATACCCGAATGCAGGCGGCATTCATAGCCGATGCCAGCCAGTGGTCCATGCATGATCTCAGTTTGTATGACGGCCCCCGTGCCGTCGTAGCGAGGCTGCTGGAAGGCGACCCATTTCAGGCGTTGGCGAGGGTCTGCGGTCTGGGGGACATCGTTGTAGTCGGAGAAGGCGAGGCCGTATTTCGCCCAGTCACACTGGGGCCGCCAGCCAGGCTCGCTAAGGCCTTTGAGGGGCGGGGCGGGATTGTCCGGCGCGAACTTGTAATGCTCTTTCGCAACTGCGGCGATGACGGCGCAGTCATTGCCGCTGACTTCGACGGACGCCGGGGTCGAGGGTGAGTCGGGAAACTCGGTGGAGGCGCAGGCCCAGACCAGCATGGCCGCCGCGCTCATGACGAGAAGGTTTGCAACACGCATCAGTGTCTCCATTGCAACCGGCTTCTTTCGGCCGGGCTGTCGTCGGGAGTCGCGGGTGTTGATGGCGGGATCAGGGCAGGGCGATGGCCTCTGTGGCGCCATCGAATGAAAATCAGGCCATCATCTTGCGAAGCATCTCCAGCGCGGTGGCGATAGTTTCGCGCCGGACGCGGTCGCGACCAATGTCGCCATAGCGCATGACTTGATGAAAGATCGGCTTGTTCTCGCGGGCGACAGCGAGGTGGACAAGACCGACCGGCTTGAGCGGCGTGCCGCCGCCGGGGCCTGCGACGCCGGTGACAGCGATGGCGAGATTGGCGCGGGACTGTTCCAGCGCACCTTCGGCCATGGCGCGAACGACAGGTTCGGAAACGGCGCCGGCGTCAGCGATAAGATCGCCGGGCACGTTCAGCATCTCTTCCTTGGCGCGGTTGGAATAGACAATGAAGCCTCGCTCGACCGTGGCGGACGAGCCCGGTATTTCGGTGAGAAGCCCTGCGATGAGGCCGCCTGTGCAGCTTTCAGCGGTCACGATCTTGAGGCGCTTCTGCTGCGCTTCATCGAGCGTGAGGCGGGCGAGCATGAGGAGCTGGTCGTCGAACATGGTCGTCTCCCGCAATGTCTTAGGACGATAGCAGCACGACGGCCTGTGCGGCGATGCCTTCTTCACGACCGACAAAACCGAGCTTTTCGGTCGTGGTTGCCTTGACGCTAACGACGTCGATCGGCGCTCCGATCGCTTCCGCCGTTACGGCGCGCATGGCTTCGCGGTGGGGAGAGATTTTGGGGCGCTCCGCAAGAATGGTGATGTCGGCGTTGGCGATGCGGAAGCCGCGATCATGGGCAAGCTTCACAGCGTGCTTGAGGAACTTGATCGAAGCGGCGCCTTTCCATTGCGGGTCGGAAGGCGGGAAGTGGTCGCCTATGTCGCCAAGGGCGAGGGCGCCAAGAATGGCGTCGGTGAGGGCGTGCCAGCCTGCGTCGGCGTCGGAGTGGCCTTCGAGCTTCTTTGTGTGTGGAATGCGAACGCCGCAGAGGATGACGGCGTCGCCGGGTTCGAAGCCGTGGACATCAAAGCCTGTTCCCACGCGCAAGGCTGGGCCGGCGATCAGTTTCTCGGCCACGGCGAGATCCTCCGCATAGGTGACTTTCATAAGCTCATGTCGGCCCGGCGTCAGCGTGATCTTCGCGCCAGCGGCTTCGACCAACGCGAGGTCGTCCACGGCGGCATGCTTCGTCGAAGCATACGCCGCCGTTATGGCATCCCAGCGGAAAGCCTGCGGGGTCTGAACCCGCATGAGGCCGTCGCGGCTGACGGAGCGGATTTCAGGGGTGCTCTTGAGGGCGTCGGCGACAGCAAGCGCCGGAGCGGCGGCGTCAGCCGTATCGAGCGCGGTAAGCAATTCCTCGATGACGTCGGCGGTGAGGCCGGGGCGTGCTGCGTCGTGAATGAGGACGCGGGCGGGACAAATCGGGTCCAACGCCGCCAGGCCGGCGCGGACAGATTCGGTCCGGGAAGCGCCGCCTGCGACAACATGGAGCCTCCATGCGCGGGGGAGCATATCCCTGACCTGGTTCGTCTCGCCGGGAGGGACGACCACAACTATCGTCGCAAGTTTATTGCAGCGCAGCATGGTTTCGACGCTCCACAGGAGCATAGGTTTGCCGCCAAGGGCACGGAATTGCTTCGCGATTGCCCCGCCAAGGCGTGAGCCTGACCCCGCCGCAACTATGATAGCGGCAGCTTTTCCGGTCGAAAACGCCTCTTGATTGTGCATTCTTGACGCCTTCACACGGGTGCGGTCTAAGTATAGGGAGAAATATGCCTAAAGATTAGGCAACTCGACGGGGTGTGGAGAGACTGTTTCGTGTTCCGGGTAGGAGATGTCCAGATCGCCGCGCCGGTTTTCCTGGCGCCGATGTCGGGCGTGACCGATGCGCCTTTCAGGCGCGAGGCCGACAAGTTCGGCGCGCCTGCCGTGGTGACCGAAATGGTCGCCGGTGCTGAGCTGGCTCGCGAGACCGAGGAATTCGTTCGCCGCGCTGCGCCGCACAATGGATCGGGCCCTTTCATCGTTCAGCTTGCAGGACGCGAGCCGGAATGGATGCGTATCGGCGCCGAACTCGCGGAAGCGGCAGGCGCAGACATTATCGACATCAACATGGGCTGCCCCGCGAAAAAGGTCACGGGCGGACAATCGGGTTGCGCGTTGATGCGGGAGCCCGAGCTGGCGCGGCAGCTGATCTCAGCAACGGTCGCAGGCACGAAGCGGCCGGTGACGGTGAAGATGCGGCTTGGCTGGGATGATGCGTCACTGAATGCGCCCGAAATCGCGCGCCTTGCTGAAGGCGAGGGCGCACAGATGGTGACAGTACATGGCCGCACGCGGATGCAGTTCTACACCGGCGAAGCGAACTGGTCGCGCATTGCAGCTGTGGTTGAAGCGATCAACCTGCCGGTGATCGCGAACGGCGACATTGAGGATGAAGCGTCGGCGCGCGAGGCGATGGAGAAATCGGGCGCAGCCGGCGTAATGATCGGGCGTGGGGCCGAGGGGCGGCCATGGCGGCTCGCGCAGATTTCGAATGCGGTATTCGGCACGCCTTACCTCGCGCCAACTCGCGACGAAAAGCTGGCGTCGATGCTGAACCAGATCGCCAGTTCGGTGGACCTCTACGGCGAACGGCTGGGTGTGCGCGTGGTGCGCAAGCATGTCGCCGCGTTCGTCGATGCGTGGTGCGAGGATCACGGGTTGGCGCCGATGGTGGAAACGCGCGTGGCGCTTTGCAGGATTGAGTCATCGTCCGCGCTTCAGGATGCGCTGGCGACGGCACTTGCCAGTCGGAGGGACGCTGCATGATCACGGCTGTTCAGGAACCCACCTCGATCGCGGCCCGGGTTCTCGACGCGATGCCTTTCGCGGTGATTGGGTTGTCGCGGCGAGACACTGTGAGCTTCGTGAATCCCGCGGCGGAGACGCTGCTGCAACGGTCGGCTCCCTTGCTGCGGGGGCGGCCGCTGACAGACCTGCTGCCGGCGGATGCGCCGCTGCTGGATTTTATCGGGCGGGCGCGACGCGAAGGTGGGGTGATGTCCGCGAGATCGATCCGGGTTGCGAGCCCTCACATCACGCCGATCGATCTTGATGTGTCGGCATCCCCCGATGGAGACGATGGCGGGCTGGTGCTCACATTCCTGCCGATCACGCGCAACACCCAGGACGAGACGAATGCCGAGGTGAATGCGTTTGCGCAGATCGCGCGAATGCTGGGTCACGAAGTGAAGAATCCGCTCGCCGGGATCGTCGGCGCAGCGCAATTGCTGGCGCGTCAGGCTAGTGACGAACAGCAGCCGCTACTGTCGCTGATCCGGGAAGAGGGCGCCCGCATCCACCGGATCGTCGATCGTTTCACGGCCTTCGAGACATTCTTCTCGCCACGCACGCGGGTCACCAATGTGCATATCGTGCTCGACAGCGTCATCGATCTGGCGAAGGCGAGCTTTGGTGCGAATGCGCGGTTCGAGTTGATGTATGATCCGTCCTTGCCCGAAATCGAGGTCGACCCTGATCATCTGCATGAGGCTGCGCTGAACCTCGTCAAGAACGCTGTTGAAGCGGTGGGCAACGCCAACAAGCAGGCGCGCATCTCCGTAGCGACGCGGTATCGCGCGGGCTTCCGTTTTGCGGGGCGTGACGGCCCGCGGGCGCGTGGTGCGCTCGAGATTTCAGTGACGGACAACGGGCCGGGTGTACCGGAGACGACGGTGGCGCGCGTGTTCGAGCCTTTCTTTACCACCAAGTCTGGCGGGGCGGGCATCGGGCTCGCGGTCGTCGCCGAGATCATGCAGGCGCATGGCGGCTTCGTGGTTCTCGACAATAGCGCGAGCGGCGCCTCCCTGCGCCTGCTGTTCCCAATGACGCGCCAAAAAGGAGCGGCCAAATGAGCGGTCCGACGATTCTGGTAGCCGACGACGATGCAAGCGTACGGCTCGTCATCAGTCAGACACTGGCCCAGGAAGGCTATCACGTCAGGGCGACCAACACGATGTCGGCGTTGTGGCGCTGGATCCAGGCTGGCGAAGGTGACCTGCTGATCACCGATGTCTACATGCCGGACGAGTCGATCTTTGACTTGCTGCCGCAGATTCGCCGGACACGGCCCGAGCTTCCGATCATCGTCATCTCGGCGCAGTCGACAGTGCTCACGGCCGCCATGGCGTCGGATCATGGCGCCTACGACTACCTCCCCAAGCCATTCGATATCGACAAGCTGGCGGAAACGGTTCGGCGCGCGCTGCAGAAGAAGCCGTCGCGTGGGCAGGAAACGACTGGTCGCCGCGCGGAAAAGGACGAGGCGCTGCCGCTGATCGGGCGCTCGAAGCCGATGCAGTCGGTCTACCGCGTGATTGCGCGGGTCATGAACAACGATCTTACTGTGCTGATCGAGGGGGAAAGCGGAACGGGCAAGGATCTGGCCGCCCGGGCGATCCACCAGCTTGGCAAGCGCAAGGCCGGGCCGTTTGTGCCGGTGAGTTTGGCGGCGCTGCAGCGGGATCAGGTTGAGGACGAGCTGTTCGGTGGTGGGCGCGACGATCGCGGCCGTCGCCGCGGCAAGGTCAGCGAAGCAGACGGGGGATCGCTGTTTCTCGACGAAGTCGGCGACATGCCGCTGGAGGCGCAGACGCGCCTCGTTCGCTTCCTGCAGGATGGTCGCTTTGCAACGTCAGGCGATGATCTCGACGTTCGCATCATCGCTTCGACCAAGCACGACCTGCGGTCGCTGGTTGATCAGGGGCTGTTTCGCGAAGACCTCTATTACCGTCTCAACGTTGTGGCGTTGCAGCTGCCGCCGTTGCGTGAACGGAAGGAGGATATTCCTGATTTGGCGTCCGCATTCCTTGTGCGGGCCAAGAAGGAAGGGCTGCCGGAGAAGCAGCTCGACAAGAGCGCCTATGACCTGCTGGTCGCTTACGACTGGCCGGGCAACGTGCGCGAGCTTGAGAATGTCATCCGCCGTCTCTCGGCCTTGAGCCCTGAGCCAGTGATTTCCGCCCGAGAGGTTGAGCGGGAGCTTCGGTCGTCGACTCGCGCTGTTGCCGGCGAGCGGGAGTTCGAAGCGGAGATCGAGGCGCTGCTGTCGCGGCATTTCATCTCGGCCCTGTCAGCCGATCCCGACAAAGACCCGGATGGCGGACAAATCTACCAGACGGTGATCGAGCAAGTGGAGCGCCCGCTGATCAAGCTCGCTCTCGCCGCCACCAGCGGAAACAAGGTGCGTGCAGCGGCTTTGCTGGGCCTGAATCGCAATACGTTGCGCTCCAAGATCAACGGTCTTGGCGTTGGTGGGGACGACTAAGTCTCCTCAAGGGCGAGTGAAATCGCCGGCGCACCCGCCGCCCGTGTGGTGTGACACCTGAGCAGCTTAAGTCTGTTGCATCCCTGCATCAGAGTGTGCTTTGCTCGTCACACAGTGTTGCTTATCCGCCGCAGTTAGCGCTGCAGAAGCGAGCCGCGACACCGGGTGATTAAGCGCCCCGACTGGAAGCGCCCCCCGTTGGTCAGGTGGGGGAGGGCGGATCCAGTCAGGCCAGCGGGTAGAGTACATGCCTGACACGGCAACAATGACCGACGCGAGGGCGAGGCTCGGAAGAGCCACCTCGAACACGTTCAAAGTGCTCTTTGGCCTCGCGGCGGTTATCGCGGCAGGCGCGACCTATGTCGCGATCACGGACTCCAGCCCAGGCGCGGCAGCCCAGCCGGGGCTTCTGTGGTTACTGATTGCGAACCTTATCCTGATCGCCAGCATTGCCACCGTCCTCGGCATGCGGGTGTTCCATCTCGTCAAGGAAAACAGGGAGACCGAGGGCGGCGCACGCCTTCGCCTCAGAATTATCCTGCTGTTCTCTGCGGCGGCCGCCATTCCAACCGTGATCGTGGCGGGCTTCCTCGCTGTTGCGATCAATCGAAGCGTCGAAGGCTGGTTCGGGGCGCCGGTTCGCAACATCGTGGCCAACGCGCAGGCGGCGGCCAAGGCATCCGTCGACGACGTGAAGGAAGACGCCACGACAGAGCTCGCGGCGATGGTCAATGACCTCAACACGCCGGACTATGTGTCCGCACTTCAGAAAAGCCCTGAAGCGTTTCGTGTCGACCTGCTGGGCGGACAGGCTCAGTTCCGCGATTTTGCGCGCGCAACGATCCTGTCGTCGGACAAGAACCGGGTCAGCGAATGGGCGGCGCCCGGCGCGCTGCCGTTCCGCATACCAACTGACAAATGGTGGCGGGATGCAAGCGAGGGCGCCGTGGGCGGCATCGTGGACGAGAAGGAAGTGATCGCCTTCATCAAGTTGAAGGCTTATCCCGACGCCTATCTCTACGTCTCCAGGCCCATTCCGCCCGTGCTCAGTCAGCGGCTTGCGCTGATCGACGCAGATAACCGGCGACTACGAGAAGCCGAGGTGCGGCGTGACAGTCTGGCGGTGGTGCTGACGCTTTCCTATGTCGAGGCGGCGCTTCTGATGCTCCTCGGCACTGCATGGCTGGGTATGACAGCCGCTTCACGCATAGCGTCTCCGATCGGGGCGCTGGCTGGCGCTGCGCGGGCCGTTCGCGATGGCGATCTCTCGGTGAGAATTCTGACGCCGGCCGTGCGAGACGAGATCGCGGATCTTTCCGACGCATTCAACGAAATGACAGATCGCCTGTCGCGGCAGACAGCGGCTCTAGACCGGGGACGGATCGACGCCGAGACGCGCTCTGCATTCATCGAGGCGGTGCTGGCGGGCGTCGAGGCGGGCGTTATCCGGATCGACAAGAACCTCAAAGTGACGATTGCCAACGCATCGGCGCAGACATTGCTGGACTTTGTTCAGCGTTCGGGTGCGTCAACGGATCTAGCTCAAGTTGCTCCGGAGTTCGTCACAGCAGCGCGGCGATCGATCGAGACGGGGCAGTCTGTCGATACGAGCTTCAAACGCCCGACCGACGAAGGCAGTACGATGCACCTGCAGGTGCGGGTGGCGCCCGAGTATGATGGCGCGGGCGCGGTCATCACGTTTCACGACACGACGCGGCTTGTTCTTGGCCAGCGGCAGGCAGCGTGGCGGGACGTGGCGCGGCGCATTGCGCATGAAATCCGCAACCCTCTGACGCCCATCCAGCTTTCAGCGGAGCGGCTGCGGCGTCGGTTTGCAAACCAGATCACGACGGATCGCGAAACATTTGAGAAGTGTACCGATACCATCACCCGTCAGGTCGCTGACATCGGGCGCATGGTCGAGGAATTTTCAGGTTTTGCGCGCATGCCAAAGCCGACGTTTGGCGAATTCAACATTGTCGACATGGTGCAGTCGGTGGCGTTCGCGCAACGCATGGCGACGCCGGCGATCGCCGTCTCCGTCAACGCGCCAGCACATCCCGTGGTGATACACGGAGACGAGCGGATGCTGGCGCAAGCTGTAACGAACGTCGTGAAGAATGCCTCCGAGGCCGTCGAGCGACACCTGGAGAGCGGCGTCACGAAGTTTGGCTCGGTGATGATCGACATTTTCGAGGACGGCGACGAAGTGCAGGTGACTGTGCGCGACAACGGGCCGGGATTCCCGGTGCAGGATCGCGAGCGCTTCCTTGAACCATATGTGACGACGCGGAAGAACGGTGTTGGCCTCGGCCTCGCTATCGTGACGCGCATCGTTGAGGACCATGGCGGTCGGATTTGGCTGGGTGACAATGACAGTGCGCCCACGGGCGCGCGCGTTGATCTCCGCATGCCGATGCAGCCCAAACTTCTTGAAGAACCTGTGGCGTATGCCGGCGAAGGAGTAGCCTGATGGCGGCCGAAATCCTGGTAGTGGACGACGAAGCAGATATCCGCGAGCTGGTCGGCGGAATCCTTCAGGACGAAGGGTTTGCCGTACGAACGGCAGGCAACTCGACCGACGCTCTCGCTGCGGTTCGCGCGCGGGCGCCGCGCCTGGTTGTGCTGGACGTCTGGCTCAAGGGCTCTGAGCTCGATGGACTCGGCATCCTGACGATGCTCAAGGATATGGATCCGTTCCTGCCTGTTGTCGTTATCTCGGGCCATGGCACGGTTGAGACGGCGGTGGAGGCGATCCGGCGCGGGGCGTACGATTATCTCGAGAAGCCCTTCAAGGCGGAGAAGCTGATCGTCACGATCCAGCGCGCCATGGAAAATGCCGCGCTCAAGCGCGAGAACTCCCGCCTGCGTGCGCGCTCGGCTTCGTCGCATGAAATGGTCGGCCGGTCCGGTATTCTCGCGCAACTTACGGGTTCGATCGACAAGGTTTCGCCGACTAACAGCCGGATCATGATTTCCGGCCCGCCGGGATCGGGGAAAGACCTTGTGGCGCGGTTGATCCACGAACAATCGAGCCGTGCGACCGGCCCCTTTATCGTCGTGAATGCGGCAGCGATCGACCCGGACCGGGTCGAAAGCGAATTGTTCGGCGAAGAGTTCGGAGACGGTAAGGCGCCGAAGATCGGCCTGTTCGAACAGGCGCATGCGGGCACGCTGTTACTGGACGAAATTTCCGACATGCCCCTGGTGGCGCAGAGCCGCATTCTTCGCGTGCTGGTCGATCAGCGCTTCCGGCGTCGCAATGGTCAGGACGATGTGACGGTAGATGTGCGGGTGATTTCCACCACCGCGCGTGACCTTCGCTCAGAGATTCAGGCAGGCCGGTTCCGCGAGGATTTGTACTATCGCCTCAACGTGGTCCCTGTTGACGTGCCTTCTCTGGATCGGCGTCGGGAGGATATTCCGGATCTGGTGGACTATTTCGTCCAGCGCGTGGCGGATGCGACCGGGCTTCAACCGCGCCCGTTCAGCGAGGATGCCGTAGCTGTGCTACAGGCGAGCGAGTGGCCCGGTAACGTACGCCAGTTGCGAAACGTCGTTGAGCGGCTGCTGATTCTGGCGAACGGCGAACCGCCGGGTCCGATCACCGCGCAGCACCTCCCTAGCGATGCCAAGGGCGGGGGCGCGTCGGCTGCTGGTTCGATGCAGATGATCTCGATGTCACTGCGCGATGCGCGCGAACACTTCGAGCGCGAATACCTGGCGATGCAGATCACCCGGTTTGGCGGCAACGTCTCGCGTACAGCAGCTTTCATCGGCATGGAGCGTTCAGCGCTCCATAGGAAGCTGAAGGCACTGGGTGTCGATACCAGCCTCGGGATCAAGGAACCCCAAGGCTGAGCTGCCCCGGGGTTACCCCGCGAAGCTGGCGCATATCGCCGCGGCGCCAGCCGTTCGGGCGCTGATCCTGTCACATGATGCCTGTTGGGGCGGGCTCACCCCGCGACTACAGCGGCAAGGGCAAGGCATTGCTCATTGCACGCTGGAAGCGTTAAACGTTGGGCAAGGCCCCAGCAAAGAAGGCTCGGAATATCCATGTCGTCTGATAAAAAACAAAACCTGCAGGACATTTTCCTCAACGCCGTACGGAAAGGGAAAACTCCCCTGACCGTATTCCTTGTGAATGGCGTCAAGCTCCAGGGTATCGTGACCTGGTTCGACAATTTCTGCGTGCTGCTCAAAGGCGAGGGACGCCCGCCGCAACTCGTGTACAAACACGCGATCTCGACCATCGCGCCGAACGCACCGGTCAACCTTTTCGAGAATGAAGACGAGGACTGATTGCCGAAAGACCTGATCGATCGCCGGCCACCTGAAGACGTCGCCGCGGTCGTTCTGCCAGTCATCGGCAGCGCCGACGTCGCGCGGTCCCGGCTTGAGGAAAGCCAGGGACTGGCGGAAGCGTTGGGCGTCCGACTGGCATTCGCAGAGCAGGTGAACGTACGTGAGCCGCATCCGGCGCGACTGCTGGGCTCTGGTCAGCTGGATGCACTGGCGCGGCGCTTCAAAGATGATGGCGTCACGCTATTCATCGTCGATGCCGCGTTGACGCCCGTACAGCAGCGCAATCTCGAAACGGAACTCAAGCTGAAGGTGGTGGACCGGACGGGGCTCATCCTCGAAATCTTCGGCCTGCGTGCGCGTACGGCGGAGGGTAGATTGCAGGTCGAGATGGCGCGCTCGCTCTACGAGCGATCGCGGCTGGTGCGGACGTGGACTCACCTTGAACGTCAGCGCGGCGGCTTCGGCTTTCTTGGTGGCCCCGGTGAAGCGCAGATCGAGACTGACAGACGCCTGCTCGACAAACGCATCGCTGGCTTCAGGCGCGAGCTGGATGATGTCCGCCGCACGCGCCGGCTGCAGCGTGAAGGTCGGGCGCGGCGCGGTGCGCCTGTCGCGGCGATTGTGGGTTACACCAACGCTGGCAAATCCACGCTGTTCAACCGACTGACTTCGTCAGACGTTCTGGCGGCGGACATGCCATTCGCCACGCTCGATCCGACAGCGCGCGAGATCGTTGCCGCGTCAGGTCGGCGGATTGCATTGGTCGACACGGTGGGCTTCATCACGGACCTCCCGACAACGCTGGTGGCCGCATTCCGAGCTACGCTGGAAGAGGCGATGGAAGCTGACCTGCTGGTGCATGTGCGCGATATTGCTCATCCCGATACCGAGTATCAGGCCAATGACGTCCATACGATCCTGGAGCAACTGGCCGTTGAGACTGGCCTGGAGCAGCCACCGACGATCGAGGTCTGGAACAAGGCGGACGCCCTGGACGAGACGACGCGGGCGGTGCTGGCGGCACGGGCCGCAGGCCACAACCCGCCGGCGCTGATGGTTTCGGCGCTGACGGGGCAGGGGACGGACGAGTTGCTGTTTCACATTGAAGCCGCGCTTTTCCGCAACCGGCGAATTCGCCAAGTGACAATTCCGGCGGCCGATGGACGGCTGCATGCCTGGCTGCACAACAACTGCGAAGTTGCTTCAGAGCATCTTTCTGGCGAGAGCGATTATAATCTGGAAGTCTACATGACGGACGCGGATGTCGCCCGTTTTCGGTCAATGTCGCCGGATGCTCGTATCACCGAGTAACTGGCGCCGCATCGGGTCGTGAAGGGGAATAGAATGCGTCGACTGCTTCTGCCGATAACCGCCGCCCTGATGCTGGTAAGTGCGTGTCAAACATCGACACCATCAACCGCCTTCACCGACCCTCCGCACGATGCGGCTCATCCGGCGCGGATGGAGGTACTGCACATTCCCAGCGGCGGCGTCGAGATCAACGGTGTTGCCTATCTTGCGTCTGGCGCGGGCAAGCATCCGACGCTCGTGATTTGCCATGGCTGGCCGGGTAACGAGAAGAACCTCGACCTCGCGCAGGCGGTGCGTAGAGCGGGCTGGAATGCCGTAACCTTCAACTATCGCGGCAGCTGGGGGAGCCCGGGCGAATTCCACTTCGCCCAAGTGCCGGAGGATGCGGCGGCAGTGATCGCCTGGCTACGTACGCCAGAGGTCGCGGCGAAACTTGGTGTCGATCCGGCGCGCGTCGCCATCGCAGGACACAGCATGGGAGGCTGGGCGACCGCGCAGGTCGCATCGAAGGACCCAATGCTGATGGGCGCCGTGCTGATTTCCGCCGCCGACATGGCGCGTCTGGGAGACATGCCGCGTGCAGCGCGTGTTCAAGCAGCTTCCGGCAATGCGGAAACACTCGTGACCACCCCGGAGAAAATGGCGGACGAGCTGGCTGGTGCTGTGAAGGCGCTCACACTGAAGAGCATGGCGCCGGGGCTTTCGAAGCTTCCCGTGCTGGTGCTGTCCTCTGATGATGGTCTGGCGGCGGGAACAGATGCGCTGGCGGCCGACATCCGGGGAGCTGGTGGCAAGGTCCAGACGGCGCATGAAGCGACCGACCATAGCTGGTCCGACAAACGGCTCAGGCTGGCCGGACTGGTGACCGACTGGCTGAAGGCCCTGCCGGGCGGAAATTAGGATTTAGAGAGGGCTGGTGCTGCCGGGGAGGATTGAACTCCCGACCTCAGCCTTACCAAGGATGCGCTCTACCACTGAGCTACGGCAGCACTTCCGCCGAAGCGGAGGCGTTCGCATAACGGAAACGCTTCCGAATTGGAAGAGGACGCATGGGGTCGGAGAGAATGTCGCGGAATCCCCCGGAAAAGCCCACAAAACAGACTACCGAGGCCCAGCGGCGGGAAAAACGACTCGCCGAGGCGTTGCGGGCAAATCTTAAGCGCCGGAAAGCTGTAGGGCCGTCCGGCCCGCAGAATACCCCCGGAAAGCCCGATGCAGGCGAGGAATAGGCGGAACCGCGCCTTGTCGCCGCCGAATTCGGGCCCATAACCTCGCCTCATGGACAAGCTCTCGATTCTCGGAAACGGCCCCCTTGAGGGACGTATCCCCATCTCCGGCGCCAAGAACTCGGCCCTGAAGCTTCAGGCCGCATCGCTCCTGTGCGAGGAGCCGCTGGTGCTGACGTCCATGCCGAACCTGGCGGACACGCGCTTCATGGCAGACCTGCTGCGCAATCTCGGCGTCGAGGTGGAATGGCCCAAGGGCGAGGCCCTTTGCCGGATGCACGCGGCAAATATCACGTCGACCATCGCGCCATATGACCTCGTGCGGAAGATGCGGGCGACGTTCAACGTTCTCGGTCCGCTGCTTGCCCGTGTTGGACACGCGACAGTGTCGCTGCCTGGAGGTTGCGCTATTGGCGCACGGCCGGTGGACCTGCACCTCAAGGCGTTTGAGGCGATGGGTGCCGATATCGTCATTGAAGAAGGCTATGTGAAAGCGGCGGCGCTGCGCGGCCTCAGAGGCGCTCACATCAACTTCCCGTTCGTTTCGGTGGGCGCGACCGAGCACGCCATGCTGGCCGCAGTACTGGCGCATGGAGAGACCATTCTTGAGAACGCGGCGGCCGAGCCGGAAATCAGCGATCTTGCAAACTGTCTCAACGCTTGCGGCGCGAAAATCACCGGGCATGGAACGTCCACCATCCGTATTCAGGGCGTCGCGAAGCTTACGGGCGCCCGCCACGACGTTATCGCAGACCGCATCGAAGCCGGGACGTTCGCTATTGCGGCTGCAGCTGCTGGCGGCAACGTGTTCCTGGAAGGTGCGCGCGCTGAGGATCTGGGGGCCTTGATCGATGCGTTGCGTCGTGCGGGCGTGACGGTCGAGGTTGAGTCAAAAGGCCTGCGTATCAAGCGGAATGGCGGCGGGCTGGTGGCGGTTGACGTGGATACGCGGCCGCATCCGGGTTTCCCGACCGACCTGCAGGCACAATTCATGGCGCTGATGAGTATTGCGGAAGGCACGAGCACGATCCGCGAGAACATTTTCGAGAACCGCTTTATGCACGCGCCAGAGCTCAGCCGCCTTGGCGCCAACATCACCGTTCGGGGCAATGAGGCGATCGTTAAGGGTGTTCCAAAGCTCAAAGGCGCTCCCGTGATGGCGACCGACCTTCGGGCTTCAGTGAGTTTAGTGATCGCAGCGCTCGTGGCTGAGGGTGAAACCACCGTGAACCGGATTTACCATCTCGACCGTGGTTTCGAGCGACTGGAAGAGAAGCTCGGACGTTGCGGGGCGAAGATCACGCGGTCTGGCGATTCTGCCTGATTTTCGGGCCGCTCGGAGCGCGCTGGAGCCTTCTGGCAATCTGGTCTAGGGAAGTCCCGCTTGGGCATATGCCCACGAACGCGGAAGAGCTTATGGCGACGAGTGTACTGAAACTGCTGGCGGAGGATGCTGAAGGTCTCGGCATCATCGCATCGGCTGTTCAGGACAGCCTCGTGAAGCCCGAGGGTCTCAAGCTCGACGGTCGCTCGCGCACATTCGGACTCGAGATCAACCGGTTCCAATGGGAACGCGCGGGCAAGCGCATGCCGTTCTTTCGGTCGCGAGCAATGCTCGCGTTCGCTGGCGTTCAAAACGTTCGCAGCCGCGCTGTATCCAGAGATATCGATGCGGTGCATTCGTTGATCGACGTAAGGTTTGCGCCCGATGGAGAAGCGCCGGCCGGCGTGATTACGCTGATCTTTGCGGGCGAGACGCAGATTCAGCTGACCGTAGAATGCATCGACGTGACATTGCTGGATATCGGCTCGGCATGGCCGACGCGTCGCAAGCCTGATCACGAGAAGCGAGCATGAGCATTCGCCGCTTCGATGCGTCTGCTCCCGATTTTGTCGAGGTGTTCGGCAAGTTCCTCGCGTTGCGCCGCGCGCAGGGCACAGAGGATGTGCACGCCAAGACGGCCGTAATTGTTCGTGACGTTCGCGAGCGCGGCGGAGAAGCGGTCGCCAGTTACACAAGCCGCTTCGAAAGTGTGACGCTGAACGTCGAAACGCTGGCGGCCGATGGCATCGATTTGTTTGAGGCGGCTGAGCGCTGCAAGCCGACCGTGCGCGAAGCGTTGAATTTCGCGGCCGATCGGATCGAGACCTATCACGCGCAGCAGAAGCCACAGGATCACTCGTTCACCGATCCAGCTGGCCTCGAGTTGGGCTGGCGCTGGACGCCGGTCGATGCAGTCGGTCTCTACGTTCCTGGCGGGCGTGCCAGCTATCCAAGCTCGGTGCTGATGAACGCGGTTCCGGCGCGCGCTGCGGGCGTAAAGCGCATCGTCATGACGTCTCCGGTACCCGGCGGCCAGATGAACCCAGCGGTTGCGTATGCCGCTATCCGAGCGGGCGTGACGGAGTTCTATCCGATTGGCGGCGCGCAGGCTGTTGCGGCGCTGGCTTATGGGGCAGGGCGCCTGAAGCCGGTCGACAAGATCGTCGGCCCCGGAAATGCCTATGTAGCAGCGGCTAAGCGCATCGTGTTTGGCGACGTAGGAATCGACACGATCGCCGGTCCTTCCGAAATCACGGTCGTAGGCGACAACCAGAACAGCTCGGAATGGATTGCCGCAGATCTTCTGTCCCAGGCGGAGCACGATCCGCTGGCGCAATCGATCCTGGTCACAGATGACGCTGACTGGGCATCGCGTGTTGAGGCGGCGGTCGAACGGCAGATGGTCATGCTGGCGACGGGTGAGACGGTTGCGCAAGCCTGGAAGGATTACGGCGCCATTGTCCTGGCCCCACTCAGTCGCGCAGCCGAGATCGTGAACCAGATTGCTCCCGAACACGTTGAGCTTGCAGTCGCCGATCCTGATAGCATTGCAAAAGACATCCGCCACTCCGGAGCGATCTTCCTTGGTCGATGGGCCCCCGAAGCTTTGGGCGACTATGTAACAGGCTCGAACCACGTTCTGCCGACATCCGGTGCGGCGCGGTTCGCGTCCGGGCTTTCGGTAATTGATTTCATGAAGCGCACCTCAATCCAGCGCATCAGCGAGGCTGGCTTCCGCCATCTTGCGCAAGCGGCCGAAACTCTGGCGAACGCCGAGGGGCTGCCGGCGCATGGCCTGTCCGTTTCCATCCGACGGGGCGATGGATGACAGACAAGGCCCGCATCGCTTCGATCCACATCGACGACAGAAGCCTGGCGCCCGCCGGGCCGGATGCGGAGCACGAGCGCAAGGTTGCGATCTTTGACCTGCTCGAGGGCAATCATTTCCAGGTCATTGGGCACGACGGGGGGCCGTACAATGTTGTCCTGTCGCTGGCTGACAACCGCCTGGTGTTCGACATTTCGGAAGAAGGCGGCCCGCCCGTCAGGAAGCTGCTCCTGTCGCTCACGGCGCTGCGTCGGGTGATCAAGGACTATTTCATGATCTGCGACAGCTATTACGACGCCATCCGCAATTCGACCCCCTCACAGATCGAGGCGATCGATATGGGCAGGCGGGGGCTGCATAATGAGGGGTCGCAGGTTTTGACGGAGAGGCTGGCGGAGAAGGCCGAGGTGGACTTCGATACGGCCCGCCGGTTGTTCACCCTGGTCTGTGCGCTGCACGCCCGGAGCTGATTTTTCCAAGGAATCGACGAATCCCCGAGAAAGCGTGTATAGGGGCGCCTGCAAGACGATCCGCTGCCAAAGGGAGCTTCATGGCGAAGGAAGAACTTATCGAGTTTGAAGGCACTATCGTGGAACTTCTGCCCAATGCGACGTTCCGGATAAAGCTTTCCAACGACCACGAAATCATTGGCCACACGGCTGGAAAGATGCGGAAAAACCGCATCCGCGTGCTCACGGGCGACAAGGTGCTCGTCGAGATGACGCCTTACGACCTGACCAAAGGGCGCATCACCTACCGCTTCAAATGAGCCAGGCCCCGGGGGCCCGCGCGCGGCTTGCGCTCGCCAGCGCGAGCCCGCGGCGACTTGCCTTGCTGGAACAGATCGGGCTTCGGCCTGATGACGTCATCCCGGCCGACATTGATGAAACGCCGCTGAGGGATGAACGCCCTCGCCAGCTGGCGTTGAGGCTTGCCATGGGCAAGGGCCGGGCAGCCAAAGCCCGGCTGGGCTCTACTACCAATGCCGCGGACGCCGAAAGTGACGCGACTAATAGCTTTATTATGAGCGCCGACACGGTGGTCGCCGTCGGTCGCCGGATCTTGCCCAAGGCAGAGACCGAGGCAGACGCGCGGGCGTGCCTCAAGCTTCTGTCGGGACGGGCGCATGACGTGATGACGGCGGTGGCTGTTCTTGCGCCGGATGGACGCGAGGCGTCGCGCGTTGTCGAGAGCCGGGTGACGTTCAAGCGTTTGTCGCTCACCGAGGTCGAGGGCTACGTCGCTAGCGGCGAGTGGCAGGGCAAAGCTGGCGGCTACGCCATCCAGGGAATTGCCGGCGGCTTCGTCACCTATGTGTCGGGGTCATACTCCGCCATCGTCGGCCTGCCGCTTTACGAGAGCGCCTCACTGCTTGAAGGCCTGGGCTATCCGGTTGGGCAACGCTGGAACGTGAAGACGTGAAGGCCACGCTGTGCATCGACGATGCGGTCGGCGAACATCGCCGCACATTGCTCGACAGTTCGGGCAAGCCATTCCGCCTTGAGATCGAGCGTTGGAGTGAGCGCGGCCGCCGCGCGAAGCTGGATGAAGTCTGGTGGGGCAGGGTCAAGGCTCGCATGCCGGGCCATCGCGGTTGGTTCGTTGATCTCGGTCTGGACGCCGATGGCGTGATCGAGCCTACACGCGCGGCCGCGGTGACTGAAGGCGCGTTGCTGGCTGTGCGTGTGAAGTCGGAAGCCTGGGCGGACAAGGGGCCGCTGCTGAGCCTTGCCGACATGTCGCCAACAGCGCCCCGCCCCGAAAAGCCTACGCGCCATGCAGTGGCGAAGCGGGATCCTTTCCTGCGCGGCGTCGAGATCGAGAAGACGATCACGGATGTGGATGCGCGCCGTCATCTCGATGAGGCGGTCGAGGAAGCCGGGCAGCGGATTCACCAGCTTCAGGGCGGCGGCGATATCGCCATTGATGTGACGCGGGGCCTGACCGTGATTGACGTGGACAGCGGCGGCCGTGTTTCGGGCGCCGATGGAGAGGCGTTCGCGTTGGGCCTCAACATGGCGGCGGCGGAAGAAGCGGCGCGGCAGATTGCGTTGCGCGGCACAAGCGGGCTGGTTGCAGTGGACTTCGTCGGCATGCAGGCGGCGAAAAGCCAGCGCAAGCTGGCCGAGGCTTTCCGGCAGGCGCTGACCGGCCGGCTCGGCCGAGTCAGCGATGTGCTGGAGCTGTCATCGCTCGGCGTGTGCGAGGCGGCAATCGCCCGGCGTATCCGGCCGGTGCGCGACGCGCTGGCGGCCCCGGCAGCCGAGCGTGAGGCGCTCGATGCGCTACGGGAAATCGAGACGGCGGGCAGAGCCGCCCGCGCCGCGCGAATCCATGCAAGGATTTCGGCTGCGGCCGCCCAGTGGCTGGAGCTTGATGCGATCGGCTGGAAGGCCCAGCTAGCAGACCGAATCGGCGCACGCTGGGCCATCGAGGCGGAGGCGAGGGCGCCCAGCCCCCAAGGTCCGGGCAAACCGCAAGTATGGAGCGCGTGAATGGCCTGTCCGATCTGCTCCAAGGCCCCGGACGTCAAATATGCCCCGTTCTGCTCGAAACGCTGCGCGGACGTGGACCTGTCGCGCTGGCTGAAGGGGACATATGCGATCCCCGGCTCCCAGACCGGCGAGGAAGACGAGGATGGCCAGTCCAGCCGCTCAGAATCCTCTGAAAACAGGGACTAAAGAGGTCTCCATAAGGGCATGGACAGGGAATAATCGTTTCCCTATACATCGCGCCTCTTCGCCGCGAGGCGTAGGCCCGGATAGCTCAGTTGGTAGAGCAGCGGATTGAAAATCCGCGTGTCGCTGGTTCAATTCCGGCTCCGGGCACCATTTCCCCTTAGTGCGCTACGCTCGGCTCACCGCTCTTGTCCCAAGTAACCCTTTGGCTCGAAATGCGCGCGTCTGCTTGGTTTTTGCCGTCCCGTAGGGCGCGTGTTGATACGCCGCCCAGCCGCCAGCGGTGTAAGGTGTCGGCCTTACTCTGGGAGCGCCCCAATCCGCTGGAGAGTCCAGTAGAGCCCAACTAGCGCGATCACCGCCGCGACCGGAATGACGAATGCCGGACGATAGAGTTGGAGTTTGCTGGCAGATTTGAGGGCGAGCTGAATGGCTGAGGCGACTAGGCCTGTGGCGAGCAGCACGAGCAGGTGGCCAGCTTCGACGCCGAGGGTGATCCCGACGAGGCCGGCGGAGAGGTCTGCGTTCTCGAGATAAACCTTCATGACAGAGCCGAAGCCGAGGCCATGCAGCAGGCCGAACGCGAAGATCACGGGCAGGCGCCAGATGTTGGCGCGCTTGAAGACGATGGCCTCGACCGCGAGGGCGACGATCGAGATAGCGATCAGCGGCTCGATGATTTCGCCCGGGCTCTGGACGATTCCGGTGGCGGCGAGGCCGAGCGTTATGGTGTGCGCGACCGTGAAGGTGGTGACCTGCAGGATCAGCGGGCGCCAGCCGCGCGCATTGAGATAAAGCGCGACGACAAACAGAACGTGATCCAGCCCTTGCGGGATAATGTGCTGGAATCCGAAGTCGATGAATGTGCCGACGTTCTCGAACCACATGCCTGCGGCGTTCCCCTGTAGGTGTGGCCTGCCACCCGAAGCCCGAAGGGCGCAGGGTGGCGGAGAGGGTGGGATTCGAACCCACGGTAGAGTTTCCCCTACGACGGTTTTCAAGACCGTTGCCTTAAACCACTCGGCCACCTCTCCCGCGCGGACCATGTATTC
>Ga0116178_10001280_pt1 | contig 20855 bp, 16 predicted proteins | sample AD_STIC12_MetaG_FD_89880 | JGI IMG/M metagenome (GOLD analysis project Ga0116178, IMG submission 89880) | Active sludge microbial communities of municipal wastewater-treating anaerobic digesters from USA - AD_STIC12_MetaG | ecosystem: Engineered > Bioreactor > Anaerobic > Digestate | place: USA... | reverse complement strand
AGTTTCGCCTCCGTGAACAACTGCACATAGCGCGCAGCATTCCGGCGACGGCCTTCCGCCCACTCATCCAGACGTTTCAGCTTCACCAACAAGACCGCCGCTTGCAGCGCATCCAATCGGCTGTTGATGCCGATCGCTTCGTGCACATAGCGCACCCGGCTCCCATGAACCCGCAACATCGCGAGGGACTCCGCCAGCGCCTTGTCGTTGGTGGTCACCATGCCGGCGTCCCCGAACCCTCCGAGGTTCTTTGACGGGAAAAAACTGAAGCAGGCCACATCGCCCAACACACCGGCATGCCGTCCATTCTGACGGGCCCCGATGGCCTGGCAGGCATCCTCGATCACGCCGATCTTGTGTCGTCGGGCGATCTCATTGATCGCATCCATCTCGGCGCATTGACCGAAGAGGTGCACGGGAATGATCGCCTTGGTCCGTTTCGTAATGGCCCGCTCCAACAGCGCCGGATCCATATTGAAATCATCAGGGCGAATATCGATGAACACCGGCTTGGCCCCAAGCCTGGAAATCGCCCCCGCCGTCGCAAAGAAGGTAAAGGGCACCGTGACCACTTCATCGCCGGCTTTCACCCCCAAGGCCATCAGCGCCAGCAACAGCGCATCGCTGCCGGAGGCGACTCCGACGCCATGAGCACTGCCGGTATAGGTCGCCACCGCTTGTTCCAGCGCCACCACCCGCGGGCCGAGAATAAAGCCCTGCTCGTCACAGGTGGCCTCAATCGCCGCCAGGATTTCACTGCGCATCGATTGATATTGGGCTTTGAGATCAAGCAGCGGAATGTTCATCGTATCCCCCGGTTCCCCTTCCTACAGTCGATTGGGCTGCAACTTCATGACATCTTCACTCGGACGCGTGGCATGCAGAAGATAGGCATAGAGCGACTGGTACTGTTTGAGCGTCTCTTGAATCGTAAACTCCTCCGGGAGTTCCTGCGTACCCGTCCGGAGGTCGACGCGAAAGCGCTCGTCTTCCAAAATCTGACAGACCCGTTCAGCCATAGCCCGCACGTCGCCGGCCGGACAGAGCGTCCCTTGAATGCCCTCGACGATCGCCTCAGCGGCGCCGCCTACTCGCGTGGCCACGATCGGAATCCGGCTGGCTCTGGCCTCCAGGATGGCACAGGGCAACCCTTCCCATTGAGACGTCAGGACGAACACATCGAAGGCTTTCAGCAACGCAGCCACATCGCGGCGCCAGCCAAGCAGGGTCACACGATCCTGAAGCCCCTGTGCCAGCAACAACGCTTCGACTTTCGGCCGCAAGGCTCCGTCGCCGACGAGCACACAACGAGCTGCGGGAACACGCTGACACACCAGCGCAGCAACGCGGACAAAGTCCTCGGGAGATTTTTGCGGTTTCAAGCACGAGACCGTTCCCACCAGTAGCTGATCAGGGGCCACTCCCAGCATGGCCCGAAGACGGTCACGTTCCGGCGATTCAATACGAGCCGCAAAGGCTGTCGGATCGATTCCCGGCCTCACCACCGAGACCTTGGACGCGGTAAAGAGACCCCACTCGATGCCTTGCCGGCGGTCGGCCTGCGACACCGCAACCCAATGGGTGGTAATCCGACCGACCATCCGTTCCAGTGCGATCAATGCTTTTTGTTGCCAGAACGGCTGCGCGGGCGTCACGCCGTACCCGTGTATCGTGTGCAGGATGCAGGGGACACCGGCGAGCCAGGCGGCTAACCGCCCTAGGATACCAGCTTTTGAACTGTGGGTGTGCACAATCTTTGGCCTGAGGCGTCGAAACGTCCCGACCAGTTCCCATAGGGCGCGCACGTCATGGAGGGGACGAATCTCACGAAGGAGCGACGGGATCGTGCGAACCTCGACACCTTCCAGCGCATGCGCCTCGTCGGTCAGCAGCCCACCCGGCCCTGCAAGAAGCACCGGCCGAAATCGTCTCCGGTCCAGGCCCGACACGACCTGCATCGCCACTTCCTGCGCGCCGCCCAACTCCAGTTTCGTAATGACGTGACAGACTACATGCATGCCATTCATCCGCTCAGGCCGCGGCCTTCATCCGTAACCGCGCAGCCGCCTGTTGCCCCTGGGCAATCGCGTCCTCCATCGACGTATGTTCCCACAATCCGTACCGCCCGATCGACGAGATCCCGCGTCGCTCCAACTCGGCCAGCAGCTCTTGCACCGCACGGCCCCGATACCGGTCGAACAAGACATACGCGTAATAGAGATCCTTCACATCCGACATCACCACCTCGTCGCTCCGCTGGAGCACCCCCGCCTGCTCCAACCCCCGCCGGACTCGCTCGATGAGCGCGGCGTCGGATTCCCGCTCGGTCGGCTGGTGCGAGATTTCCACGTAGAGGGAACTGCACCCGGGTTGCCCCATGGACTGAGAAAAATTCATCGGAAACCCGGCGCGATAGAACGAATAGCGGTGCTCAGGAAAATAGATCCAATGCTTATCGGAAATGCGCTCACGGGCGACGGCCAGATTCACGTTATACACCGAGACCCATCGCAGCGACGCAGCCAATTCCCGCAGCGATGCCGGGAGATCCACACAACGCCGCACCAGATCAGGCAGGGGGACCGTCGACACGATCCGGTCATAGGCTTCCGTCCATTCGCCCTGTGCGCTGCGAAATACCGCTCGCCGCCTGCCCGTCTCGATTTCTACCAATTCCGAATCGTACGATAAGTTCTCGACCGACGGGAGAAAGGCTTCCGGCAGAACTTTGATGCCGCCGGTGGCGGGATACTGAAACGACGGATTGTAGCCGAAGGCCTTGTCCTTGATTCCCAAGGCGCCATTGACGACATCCTTCACATCCGGCTTGGGCACCAGCCACGACACCCAGTCGGACGTGAGCTCATCCAGCGGCACCTGCCAGAGCTTCTCGTTAAAGGGGACCATGAAATGTTTCGCAATACCCTCGCCCAGGCTCTCGACGATCCATTGTTTGAACGACCGGCTCTCCGCCGGAGACTTGGACGACGGATTCGACAGCGTGGCGATGAACCCCAAGAGACATTCCCGCACCACCTCCGGCGGGAGGCCATGCGTATTCACCTGAAACGGATACTCGGTATAGGTGTCATGGGAATAGACGTAGGATTTACGGGCATGCCGCTGAAGTTGGTCCGGGAGCAGGCTCTCGACCAGCGCCTTGATTGCGGTCTGCCGGAAGTGAAGCAGATGCCCCGTATAGTCGAAGGTGAAACCGTCTTTCACGTACGAACGGCAGAGCCCTCCGACCTCACGCTCCCGCTCCAGAATCTTGTAGGGCATCCCGCGCAGGTGATAGGCCGCGCTGAGCCCCGCCAATCCAGCCCCGACGATTAAAATCATACTACGCCGGTCCTTTCTGTCGAACGTGCCGGGACCGCCTCGGTACTCATGGCGACGGTTCCCGTCGAGACATTCACACGCGTCAAGGCCACGGCGGCCACGGCCAGGCACAACACCGTGACACCGCTGAGCACGACGGCAAGATCCTGGGGCACCGCCATGACCAGCAGACCGATCCCCCCCAATAACGCCGCGCCGAGATAACTGAGCAGGACGACCTGCGTCACCGAAAGCCCCCAATGCCGCAAACGAATCGCAAGATGATCAGGACTGCCGAGAAACACCGGCAACCCGCGCAAGAACCGGATGTACATGACGAACAGGGTATCGAAAATGGGCATGCCCAGGATCAACACCGGGGTTAGCAGCGAGACGGAATGGCCGGTGGTGTATTTGCCGATCATCGACAGGGCGCCCAGCATCAGACCGATGAACATCGCGCCGGAATCGCCCATATAAATCGAAGCCGGTCGCCAGTTGTATCGAAGGAAGCCGAGCAGGCTCCCCATGAGCGCCGCCAGCATGAACGCGATCGCCTGATCGCCATTCAGAATCGCCACCACGCACAGAAAGGCGGCACTGATGACGCCCACACCGGCCGACAACCCGTCCATGATATCCAGCAGGTTGAACGCATTGATGATGCCGATCATCCAGAACACCGTCAGCACGATATCGACCCAATCCGGCAAAGATGCGATTTCGATGCGGATGCCGCTCTTGATCAACACAAACACCGCCAGGAACTGGCCCGCGAGTTTGGTTCCCGGCGACAGCACCCCGAAATCGTCGATCAGCCCCAGCATGACGATCAGCGTCCCGGAGAGCACGATACCGAGCACGTCCTGCCTGAACTCGAAGGTAAAGGCCAGGCTCACGAGAAACGCGAGATAGATGGCCAGCCCACCCAGATAAGGAACCGGCTCGCGCTGATGCTTCAGCCGGCCGTCCGGGTTGTCGACGATTCCGAATTTCAGGGCCGCGAGACGCGCGATCGGCACGCCGTAGATCGAGAGGAGCATCGCGACCACAAATGTCAGCGTGAGCAGAATCATCGGACTCCTGTTGAACGACGCTGGCCGGACACAGGGCCGTGAACTGCCCGGCGTATCTCATTCACACGCTCATTTCCTGCCAAGGTCCGGTACACGTCGGCCAGCCGGGGGCCCCACACCGCGAGGGAGTACTGATCCTCCACGGTCCGACGTCCGGCCTGCCCCATTCGAGCGCGCAACTGGGGCTGCCGGCAGAGTGTCTCGAGACGCTCATACCACTCCTGCTCGGTGGCGGCGAGAAATCCGTTCTCTCCGTTCGCAATGATGTCGCGATTCACTCCGACGGGGGAAGCCACCGAAGGCACCCCTACCGCAAGATACTGTAGGAGCTTCAAACCGCACTTGCCCCGAGCCCACTCCGTGTCCTCAAGCGGCATCACCCCGATCGTGGCATCCTGCAGATCCGCCACTTCGCGTTGAAAGTCCCAGGGCCTGAATTCAATCTCAACGCCCGGCATGTGCGGCGGCCGCGAGCAGACCACGCGGAGGGTCAGGCGAAACCTGGATTGCAACGCGCGAAGGGCCGGCGCCAGTACATCCAGATATTTCAGGTTATACGCCAGGCCTATCCATACGATTGTGATGGCATCCGAGTTCTGTGCAGATGAACCGGTGGATCTCGTCGAATCCGGCTTGAATCGTTCCGTATCGACGACTGTGGGAACGACACAGACCCGCGGCGAAAACTGCTTCGCATAGGCGGCCAGCCGGTCGTTCCCGACGATGGCGCCTGTGGCCATTGAGAGGAGCGCAGGGATCTTCTTCTCATGTCCAGGAGTCAGGTAGATCGCATCATCCATTTCGATCGCCACTCGATATCGACACCAGCGCAGTAGCCGTTCAGCGAGAGGAGGCGCATAAGGAAAGAGCTGCCCCTCGATCACGATCAGGTCCCGCTTGCCCAGGGTCAACAACGTCCAGAGTCGTCGGAGGAAACAGATAAGCACATAGGGAATCTTCAGCAAAGTCCGTAACGCCCGCGGATGAACCTTCAGAATTGAGAAGTAGGTCTCTCCAAACAGAGCCTCGACGCGACAGCCTATTCCTGCCGCTTGAAAGTGAGGCAGGAATTGAAAGACGCGATAGCGACTGCTGGGGCCGATGCTCGAACTCTTCGAGAAATACGTGACCGTCATTGCACGTGTTTCTGCCTTGTTGTGTTGAAATATCCGCCGGTTGCGTGCGCACGACCGACTGCTCAAATAGTACCGGAGTTCTCAGGCAAGGATAGGTTTTTCGTTGTTTTTGACGGGGGAGAGAGGCGCCAGACTGGGAGGACACACGGGTGCCGGAGGGTTCGCTTCGCGACGCTTCCGGCCCTCAGAGCTTCAAACTCCAGTCTTCCCGCAACTGGGTAAGATTTGGATTGTAGTATGGGTCCCCTTTCATTATAAACTCCCCCCACTTCAGCCTGAATCTTGCCTCGTCATCCGGCGCACGCCTCCCACGCCTTGTCGCGTTCTCATGGTGATACAGCTCTGCTTCCGGCGTATAGACGATTCGATACCCTTGCTGCTGAATACGAAGACAGAGATCAACATCGTTGAATTCGACGGCCAATCGCTCATCAAACCCGTTCACCTGTCGGAACACGTCTCTCGAAACGAGCATGCAAGCGGCAGTGACGGCGCTACAGTTTCGCAGCATATGAGGCAGTCCTCTATAGTGTTGAGTATCTCCCCGCAGGTGACGGAACGCATGTCCCGCCACGCCTCTGATACCTAACACAACCCCCGCATGTTGAATCATTCCACTTGGATACAATAGCTTAGCTCCTACAGCACCGACCCCCGTACGTTGCGCCTGCGCCACCATGGCACTCATCCACTCGGGCGCAATGACCTGGGTGTCGTCATTCAAGAACAAGAGAAACTCTCCGTTCGCTTTCGAGGCCCCGTAATTGTTGATCTCGGAAAAATTAAACGGTCCCGGAAACCGATGGATGATCCATTTTTTTGAGAGTGTGCTCAGATATTCTTTCGCCTTAGCCGTGCGGCTCCCATTATCGACCACAACGATTTCGTAGGAAGGATATCGTGTTACGGATTCAACGCTCTTAATACACTGCCGTAGCATATCCCAGCGATCTTTTGTGGGAATAATAATAGACACCAGAGGGTTCCTTGAAACACGGTAGTGCACCTTGATCTTCCCGGCACCGTCACGCACCACATCAGCCGATTCCCCGCGACGATTCAACGCGTCCTGAAGAGATTTCATCTGAGCTGTCACATCCAATTCAGACTGACCGGCAGTGATATCGGAGGACTCATCAGTGATGTGGCAATGAGACAACACTTGAGGAACGCGTCCGATCTTATTCGTCTCTTCCGCCACCCGCAATACAAGATGATAGAAGCCATCGTTCGCAATGTCTCCCCAATCTGCTCCGATATCGAGGAGAAGTTGCTTTCTCATGACATTGAAACGACCGACATAATTCATTCCAATGAGGAGATCTGGACTCCAACAAGGCTTAAAGAACGGATCTAGAAATTCACCGTTCTCTCGGACCATATCTTCATCAGCGTAGAGGAAGTCCAGATCCGGACATTCTTGGAAGCGCGTGATCACAGAGGACATGGCCTCTGGGGCAAGATAGCATTCCAGAGAGAGAAAACTTACGAACTCTCCTAAGCGCCCTTTGAGTATCCGATCAGATATGCGCTCCTTCTCCGAGATCTCTTCAGGTTGAATTCTGGAGTCCGCTTCGGAATAGGCGTTTATGATATGTTCCATCATGCGCAGTCGAGAAACCTCACCGACCACCGACAACGTCCAATTGGGATACGTCTGGGCAATCAGTGATTCGATAGTCTCTCGCAATCTCTTCTCATCAATTCGACTCACTACCAGCACGATCGTAATATGCGGTGGTGTCGGCATTTGCCCTGCCGCAAGACGCATCCGCTGTAAGCATTCTCGAGATAGTGTGTGGCGCTTCCGCCATACCTCATACTGGGCTGACTGGCTTTGGAGTGTAAAAGGAAGCCCCGAAGAATCTCCGAACGCAATGCTGCGTACTTTGAATAAACCTTTCCGTAGGCATGCTCCAATCCCTTCATTCGCGAGCACTTCCCAGAAACGGGATCGTAGCCAATACAGATCAGACAATATATTCATCTGAAACAAATGATCATTCGGGCGTAATCATCTCTCTCGACTATGAGTTTTCGCGCACGATCTATGGGCCAGAGTCGGGACCAGGAAAACTCTGCCGTCGGAAGGACCGGATCGTCTTATCGGCAGCATCATGGCCGACAAGTTACTGGTAAATACACTCTCTAGGCACAAAGAATGCGTATCGGCGCCTACCACTCATCACCATCTAACCGTTCGCGATGAGTCGTCTGATAGGGGAAATGAGCATTTTGATAAAGTCCTTGAGTCGAGGATATTGATTGATCCAATACCGCCATGTCGTGATCGTACGCCAGCCGTGATAGCGAGCGATCGAGAGTAAATCGCCGTAAATGGATCGGCGAACGACGCCGTCCCCGGCAAACGCCCTCAATGACTGAAATCCTTGTATAGTTGAAAGATTATTCTTAGCCCGCAATGTCGCCTCAAGAAATTCCAGCTTGAAACGCCTGTCTGGTTCCAAGTGACACCCTTCGGCCCATTCGTTCCATGCATTAATAAAGACCAAGTTGTCCTCGTTGGGATAGGTATTCACCGTCTGATCCAATGTCTTGGCCAGCCAATGCTCATAATTATGCGGCGTTCCATTGAGCACGACTAACGCGCGTTCCCGCGAACGAGCCGTATTGTCCCAGGATGGGAATACGGTCTTAAAGACGTTCGATTCACGGTATTGACGAGTCAAATACGTTTGAGCAATGTCCTGGTACTCCATAGCATTGCCATAAAACTGATCGTGGAATTCGATGCGGTCGTTGACGTTCCGACAGTTAAGATTGTGAGGAGGAAACTCGACGCCACTATCAAACCCAAACTGGCCATACTGTTCATTGCCATGAGTCAGCGCTGCGCAAATATGAATCTTTCCGATTCCCACTGTCTCACAATAATCTCGCCACACCTGGACCGTGCTGCGGGGGTTCGGCAAATGTTGCGGTCGGTATACAATTAAGAACGGCTCTCCCCTAAGCTTGATATACCGTGGGTCCTTAAAGAATGGGACCAGACTTTTAATAAAATTCAAGTCGTCATCCGGTAGATACTTCTGACTGATAAGAACTTGATGCTCAGCCGCGTCCCATCGCCTTGTCCAATTCTCATTTGCCCAACACAGACAAAACGGCATATCACTTTCTCGATCAACCAACATATCGTCCAGCGGTCGATTCAATAAACGTGTGCCGGAGAACCAGTAATAGTGATAGCAAAACCCATCAATGCCGTATTGCTTGGCAAGGCGAATCTGTTCATGCCGACTCTCTCGCAAACGGAGATCATAAAATCCCAAATCGGTCGGTAGATGAGGTTGATAGTGACCGTCGAACAATGGGGACGCTTTCGTTACATTGGTCCATTCCGTGAATCCTTTTCCCCACCACTCGTCATTTTCAGGTATGGGATGAAATTGTGTTAAAAAAAAGGCAATCAACCTGGGCCCAGGATGATTGTCTCCGTTGAAGCAAATGCCGGCCATTCCTTACTCCCAATCGCTGTCAGGCAAGCTGCAGAGGCACGGCGTTTGTTGCGATCATAGTCGGATACCAAGAAGACTCAGACCCTGCCGGATCCGCTGTCGAGTGCTCTGGCTTAGATGATGAGCGAGGCGTGTCTTCCACAATGTCCGCATGCCAACTGCAGTATGACGTGGCTCCGGAGGCACCAACGAGACGGCATATCCAGGATGGCTGATGGGAACAGCCTTGACGACCACTTGATAGATATCGGCGTAATCACTACTCTTCAAGGCATCCTGCACGGCGGCAGAAAGTCGGCACCAACTCGCGGCGAATTCGGTTTCTTCCGGAGTCTTGACGACATATTCGGCCTCAAGGATCTTGAGGCCGGCCTGCGTGAACAAGTCTTGGATATTTTTGAGACCGAAGAAGCGGATATGCGTACGATCGAGCAACCCCCATTCACGATATTCAAAATCACCGTTGATCAAGCACGACGCAACTGCGGCATGGCCGACATGGGGCAGTGAGATGACGAGATAACCATCAGGTCGGATAAAGCCTGCCATCTGTGCCAGAACGCTCCAGGGATCGTACAGATGTTCGAGTACATCCGCTGCCACCACAACATCAAATGGTTTCACTTTATCGAGCAAGCTCGGCCACTCAGGGGAATTCAAATCCCCTCGCACTATGGCTTCGCAATATGGCGCGACGCGGTCGATTGCTTCCGAATCCAGATCAAGGCCTGTCACTCGACATTGTCCATGCTGCGTCAGCAGCTTGGTGACGGAACCTGGCCCACAGCCGACCTCCAGGACACGCTTAAAATGGCCAACCATCCGTACCACATAAGTCGGCGCGGATGGTGCAGTGAGATCAACTGAGAATTCGTACTTGTGACGAGGCTTGGTACTCATGGCTCTCCAAATCGAGAGTAGGTGTGATGACAGCAATCCTCTTTGAGGCGATCAGTCGCCGGCCAAGATTTATCCCAGGCACTTCTATCAGCCTATAAGTAATTTCAACGCAAGGCAAAATAGAAACTATAAGAATGCTCGAACATATGAAGTAGGAGTAGGCTCCAATGGCGGGAAAGCACAAAGTATATATCTTCAGCAAATAGCTCTTTAGCGCAAAAATAATTACCGGATGCATCAGATAGATGCTATAGCTGCGCTCGCCAAAGTATTGAAGGACCCCGCTGGCAATGACACGACTTGGTCGATTCGCTTGCCAAGCGCATAATACGCTCAGTCCGAATCCCCACAGCACAATATCCCATCTCGCCGAACTGTAAATTAGCAATCCCACATCAGAAAAAAGTAATCCTGCGATAATCGCAGTCGTTGCTATCGGTGCGTGCACACGCAGCAATGTCGAATGCCTTCCGTGAAATTTGACCACCAGATACACGTAGAGGCCCATGAGGAAAAAGCAAATGTTGGAAGGGAAGGAGAAGTAGCTCCAGTCAAATTTCGATGATGATTCCACATTTGAGCCTTGAAGGTGCAGGACTGAACGCAGTGCGCCGCTGACAATGATGCTGACGACTAATAGTAGGAGAAGTAGAAGAGATGGCTTATGGGGTTTGACGAGCAGCAGTAAGACCGGAAATATTGCGTAAAATATCACTTCTACCCCCACAGACCACCCCCCCCAAACAATGCCGGAGGGTGGCACAAAACCAAATGTGAAGGTTAGATTCAGTAGAATTTCTGCAGGGTCTTTTGATCCGGCTCCTTTGACGACCCCAACGACAACCCAGAAGACAATCATGAGGTAAAATAGGGGAGCAATCCTGAAAAATCTTTTTACAAAATAATCACTTAGCCAACTTGGCGCGGTCGTCCGCGATTCGGTTGAATGCATCAACGAGAATGCGCTGAGTATGAAAAAAAGATGTACTCCATAGCCGAAATCGCGACCTATGAATTGGAATGAAGTTGGAGGGTTTAAGCCTCCCACGTGGACTAGGTGAAAAAACACAACGGCAATAGCGGCAATTCCTCTGAGACCGTGGATGCCGGGTAGCAGCCGTCCGTCCTGCACAAGGGTTGAATTGAATTGGCCCATGGTTACAGCTTTATAGGATCAAGCGGTTCCTATAGCCAGGCTCCGAACTGCTTGCCTCGCAACAAATAGTGTTCACCAATATCAAAGCCATCCGGAGACAGCTTGCTGACCCCCCGTTTGACGATGACGTAATTGTGATTGACGAAAATATCTTCGATCAAATCGCACCTACTGGCGGCGAGCATGGTTAGCTCGATTAGCAGATTGCTCAAGGCACGCTTGTCCTTGAAATGAGGATTGTCTTTTTGCCAATAGTCTCCAGGCCAATGAGCCCAGGCCCAGTCCTCAATGACATAGTGCCCACCTGGCTTCAGGTATGGAAAGCTAATGTTAAATGCTTCACGGGTTTCTTCGTACAGATGGGACGCATCATCAATTATCAAGTCGATCTCTTGGTTGGGAAACTCGTACGCCAAAATCTTTCGCATCGCACGCCGATCTGCTTGGTTCACGCCATAATACGGTTTGATATGGTCCGCTTTTTTATGTCGATGAATATATTGCGTGAGTGCATCCACCGGTCTTGACATGAATTCGACGGCTACGATCTTTTCCGTCGGAAAAAGTTGATCATACAGCGCTACACTTCCGCCCTTGAATATGCCAATATCAAAAACGTTGCAAATCTTTTGTCCCGCAAGAACAGTCATCAATTTTTCGATCATGGACCGGCTCTTGCCTAGGAGAAATTTGTCTACCGTGGAATTTATTCCATGTAGTTCTTCAGGGCTGTAAGCAACATAAAAATCCACACCATTTACTCTTAAATTCGAGTCATTCTCCCAAACTAAAATTGGCGAGCTCATTTTTCCCTTCCCTTAAGATTAGTGTGGCCTAACGGGTGGAACTTTCTAAGTAAAGCACCCATTACCCGCAGTGGCTCGGTCACACGCCAACTAGCAGATGATAAAAGTGCAGCGATGTACTCGTCCCGCTGAACTAGCGTCTGCTTGAGATTCACAATCTGCCTGTCCTGCTCCGCCAAGGATTGGGTCATTGAAGCAATTAGCTCATCCCGCTCCGACAAACACCGATTGAGCTGAGCAATTGCTCTTTTGCTCAATTCGAGCACCGCCTGATCGAGTCGAGCAATCTGCACATCAAAGGACGCCACGACTTCGTTTGTCGAAACAATCTCTGACTGCCCCTCGGGCACAGAAGACTTCCTCCAATAGACTCCGACACCATCAATTTCCACAATTTGCGGCCTTATCGCGTTTTTTTCACAATAGTCACTTACAGCCGCTTTACAGGCTGGTACCACATGGTAGTCGTCGACAATCACGTACCCTAGGCGTGAGAGCTTTGGATACAGGTAAGTCAATGCGTCCATAGTTGACTCATACATGTCGCCGTCTAATCGCAACAGTGCCAATCGGTCTATCGGCGCTTTTGGCAAACTATCCTTGAACCAGCCCTTCACAAATTTAACCTGCGCATCTAATAGCCCGTGAGCACGGAAGTTTTCTTTGACTTCCTCCAAAGACACCGCCAGTTGGCTATAAGTATGAAAATCGGACCCAGCATCCGCTGGGTATTGAAGCGTGTTGCCGGCCGGCAAGCCTTCAAACGAATCAGCAACCCACACGGACTTATCACTCACGCTGTTAGCATACAGAATGGCTCGCATAAAGATACACGCACCGCCGCGCCACACCCCTGTTTCGATAAGGTCGCCGGGCACATTGTCGGCAATCACGGATTCCGTCAGTGCCCGCAGGTTTGCAAGGCGTTTTACACCGATCATCGTCTCTGCAGTTGAAGGCCAATCCAGGCCATGCTCTCGACGATGCGAATCAAACAGATTTGATCCAAAAGGTGCCTGAGCAAAATCTCTGTAAATACTGCCTGTCAAAAACGCTTGCATGAGGTCAAGATACTCGTTTCGCACACGCATCAATTTATCTTGAGAGCCTACCAATTCCGCGTTCATATGTTTACTCACTGGCTAATAACCACTCAGATAGTTCATAGACAAGTTTCGCACGCCAGTTTCAGGCTACCGCCGTTTTCGAGAATGGCGTCCCCTGACTGCTGAGCTCAATCGAATCAAAAACCAAACCGACCAAACCACTGACCACGCTTGACGTGTGAGATTCCAGACTGAATGCATCATGTAGCCATTGCAGTTGGGTGACACTTTCGGGAGAAGCGCCGTCCGCAATTGCCACATCCACCGAATACTTGCCGCGTGGCAATATCGGCAAACGAAAAACAAAAACTCCCTTAACAGTATCATTCGGACTTGCTGAAACTGGATTCATGCAATATGCGGTAAAGGAATTTTGGGCAAACAATACTTGACCAAGCCTATCCTTAAACTGAAACCCGATAATTGTGTTCTTACAAGGCACTGTGACTAGAGCTTCTATTTCCAACCGTACCATCTCACCACCAACGACCCAAGAGAGTTGCCTGCCTTCTAAATCTGTCACATGGACATCTGTGATCGAGGCGCCTCCATTTCCAAAACCATGTCTTTCCGCGGAAAGGTCCACCACCTCAATGTCATTTCGTAAATTTGAGTGATTGATGAAATCAATGCGCGCATCATGCTTTGACAACGAGCGTTGTTCTGCATTTGACATAGACACTTCCGGGACCTGCCTGGGAATGGTACTGCGCACAGCACCATAACGATTCGCAAGATATTCTTCGCATACCTGCTTTGCTTGACCAATCGACCGTACCTCACCCTGCTCCAACCATATTGCACGATCACAGAGGCCGACAACCGTTCCGAAGTCATGTGTCACAAGTACAATTGTGCCGTAGCTTTTAAAAGTGCGCAAAAATCGCATGCATTTCTGCGCAAAAAAAACATCTCCCACCGCCAATGCCTCATCAATAACCAAGATTTCCGCATCAACATGCGCAATGACGGCAAAGGCCAGGCGGACAAACATGCCACTGGAGTATGTCTTAACAGGTTGATCGATAAAGTCACCGATTTCAGCAAAAGCAACAATCTCGTCATACTTAGCATCAATTTCCGTTTGAGATAGTCCTAGTATCGAAGCGTTCATATAGACATTCTCTCGCCCGGTAAATTCGGGGTGAAATCCTGCACCAAGCTCAAGAAGGGCTGCGATGCGTCCATGAACTTCAACACCTCCATTCGTTGGCATAAGTGTCCCACAGATTAGTTGGAGTAGAGTTGATTTTCCTGATCCGTTGCCTCCGACGATTCCGACAGTTTCGCCCTTCCTAATCTCTAGTGAGCAGTTCTTGAGCGCCCAAAACTCTCGAAAGTAGGGCATTGAAGAAATCCCCAACACTCTTCGCAACCTCGGGATAAAGGACTGCTTCAACCGATCAACAGGCCTGTGATAGAGGTGATAACATTTACTGAGATCTTCTACTCTGATCGCGATGTTAGAGGACATCCGCGAACCCCTTTCGTGTACGCTGAAACCAAGCTAGTCCCAACCATGCCACTACAGCGCTACACAGAAAGTAGATCACTACCCAATGCCACGAAGGCATTCTTCCCATAATCAATACATTCCGCGATTGCTCCACGACGAATGTGAGTGGATTCAGATACATAAACGGACGATAGGCATCTGGAAGCGAAGAAAGCGGATAAAACACAGGGGCAAGAAATAGCATGAGATTGGTGACGATGGTAGTGGCATGTCCCACATCGCGCACGAACACCCCGACTGAGGCTAGAAACCACGAAACGCCGAGCGCATACAATGCCAACGGAATGACTAAGAGAGGCAACATAGTGGCCGTCCAATGCAGAGGGAGGTGGCTTGAAATATGGAACACGAGAAGCACGGTTATGCTTACGCCCATGTTAAGAAATGCTTCTCCTAACGACACCCACGGGAGAATCTCCAGAGGGAATACGATCTTCTTTACATAGCTGACGTGATTCAGAATAAGGGTGGGAGCACGATTGACACATTCATTAAATACCGCGCACACGATCAATCCCGTAAAGAGGGTCATCACAAATTCTGAATTACCCTCGCCCCCATGGCTCCATGACGCCTTAAACACAACTCGAAACACAAATGCGTAGACCACCAGCATCATTATTGGGTGCGCTAGTGACCAGAGCACCCCTAATAATGACCCTCGATACCGACTCGCAATTTCGCGCCCAGTCAACAGTCGAATCAGATTCCAATGACTGTACAGACTGGTGAATACCATGAGGGGGGAGAGACTATAACGCTGAGATCCCATTGGCGGCCTTTGCTACGTAAACTGCGGCTCGATCATCAATCGAGCGGGGATGATCGTATCAAGTCTTCTTGCGGCGAGCGGCACGTCCCTTCCTTGGGAGCTAGACACAGCACGACGTTGGATCAGAAATCCCGCTGCTGAAACACTACGCAAGCACTGATGAGTAAAACCCCGGCGTACATGACCCCGTAGAGAGACGCCAACATGACATACTCCGGCGCGGCAACAACCCCCACTGCAGCCTGCCCCTTGATGTTCAGCATTTCGAGGTTTGGGCAGAGATAGTAGAGCAGGTCTACGAGAGATTTGATCGGGCCGCTGTCGCTATTGGCGACCATTGCCCGTAGGTCGGCCGTCAGATGGCCGATCACATACAGGCCCAGCGTGAAGATGGCGCTCAACGTCGTCGATGTGAACGTCGAAAAAAAGAGGGCAATGGCCGTCACCACCAAAATTTCCACGAAGATCAGTGCCACCGCTTGAAAAATGGATGGCTGAATCGACACATGGTAGAGCCACAGGGTCAGAAGAAACACCGCCCACATGATGGCCATGTTCACGAACAACGTCAGCGCCAGGCCAAGGTACTTGCCCATGATAAAAGAGGCACGACTGATCGGCCTCGCCATAATCGTGTAGATCGTACGCCGCTCGATTTCTTTATTGACCAGGCTGATGCCGACGAAAATAGCGATGATGACGCCGATCAGGTTGATGGCCGCTAAACCCATATCGACAATGACCTTGTGGTGCTCGGTAATCGACAGATCCGCCAGCAACACGGACAGCCCGATAAGGAGGCCCGCGAACAGCACCAGATTGTAGAGAATCTTGTCGCGCAAACTTTCACGAAACGCATTTAAGGCGATGACGCCGATCGCACCCATTAAGAGGCCCTCCCACTGGTCACATGCGGCAATGACGGGGAGGTCCGTTGGGTGGCCTCCTGAAAAAACAAATCCTCCAGCGATGCTTTATGAGGCGTTACCGACAACAATCGCCCACCCTGCCGCCGAATTTCCCCGACGAGCGCATCGACTGCGTCAGGGCTGGGCAAGACGATCAGACACTGTTGCCCCTGCTGGAGCACACGGGTGGCCAACGAGTGAATGAAGGCATTCTCCTCGACCTTGAGCTGCTGGCAGACCACTTCAACGGACTGCGTATGATCCTGCCGGACCAGCTCATCGACTCGGCCGCTGGCAACGAGACGACCTTTCATGACAATTCCAACCCGGTCACAAATCATCTCCACGTCATGCAGAATGTGTGTACTGAAAAAGACGGTCTTCCCGCGATCGCGCAGGTTCAAGATCAGATCGCGGACCTGCTTGCGTCCGACCGGGTCCAGGCCAGTCATCGGCTCGTCGAGGATGATCAATTCAGGGTCGTGAATCAGCGCCTGCGCTAAGCCGACACGCTGCAACATCCCTTTGGAGAATTTGCGCAACTGCCGGGTACGGGCGTCTGTGAGGCCGACGAGCCCCAAGAGGTCCGTGACCCGCTGGGTGATGGCACTGCGGGCCAAACCTGCCAATTGACCATAAAACCCCAAAAACTCTTCGGCGGTGAGATAGTCGTAAAAATAGGGAGACTCCGGCAAAAAGCCAATTCGGCGCCTCGCCGCCACATCACCGGCCGGCTGCCCCAGCAAGTACGCCTGACCGCTCGTTGCCCGAACAAGCCCCAGCAAAATCTTCAGCGTGGTGGTTTTTCCCGCTCCATTTGGTCCCAGGAAGCCGAAAATCTCTCCTCGGCGAACGGTGAGTGACAATCCGTCCAGCGCGACGAACGGCGGTCGCCCGGGCCAACCGGAGGCGTAGGATTTGGTCAAGTTGTCGGTGACGATATCATCCACAGCGCGCCTCCATTCTCACTGCACAGTCGGTAACGGAGTCTCCATCGAACCGGCCCCTCCCTCCGACTGCGTCGCACGTCCCAATCGGCACGCGACTTTCTCATGAATCCGAAGTCGCTCGCGCGTGGAGGAGGCGCTGACGGTTCCGGTCAAACTATTGAGCTCATACTGCCCGCCCAACGGATCCATCGGCAGGCTGGTGATGATACCGCGCAACAGAAGATCTTCCAGTTTTGCCGGCGCCTGCCCATAGTGCGCTCGGTACCGACTGATCCCCTCTTCGAGAACGCGTAGATCCTGTTCTTGCACGATTTCTTTCATCCGCCGAAACAATGCCTCTCGCACCCGCTCATCCGTGACGCTCCGGGAAAAACGCTCCAGGAATTCCAGCGCCGCGGAGGAGTCCCCGCTCTCCACCGTCATACGTGCGGCCAATTGCGGAAGGTACGCAGGCGCACCGGGCACTCGCGCCGCGATCCGAAAAAATTCCCCACCCGCCGCCGGATCACAGCGCTCGTAGTACGAGATATAGCCGGCCAGGAACGGCAGCTGCCAATGTGACGGATTGTGCTGAATACCCTTCTTCAGGATCGCCACACCTTCTTCATGCCGACCGACCAAGACACCCAGAAAGAGTCCGGTGGCTTGGTAGGGCGGAACAAACGTCGGATCCAAATCCGTCAGGACATCGACGGCGTGATATGTCCACATATACCCCGCCTGCGTATCCCGCTTCGCGCCGATATGTTGAACCGCCTGCAGCCAGATCAGGTCTGCGACGACTTGCCGATACCCGAGCACGGCCAATTTCAAATAGTCTCCCTTCGGGAGATAGGCCAATTGTTCAGCCAGTGCGACGGAAGTCCGCTCCTGATCGAGAACATGGAGCACGCCCGACGCGCCGGCCAGCAATGCCAGTCCGCATACCACCTGGGTCATGCGGGACTTCGTGGCCCTGCTGAATCTCATTGGCCTCACCCGGCGAGCCCCTTCTCTCCAACCGCGGCACGGAGCGGAGCCACATCAACCCCTAAGAATGCCCGATCGATACTGTTCTTATTCCACTGCTCGTACCGAGCCTGCCGTGCCTGAATTTCATGAAGTTCCTGTCTCGCCTCATCGATTCGACCGGCATCGACCCACACATGTGCCAGCAATGCACGAGCAGGCAAGAAATTCGGCTCCAGGCGTTCGGCCTCTTTCGCCTGCTGCTCGGCCGCCGCTTTCTCCCCCAGCATCCAATGGAGTCGAGCCTGTTCATACCGATAAGGAGCAGAAAACGGCGCGAGCCGGACAGCCCGTTCGTACACACGCAATGCGGCACGTATCCAGGATTTCCGCTGTTCGTCGAGACCGCCTGACAAGGATGGCGCCTGGGCCGCCGACACATACAGCTGGCCCAAGAGTCCCAACAACCGGCTGTCCAACGGATTCAACTCAATCGCCTCTTTGAACTCCGCATGCGCCAACCGGAACATCTCTTTGTCGCGGGATGCGTCGAACGCTCTAGCATAGACCGACCCCAGACCATGGTGGTAGAGCGACTTACCAGGGTCCAACGCAATCGCGTGCTGTAGTCCTTGAATCGCGGCATCTGTTTCGCCGGCCACGGCCCGTCGCGATGCAGCATCGAAGGTCAGCCAAGCCATCCCCAACCGACTGACTTCCGCTCCGACCAGCAGTAACACACAGGCCGCACTCATTCCCCACACAAAACGCGATCGAATCGGTATGACCTGCACGGCATCGGTGCTGCAACGGGTCATCCGAGCAGCTGAAACAATCAGTCCCGCGCAGAGAACGAGCAGAATCGCCAACGCCGTTTCGCGCAAGCTGGAATCGAGCGCGGCATGGACCAGAAGCGCGATCCCTCCGGCTCCCAATCCAAGGATGAGGCTTCTCTGCCGGCGAGATAATCGCGTCTGAAATACGCGTGCGAAGTCTCGCCCCACCATGAATACGCCGGCCAAAAACAGCAGCAGCGCACCGACGCCCATTTCGATCCCCATTTGCAAATAATCGTTGTGCGGCGTTTGCGCGACTTTTCCATACCGCGCAATCTCACCTTCAACCGGAAACGCATAGCGAGGGTAGGTGTATTGATACAGACCGAGCCCGATGCCCAGTGGATGCTCAGCCATTTGCGTCAACGCCCCTTGCCACATTTGCAAGCGCGCATAGGAGACGGGATTCTGTTGATGTTCGGCCTGCACCCGTTCCCGTAACGGCGTGGGAATGAGTAGACCACCCACCATCAACAACACCAAACAACTCCCGGCCACCTTCCAGCCGTATCGCGCCATCACAATAAAGACCGTCGCCACAAGGACCACTATCATGCCACCGCGCGATTGGGTCAGCAGCACCGCAAGGAATAGGCTGCCTAGCGACGCACCCACACCAAACCACCATAACGTCGGTGAAATGGGGAGCCAGTGCAGTGCCGCTGTGCGTCGATATCCATACACTGCGGCACTTAGTAGGATCGCCCAACTGACGGCGAGATACCCGGCAAGAAAATTGGGGTTAAAGAACGTACCGCTGGGTCTCATGTCATTCCAGACAAGGCCTTGGAGAATGGTTAGGGCGGCTTCACCGACTCCCATCAGAACGACCACTATCGTCAATGTATGAACATGCTCCCACCGGTCCACAAAAGAGACAAGCAAATAGAACAACGTCGCATAACAGATGATCGTGAACAGCCATTGTCGACTGGGATGAGCATAGGGAGAAAACATGGTGGCGATCACCGCGAATCCGAGAAATACCAGCACGAAATATCTGACCGACAGCAGGGGTATCGTCAGACGCCCCTGCCGGATACTCAGGGCCAGCGCGCCTCCAGCCCACGCGAGAATCAGGAAACGGATGATCATCTGCGCGACATGCGTGGTGCCCCCCTCCTGGAGCGGAGAAAAGATCACGAGGGCGCTGGTCACGACCAGCGGAATGGATGACAGGAATTGCATAGGTGTGCTTCACAGGCTTGACGCAATCGATACCTCCTGCTTTATCAGAGACCGACGATTCAGCAAAGTGAAAGTGAAATTAGTTACTGCGGCGGGAGACAAACGTGGCAGGAAACTAAACGGGCCATACAGCGAACAGTCCCCGTCCGGTCATCAGAAATGAACACAGGGGAGGAACGTTGTTCCTCCCCCGTCTCTGAGCACACTCACGAGTGATCGTTAGCTGACCACGTCGTCTATATCAGCTGCAGTGAGTCCCGCCTTGATGTCATTGACGTGCCAGCTGTCGATCGTCGCGTCATTGTCGATGCTGGCCACCGCCGTCGCGGTGAAGCCAACCGAGCCCGCCACCGTGCTTGCATTTGACGGAAAGGTCGCATTATCACCCGCCGCCACACAGGGCGCAGGAGCACCACAGACAATCTGGTCATAGTTGGCAGCAGGATACGCCACAGGTGCAGACGCCCCTGTACCACCAGCCACAGGGCTGCGGTACGTATACCGGTTGGTCGTACCCGCAAGAGCGTAGCCGATTTCCGAGAAGCTGCCATAGCGCGAGTTTTCGCTGAGATAGGCCGTCTCTGCCACGAAGATCGCGCCCAAGTTCGTCTTGGCTTCCGACTGTCGGGACTTCGCCTGGTAGCGCAAGAAGTTCGGAATGGCGATCGCCGCCAAGATACCGATGATCGCCACAACGATCATCAACTCGATCAACGTAAAACCTTTTTGCCCCTTGATTTGCTTCAACATACTTCCT
>Ga0116178_10001278_pt1 | contig 20871 bp, 24 predicted proteins | sample AD_STIC12_MetaG_FD_89880 | JGI IMG/M metagenome (GOLD analysis project Ga0116178, IMG submission 89880) | Active sludge microbial communities of municipal wastewater-treating anaerobic digesters from USA - AD_STIC12_MetaG | ecosystem: Engineered > Bioreactor > Anaerobic > Digestate | place: USA... | reverse complement strand
GGCGTTCAGTCTGGAGATAGTTGGGGAGTGGCTCTGGCGCGATGTGCTCTACCGCATCGCGATCGGCGCGGGCAGCGGTCTCGTGATTGGGCGCCTGCTGGCGTTCCTGCTGTTCCAGTTTCCACGCGAGAATGCGCTGGCCAAGACAGAGGGCGGCGTCTTTGCGATGGCCGGCGTCTTTCTTGCTTATGGCGCCACGGAACTGCTCGAAGGTTATGGGTTCATCGCCGTGTTCGTTGCGGGCGTGACGCTTCGCAGGACGGAGACCCAAAGCGGTTTTCACTCGCGCCTGCATGGCTTTGCCGAGAACATCGAGCACGCGCTCACGGCGGTGATTCTCATCGCACTCGGCGCGGCGCTTCCCGCCCTTTTTTCCGCGCTCACGTTCGAAGGCATTGTAATCGCCGTGGCGCTGATCGTCGTGGTGCGGCCGCTGATTGGCTGGGCCTCGCTGATCGGCTCACGGATCAAGGGGCGACAGCGGCTGGTGGTGGCCGTCTATGGCGTGCGCGGTGTCGGCTCGATCTACTATCTGAGCTACGCCGGCAGCCACATGAAGCTCGACAACGAGCCTGAGCTCTGGGCGATCACCGCGCTTGCCATAACGCTCTCCACCATCCTGCACGGCTTCTCCGCCGCCTTCGCTGTCGAGAAGGTCAGCCCGTCGGAAGGCGGGGAGGAAACGGACGACGACAGGTAGCGTCAGCCTAGAGCAGCGTCTGTCCCGTATGGCGGCGCTCGTGATCCAGCAGCCACTGCTTGCGCCATAGGCCGCCGGCATAGCCGGTGAGGGCGCCATCCGCGCCGATGACGCGATGGCACGGCAGGATGATGGCGCAGCGGTTGAGCCGGTTGGCGTTGGCGACGGCGCGCATGGCGGTGGGCCGGCCAATACGCTGGGCCATTTCCTGATAGGAGCGGGTGACGCCGGGCGGAACTTTCCGAAGCTCGTCCCAGACCTGGTTCTGGAACTCGGTTCCGGCGCCGGCGATCTTCGAGGTGAAGTTTAGGTTCTTGCCAGCGAAGTAATCCGCCATCTCCTTGCGGATCAGCTTCAGAGCTTTTGTGTCGCCGGGCAGCACGGTGGCGTTGAACTGCCGGCGATAGCGGTTGACGTGGTCTTCCAGCTTCTTGCGTTCGACGAACTCCAGCATGTGAAGATGCGTGTCGTCGGCTACGGCCAACATCGGCCCCAGCGGCGTGTCAATCCAGTCCATCGCGAAGGCCTGCGCCGCGCGCGCCCTGTTAGGCGCCTCGCCGAAGGTTTTGGCGAAGGCTTCGCGGAAGCCGCTGCCGGATTCAAAGCCGGCGTCGAGCTGGGCTTCGATCACGGCGTCTCCCTTCCTGATGCTGTTGAAAGCATGGCTTAGGCGGCGGGCCCTCGCATATTGAGAAAAACTCATGTCGAAGCGGCGCTGGAAATGCCTGCGCGCGGTAGCGGGTTCGATCCCCATCTCGCGCAGGTCGTCTTCGCTCCAGCGGCGTGAGGGGTCCTCCTCGACCAGCTTCAGCAGCTTGTCGATCAGGACACCGGGGGCGTTGGGATCATCCAGCGGGCGGCAGCGTTTGCAGGGACGGAAGCCGGCGGCCAGCGCCTCGTCGGGCGAGCCGTAGAAAGTGATGTTCTGCGGCAGCGGCGTGCGCGCCGGGCAGACGGGACGGCAGAAGATGCCGGTCGTCTTCACGGCGACATAGATGACGCCGTCCATCTCCGGATCGCGGCGAAGGATGTGGCTGTAGAGCGTTTCGTGGTCGGGCAGGCGGTTCAGCATGGCGGGCCCATGGGGTGATGGGTGAATGTAGGCCCTATCTGGGGCGCCCGGCAGTCCCGCGCGGCCGGAAAAACGACAGGACCGTCGGGCCCGGGCCAGACAGTCATCTGCCGTTCAGGTTCCCGGCGCCATCACGCCCGTGCTGCGCCGGTCCACCGGCATGGCCCACCGTCATCGGCCGCAAACAAGGTCCGGGGCGGAAGGATAACAAAGGACCTACGGAGCTTCCTCCCCATGAAACGCCTTACCCTTGCTGTGGCCGCGCTCGCGGCCATCACCCTTCCGGCATGCGCCATCCGCCCAGCGGAAATGGCGCGGCCGGCTTCGCTTACCTCCGCCAATGCTACGCCGATCGCCGGCATTGGCGGCGGCGAGCGCGGGTCATTCGCGGTCGGCCAGAATTCCGGCCAGTACCAGCGCTCGGCCCAGGAGCTGTCCTTCTTCGGCCTGTTCAACATGAAAGATGGCGGCGCCAGCTTCAGCCTCCAGGGCGCCGACTTCGCGCAGGGCCTGCAGGCCGCCTGCACGATGCGCGAGCGCTCGGTGACGATCGATATCGTCGAGTTCAAACCCGCACCGATGGCGCTGGGCTGCGACATCCGCCTGTCCGGCCAGCCTGCGCCGGCCGTGCTCGAAATCCAGGAATCGGCGCCGGACTTCACCAATCGCCAGCAACGCCGCGGCGTTGTGATGATTGATGGCGTGCGCCTCGACATCAGGTCGGTCCACGACATGGATGGCGGCATCCTGCCGGCGGCCGCACCGCTGGGCTATGTGTTCGAGCGCAATGGCGTTGCCGTGGGTGGCGTCGACATCAATGGCGGCCCCGCCATGATCGAAACGGCCGGCCTTGGCCCTGCCGACCATCGGGCCATCATGCTGGCCGCGGTCGCGCTGTCCGTGTTCTGGGACCCCGCCAATCTCGAGATCTGAGGCTTAAACCCGTTCAAATGACGCCGCCGGACAGGGCTGTTCTTGACATCCCGGCCCGGCGGTCCTTTGACACTCCGATGAAACCGCCCTCACAGAGACAGCTGCGCGCCGGGGAACTGATCCGGCACGTGCTCACCGATATCCTCGCCCGCGAGGAATTCGCCGACCCGGCGCTGCACGGGAAATCCATCACCATAACCGAGGTGCGCATCTCGCCCGACCTCAAGAACGCCACGGCGTTCGCCGCTCCGCTGGGCGGGGAGGACATGGGCAAGACGATCGAGGCGCTCAACCGCGCTGCCGGCTTCATGCGTGGCCGGCTCAGCCGCGAGATCGAGATGCGCCACACGCCGAATCTCCGCTTCATCGCCGACGACAGCTATGACGAGGCGCGCCGGATCGAGGAGCTGCTGTCGTCCGAACGGGTGCGGCGAGATCTCGACCGGAAGATCGGGGAATAGCGGGCATGGCGGCCGCCTTCATGATCGCCGTCGCTGGCGGCTCGGGCTCAGGCAAGACGACGCTGGCGCGCGCGCTGCAGGCGCGACTGGGCGAGGCGCGCTGCCAGCTGGTGACCGAGGACAACTACTATTACGGGCGCGACCATTACGGCCCGCAGGCGCGCACGATGAGCCATGCCGAGCTTGAGCGCACATTCGATTTCGACAATCCGGTCAACAAGGACATGGAGCATCTGCGGCGGGACATCGTTGCGCTGCGCAATGGCGAGACCATCGAACAGCCGATCTACGACTTCCCGACGCACGACCGCAGGCCGGGCGAGATGAGGAAGATCGACTCGCGCGCCGTGGTGATCATCGAGGGCATCCATGTGCTCTCCGACCCGGGCTTTGCGAAACTGTTCGATCTGACGGTGTTCGTGGACGCGCCCGCAGACCTGCGCCTGATCCGGCGGATCCGGCGCGATGAGGCTGAGCGCGGCCGCAGCGCCGAGAGTGTGATCCAGCAATACCTGCGCTTCGTGCGCCCCGCGCAGGCGCGCTTCATCGATCCGGCGCGCTACATCTGCGATATCGTGGTGACGTGCGAAGCGGCGCCGCCCGATCGCGATGCGCCGTCGGACGCGGACTCGGTTGACCGGCTCGTCGCGCCGGTCTGGGTCCAGTTGCGCAAGCTGGGCATCGCGCCCGCTGGGTGAGACGCGCCTGGATGCGCTGCCTGGACCGGAACCCCGCGTGCGACCGCGAGTTTCCTTAAGGCAGGAGCATCACATGGGCGAACAAATCTCTACCGAAGACGCCCGTCAGGGCCGGAACATCAAGGGCATGGTGTGGGTCCTCGTGATCAGCATTGCGCTGCTTGTGGTCGGCTACATGCTGATGCTCGCATTCGCGGCGAAACCGGTCACCGTCGACAACCAGGCTATCGATGCGCCTGCGGCGGCGACAGACGCTGCGGCGCCCAATGCTTCGCCGCCTACGGAAACCCAATAGTATCTGTGCTTTGACTGCACGCGATCCGTTGCCGCTCGCGATGTCGTGAGCTAGATTGAGGTTGAAGAGCCTGAAGGCGTAAACGCCAAAACGGCCCCAACCTCCCCACGAGTAGCCTCCCCACGTCAGGGCGCATGCCCTGTGATCGCGATGCTGGCTGTCCGGACCTCACGACCGGAAATGGCTGTTGTGTCGCCTGGAGTGGAGAGGCTGAAATGGACGTGAGCTTGCCGACAGAAGCTGGACGCGATGCGACGGAAAACCGGCGCTTGCCCGAGATTGTTCGTAGCGTGGGCGTTGTCGTGATCGGCGCAGGCATGATGATCGGCATGGCCTACGGCGCGATGACGCTGCTGACCTCGCCGGATGGCTGGGTGATGAAGGCCGCCAGCCAGGCAGTGACCACCGCGCAGCACGGCACGCTGGCTTCCTACGACATCGCCCAGGATCGCTAGGCGCGAACCTTCACGCGGCTCCACCGCTGGGTTCGGACAGTTCGGGCACGCCCACAATGTGGAAGCCCGCATCGACGTGCACGACCTCGCCCGTGATCGACCGGCCGATGGGCGAGAGCAGATAGAGAGCGCAGCCCGCGACACCTTCCATCGACGTATCTTCCTTCAGCAGCGACCAGTCGCGCCCGGTGCTCATCAGGCCCTTGCCGCCGCGAATGCCCGCCAGCGACAGCGTGCGCATGGCGCCCGCAGAGATCGCGTTCACGCGGATCCCTTTGACGCCGAGGTCGCGCGCCGCATAGCGGGTTGACGCTTCCAGCGCCGCCTTGGCGACGCCCATGACGTTGTAGGACGGCACGGTGCGCTCGGCGCCGAGATAGGTCATGCAGATGATCGATCCACCATCCGGCATGATTTCTGACGCGCGGCGCGCGCAGTCGATGAATGAGTAGACCGAGATGTCCATGGCGCGGCGGAAGCCCTCGCGCGAGGTGTTTGCCACCATCGAGCCCATCAGCTCTTCTTTTCCAGCAAAGGCGATGGAGTGGACGAGGAAGTCGATCTTGCCCCACTTGGCCTTGATGGCCGCGAAGGCGGCATCCATGCTGGCGTCGTCGGTCACGTCGGCGGAGATCATCGTGTCCATGCCGATGGATTCGACCAGCGGGCGCACCCGGCGCTCGAGGTTTTCGCCCTGATAGGTGAAGGCGATCTCCGCCCCCTGTGCCGCCAGCTGTTGCGCGATGCCCCAGGCGATGGAGCTGTCGTTGGCGACGCCCATCACGAGGCCCCGCTTGCCCTTCATCAGGTCGCCTGTGGGGAAGGACCATTTGGACATGGGGCGGCTCCTTGTGTGTCTGGCGCGGGGTAGGGGCGGGAGGTGGGCCAGTCAAGGCGCGCAAACGATAGCGTGCTTCTAGCATATTTTTTAACGGCTGCGACGTATTCACGCGGACAATCACTCAGGGCGCACTGATCGCGACGCCCGTTTTCTGGATGTGTGCGCCATGCTGAAGACTTTCGATCGCCTTCCCATCTCCCGCAAAATGCTCGGCCTGCTGGTCGGCTCCGGTATCGTCCTGGCTGCGTCCATCGGAACAGGAAGCTATCTTTCAGCAGCGGCGACGCTGACGCAGGAAGCCGAGCAGGGTCTCAAGGGCGTGGCAGACAGCCGGCGCGATGCGATGGTCGACTATCTGTCCGGCGTCGCGGCCGACCTGAAAGTCGTGGTGACCAATCCGATCACGACTGACGCCCTGCGCGATCTTTCAGCCGGGTTCGCGGAACTTGGAGGTGAGGCAACCGATCGGCTTCAGCAGCTCTACATCGACGAGAATCCCAATCCCGCAGGCCACAAGGAAGACCTCGACACCGCGCCTGACGGCTCGGCCTACTCGCTGGCGCACCAGCGCTATCATGCCTGGTTCAGGCAGTTCCTGCGTGAGCGCGGATACTACGATATCTTTCTGTTCTCCGCTGACGGCCAGAACGTCTACACCGTGTTCAAGGAGCTCGACTTTTCCACGAACGTGCAGACGGGACGGTGGAAGGACACCGACCTTGGAGACATCTTCCGCGCCGGCATGAAGCTCAAGCCTGGCGAGATCGCGTTCGAGGATTTCGCCCCCTACGCGCCCAGCAATAATGTACCGGCTGGATTCGTCTCGACGCCGATCGTGGATGCGGCGGGCACGAAAATTGGCGTGCTGGCTTTCCAGATGCCGATCGGCGGTCTCAACCATGTGATGCAGTCGACCGCCGGGCTCGGCGGCACAGGCCAGGCCTTCATCGCCGGCGACGATGGCCTGATGCGCACCGACGCGCCGCGCGCGGCGGAATCCACCATCCTTGTCGGCAAGGTCAGCAAGGACGTTCTCCCTCCGCAATCCGGGAAGGAGACGCTTGTGACCGAAGGCATCGGCGCCGATGGGCAGGAAGTCATCTCGGCGTCGGCTCCTCTCGATTTCGCCGGCGTGCGCTGGAATGCCGTCGCGCAGCGCGACAAGGTTGAGGCGCTTCAGGGTCTCGACAGCCTGCGCAACCAGTCGATCCTGATCGCGCTGGCTGTTCTCGGCCTCACATCCTGGCTCGCCATGCTGCTTGCGCGGCGCATCTCTGGTCCCGTGCAGGCAATCGCGGAGGCCACGCAGAAGATCGCCGGGGGCGATCTCTCTACGCCCGTGCCGGGAGCCGAGCGCCAGGACGAACTCGGGCCGCTTGCCGCCGCCATCGCGCGCTTCCGCGACGAGATCGTCAAGGGCCAGGACGTCGCCCGGCAGGGCCGTCTGCAGGCGGAAGCAAACACCGCGCAGGTCGAGGCTCGCGCACGGCGGATGAGCGAGCTTGTCGACGGCTTCAAGCGCGTCATCGGCGATGTGCTTGGTGACGTCAGCAAGGCGGCGCGCAGGCTGGAAGAAGATTCCGGCGCCATGGCCGCCATCGTCACGGAGACCGCAAACCAGTCGGGAGCGGTGCTTCACGCCTCGCAGGCCGCATCATCGAACGTGCAGAGCGTCGCCGCTGCGTCCGAAGAACTGTCGATGTCGGTCAACGAAATCACCAACCGAATTCACGACGCCAACCGCAATACCCGCCTGGCGGTGTCACGTACCGACGAAATTCACGAGCGCGTTGCCGGCCTTGAAACGGCAACGGCCGCGATTGGCCAGGTGGTTGAGCTGATCAATTCGATCGCCGCGCAGACGAACCTTCTTGCTCTGAACGCAACGATCGAGGCCGCGCGGGCGGGCGAGGCTGGTCGTGGCTTCGCCGTCGTCGCATCGGAGGTGAAGCTGCTCGCCGGCCAGACGGCCCGCGCCACGGAGGACATCCAGAACCAGGTGAGCGGCATCCAGTCCGTGACTACGGAAACCGCGCTGGGCATTCGCGAGATCGTCACCATGATCCGCGAGCTTGAGTCCGCCTCCTCGCAGATCGCCTCTGCCGTCACGCAGCAGGCTTCCGCGACACGCGAGATTTCCCAGAGCGTCCAGAATGCTTCGTGCAGCGTGTCAGAGGTGGACTCGAGCATCTCCGGCGTCAGCCAGGCAGCCGAAGAGGGAGGCCGCGCGGCCGAACGCGTTCGTACCACTGGCGATACGGTCGCCCGTAGCTCGGAGCGCCTGCGTTCAGAGATCGAGAGTTTCCTTTCGGCGGTGCAGGCGGCCTAGCCGTTCGGCCCGGCGTCGCGACAAATTGCGACCAATTCGTATTTGCCCGGGCGCATTTTGGCGACATTGGCGAGGCATGTCTTTCTCAGCAGGCGCGAGGGAGACAGCCATGACGCAGAACGAACGCGGCAAACGAAGGGCCGGCTCGCTCGGTGGAGCGCTGACCAGTCTCGTGTCCGGCATCGTGCTCCAGGCAGCCTTGCCTGCCGCCAGCGCGCAGGAATTCACGCTTGTGCCACCGGGCGATGCGGCGTCGCCCGAAATCGGGCCGCAGCTTGGCATCAGCGTTCACGCCACGATCGACGTGCTCTACGTGCCGCCCGGCGCCACGGCCCCCATCCTCATCCAGAAGACGTTCGAGACGCGCGCATCGGCCGTGAACATGTCGAGCCAGTATGTCTTCGACGTGCTGAACGAGGCGGCGCTGTCCGGCGTCGACCAGGCGCTGGCTGGCGGCGCGCAGACCGGGCGGATCAGCGTGGTCGCCGTCTGCTACAGCTATGGCGTCGACGGCCAGGGCGTGCAGCTGCTCGCGCCGATGGGCGTGTTCATCAACACGACCGACCTGAGCGTGCAGCCCGAAGGCGTCGCGTCGCTGCGCACCAATGTGAAGGTGATCCCGCCGATAGGGCAGTTTTAGCGCTCGGCTTGCACAGGCCCCATCCGAACCGCTAGCTTTATCGGCGTTGGAGGGGGGCATCATGTCGGCAGTGGATGATATTTGGGGCGATGATTCTCTTGGTAGACGCCAAGAGGCCGATCAACTCATTGGCTACATCGAGAGCATTTCTAGCCGCAACAAATGGAGAGAGGATGGCCACTCCCAGACAATCGCCGTTGATGCTGGCTACGGGGAGGGAAAGAGTTTCTTTCTTCGCAGGTTGGCAAGGCACTTGGCTATCAACCACCCTGTGGCGTTCGTTGATGCGTGGACAGACGATCTTGCAGATGATCCGCTGACTGCGATTGCGGCTACCCTCGACGCCGCGTTTGCTTCGTTGCCCAAGTCAGCTTCCAAACCAAAGCGGCAATGGGAGAAGGCTAAGGGGAAGATTGGAAGCATTGCCAAGATCGTTTTGAAGGGCGCAGCCACTCGAGCGGCCAACCTCGCCATAACCGCCGGGGCAACAGAGGCGCTGGTCGGCGTCTTCAAAGAGTCCGAAAGCCCGACAGAGGAGGCCGCCAAAGACAGCGCAAAGACATTAGGGCAGGATGTTTTGGCGGGGGTAGATGCGACATTCGAAAAGCTGACCCCCAACAAGCTCATGAAAGAGCGGATCGAGGGATTTCGCGCGGCGAAGGATGTTCCCGGCCTTGTCTTTGTATTTGGAATGCACACAGAGCAACTCGCCCACTCTGTATGTGCAGCGTACGGGTCAAGCTTTGATGGCAGATCATACCTGAGGCGATTCATTGGTCGTCAGTACCGCTTGGCGACGCCACCGAAGGATGAGTTGGTCAAGCAGCTATTGCTCCAATCAGGAGTGACTTATGCGCGCCTCGACTTTCCGCCAGTAGACGGCGAACCCAACACGTTCTCGGCCGATGCGATTATCGCTCGGTATGTGCAGGCCCACAGCGTGCCCCCGCGAGACATTTTCTTGCTTGTCGACATGTTGCAGACATCGGCTGCCCTGACGGGCCAAGCAAAGCTCCTCATGCCGTATCTGCTACCCCTAATCATCGGCAAAATTCGCGACGCTGGAGGGGCCGCCCTGCCGAAAACCGATGTCACAAACGGTGGTGGTCGCTTTACTTACCATGATCGAGATGGAAAATTTGAAACCATCCCCTTCAAAGAGCTAGCCGAGCGGATTCGCGGGGTGGTGAGCCAATCGGATGTAGATATCTCGCGCCAAAGCCGGAGCGATTTCGTTGCCCACTTGGTTTGGCAAGCACGAGGAGACGGCTCAAACCGCTTGGCTCATCCGCGCAATTATCCCGAGCTGCTGGAAGTGGTTGGGCGATTCTCCAATCCCCAACTGATCACACAAGAGAGCGCGGGAGAGGCATGACCAGCGTTCTCGCTTTCGATCGCGCTGGAGCGATCGTTCCCTAGACCTTCGCCACCATGATCGAGCCGTTGGTGCCGCCGAAGCCGAACGAGTTCGACATCGCCATGCGGATCACGGCTTCGCGCGCTTCGCGGATGATGTTGACGCCGTAGGCGAGGGGGTCGAGCTTCTCGATGTTGATCGAGGGGGCGACGAAACGCTCCTTCATCATGATCAGCGAGTAGATCAGCTCCTGCACGCCGGCGCCGCCGAGCGAGTGGCCCGTCATCGACTTGGTCGCCGAGATCATCGGCTGATCGGATGCCTGCTGGCCGAATACTTCGCGGACAGCCTCAAGTTCCTTCACGTCGCCAACCGGCGTCGAGGTCGCGTGCGGGTTCAGATAGTCGGGCTTTGCGCCTGCCTGTTCCATCGCAAGGCGCATGGCGCGCGCAGCGCCTTCGCCTGAGGGGGCGACCATGTCGTAGCCATCCGACGTCGCGCCATAGCCGACGACTTCGCCATAGATGGTCGCGCCGCGGCGCTTGGCGTGCTCGTACTCTTCCAGCACGACCATGCCGGCGCCGCCCGCGATCACGAAGCCATCGCGATCGGCGTCATAGGCGCGCGAGGCGCGGTGCGGTTCGGCGTTGTACTTCGACGACATCGCGCCCAGCCCGTCGAACAGGCAGGACAGCGTCCAGTCGAGCTCCTCGCCGCCGCCGGCGAACATCACGTCCTGCTTGCCCCACTGGATCTGTTCGGACGCAGCGCCGACGCAGTGCAGCGATGTCGTGCAGGCCGAGGAGATCGAGTAGTTCACGCCCAGGATCTTGAAGAGGGTGGAGAGCGTCGCCGAGGCGGTCGACGACATCGCCTTGGGCACGGCGAACGGCCCGATACGGCGCGGCGAGCCTTTTTCGCGGGTCGAGTCCGCCGCCGCGACGATGGCGCGGGTGGACGGGCCGCCGGTGCCGACGATGAGGCCAGTGCGTGGGTTCGAGATGATGCTCTCGTCGAGGCCGGCGTCAGCGATCGCCTGCGACATCGACATGTGGCACCAGCCGGCGCCATCGCCCATGAAGCGCATGGCGCGCTTGTCGATGTGATCTTCCGGCATGGCGTTCGGCTTGCCGGCGACTTGGGACTTGAAGCCCTTCTCGGCGTATTCCGGAATGAACGAGATACCCGACCGGCCTGCTTTCAGGCTGTCGGTGACTTCCTTGATCGTGTCGCCGATGGACGAGACGATGCCCATCCCCGTGATCACCACCCTGCGCAGATCGGGGCCAGTGGCCGCCATCGCGTGATCTCTCCCTGTTAGCCCAATCGACTGCTAGCCCCAGCCTGTTCAGCCCGATGGCTGCGACGCTGGCGCATCACAACCCAAGCGTGCAAGCTCTACCCAACCAAATTCTTCAAGCCAACCTTCATGTCCTTGGCCGTATAGATCTTTTCGCCGTCCAGGAACACGCTTCCGTCAGCGATGCCCATGACCAGGCGCGAACGGATGGCCCGGCGGATGTCGATCTCATAGCGCACGAGCTTCTTGTCCGGCGTCACCTCGCCCGAGAACTTGACCTCGCCGACGCCCAGCGCGCGGCCCTTGCCCGGCGAGCCGGACCAGCCAAGCCAGAAGCCAACCAGCTGCCACATCGCATCCAGACCAAGGCAGCCCGGCATGACCGGATCGCCCGGGAAGTGGCATTTGAAGAACCAGAGATCGGGATGGATATCCAGTTCCGCAACCAGGTGGCCGCGCTGGTGGGCGCCGCCGTCGATCGAAATCTCGGTGATCCGGTCCAGCATCAGCATGGGCGGAACGGGAAGCTGGGCGTTGCGCGGCCCGAACAGCTCGCCCCGGCCGGCCTTCAGCAGCTCCTCATAGCTGTAGGAGCTCTGCGCCGTGTGAAACGCGCGAGGCGAATTGGGGTCGAGGGGTACAGCAGTCATGGGCCGCTCCACTGGCCGGCCAGCGGCCGACAGGAGAGGCCGGTTAACACGCTGGACTCTGGCGCTCAAGCAAAGCCGCAGGGGCGAGCTGTGCGTAGAATTTCCCTAGCGATTTCCGGGCGCCGTCGCGGGTGTCTCGGGCAGGGCATCTGCGCCCCAAAGATGCTCGCGCACGATCCAGCCCTTCTGGCCCTGCGCGGTGACGGGGCACCAGACGGTTCCGCACTCTCCCAGGGAGACCACTGTGCCCGGGCTGAATCGCGCCGCGGGGGGAGATTCCGGCGCCGGCGTCTCGAGCATTGCGCCGGCATGGGTGGTGATGGCGGTGCGCTGTTCGGCGAGTTGGGATGCGTTTACCCAGACTTCGTCGCCCATTGGATCGCGGACCTTGCGCCACTCATTGCTCTCGCGGATCACCACCACGGGCAGGCCGGCGCGCTCATAGGTCCACTTCACGGGGTAATCGAGGCTGGGGCCGGAGCGGCCGTTGACCTCGTCGAACCGCAGGCTGGCATAGCGCGGGACGGGCAGGCCGGAAAAATCGCTCAGGCGGGGTTCGATGCCTTCGGCCGCGTAGGCGCGGAAGCTTCCCGGCGTCAGCTGCTCCTGCGCCTGGGCGGCGGGAGCCAATGCCGCAAGTGCGAAGATTCCGAGGGCGCCGAAAATCTGCGCAACCGGCCGCTTTTTGGTGCTCATGGAATGAATTTTCCTCACGGCGCGGCGACCCCTTGTATTCAAGACACGAAGCGGGATGAAGGCTTGAACGAAGACACAAGCATGCGTGCGTGAAGGCTGGCTTAACCACGCGTGTTGCGATTGAGGCCGGGCAGTGGTTGGCCCTTGCTCAGCGCTTTGATAGACCGACCGCAACACGGGGGTTGCCGGCGCGCCGGACAGCACCCCGAAAAGACAGAGGAAGCGGCCCGCAGCAATGCCCACGTCTCGCCCCAAGGTGAAGGTAATCGTGACCCGCCGGCTTCCCGAGCCGGTCGAGACGCGGATGAGCGAGCTCTTCGACGTAGAGCTCAACACGTCCGATACGCCGATGACGATCGAACAGCTGGGCGAGGCGGCCTCGCGCTGCGACGTGCTGGTGCCGACCATCACCGACCGGATCGACGGCCGCATGCTGGCGCGGGCGGGGGATCGCATGCGCCTGATCGCCCAGTTCGGCGCGGGCGTGAACAATATCGACGTGCAGGCGTGCATCTCGCGCGGGATCACGGTGACCAACACGCCGGGCGTGCTGACGGAAGACACCGCCGACATGACCATGGCGCTGATGCTGGCCGTGCCGCGCCGGATCGTCGATGGCGTGGGCGCCATCCAGTCGGGGCAGTTCTCGGGCTGGTCGCCGACCTGGATGCTGGGCCGCCGCATCTTCGGCAAGCGGCTGGGCATTGTCGGCATGGGGCGCATTGGTACGGCGGTTGCGCGGCGCGCCAAGGCGTTCGGCCTGCAGATCCACTATCACAACCGCAAGCCGGTTCGCGAACAGGTCGCGCAGGAGCTTGAGGCCACCTACTGGGAAAGCCTCGACCAGATGCTGGCGCGGATGGACATCGTCTCCATCAACTGCCCGCACACGCCGGCGACCTTCCACCTGATCTCGGCCCGCCGCATCAAGCTGATGAAGCCGGACGCGTATCTGGTGAACACGGCGCGCGGCGAGGTGATCGACGAGGCGGCCCTGATCCGCGCGCTGGAGACGGGTGAGCTTGCCGGCGCAGGGCTCGACGTCTTCGAGAACGAGCCCAACCTCAATCCGCGCCTCAAGGCGCTGCGCAATGTGGTGGTGCTGCCGCACATGTCCTCCGCCACGCTCGAAGGCCGGATCGACATGGGCGAGAAGGTGATCATCAACGTCAAGACCTTCGCCGACGGCCACCGCCCACCGGACCGCGTCATTCCGGCGATGCTCTAGGCGCTTCGGGCGCATTCCTTCGTCCCACAAACGAAACCGCCGCGGGTCAGTGACCGGCGGCGGTTCATCCTGTGCGATTTATCATGTCTGGTTCAGGCGGGGCCGATCAGGCCGGTGAAGAGGCAGGTCTGCGCCACGATGGCGAAGCCGCCGACCAGAGCCATGAAATCGTTGGCGAGGGTGGTCATTTCAGTAGTCCTTTGAAGGCGGGTTACGGGTTCAGGCGACGGGAGCGAAGAGCAGGACGGACGGGGCGATGATGGCGAGGCCGGCGACGAGGGCCATGAAGGTGTTGGCGAGCGTGGTCATTGGAGGTGTCCTTTCAGGAGTGTTGGATTGCTGGGTCGGTGAGAGGTTCAGATCGCGCCGATCGCGCCGTTGAACAGGCCGGCCTGGGCGGCGAGGGCCATGAAGGCCATCAGGCCCATGAAGCAGTTTCCGATCGTGTGGCTGATGGTCATCTCTCTGGTCCTTCTGGCTCGGGGCTCCCGGGCGGCCATCCGTCCGGTGTGAGTACGTTCTAGACCCGGGCCTGAAGCGCCGATGTGCTGCCCAGCACAGGGCGAAAGATTTTTCGAAAATTCTTTCCGCGCAGCCGTAGCCGCGCATCGCAAATGAAAACCGCCGCAGGTCAGGGACCGGCGGCGGCTCATGTTTGAAGCTGCATGTTGGTGATCAGGCCGGGGTCACGAGGCCGGCGGCCATGGCGAAGGGCGTGACGACCGAGGTGAAGGCGACCAGGCCCATGAAGCAGTTGGCCAGCACGTAGGAGATGTTCATCGGAGTGTTCCTTGGAGGGGTTTCGAGAAGGGGGCTCAGGCCGGGACGATCAGGCCAGTGGCCATGGCGAAGGGGGCGCTGACTGACATGACGGCGACCAGGCCGATGAAGCAGTTGGCGATCAGGTGAGAGATGTTCATTTGCGGGTTCCTTTCGAGGATTGGCGCTGTTGAGGTCGATCAGGCGAAGAGGCTGGCAGGTGCGGCGAGGGCAGAGCAGGCGAGGAGGGCGAAGAGCGAGGCCATGATCGTGAGGGAGAGGAGGGCTTTCACGGGTGGGCTCCGGTCTTCGTTTCCCGGGCGGCCATCCGTCCGGTGTGAGTACGTTCTAGGCCGGGGCCGGAAGCGCCGATGTGCTGCGCAACACAGGGGCGCAGAATTTTTCAAGAAACTTCGAAACCCCAGCAAAACCGGGATTTCAGGCGCAGCCCGGCATTGCTAGCCTGCCCGCTGCTTCGGGCGGCGGGACGACATGACCGACATTGGCGAATTGCGCAGGCTGGCGGGGCGGGATTCGCTCCTCGCCGCCCTGCCGGAGGAAGGCGCTCGCAAGGTCGTGGCGCTTGGAAAGCCGCGCAAGTTTGCGCGCGGCGAAGCGCTGTTCCAGCAAGGGGACGCGGGCGATTGCGCCTACCTGATCCTGACGGGCGCGGTGAAGATCTCGGTGGTGTCTGCCGCCGGCCGCGAGATCGTTTTCGCCTACTTGTCGGTGGGCGACCTGGTGGGCGATATCTCGGTGCTCGACGAGCGGCCGCGCACGGCCAGCGCGACGGCGGCCGAAGCGGTCAACACGCTCGTGATCATGGGAGCGGACCTGCAGCGGCTGATTGCCGATGCGCCTGAGCTTGCAGGCGCGGTGATCCGCTTCCTGTGTGCGCGGCTGCGTTCGACCAACGAACTGCTCGAAAGCGACCGCAGCTTCCAGACGGGTCCGCGTCTTGCGCGCGGGATCCTGCGTTTGCTGCGCGAGCATGGGCATGGTGAGGGCGACGCCGAACAGATCGACTTCGCGATCAGCCAGACAGACCTTGGCGCCTTCGTCAGCCTGTCGCGGGAGAATGTGAGCCGCCAGCTCAAGGACTGGTCGCGCGCTGGCCTGCTCGAACTGAAAGCGGGCAAGATCATCGTGAAGGACCGCGAGGCGCTGGAAGAGGCGGCCGAGGGCGAATTCTAGACTGCCCGCGCCAATGCTATTATCCCGATCCCGCCATGCGGGTCGCGCTTTCGGGCGTTGTCCCGCCATGGTTTGGCCGTTCTCCCCGTGGAAAATGGCCAGCAATCAGACGCCCCACCCATCGGTGCGGCAATGGAACGAACGGGCCCCTTGAATGCGTATCGTGCTGACCTCGGTCCTCGCAGCTGTGCTGGCGGCGTCCGGCGCCGCCGTCGCCCAGACACCTGGCCAGCCTGTCGGAATGACCCCGGCCGCGCCGGTGCGTGCGGCTTACACGGTTGAACCGTTCACGCCTGCCGCGCCGATCACCATCCAGGGCACGGGCGTGCGCCTGCGCGCCGAGCCGTTCACTGGCAATGACACGCCTGTTCTCTCAACGGGCAGCACGGGCCTTGCGCTCACCGTCGTTGGCGTCACGCGCCAGCCGGACTGGGCCTGGTATCAGGTGATCCTCCGCAACGGTCAGAAGGCTTTCATCCGCTCCGACCTGACGTCTGCTCCGATGCAGGGCGGCGCCCGTGTCGCGACGCCTGCGCCGGTCGCAACTCCCGCCTTGCCGCCGCGCACCCATACGACGCCGCAGGCCGGGGCGATCACAATGACGCCGCAACCACTTCCGGGGGGCGCGCCCGCCATCGACATTCCGCGCCCGTCTGCGCCCGCCGTGACGCCGGCGCCGGCCATCATCCCGGCGCCCGCGCCGCTCGATAGCGGCCTGATCTCCGTCGCGCCGGCTGCGCCGACGCCGCGGATGACGCCAGCGTCTGGCTCGCTGGCTGACCATGTAATGGCTCAGCTGGTCGACAAGCGCTGCTGGACGGATTCCAGCTCGATGATGGACGCGCATCGCCTGAAGGCGACCTTCTCGCTGTCCTTCGGGGCAGACGGGAAGCTGGCCGGCGAGCCGGTGCTGATCGATCCGGCGCTCGCGCCCAGCGATGACCCGGCTATGACCGTTTTCATCGCCAAGGCGCGCGCCTCGCTGCGCACCTGCAATGCGCTGGGTTTCAACATTCCGGCCGAATACGGCTCGCGCTCGGACGTCCGGGTCCAGTTCAGGGCTCGGTAGGCCGGGCCCGCCAGAGCGGGCTGGCGCCGGCGCATCGTCTCATTCAAGATGGGTTCAGCCGGGTGCGGTGATGCTGCATCCGGCTTATCCATGGGGACGATCATGATCCGCCGCCTTGCCGTTCTTGCCGCCTCGCTTGCAGCGCCGCTGGCTATCCTGTCCGGCTGCGTCAGCGAGGAAGGCTATCGCCAGCACATGAGCATGCTGGTCGGCGCAAGCAGCGACGAGATCCTGATGAAGTGGGGCCCGCCCCAGGCCTCCGCGCCGATGTCGAACGGGCGCGATCTGTGGAGCTACACCAAGACCACCGTCGACGAGCGTTCGGGCTACTGGCGCGACGAGACGCGTGAAGTGCGGCGCACCTTCCGCGACAAGGAAGGCAATGAGAAGACGGAAACCATCACCGAGACCTATCCGGTGTGGGAGCCGCCGCAGGTTTTCCGCTCCACCTGCACCACGCGCTTCGTGATGGGCGCCGGCCGCGTCGAGGACGTGACTTTCGATGGTCCCGGCTGTGTCGCGGAAGAGCTGCGATAGGCACGCCCCACTTGCTTTCACACTGCAACTTGTCTCTCTTTCAGGCGAGGCGTTGTTGGGGGGTGGGTCATGAGGCGGGAAATCCTGGCGGTCGCGTTTGCGGTCCTGCTGCTGGCTCCAGGCACAGCGCTGGCGCAGGAGCCGGCGGACGCGACTTTTCTCGAGCCTCCCGCAGCCCAGGAACCTGCGCCGCAGCCGGGAAGCGATGCCCAGCCTGAGCCGGTGGATGCCGCGGCCATTCCCGCCCGGCGGCCACCGCCGACAATTGCGGATTTCACGGACGAGCCGCTCGTCGGCGAAGCGGCCCTCGCGCCCGGCGGAAGGTATGTCGCCTACGTCCACCGCATGGCAGAGGTTTCCTATCTTGTTGTAAGCGACCTGGAAGATCCGGAATCAAAGCCCTTCGTGCGCAGGCTGGGCGAGGTGCGTGTCTATGGTCTCAAATGGATCAACGATGATCGGTTGGTCTATTCGGCTGGCGCCAAGGAAGTCAGCGTTGACGTTAGGCGCGGGAAGGTCGTGTTCACGGGTGTGCCACGCCTGTTCGCCAGCAATCGCGATCTGAACGACACGCTGGTTTTCTTTGAAGGCGACAAGCGGATCGAGCAGGCGAACATCATCGCGACATCCGACATCAACCTGGTGACGGGAGACAGCGAGCACTTCGTGATTCCGCTGCGCGTCGGACGCAAGCTGGACCTCGTGCGAATCAATGCGCGCGACGGGAAATGGACCACCATTGCCGGCGGCGATGATCGCACCATCGCCTGGTTTGTCGAACGTTCCGGCAGGCCGGCCATGCGATTCGATGCGAACCGGCGCTTTACGGAAGTGAGGGTCATGATCCCGCAGTTCCGCGACAACGGAAACATCGACTGGAAGCACGCTTTCTCCACGCGCATTGGCCGCGAGGAAGGCCGGACGCGCGAGTTCTCGCCGATCGGCCCGGGGCCGCAACCGGGTTTCTACTACGTTATCGGCCGGCCGGAGGGCTCGGATCGGGCTGGCGTTCATCTCTACAATCTCGTCACGCAGCGTTATGCGTCCGAGGTGTTCGCGCATGACAAGGTTGATGTGGAAGGTGCGCTGGTGGATTCGGCGACTGGAATCTTCATCGGCGCCTACTATTGGAACGACACGCGGGAGATGACCTTCGTGGAGGGCCGCCTGCAGAACCATTTCGACGCGCTGTGGGAATTCTTCGAGAAGGAGCGCTCGATCAGCGTCATCGACCGCAGCGCCGACCAGCAGACGTGGCTGATCCGCACGAGCGGGCCGCGTGATCCGGGAACGCTCCACGTCTACAGCATGACGAAGATGCACAACGAATTCATCGCCACGGCAAATCCACAACTTGCGCCTGACCGGCTCGGCAAGGTCGAGGCGATCGCCTACAAGGCGCGCGACGGTCTGGATGTTCGCGGGTATCTCACCCTTCCGCCCGATCCCGTCGACGGCGAGAAACCGCCGCTGATCGTGATGCCGCATGGCGGCCCGGAAGTACGCGACGCGATGACATACGACGTCGTTGTGCAGTACCTGGCGACGCGCGGTTACGCCGTGTTTCAGCCGAACTTTCGCGGCTCGTCCGGCTATGGCAAGGCGTTCGTCGATGCGGGCAACCGGCAATTCGGGGGCGCGATGCAGACCGACATTGTTGATGGCGTGCAGATGCTGATCGAGCAGGGGCGCGTCGATGGCTCTCGCATGTGCATCTTCGGGGAGTCGTATGGCGGGTACGCCGCGCTGATGGGTGCGGTTCAGTTCCCCGATCTCTATCGCTGCGCCGTGTCTGCCTCGGGACTCAGTGATCTCAACCGCCAGCTGCGCTGGGAGCGCGACGAGGAGGGCCGCGACAGCGAGGCCTACAAGTACTGGGTTGCCAAGATCGGCGATCCGGACCGCGACAAGGCGGCGATGGAGGCGGCGTCCCCGATCCGCAATCTCGACGCGATCCGCATTCCAATCCTCCTGATGCACGGCACCGCGGACGACACTGTTCCGTTCGAACAGTCGGACCTGTTCCACCAAGCGCTCAAGAAGACAGGAAAACCGGTGAAGATCATCGTGTTCGAGGATACCGGGCACAATCTTCGCGGTGACACGCTGGAGACCTTCCTGACGCAACTGGAACAGTTCTTTGGCGAGCATTTAGCCCCGCCTACCTCGCACTGACGTCCGCGCAGGCTTGCTTTCCAGCGGCAACATGCCTTCTCTCCAGGCAAGCAATTTGGGGAGAGCAGATGCTGAAATCGGCGATCATGTTATCGGCAGCCTTGCTGGCGGCGCCGGCAGCGCTGGCGCAGCTGCCGTCACCCAAGACGGTCGATCTCGGCGGCGGCCTGCACGTCATCCACGGTGCGGGCGGAAACATTGGCGTGTCGGCGGGCCCTGACGGCGTGTTCGTGATCGACGACCAGTATCCCAACTCGGCCGCTGCTAACCTTGTGAAGATCCAGGAGATTGCCGGCGCCGGTCCGCGCTATCTCGTCAACACGCACTGGCATAGCGATCACGCGGGCGGAAACGCCGCTTTCGCCACCGCCGGCACGATGATCTTTGCGCACGAAAATGTCCGCAAGCGCCTGTCGGGCGAAGTCTCGTCCACCGGCCTCGATGGCAAGCCCGCCGCCACCTCGCCGGAGATCGCATGGCCGGTGGTCACGTTCGCGCAAGGCGTCGACTTCCACCTCAATGACGAGACCATCCGGGTGAAGCATGTCAGCGCTTCGCACACCGATGGCGATGCGATGGTCTGGTTCGTCGAGCCGAACGTGCTGCACATGGGCGACCTGTTTTTCAACGGCATCTTCCCGGTGATCGATCTTGGATCCGGCGGGTCAGTGCGCGGTTATCTTCAGGTGATGAAGGAGACCTACGCGCAGGTGAACGACGCCACGCGTATCATCCCCGGCCATGGCGAGGTCGCCAGCAAGGCAGACCTTGCGCGCCAGATTGCCATGCTCGAAGGCGCGATCGCCGCGGTCGATGCACGCATCAAGGCTGGCGACACGCTCGAGAAGACCGTTGCGGCGCGGCCGCTGAAGCCTTGGTCTGGCTTCGCGTGGAGCTTCATCAGCGAGGACAGCTTCACACGCACGCTCTACAACGGCCTGAAGAAGTAAGGGGACATCATGCGCACACTTCTCACGGCATCCGCGATCATCGCCGCCATCGGGCTATCGGCCTGCGCCACGGACAACACGCCGCGCGAGCCGGATCTGTTCGTCGTTGTCCGCGAGCCTGATCCGCCGGCGCCGCCGCGCCAGCCCAACCCTGAGCCCCCGCCTGCTGCTGCGCCCGCACCCAACAGCCAGGCTTTCGCCCGCGTGATTGATGTCGGGCAGGGCGTCTCCATGCTGATGGGACAGGGCGGCAATCTCGGCCTGCTGACGGGGGATGATGGCCTCTTCCTGATCGACGATCAGTACGTCACCAACGCCATGGCGAACCTCGCGAAGATCGAGGAGCTGGCCGGCGGCAAGCCGCGCTATCTGGTCAACACGCACTGGCATTTCGACCATGCCGGCGTCAACGCCGCGTTCGCGAACGCTGGCGCAACGGTTTTCGCACACGAGAACGTCCGCAAGCGACTGTCTGGCGACCTGGTTACTCCAGGCCGCACGGCGCAGGCGGAGCCTGCACCGAAGATCGCAT
>Ga0116178_10001276_pt1 | contig 20892 bp, 17 predicted proteins | sample AD_STIC12_MetaG_FD_89880 | JGI IMG/M metagenome (GOLD analysis project Ga0116178, IMG submission 89880) | Active sludge microbial communities of municipal wastewater-treating anaerobic digesters from USA - AD_STIC12_MetaG | ecosystem: Engineered > Bioreactor > Anaerobic > Digestate | place: USA... | reverse complement strand
CTTCGCCATCCTTCGCCGCGAAACGGATCAGCGTCATCGTTATGTCGCGCAGCACGATCACGGTTGTCGAAAGACCGACCACCCACCAGAGCGGCCATCCCTCGCGCGCTGCGACGATCGAGATCGCGATCAGCGGCAAGCCGACCAGCGCTTTGTCGGCGATGGGGTCGATCAGGCGGCCGAATTTGGAATGCGCGTCGAACGCCCGCGCGGCCATGCCGTCGAAAAGATCGGTGAGAGCAGCGATGATGAAGAGCGCTGCGGCCCACATCGCCCATTCCTGATTGCTGGCTCCCGGCTCCGCGTTCGCTTGCCACACGACCCACGCGATCACCGGCGCCAGGATCAGGCGCAGAAGCGTCAGCGCGTTGGGGAGCTGTTTGAGCAAGTCGGGGATTCTCCTGAAGGCGGCGGACCCTAGCGGGAAAGCGGTGTGCGGCGAAGAGCGCCACAACGGCCCAGCTGGAAGTCCGCGAGGGGGCTTGTCGGCTGTTATAATATACCGTACCGTTATATTATAACATGCGTGGAGAGCCTGATGCGATTGGCTTCGAGACTGGCGGTTGGCGTTGCGGCGATGGCCCTGTCGGCCCCAGGGGCCTTTGCTCAGCAGCCTCCGGCCGAAGCGTCGGCGGCCGAAGCGTCGGCGGTCGAGGCGTCTGAAAGCCCGGATCGCGATGTCGTCGTGGTCACCGGCGTCGGCCCGATCCGTACCAGCGACGAGCTGATCGCATCAACCACCGTGCTCGATACGAATGCCGTGACCGAGCGGCTTGCCGGCGGTCTTGGCGATACGCTGGCGGGTCTGCCCGGTGTTGCATCAACATCGTTCGGCCCGGGCGCGAGCAGGCCGATCATTCGCGGCCTTGGCGCGGAGCGCGTGCAGGTTCTGTCCAACGGCATCGGCGTCATCGACGCATCGGCAGCGAGCCCCGACCATGCCGTGACCAGCGACCCGCTGGGCGCCGAAAGCATAGAGATCCTGCGCGGCCCTGCTTCGCTCGCCTATGGCGGCGGTGCGACCGGCGGCGTGGTGAACGTCATCGACGGCCTGATCGTCGAAAAGCTTCCTGAGGAGGCGTTCTCTGGCGCCGTCTACGGCGCGCTCACCAGCGCGGATGAGGGCAAGCAGGTTGCCGGCCGCGTGGTCGGCAGCGCGGGCAATTTCGTGGGCGTGCTGAACGGCTCGTGGATGGATGCAAAGAGCATCGACATTCCGGGCTTTGCCTTGTCTGGCGCTGCGCGTGCGGACGCAATCGCAGGCGGAGCCGATCCCGCGGACTTCGCAAACGGCACGCTGCCCAACTCGGCTGTCGAGACCAAATCGCTCAGCGGCGGCCTCAGCTGGGTCGGCGACGGCGCCTTCCTCGGCGGCGCAGTGCGGCGGGCGGAGAACCGCTATGGCATCGTCGCGGAGGAGGAAGCCTTCATCGACATGGAACAGACCCGCTACGACGTTCGCGGCGGCCTCGACCTCAATGGGCCGATCTCGACCGTCAAAGCGTCAGGATCGGTCGTCGATTACGAACACATAGAGTTCGAAGGTCCCGGGGAGCCGGGCACGCGCTTCACCAATGAAGGCTGGGAGGCGCGGATCGAGGCTGGCCATGCGCCGATCGGCCTGCTCGAAGGCAGTGTGGGCCTGCAGGCATCAAAGCGTGATTTCGCAGCGATAGGCGATGAAGCCCTGATCGGTCCGACCACAACAAAGGCCACCGGCCTGTTCGTGTTCGAGACATGGGATGCAGGTGAATGGGGCCTTGAAGGCGGCCTGCGGTTCGACGACGTCGACATCGACAATATCGACTTCGGCAGCCGCAGCTATGAAGCCTGGAACGCCAGCTTCGGCGCACACGTCCATGTCGGCGATCACATGTTCTTCGGCGCATCGATTGCCCGCACCGAACGCGCGCCCACCGATCTGGAACTGTTCGCTGACGGGCCGCATCCGGCCACGGCGCAATACGAAGTCGGCGACGACACGCTGGATGTGGAGCAGGGGATCAACACCGAATTCAGCGCGCGCTGGGAAGACGACGCCTTCAATCTTTCGGCGACGGTCTATCGCTTCGACTTCGACAATTTCGTCTACCTTGAGGATACCGGCGCTATCTTCGCCGATCCCGAAGGCGATCTGCCAATCTTCCAGTACGTTCAGGCGGGCGCGAATTTCACTGGCTTCGAACTGCAGGGCGACGCCAAGCTCGGCTCTGCCCTCGGCATCGACTGGAAAGCGGACGCCTCGGCGGACTTCGTGCGCGCCAAGCTGGATGCCGGCGGCAACCTGCCGCTGATCCCGCCGCTCACGGTCAATGCCGGCATCGAAGGCCTGTTCAACGGCGTCACCGGCCGGCTCGAGGCGCAATACGCTGCGGACCAGGACGACGTCGCCGCATTCGAGACACCAACTGATGGTTACCTGACGTTCGACGCCCGCGTTGGCTTCGAGGTGGCGGACGGCGTGCGATTGATGCTGGAAGCGCGTAACCTTACCGACGAGGAGGTGAGGGTGCATTCCTCGCCCCTGAAGGAGATCGCGCCGTTGACGGGCCGCAACTTCCGGGTGGCGCTGCGGGCGGAGTTCTAGGGGCCCCAGACGCAAAAAGACCCGCTTCGAAGAAGCGGGCCTTTCCGTAATCTACGCTACTCTACTGAACGCGAACTCTACTCACGCAACTAAGGCACGCGCCGGAAACTCTGGCGAGGCCCCGGCTGCAGTGCTTGCAGCAAGTATGGGGCCATCGCCTGCACTTTCAGGCGAAACGGGGTGTCACTGAGTCGAAAAGACGCGGGGCGCGGAGGTCAAAGTAACGATCTCGACGCGCCCCTTCATTGGTTCAGAGCGCTTCAGAAAGCTTAGGCAGCTTTCTTGGCGGTTTTGGCGACCGTTTTGGTGCGCTCAGCAGCTTCTTCAACGGCTTTCGGCGTCAGGTTGACGGCCGTGTCGAACAGCTCGGTTTGGGCTTTCTTGGCGACTTCGGCGTAGGCGAAGAGGCGGGCCGGGATGTCTTGCATCGCAGCTTGAGCAACTTCACCGGCTTTTTTCGCGTAGGCGGTCGGCTGGGCTTCCGAGGTCATCAGGGTCGCTGCGTCTTTCGCGGCGTCCTGCATCCAGGCGGTCGTCAGTTCGACGTTCTTGTTCATGGCTTCGATCGTCACGGCGCGGTATTTCGCGGCCATGTCCGTGAAGGCTTTCAGCGGGGCTGCGTTGGCGAAATCCGGCTGGAATTTCGAGAATTGTTCGAACGACTTCGAGAAGTCGAACATGTCGGTCATCGGGTTCATGGGATGGCTCCTTTGGGGTCGTTCGTATTCTGTGAGCAACACCTAATGCCGCGCCGCGGCAAACGCAAGGTTAATTTTGCCGCAGGTGCGAAAAAGATTCCGCGGGTGCGAAGCCAGAGTTAGGCTACCGTTAGGGAATTAACCGAGTTGCGGGGCGAAATACAAAGCGCCGCTACGCCAAGCCACCATCCGACAACGAAGCTCAAGCCGTAACCCGCGAGGGGTACGGGGTAAGCGCCGAACATCGGCGCCAGTGCTGTAGCTGCGAAGTAGGCGGCGAGGGCGAGACGGGCGAACCGTTCGGGGCGGCCGGCCGAGCGGATCGCCAGCGGGCTGAAGACCGCAGCGGCGAGGCTTATCGCCATGGCGATGGCCAGGATGAAGGACTGGCTGGCCGCCAGGGTGAAGATGCCTTCGACATGCGCGACGGGGGCCAGCGGGTCGGGGCGGGAGAGGCAAAGCGCGCCCGCGGCGGCGGCAATCAGGACTGAACCGGCCGCGCCCTTCCAGCCGAAGCGGGCGGTGGCGAGAATGGTCGCGGCGAGGGCAAAGCCGGCGAGCTGGGAGATGTCGGGCTGCCAGGCGAGCAGGGCTGCGATCACGGCGAAGCAGGAGACGGCGATGGCGGCGCTGGTCCGGTTGAAGACGGCTAAGGCGGCGGGAAGGACGAGGGCGGCGGCATTGAGCTGGATGGGCCCGAGACCAAGCCAGCGGTGTACGTCTTCCTGCTCCGGGCCGATCAGGCTGAGCGCGACGACGATCACGGCGATGGGTGGGAGAGCTGGGCCTAGCCAGCCGCGACGGGCGAGGAAAAAGCTGATGGCTGCAGCCAACGCCCACGCAATCGGGTTGCGAATCCAGACGCCAAGCTGGACATCGGCCTGCGCCATAGTGAAGGCGCCGAGCGCGATGGCGAGGAGCGAGGCGACGCCGAAGACCAACAACGCGTTGCAGCGCGGACGTACGAAAACCTTAGCCTGATTCACGGACTACTCGCGGACGTAGCGACCGGGTGCAGGCTCCAGTCGCGCGACGGCGGCGGGGAAGCTTTCCTCGGCCGTGATCTTCTTGCCGGAACGCTTGCCAAGCCAACTGACCCAGTCGGGCCACCACGACCCCTCGACGGCGGTCGTCCCGGCGCGCCAGGTGTCGAGATCGCCCGGCGTCTCGTCGCTGACCCAGTAGCCGTACTTCTTCTTGTCGGGATGGTTCACGATGCCAGCGATGTGGCCCGATTGCGCCAGCACGAAGCGGCCGCCGCCTTTGAGGCGGGACAGGCCCCTGAACGAGGCGTCCCACGGCGCGATGTGGTCCTTTTCGCAGGCCACCACATAGTGCGGGATCTTGATGTCATCGAGCGAGACGGCCTTGCCATCGATATCGAAGCCGCCAGTGGCGAACAGGTTGTCGCGATAAAGGTGCGTCAGGTATTCACGCGCCATGCGTTCGGGCAGGCGGGTCGAATCCTCGTTCCAGAACAAGAGGTCGAACTTCGGACGCTGTTCGCCGAGCAGGTAGGCCTTCACGGCAGGTCCATAGACGAGATCGTTCGGCCGCAGATAGCTGAACGTGCGCGCCATGATGCGCTGGTCGAGATAGCCCTTGCGCTGGGCCTCGATCATGATGCCCGAGATGAAGCCTTCATCGATGAAGGATTTCAGCGGACCGGGATCTTCAAAGTCCGTGAGAGCAGTGAAGAAGGTGCAGGACTTGGCGGGGTTCTCCTGCTTGGTCTTGCCAAGCCACGCCTGCGTCAGGGCGAGCGTCGTGCCGCCGATGCAATAGCCGACGACGTTGATACCGTCATTGCCATGCAGCTCGTTGACCTTCTGCATCGCAGGCAGAACGCCTTCCTCGACATAGCTGTCCATGCCGTAGTCGCGCAGCTCCTCGCGCGGGTTCTTCCACGAGACGATGTAGACGGCGAAGCCCTGTTCCGTGAGCCATTTCACCAGGGATGACTTGGGTTGCAGGTCCAGAATGTAGAACTTGTTGATCCATGGCGGCACCAGCAGCAGCGGGCGCGAATAGACCTTTTCGGTCACCGGCTCGTAACGGATCAGCTGGAACAGCGGCGTCTCATGAACGACGTGACCCTTGGTCGTCGCGAGCGTCTCACCGACCGTGAACGCCTCGGGATCAGACAGCGTGACCAGCAGGTCGCCGCCCGAACGCTCCAGGTCCTTCACGAGGTTTTCGAGGCCTTCGACCAGCGAACGTCCGTTGGTTTCGACGGCCTTCTTGATGGCGACAGGATTGGACGCGAGAAAATTGGAAGGGGAGAACAGGTCCACCAGCTGGTGCGTGAAGAAGTGGATCTGCTCGGTGTGCTTCTCATCCTCGCCGACCGATGCGCCATCCGCCAGGCTTTCGAGATAAGCGGACATGATCTGGTATTGCCGCCTCAGATAGTAGAAGAACGGGTGCTTGCTCCATTCCTCGTCAGCGAAGCGGGCGTCAGCTCGGCCTTCATCGCCTGGCGCCTTGGGCATACGCGCGGCGCCAGACAGCATGGCTTGCGTCAGCTCCGCATAGAGCGCCGTGGTGTTCTGCCAGAACTGGATGTGTGTGTTGAACGACTTCATCGGGTTGGTCATCCAACCCTGAGCCTGGTTCATCGCTGCGCGCATGTAGAAAGGCTGGCCCGGCCCCTCGACGCCCGGATTGCGGATCTCGCGGCGGGAAAGCGCCAGGAAAAGGCGCTGAAGCAGGAAGTTTATACGCTGAAAGTTCTGACCGAGTTCGAAGGCTCCGAGAGAACTCATTCCATCATTCATCGAGACGCCCGAAACCCTGTTGTGTACTAAACGTAACACTCCGTCGCGCAGGGTCAAACGCCAGAATGCGAACGACTTTCTTCTAACCGCTGATTGTTACACATGAGCTAGTGTAGGGCAGTTGGCTGGGTTTCGCCGCCCTGCGGCAATTTCGGGTTTCGTGAATCCGGGAGAGCCGTGTACACTGTGCGCCGGGGAATGCTGCATCTGCTAACTACCTTTGGATCGAAGTCTCTGGAGACGTCGCGGCCTATGCAGCTTGGCTCCCTCTCGCGTTGGTTGAAGAAGGACGCGCCCGTTTTCGAAGGGCAGCTGTTCAACGTTTCGATTCATGGGCGCGGCAAGGATGTGATCTTCATTCACGGCCTCGCGGCCTCGCCCGAATGCTGGGAAGAAGCAGGCGAATTCCTCGGGCCGGACGTGCGTTGCCATTTGCTGCACATGCGCGGGTTTTCGGGTCTGCCGGCCTGCGGCTTCCGCGAGCCGATGAATTTTCTCAAGCCCATGGCCGACGCCATCGCGGCATATGTCCGTACGCTGAAGAGTGGCCCGGTGGCGGTTGTCGGCCATTCGATGGGCGGAATTGTTTCCCTGATCCTGGCGAGAGATCACGCAGACGTGGTCGAGCGGCTCATGGTCGTTGACGTGCCGGCCTTCTTTTCTGTGCTGATAAATCCTTTCGCGACGCCCGGCTCGATCGCGGGGATCGCCCAGCACACTCGTCGCAGCTACGCGGCCAAATCGAAGTCGCAGCTGCAGGACGAACTGCGCAGCTCCACGCCGCGCCTGGTCAGCGATCCGGACATGGTTGAGCGGATCGTGAAGTGGGGGACCACCTCTGATCTGGCGACAACAGCCGATGTGATGGCCGAGGTGATGGTCACCGACCTGCGCGGCGATCTCTCGAGGATCGAAGCGCCCGTCGATGTCATCTACGCCTGGGACACGGGAAGCTCGGGCTCGAAGCTCGGCATCGACCAGGTTTACACGTCGTCCTATGCAGGCCTTGTGAATGGCCGGAAGCTTAGAATTGATAATGCCCGTCACTACGTAATGCTGGACCAGCCGGACGTGTTCTACGGGGCCGTTCGCGATTGGCTTGCGAGATAGAAGACCGAGATACCGATATGAGCGAACCCGAAACCATCGAGCTGCGCCGCTATCCCAGCCGGAAGCTCTATAACAAGAACTCCTCCTCCTACGTCCGCCTGCCTGAAGTGGCGGAGATGGTACGCAAGGGCGCCAATGTCAGGGTGGAAGACACCGAGACCGGCGAGGATGTGACCCGCGCGGTCCTCCTGCAGATCATCATGGAGCAGGAAGGGCATGCCACCGGCGCGATGCTCTCGGCCGACCTGATGATGGACATGATCCGTCTTCACCAGTCCAAGGCTTCCGAGATGATGACCGGGCTGTTCGAGCAGTCCGTCGCCTTCATCCGCTCGCAGCAGGAGCAGATCGCCAGCCAGATGACGGGCGCAATGTCTGGCGCGATCACCCAGCCGTGGAACGTGTTCGATCCCGCCGCGATGCAGGAGATGCAGCGCGAATACCAGAAGAAGCTTTTCAGCTTCTGGAGCGGTGCGATGCCGGGAATGAACATGCCGGGCATGCCCGGCGCGGCGCCGAAGAAGCCGGAAGCTTCCGAGCCTGCAAACGACGCCGCCGAACTGAAAGCACTTCGCGCTCGCCTCGAAGAGCTTGAGAAGAAAGCCGCCAAGAAGTAGCGATCTATTTCCCGGGCCGGTAATCCCGCGTTGCTTCAGCCAGCACGCCCTGCAGCGTCATCGGCGGGCGCTTGAACTGCTTGGCCGCAAACAGCGGCGCCTGATCGGCATAGTGCGGGGAAGACGCGTCGATCGTCGCCGATCCGTACTGATGGATGGTGTTGATCGTGTACGTCCCGTCCGGCGCCCAGTCAGCCATGGCCACATAGGTGTCGCCCGCGCGGCCCGAGCGGAATTTCTCTTTGGTGAGATCGCCACCCGCATACATGGCGCGCAGCGTGTCCGGTCCGCCATCGGTCGGCCAGGATTTGCCGCCGCGCGCGACGCGGCTGACTTCGCTCCACTTCGGATCAATGCGGCCGGTCGCGGTCTTCAGCAGCGCGGCTGTCTCCTTCAGCGCAGCAAGCGCTTTGGCGCGATCGTACGCGCCATGAATCTGGCTGCCCATGATGGCCTGACCGGTAAAGATCGTCAGCGCCGCTGCGCGGTTCTCCATGTCAGCCGCGCCATTCCATGAAGCGACCAGATCAAGCGCCGCTTTCAGCTCTGCATCGCCCTGCGGGTCAACATTCTTCAGGTCGGCCTGCATCTTCCTGACGTTAGAGCCGGCGGAATAGCGGTCGTCCATCTTGTAGGCGAAGAACTCCTCGCGCGTGATCGAGGTATCGCTGCCGAACAATTCCTGACCGCGCAGGCCGCGATTGGTGACCAGCGTGTCGAGCCCGAACTCCTTCGGATAATTCTCCGCCTTCGGGTTGTCCTCAGGGCCGGACACCAGAAGCGGCGAGTGGTTGGAATTCACGATGTAGCCGGATTTCGGCCGGATGACGGAAGGAAGTGCGGTGGGCGACTCCCAGCCCTTCCACAGCGTCTCCGAGATGTCGCCGGGGAGGACTTTGGTGCGATCCCAACCCGGCTCGCGCCTGGGCATGTGGGCGTTCCAGAAATAGGCGATGCCGCCTTTGCTGTCGCCGACGATATAGTTCACCGACGGGATCGCATTGTACTTGATCTGCGCAGCGCGCCAGTCGTCGACCGTCTTCGCCATGTTGATCGCAAGATACTGGTCGAGGTGTTTGAAGTCGCCCTTGCCGACATAGGAGAGAGCGAAGACGCCCTTGTCGGTGATGTAGACAGGGCCCTGGATCGAGGAGAGGGCGGCGCGTTCGACGGGAACGAGCGCGCCATTGCGCAGCACGTTGTATTTGATCTGCTTGCGTTCGAATTCCTTCCACGCGCCATCCATGCGGTATTTCGTGGGGGTCTTCTCGTCGTCGACGACAAGCTTGAACGTGTCGAACAGGTCCGGCTTGTTGACTGTGGAGGCCCAGCCGAAATTGGGGCCGACAGCGGTGAGCAGGATAGGTGTGCCGGGGAAGAGGCCGCCGATCAGGTCGATGCCTTCTTCGGATTTGAGGCGGGCTTCATACCAGGCGACGCGGCCCTCATAAGGCTGGTGCGAGTTGGCGGCGAGGCGGGTGTGGCCATCGGCGGAACGGCTGGGCGCGACGGCCAGACCGTTGGAGCCAAGCTCGATATCGTCGGTTGTATTGATGAAGGCTTCGCGCGTGGACTTGGTCGACATCTCCATGTTGGCGCGGCCGGAGAGGAGCGAGTCCACTTCGGATTCGAAGCCGTAGAATGACATCGGGCGATTGACGAAGCCCGCCATGATGTCCCGCCCGGTGATCGGCATGGTGCGGAGACAGCTGGTTTCGGGATGGTCGGCGCACCACAGGTTGAGGCCCGCAGCATAGCCTTCGACGACGGCCTTGGATTGCGGCGAGGCTTTCGTGTCGTAGTCGCGATTGACGATCGCGGTGTTACCGAGAGCGAGAATGAAATCGTCTGACTTCGCTCCACTCTCGCCGACAATCTCCGACAGCGTGCCGCGGTTGGAGCGGATCACCTCCTCGATATTCTTCCAGTCGTCTTCGGCGTGCGCGTAGGCGAGGCCATAGGCGACGTCTGCGTTCCGCTTCCCGTAAATGTGCGGCACGCCGAACTTGTCGCGAATGACACGCGCATCGTAGTTCGCCGCGATGGTGCGGGCGGTGGCCGCGTCAAAGGGCGCGCCGGGGGCAAAGCCGGGCGTGCCGGTGGCGCAGGACGCGAGCGCGATTGTGGAAGCGGCAAGGGCGAGCGAACGAAGCATGGCGTTGTCTTCCCGTTGTTTGCGGGAACGCTAGCTGGGGGATGACGCGGAGGCTAGTGAGCGCCGTCATCCTCGGGCTTGACCCGAGGATCTTTCTTCCTGTCTTCATTTCCATTGTCGCGATGAAGGAAGATCCTCGGGTCAAGCCCGAGGATGACATTCGCGGCGCCGGCGGTGTATTTCCGCCGCGATTCAACGCACCCTACAGGTCTTTCTCGCCCACGCGCTTCAGCACATCCGCTGCAAATTCCGACAGCGTGTCGTCGCGTGCGCCCATCACCACGATCAGGTCGCCGGGTTGTGCGAGTTCCACCAGCCGGTCGCCGCACGCCACGCGGTCGGGCAGGGCGGCGGCCGTCTTGCCTAGCGCGGTCACGCCTGCCGCGATGACGTTGGAGCCGATGCTGCGATCCACCGTGCCGCCGAAATAGGCAGGCTCGGGCATCAGCAGGATATCCTTCGCGCCAAGATCGCGCGCGAACATTTCGATGAACTGGTCTTTCATCTGACGGATCGGGCCATAGCCGTGCGGTTGCCACATCACGAGCAGGCGGCCGGGAAACTGGTGCAGCGTCGCCAGTGTCGCGGAGATCTTGTCCGGGTTGTGCCCGAAATCGTCGATGACCGTGACGTCCTTCGCCGTGCCGACCACTTCGAGCCTGCGGCGGATGCCGACGAAATTCATCAGCGCCATTGTGGCTTCGCGCAGGCTCAAGCCGCATGCGCGCGCCGCCGCAATCGCGGCCAGCCCGTTCGACAGGTTGTGCCGTCCCGGCGTCTGCAGGCAGATGCGCTGGCGCTCGCCGGTCGATCTCTCCGTCACGATGCACGACATGCCATCCGGCTGCGTCACCAGATCGGAGATCGAGAAATCCGCGGTCGTATCCGTCAGCGAATAGGTCAGTGCGTTGGGATGGTTCACCTCGGCCGCCAGCCGTTTCGTCTCCTCATTGTCGAGGTTCAGCACGGCTACCTGCGCCTTGCCGATAAAGTCACCGAACAGCCTGCGCAGCTCGTCCATGGATTTGTGGTCGAGGGCGATATTGTTCAGCACGGCGATGGTCGGATTGTAGAGCGCGATCGAGCCATCGCTTTCGTCCACTTCGGATACGAAGATATCGCCTTCGCCGACGATGGCCGATGCAAACGGGAAGTCGCCCGCCACGAAATTCTTCATCACGGCGCCGTTCATCACGGTGGGATCGCGCCGCGTGGCGTAGAGAATCCAGCCGATCATGCCCGTCGTGGTCGACTTGCCCGACGTGCCGCCAACCGCGATCGATACCTTCGCCGAATTGACCAGCTGCGCCAGAAGCTGCGGCCGCGTCACCTGTGGGCAGCCAAGCTGTTTCGCCGCCACAACATCCGGCACCGTGTCTTCGACGGCGGCGGATGTGACGAGGAGTTGTTCCTTACGCGTGACGCCTGATCCATCCTGTGGGTGCAGGCCGATGCCGCGCGCCTTCAGGAAGTCGAACTTGCCTGCGGTGCGCCCGGCATCCAGCGACCTGTCGGAGCCCTCGACATCATTCCCGCGCGCCTTGACGATCAGGGCCAGCGGCAACATTCCGCTGCCGCCAATGCCGCAGAAGAAGTACGGCCCGGCATGTTCTAGTGTATTAGGGGCGAGGGCAGTCTTTGAATCGGACATGATCCGGGTGTCTCAGCGGGTGGCGTATGGGGTCAAGTGAAAAGGTGTTCCGTATCGGCCTTGTAGCGCCCGGAACACGCATGTCGAAATCGCTGGCCCAGAAGGCAATCGAGGTTGCCGCCCGCCAGTATGGCGACCGGGTTGAGCTGTTGTTTCACCCGCAATGTTTCGAGCAGGCTGGCCATTTCGCAGGCACAGACCGGGCTCGGATCGATGCCCTTGTCGAGGTCGCGAACGATCCCGAGATCGACGCTGTCTGGCTGGCGCGCGGTGGTTATGGCGCCTGTCGCGTCGCTGAGTATGCGATCCCCCAGCTGCATGAACCCGCCCGCCGCAAGAAATGGCTTGGCTATTCCGACGCCGGCTTCCTGCTGGCTGGCCTCTACAAGGCTGGCTTCAAAAATGTCGCCCACGGCCCGATGCCTGTCGACCTGATCCGCGACGATGGCGAGCGTGCGGTAAAGCGCGGTCTCGCCTGGCTGGTCGATGGCGCCTCAGGTTCGCTGGAACGCGGCGTCACGCCCGGCCACCCGAACCTCGCCTTCAACCTCACCATCCTGAGCCAGCTTCTCGGCACGCCGCTGGAGCCGAAGCTGCAGGGCCATGTGCTGATGCTGGAAGACGTCGGCGAGTATATGTACCGCATCGACCGGTACTTTTATCACGTCACCTCGAACGCCAACGTCCGGCGCAGCGCCGGCATCCGCCTCGGCCGCTGCTCGGCTGTGCCGAAAAACGACCCCGACTTTGAACTTACAGAGGAAGAAGTCGCCCGCTTCTGGTGCGAACGCTCAGGTATTCCCTATCTCGGCCGTGCCGATATCGGCCACGACAGCGACAACAAGGTCGTGCCTTTTGGCTGAGCCTACTGCGCCACCCAGCCGCCATCGATCTGCAATGCGGCGCCGTTGATCTGATTGGCCGCTTCAGACGTCAGGAAGACGGCAAGAGCTGCGATGTCCGTCACCTTCACGAACTCCTTCGTCGGCTGCGCGGCGAGGATCACATTGTTGATCACCTCTTCAGGCGTCATCCCGCGCGCCTTCGCCGTGTCGTTGATCTGGCCATCCACCAGCGGCGTATGGACATAGCCGGGGCAGATCGCGTTGCACCTAATACCGAACGTCGCGCCTTCCAGCGCAATCGTCTTGGTCATGCCCAGCAGGCCATGCTTGGCGGAGACATAGGCGCTCTTGAACGGCGAGGCGACCAGCGCATGCGCCGACGCGATGTTGATGATCCGCCCCCACTTCTGCTTCTTCATGCCGGGGAAGGCGAGGCGCGTCGTGTGGAACGCCGAGTTGAGGTTCAGGTTGATGATGAGGTTCCACTTGTCGACCGGGAAATCCTCGATCGGCGACACATGCTGCACGCCCGCATTGTTGACGACGATGTCGACCGTCCCGAAGACCTCGGCGGCGGTCGCGAACATCGCCTCGATCTGATCGGGCTTCGTCATGTCGGCGCCGGAATAGAGACACTTCACCTTGTGCTCCGCCTCGATGCCGGAGCGGATCTTCTCGATGACGGCGGCGTCGCCAAACCCGTTGAGCACAATATTGTTGCCAGCCGCCGCCAGCGCCCGCGCAATCCCCTCGCCAATGCCGCTGGTTGATCCGGTGACGATGGCGGTGCGGGGCATGAGAGGCTCCTTGTGTGCTCGCGCGTTGTCGCGCTGGGCGAGAGATCAGGCAAGGCGCGATCGTTTGCGCCTAGCGAATGTTTCGGCAATTGACCAGTCGCTGCTCACGGCAGGTCTGTGTCCAGCTTCATGACGAGGCTGGTGAATACCTCGGCGGCTGCGGCAAGCGTGGCGGGCTCGACCTTTTCGATCTTGTCATTCGCGGTGTGGATCAGGCCGAGGATGGCGGGCATGGGGGTCTTGGCCTTCATCGCGGCTGCTGGATCGGCCAGGAAGACTTTCAGCGCTTCGGCTTCCGTCTTGGGCAGGAAGCCGAGCGAGACGGTGGGCACGCCTGCGCCAGAGAAAACCAGATCGTCGCTGGGCGGGTATTGCGGGAAGTCGAGGCAGGACATCGCCTCCGCAGTGCAAAGGTCGCGGACGGCTTTGGTGATGCCCGTTGATTGCGCGCCATTGTTGAGGCCATGCATCAGCGTGTCGCCATAGGCGTTGATGTCGGCATTGATGACAGCGGCAAGGTTCGCCGTGCCGTGCTGTTCGACATAGGCCTTGGCGCCGACGAGGCCGAGTTCTTCCTGATCGGTCACCAGCAGAATGACTGGATGCTTCGTGCGGCCGGCGACGCGCTGCATCGTCTCGATCATCGAAACGACTGAAGCGGCGTTATCGACGACGCCGTCGACGAGCTTGCCGTCTGGCAGGACAACCGCGTCGTAATGGGCGGTGAGCAGGATTGCTTTCCCGGTCTCAGGTCCTGTGCGGACGACCACGTTGTGGCCGGGGCCGGTGGTGCGTTTGCCTGCAAAGTCTTCGACAACATAGGGGAGCTTGGCCGCGTCAAGCTGCGCCTTCAACGCCGCCAGCCGGCCATCCTGCGTCGGCTGCGCAAACGATCCCACGCGCTGGTGCAGCTGCACGGGCGTCGCCGTCGGCCCTGCGGCCGTGCCAACCGGCAAACTCGCGCAGGCGGAAAGCGCCAACATCAAAGGCGCGAGTGCGTTACGGATCATGTGGTTTTCCAAGAGTGCCTAGCGGTCTGCAGACTTAATCCGGCGAACACCGCAACTGCAAACGATATCGATTATCGAAAAAAATCTGTCGCTACTCCCTTGTAGCGGCTAAGAGTAGGGACACGTATTGTCGTAATGTGCGCTGCATCCCCACAGCGCAGCATGAGGGAGTCAGAACGATGGCGGGTAGCCCCACGGCGCTTCAGTATCTCGACAAAGCAGTTGGCACGCTTCGTCAACTCGGCCTGTTTCCCGACAAGAAGGGCGAGATAGCGCCTGTTGTCGCTCTGTTGAACCAGATCAGCGAGCTTGAGCCGGACAAGGTCACCACCATCGCGCGCACGCTCGACCAGATGTCGCTGTTCAACGATGTCGTGCGTGAGCACATATCGGCCATCACGGTCGGCGAGCGCTATCAGACCATCACCAATGCCTTCAACTCGATCCGCGACGACGCCAAGGGTCTCGTCGACCAGTATGCCGACGGCAAGATCTCCACGATGGAGCGGCTGTCGAACACGTGGATGAAGATGACGCGCGGCGACATCGCCCAGCGCTTCGACAAGATCAAGGACACCTATCTCGACGTCCAGAAGGACACGAAAGTCCAGATCGAGAAGGAACGCCTGATTCTCGAAGCCTACATGGATTTTCGCGGCGCGCTGAAGAACTCGGAAGTTCTGGCGCTCGACGTCCTCAAGACGGCGGAACGCAAGCTCGAGGAAGCCAAGACGAAAATGAAGGCCGCGTCTGACGCGGTCGCTGCTTACACCGGCACGGAGCCCGCCGAACGCTCCAAGCTTGAACTTGCGCGCGACGAGGAACTGCGCCGTCTGCAGGCCGAGGAAGGCCGCTATCAGGTCGCCAAGGATCTCTCGGACAATATCACCATCGGCTACAATACATCCGAAGTGATCATGGCGCGTCTTGTCCAGACGACGAATGCCAAGGAACGCATCTACGCGCAGTCCGTCTCCTTCTTCGGCACCAACGAAGTCGTGCTGACGGCGCTGTCGGCGACGTTCACCGGCATGTTCGGCCTGCATGAATCGACGCAGGCGCTGGAGAGCATGAAGAAGGGTATCGACCAGTCGCTCGAAACCCTCAGCGAGATCGGCAGCAAGGTGCAGGAAGCCGCCCTCAAGGCCGGCTACGGCCCGACGATCTCTGCTGCCGCCGTCAAGAAGCTGGTCGATAGCGTCGTCTCCTACCAGGAGCGCTCGATCGGCATCATTTCGGAAATGCGCAAACTGGCCACCGAGAACTCGAAAGAGATCCGCGATGCGGTGGAAGACGGCAAGAAACGCATGGCCCACCTGATTGAGCAGGGCGCCGCTGTCGCCCTGATCGCGCGTACGTCCTGAGTAGTGGCCTCATGAGCGACACGACTGTTCCGGTGAGGGCGGGGGCCACGGCTCTCGCCCTGCCGGAAGAACCTCGCAAGCTGGACGATGTGATGTTGGCCATGGATGTGGTCGACACGCTGCGCCATCGTACGCGCATCGTCGACATGGAGCTGAACGAAAGCGCGCGCGAGGAACAGCTCATCGCGCGCCTCAAGGAAATCTACGGCGCGCAGGGCATCGAAGTGCCCGAGAAGATCCTGAAGGACGGCGTCAAGGCGCTGGCCGAGCAGCGCTTCGTCTACAAGCCGCCGGCTGAGACTTTCTCCGTGAAGCTCGCCAAGCTCTATGTCAGCCGCAAGCGCTGGCTTCCCGCCGCGCTCACCTTCACTGGCGCCATCGCTGCTTTGGTCATCGGCTGGCAGGTGTTCTGGGCAATCCCGCAGGCGAATGAGTGGAAGGCGATGCCCGCCGAAATCTCGCGCCTTCTCGCCGAAGGCCAGGCGCTCGCGATCGAGCCCGCTGTCGATGTGCGCCTCGCCAACATCGCCGCCGAAGGTCAGCGCGCCGTCGCCAACGACGACCATGGCGCCGCCCGCGCGCAACTCGCCTCGCTGAAGGACATCAACGCCAAGCTGGCGCAGGAATACGACATTCGCATCGTCTCCCGCCCGGACGAGGATTCCGGCTTCTGGCGTCAGTCGACCGACCGGCCCGACGCCATGAATTACTATCTCGTCGTCGAAGCCGTCGCCCCCGGCGGCGCGGTCCTCAACGTTCCTGTCACCAGCATCGAAACCCAGAAAACCGAAGACGTCACCATCTGGGCGCAGCGCGTCGCCAAGGACACGTTCGACAAGGTGGCTGCCGAGAAAACCAGCTCCGGCCTCATCACCAATGATGTGCTGGGCCATAAAGAACGCGGCGAACTCGATCCGAAATTCGACATCCCCGTCCCCGGCGGCGCAATCACGGACTGGGATAACTGATGGCCAGCTATGATGACGTCATCAGTGGCCGCGACGCCCTCCACAGGCTGGATACGCTGACGTCCGGTGCGCGCGCTGAATTCGATGCTGCCGCACAGGCCGCTGACGGCCATTCGCGCCGCCGCACCGAACTCACGCGCCTTAGGGCGGACAGCTATCGCGAACTCGCACGTATCCGGCTCGATATCATCAAGGCCGGCGCCGACAGCTCGCTCGACGCCGCCGAGAAGGAGGCTGAACGCCTGCTCGCCGATCATGAGCGGTTCATCGCCACCATCGGCGACGATGTGGCCAAGGCCGAACAGGTGCTGCAGGATGCAGAAGCCAAACGCCGCGCCGGCGAAACCGACGTCGACGCGGCCCTCGCAGCCTACGAAACGCTGACCGAAACCGTCGAGAAGGAAGTCCAGTCCGACCCCGGCTATCTCGCGCTCAAGCAGGCCTTCGAGGATTCCAAATCCGTCGCTGTCCGCGCCGAACAGAAGCTCGAACTCGCGAAAACCGATCGCGCGGAGAAGGGCAAGCCCTACGAGGCCGACCCGCTCTTCTCCTATCTCTGGCAACGCAAGTTCCGCACGCCCGAATACAACAAGGGCGGCCTCTCGCGCATGCTCGATGGCTGGGTCGCGAAACTCTGCCGTTACGACGAAGCGCAGATGAACTTCGCCCGCCTCACCGAACTGCCTGACCGCATCGCCGAACACCTCGCCAGCATGCGCCTCGAAGAAGCCGAATCCCAGGCCGCCATCGAGCGCTTCGAAGCGCAGCGCCTCGAAGAGCGCGGCGCCAACAAGCTCGCCGGCGAACTCGTGCAGACGCGCGAAAAGCTGAAAGCGCTCGACGCAAGCCTCAGCGTCGCCGAAGCCAAGCATAGCGGCCTGCGCGAGCAGCAGGAACGCGCCGCCAGCGGCGATTCCGGTCCGCAGGAACAGGCGCGCCTCGTCATCGAAGCCGGTCTCTCGAAAGCCAGCTTCCCCGATCTCAAGGTTCTCGCCGCCGAAACCACCACGCCGGATGACGACCGCATCGTCGACGCGCTCATCCGCCTGCGCACCGAAGAACTGCAGATGGAAGTGAACTGGCGCAATGTCGAGGCGATGCCCGCCCGCCGCCGCGCTGGCGCCGACACGCTCGAAGGTGTGCGCCGCCGCTTCAAGGAAGCCGGCCTCGACAGCCCCTATGTGATGCTCCTGCGCGGCGCGTTCGAAGCGGCCCTCGAAGCCTACGGCAAAGGCCCCGCGCCCGATGGCGAAGCTCTGTGGCGCGCCATCCAGGCCACCATCCGCCAGGCTCCGCGCGACGACGACGATTATTTCGGCGGTCGCAGGCGCGGCCGCAATATCGGCGTCGGCGAAGTCGTCGCCGGCGTGATCCTCGGCGAAGTCATCAAGCAGGCCACACGCGGCGGCCGCTGGGGTGGCGGTGGTTGGGGCGGTGGCGGCTGGAGCGGCGGCGGCAGCTCCGGCGGAGGCGGCCGCAGCGGCGGCTTTGGCGGTGGCGGCTTCAAATCCGGCGGCGGCTTCGGCGGCGGCGGCTTCAAGACCGGCGGCAGGTTCTAGTCCCATGGCCGTTCGCATCGAGCGGCTGCGCTGGACCGACATCTCCATCGGTGAAATCGCGCTTCCAAGGAAGACGATGAAGCTGACGCTCGGCCTGGGTTCGGGCCTCTCGCGCCGCGCAGATGATCCGCCGGGCAGGGTGTTTGCCATCACCGATCGCGGCCCCAACATCTTTGCGTCCACGGCAGTCGACGACTACGGCCTCACGGCGCTCGAGCCCTATCGCGCCACCGAAACCAAGTTCATGCCGCAGCCGCAGCTCGGTCCCGAGATCGTGGAGCTGCAAGTCGAAGGCGACGCCGCGCGCCTCATCCGCCGCCTGCCGCTTCGCACCTCGGCCGGCCACCGTCTCACCGGCCTGCCGCTGCAGGCCGCCGGTCCCGAACACGAAGAGAATATCCGCGCGCTCAATGACGGCCCGCTTCACGACGACACCGCGACGCTCCATCTCGGCGCCGACGCAGAAGCCATCGCCGCCATGCCAGATGGCGGCTTCTTCATCGCGGAGGAATACGGCCCCTCGCTCCTGAAGATCGATGCATCCGGCGCCGCTACAGCGCGCTGGGTTGCGCCCCCATTGCAGGACATGCCCCGGCATCCCGATCTTCCTGTCCTCGGCCTGCTGCCGCCTGAGCTCGCAAGACGCCGCCCCAATCGTGGACTGGAGGCGCTTTGCGCATCGCAGGACGGCGCGTGGCTCTATCTCGGCATGCAGAGCGCGCTGCGTGACGAGGACAGGAACTCCACGCCCATCTGGAAGCTCGACGCCGCAACAGGCGCGCTCGCCGGCGCGTGGCGCTACCCGTTCGACGCTCCGCCAAGCTTCAAACGCGACGCCGCCCGCCGCAAGGTCGGCCCCGGCGATCTCAAGATCTGCGAGTTCGCGTGGGCGGGTGAGGACCAGCTCATCGTGCTCGAACGCATCGCCCACTCCAGCAAGCTCTACCTGATCGACCTCGCGCGCCTTCCCGAAAAGCGCCTGATCGTCTCAAGCGACGACCATCCCGAAATCGGCCCGGATATCGAAGGCATGACGCTGCTATCGCCCACTGAGATCCTGATCGCTTCCGACAATGATTTCGGCGTTGAAGGCGCACAAACGGAATTCTGGCGCATCACGCTGGATGCCCCGCTGTCCGCTCAGCGCGCCTCGATCTCGTAGCTGAATTCATAACTGTGTGCGCCGCCCGGCGCGATGATGATCTTCAGCTCTCCCTTGAGGCCCACCAGTTCGCCCGTGCCGCTGTCGGGAATGACCTGCACCGTCAGCGAAGGCTCGCCACGATTCAGGATGCCGGTGTGCTGAAGGTAGAATGTGCCCTTGCGGCCATCGAGTTCGCCATCAACGCGCTCGATCGCGACATAGCCTGCTGATCCCGGAACCGTTCCGCCCGCGCTCAGCATCTCGCCCGCCGCCGTGCCGACTAGGTCGCCGCTATAGACCTTGTCCAGCGTATGCCTGCCAAGCAGGTCTTTCATCCGGTCATGCACGGGCTCCGCCGCGCGCTTGATCGTGAAAGGCCCCCTGGCGATTTTCATTCTTACTGCCCCGGCGGACGCAGGAAGTCGCGCTTGCCGAGAAGCACGCCGTTGTGCCGCAGGATGTTGTACGCCGTCGCGGAGTGGAAATAGAGGTTCGGGAAAACGAAGCTCGAAAGATACGCGCTGCATGTCATCGGCAGTTCCTGTCCGCCGCCGATCGGAATGTTGATGACCGTCTCGGCGCGCTTGTCCATCGCTTCCGACGATGCGCTCTGCACATACGCATTGGCCTTGGTCGTGCGCTCGATCAGCTGCGCGAAGCTCGTCTCCACATCAGGGAAAGAGGGCAGGTCGGTTCCTGCAAGCCGCGCCGCGCCGCGCGTCAGCTGGTCTGTCGCAATCTGCACCTGGCGCGACAGCGGAAACATGTCCGGGAAAAGCCGGAAGCCGAGGAAGACATCCTCCGGCAGCTTGTGCGCGGCCACATGGTCCGCGCCCTTCTTCAAAATGCCCCCGAGCGCGCCAAGCATCTGGGCGCTTGCGCCCTTGATGGTCGCGGAAATAGCTGCAGTCATTGTCAAACCCCGTCACGGTTGTAGCGGTGTCTTACCGCGTGCGGGCAAGGCCTGACAGCGGAAAATTTGCGCGCAGCAACTTGCGTATCGCATGGCCGGGTCATGCGGCTCGCGTATCGGGGGAGGATGCGTCGCCAAAATTGTTGCGCATATTCGCGTGGGCGCATGCGGTGATCGGCGGCGTAGGCGTCGCCGTGTTCGTCGGCGCGCTGGGCATTGCGCTGGCGGCGAAAGACCCGGCCTACGACGACGAGATCATGATGCTGATCGGCATCTTCGGCATGATCGTGCTGGTCTTCTTCGTGCCGTCGCTGATGGGCGGCATTGGCCTGCTCAAGGGGCTGCCATGGGCGCGCGGGTTCTTCTGGATACAGGCGGCGTTTCTGGCGCTGGTCATTCCGGTCGGCACGCTGGTGTCGGGCATCAGCCTATGGGTGCTGGTATCGACGCGCCAGCTTTCGGCCGATGGCGGGGTTGCGAAGTTCGAAGCCTTCGTTCATCGCGCCATACGGCCGCTGGTGCTGGCGTTGGTCGCGCTGTTCATTCTCGGCGTGATCCTGGGGCTGGGTTATCTGTTCCGCGACGTGATCGACCCACCGAAACCGCAGATCCTCACGCCGCTGCCCAGTGGCGTGCCGGATACCAGCGACCTGCCGAGGTTCGAATACGTCCCGCCTACTTTACCTCGCGCACCGGG
>Ga0116178_10001274_pt1 | contig 20904 bp, 21 predicted proteins | sample AD_STIC12_MetaG_FD_89880 | JGI IMG/M metagenome (GOLD analysis project Ga0116178, IMG submission 89880) | Active sludge microbial communities of municipal wastewater-treating anaerobic digesters from USA - AD_STIC12_MetaG | ecosystem: Engineered > Bioreactor > Anaerobic > Digestate | place: USA... | reverse complement strand
TATATGAGCAACCGCTTAACCATTGCCAATATCCGTAACGAGCCTGAAGTGATTGCCGAAGTGATTGGCTTGCTCGCAGACCTAAAAGGTGCGTGGGAAGCCATTGAAAAAACGCAACAAGTAGGCAATGGCGCGCCATTAGCTTATTCTCAATCAATTTAACTTAAGCGAGCATCGTGAGAATGGAACAGCAAAATACTGTCGTACTTTATGAATCTGTGGCAGGCATCATGCACCGCATGTTAGATGCGGCAAAGCAGCAAGAATGGGATGCTTTGGCTGAAATGGAAAGCCATTGCGCGCAGATGGTGCAAATGATTAAGGTCATGGAATCATCCAGCAAGCTTAGTGAAGAAGAACTGGCGCGCAAACTCAGCAGCGTAAAAAGCATTCTCGCCAATGACCGTGAAATTCGTAATATTGTCTCGCCATGGATGGCTAAACTCAATGCGATGATGCATAGCAACCACATGGAACAAAAGCTATCGCAGGCTTACCAGCATTAGCCGGCGATGGCAGCGAGCGTGACCTAAATGTTTAAACCAGCCGACCTGACAAGCATTTTACCTGTACCCAAGGTATTGCCGATTGTTGCGGTGGAGAAAATTGGTGACCCAGCTCAGGCGCTTTTGAGCCGCGCTACCCAATTTTTGGTTGGGCAAGAATATTTAGCCACGGTGGCGGCTAAAACCACCGATGGAAAACAACTGGTTGAAATTGAAGGCCAATTGTTAAAAATAGATCTTGGCAGCCAAGTTGACAAGGGCCAAACGCTTTCATTGCGGTTTATGCAATCGCAACCTGTGCCAACTTTTTATTTATTATCAGCCGATAAATCTAATAGCGCTGCCACTGCGGCTATCAGCCAAACGGGTTTTCTTTTGGGCAGCATTATCAAGCAGGCCAATGAAGAAGGCACTTCTATGCGCTATCAGGCCAATGGTGTGGTGACGCAGCAGCCGCAAAACCCACAGCAGCTGGGCCTGGATTTAAAAAACACGCTGCAACGTAGCGGATTATTTCTGGAATCGCATCTGGCTGAAGTGGTGGCAGGTAAACGCACAATCGAGAGCATGCGACCAGAGTTGCAAAACTTGGCGAACAATACGCCCAACACCGTGCTCAATACTTTACCGGCACAACAATTGGCCGCGTTAGAGCATCAACGTTTGTCGTGGCATGGCGAAATTTGGCAAAATCAAACCATGGATTGGGATGTGACCTTTGATGAGCCGCGCGAACATGCAGAACAATCCAGCCAAGACGAAACCCAAAAAACCAAACCCGTCAGTAGTGAAATCACCATGCATTTGCCAAATTTAGGCAAAGTGTCGGCGCGCATCGGCGTGGTAGATGGCCGCATAAGCATTCATATGTTGACTGAAAACCCGCAAACGCTCGCAACCTTTAAAAAAGAACGCCAGCAACTTTTTGCATCAATGGTGAATAAAGGCCAAGCAATTGAGGCGCTGACGGTAGGCCAATATGAATAATCTCGCGCAACCGCACCATCATCAGCAAGCCATTGCGCTCGCCTATGGCGCCAATGATTACGCGCCAAAAGTGGTGGCAAAAGGGCACGGGGCAGTAGCTGAACAGATTATTGCCTTGGCAAAAGAACACAAGGTGTTTGTGCATGAATCCAAAGATTTGGTGAATTTGCTCATGCAGGTGGATTTAGATGCGCATATTCCACCAGAATTGTATTTGGCGATTGCTGAAATTTTGGCTTGGATTTATCGGCTGGAAGCAGAAAAAGCGCAATCGCAACAAGCAGAAAAGTTTGAGGAAAAAATCGAAAATTGGCGCTGATGTTTACACCAACCTTTTTCGATGCTCTACGAGCCTTATAAATAAAGGCTCGCAGGGCATAAAATTTTTCTCGGGGTGATGTTAGGTAAATTGAGTGCCTTTTTAAAGGCTTTTAAACCTGCATATTCATGATGTCATGATAGGCTGAAACCAGTTTATTTCTTACTTGAATGGTGGCCTGAAAAGAAATGTTGGCTTTTTGGTTGGCAATCATCACATCAGACAGGCTGACGCTATCGTCGCCCATGGCAAAATTTTTGCCTAATTGCTCGGCACTTTTTTGCACTTGGTTAACTTGGTCTAACGAAGCTTTTAGGGCGTTTGAAAAATCAACTTTTGAAGCATTGCCAGCAGATTTTGTGCCAGAAACATTGAGTGCAGTTAAAGCCTCTGCCTGTGGGCGCTGTGCCGCAGCTTTAAGTTGTGCCAGCATTGATTCAATTCGGCCAGCGTCGATTCCACTTGTTTTCATTGGGCTTGTACTCCATTCAATTCAAAAAACTTAGCACTTTTTGTGCTTAAGTTTAAGACACATTTAACTAAAGGTTGTATCACGGTGAACAATTTAACATGCAGTGGCAATACTAAACGGTGCAAATAAGCTCAATATTACCGCTCTATTCTAAAAATTGAATTTGCAGAACATGCGCATAATAGTCATTAATCCGTCAAAGGAAACACAAAACGCTTCTTTTGACACTCACTGATTTTGACTTTATTGCGTAAGAAACTGGAGATTGATGATGGCAGCCTCAAACGCCACCTTAACAAACGAATCCGCCATGGGTATGGGCGGCATGCCGCAATTGGGCAATAAGCTGATGCTGGTAGCAGGCATGGCTGCCGTGGTAGCCGTGATGGTGGTATTTTGGTTATGGAGTCAGCAACCTGATTACCGTGTTTTATATTCCAATTTTTCAGATAAAGACGGTGGCGCAATTGTGGCCGCGCTTGAAAAAATGAATGTGCCGTATAAATTTTCTGAAGGTGGTTCAGCGATTTTGGTGCCTGCAGGTCAAGTGCACCAAGCTAGACTTAAATTAGCCGCCGATGGCTTACCTAAAGGCGGTAACGCTGGTTTTGAATTGTTAGAAAATCAAAAATTTGGTGTTTCACAATTTGTAGAGCAAGTGAATTTTCAACGCGCACTTGAAGGTGAGTTAGAACGCAGTGTGCAATCAATCAGCGCGGTTGAAGGCGCTAAGATTCATTTGGCAATTCCAAAAGCCACCGTATTTGTGCGCGATCAACTTAAACCGACGGCATCTGTACTGTTAAATGTAAGAGCAGGGCGCAATTTAGACCCGCAACAAGTGGCCGCCGTTGTGCATTTGGTGGCCAGCAGCGTGCCTAATTTGCCCATTGAGAACGTGACAGTGGTAGACCAGCACGGTACTTTGTTGTCTGACACTTCAAAAAAAGCAGGCGCAAATGGCTTAGATGCAACCCAAATTAAATATATTGACGAGATGCAGCAAAGCATCGTTAAACGCGTGGAATCCATTATTGCGCCGATAGTAGGGGCTAAAAATGTGCGGGCTGAATCAAATGTTGAAATTGATTTTTCATCGACTGAACAAGCGGCAGAAACGTATAAGCCTAATCAGAGGACAGAAGATGCTGCGATTCGTAGCATGCAAAATAGCGAGTCACAAACAGGTAATGGTGGCGCTGCCACAGGCGTGCCTGGTGCTTTATCTAATCAGCCGCCCGCTAACGCAACTGCACCGATTGTGGCCGATGGCGCAACGGCAGGCGCTGCGGCAGGTGCTGAAGCTACCGCAATCAACAGCCAAAAAAATACCACGACGAATTTTGAAGTTGATAAAACCGTGCGTTACACCCAACAAACAATGGGCGGTGTTAAACGTATTAATGTGGCGGTGGTGGTCAATAACATGCAAGTGATTGATGCTAAGGGCAAAGTGACTTATCGTCCGCTCTCAGCGGCCGAGAAACAGCAAATCAATGATTTAGCTATGCAAGCCATGGGTTTTAACAAAGAGCGTGGCGATTCATTGACGATAGTGAATAGCCCGTTTGCAGAAAATCCAGTAGAACCCGTTGCTGAATTGCCACTTTGGAAAAATCCAACCGTGATTGAATATGGCAAAGATGCCTTGCGCTTTTTAGTGGGCATCATTGTGTTGATGATGCTCTATAAACGTGCCCTAAAGCCAATGCTCAATAAGCTCACTACGGCCTCACCACAGTTGCTACCTGCACCACAAGGTGGTCAAGAAGATGCCACGGTGACTTTAAGTAATCAATCCGGCAATGCAGTGCCGCCCTATGAGCAAAATTTGCTTGCCGCAAAACAAATGGCAAAGGATAACCCACGCATTGTGGCAAGCGTGGTTTCAAATTGGACGAATGGAAATGAGTCATAAATGAGTGATGCAGGCGTAATGAGAAGCGCGGTTCTAATGCTGGCGCTGGGTGAGGATGAAGCAGCAGAAGTGATGAAATATCTTGGCCCGAAAGAAGTGCAAAAACTTGGCGCTGCGATGGCATCATTGAAATCGGTTGGGCGTGACCAAGTGGAAACAGCACTCAGTGAATTTATGCTGGAAGCCGAACAAAACAGCAATTTTGGGCTTGATTCAGATGAATATATTCGCTCTGTATTGACCAAAGCGCTGGGGGATGACAAAGCATCCAATTTGTTAAACCGCATTTTGCAATCCAGTGACGCCAGCGGAATTGAAGGCTTAAAGTGGATGGACGCACCAAGCGTGGCAGAGTTAATTAAAAACGAACATCCGCAAATTATCGCTACCATTTTGGTGCATTTAGAAGCTGACCAAGCGGCTGAAATTGTGAGCAATTTCACTGATCGTTTGCGCCAAGATGTGATGCTAAGAATTGCCACTTTAGATGGCGTTAAGCCCATCGCTTTGCGTGAACTGAATGAAGTGATGACTAAATTGCTCACCGGCAATGAAAACCTTAAAAAACAAAGTATGGGCGGCATTAAGGTGGCGGCCGAAATCATGAACTTTATGGGCGGTGAAAAAGAGGCTGAGCTGATGGAAGGCCTGAAAAGCTACGATGAAGACATGGCGCAGCAAATCATGGATGAAATGTTTGTGTTTGATAACATCATGGATGTGGATGATAAAGGCATTCAAGCATTGTTAAGAGAAGTGCAGTCTGAAACATTGATTATTGCCCTAAAAGGCACTACCGAAGAAATGCGCGACAAGATTTTCCGCAATATGTCGTCGCGCGCGGCCGAAATGATGAAAGAAGATTTAGAAACCAAAGGCCCGGTCAAACTTTCTGAAGTGGAAGCACAGCAAAAACAAATTCTGCAAATTGTGCGCCGCTTGGTAGATGAAGGGCAAATTATGTTAGCTGGTAAGGGTGGTGATGACCAATATGTCTAATTTCGCCACCCCCAAAGAGCAGCAAACGGCTTACGAGCGTTGGGAAATGTCATCTTTTCCGGATGATTTTTCGCAATCTCGCCCAGCCAGACAAAAGCCAGAAAAAAGCACGACAGACGCGGGTGTGTTAGCCAAAATTATTGAAGGCGCGCGCAAAGAAGCCTATGAAAAAGGCATTCAAGAAGGCTTTACAGTTGGCATGGCTAAGGCCAGAGAGCAGGCTTTAGTTGAAAAGCAGGCGTTTGCCCAGTTGATGGATAGTTTTAGTACAGCGTTAGAAAATAAAGATGCACAAATTGCTGAAGATGTACTATGCCTTGCGCTAGACATTGCAAAATCGATGCTAAAAATTAAACTCAACGTAGACCCAACTGTGATTTTGCCATTGGTGATGGATGCGATTCATTACTTACCAAGTGTTCAAAAGCCAGCCAGAATTATGGTGCATCATGATGATGCGCACATTCTGCGCGAGTATCTGGCCGAAGAGTTATTGAGCCAAGAATGGCAAGTGCAAGAAGATAGCAATATCGAGCGCGGCGGTTGTTTGGTTGAAACTGGGGCGAATCAAATTGATGCCACTACACAAGTGCGTTGGAAGCGAATTAGTGAGGCTTTGGCGCAAAAAAATGATTGGTTATTGCCATAATGCAAGCGAGCGCTATCAGCCAAGAAAAAGCAATCGGCAACCTCCATCAGGAGCGCTGGCAGGATTACATGCGCGATTGCCGTGAAATTTTACGCATTATCGAGCCACTTGAAATTGCTGGCCGTATCACAAAACTCACCGGCTTGGTGATGGAAGCTGTTGGCATTCAATTACCGATTGGCTGTGCCTGCTACGTGCCGCTAGCTGAAGGCCGCCGTGTGGAGGCTGAAGTGGTAGGGTTTGATGGCGATGTGCTATTGCTCATGCCGCAAAGCAGTGTAGATGGTGTGGTGCCAGGGGCAAAAGTTTTTGCACTTGAAATTGCAGAAGCGCTACCAAAGCCACATTTTAATATCCCGCCACGCAGAAGAGTCACCGATCGCGCCCGCCACTTGCCAGTAGGTGAAGATTTATTAGGCCGCGTGGTCGATGGTGCGGGCAACCCGTTAGATAATTTAGGCAAAATTGCATCAAGCAAAAGTGCGCCCTTGAGTGCGCGCCCGATTAATCCGCTGATGCGCGCGCCGATTGAAGAAACGCTGGATGTAGGTGTACGCGCAATTAACGCCATGCTGACTGTGGGCCGTGGGCAGCGGATGGGCTTATTTGCTGGTTCTGGCGTGGGTAAAAGTGTGCTGCTAGGCATGATGGCCCGTTACACCACTGCGGATGTGATTGTGGTCGGTTTAATTGGCGAGCGTGGTCGTGAAGTACAAGAGTTTATTGAAAACATTTTGGGTGAAGAAGGCTTGGCGCGCTCAGTGGTAGTCGCCGCGCCGGCAGATGCTTCAGCGTTAATGCGTCTGCAAGGTGCTAATTACGCCACCACCATTGCCGAGAGCTTTCGTAACCAAGGCAAAAATGTGTTGCTGATTATGGATTCACTCACCCGTTATGCCATGGCGCAGCGTGAAATTGCGTTGGCGATTGGTGAGCCGCCTGCGACGAAAGGTTATCCGCCCTCTGTTTTTGCAAAATTGCCCGCGTTGGTGGAACGCACCGGTAACGGCATGCGCGGCGAAGGTTCAATAACCGCTTTTTATACTGTGCTGACTGAAGGCGACGACCAGCAAGACCCCATTGCCGATGCGGCACGTGCGATTTTAGATGGCCACATTGTGCTTAGCCGCAGCTTGGCTGAAAGCGGGCATTATCCTGCGATTGATATTGAACAATCGATTAGCCGTGCCATGCACAACATTACCAGCCCAGCACATCAAAAATTAGCACGTAAATTAAAACAACTTAATTCGCGTTATATGCGCAGCATTGATTTAATTAATGTGGGCGCTTATGAAGCAGGCAGTGACCAAGTGCTGGATGAAGCGATTGCAAAACACGAAATGGTTGAAGCTTTTTTACAGCAAGATATTGATGAGTCAGCAGGCTTTGGCGATAGTTTGCAGGGCTTAGCTGCCATTTTAGAGGTATAGAGTAGCGCCCGATGACGACAATTTCTCCTCAAGTATTAAAACTGCTTACTGAAACAGCAGCAAAAGAAGTGGAACTTGCCACCGAAGCTTTGGCAAAGGCCATGAAGCAGGCCACAGAGGCACAACAAAAACTCGACATGCTGATTGAATATCGGCGTGATTACTTAAATAATTTGAGTAAAACCCTTGAGCGCGGCATGAGCGCTGAAGCGCACCAAAATTTCCATCACTTTTTGGCAAAGTTAGACCAAGCGGTGGCCGGGCAAAAAGATGTGCTGGTGTCAGTGCAATATCACGTCACGGTGCAAAAACAGCTTTGGCAAGAATGTCAGCGTAAAAAGCTCTCTTATGAAGTGCTTGCCACACGTAAAAATAAGCAATTGCATCATGTGGCGCTTAAAAAAGAGCAAAAAGAGATGGATGAGTTTGCCATGCGGGCAAGCCATAAAAAATAGCGTGGAAGATTTAAGCGGTTTATTTACCCTAAACGAAATTAGGTCATAATTTGGAGTTTGGTATGATGCAAAAAATGTCAACGTCAGCAGCGCCAGCTGCCGCAATCAGCAAAATGAACGGCTTTGAGAATAAAGCCAATGCCAGTGCTGAAATGCAAACCGTAGCCCCTGCCAGTACATTCCAATCGGTATTGAAATCGCAGGTGCAAACGCGCCAGCCAAAGCCAACAGCCGAAGCAGCCAAACAACACACGCCGCACACTGCAAAGCAGGTGGCCGCCAAAACAGCGAATCAAACAGACGCTGGCCAAAAAACAAATCACACTACGGCTGTTATAAGCAATATCGCGCGGCAAGACGAAGCCGAACCTATGGCGACTTCAAAAGCGGTGGACGAGATGGTGGAATTGGCTGGCATGGCCTTGCCTGCTGAAGCCAAGTCAGTTAATCAAGATGAAGCACTGACCGCCGACCCTAGTAAAAACAGCCAACCTGAAGGTATTGCATTGTTTGGATTGATGCCTACGGTGACAAAATTGACCCCATTGCAAGACAATGCCCATGATGTACAAGTGACAATCAATACACAAACGGCTAGCAGTGATGCCAAAAATGACTCGTCGATTGAACTTGGCAAACCAGATGTTATTGCGCCAAAAGATGCTTCAATAGCAAATTCAGTTACACGTGCAGGGGTTTCTCCACAATTCAATGAGGTTAAACCACTGCAAACGCAGCCGCAAGACCTTGTACTTAACGCTGCAAATGCTAACCAAGATGTAGAAACCCCAATGCCATTGGCCTCAGCCATTTCAGGGTTACAAAAATCATTGGCAACGCCTTCTATTGAAAGTCCGCAAATTGGCCAACAAGTCGCGCAGCAAGTTGCAACAAGCCATGTGGCTGAAGCTTTTTCAGGCAAAGCTACTTGGAATCAAGCCATTAGCCAGAGAGTGCTTTGGATGGTGGGGGCGGGCGAGCAGTCAGCCACGTTAACCCTGAACCCGCCAGATTTAGGGCCGCTGCAAGTGGTGGTGCATGTGCATAATGGCATGGCCGATACGCGGTTTACTTCGGATAATGCTGAAGTGCGACAAGCACTGCAAGATGGTATGGATAACCTTCGCGAGAAAATGCGCGAATCAGGTGTGCAATTAGGCCAAACCAATGTGCAATCGGGTGAGCAATCACGCCAGGGGTTTCAGCAAACTTCACAGCAAAACAATTTAGGCGCACGTAACAGTACCACCACTGAAGCCACGCAAAATGCATCCGTGATGAGTCAAGTGAAATCGTATGTTGCCAACGGCTTGGTAGATACTTTCGCATAGCCAACCGCACTCATTTAAGGCGAAAATCTACACTCAATTTTTAGGTGTTACATTGGTTTAATTCTCCCGAGAAAAATTTTATGCTCTGCGAGCCTTTATTTATAAGGCTCGCAGAGCATCGAAAAAGGTTGTAGTTTAAAAAAGGCTAAAAAATAACATTTTTAGCCTTTTTTTATCGTTTAAAGCCGTTTATATATTGTATGGCTGCCAGCCACATTCAACTTGGCACGAAGTTTGCCATATTTATCTTAAAGATCATTTCAAGCAAAAAATATTAGTAATGATTTTTGTTGTATACGCCTTTAGTTCAGCAAAAAAAGCCGTTAATTAATAGTAACTTAGGAAATTAGTTTTTTACAATTTACCGAGGTTTTAGATTAACCATCAGGAAGATTCAGCATGATTAAAATGAACAAAAGCGTTCGCTTTTCAACGATGTTGGCAGGATTTATTGTGACCACATGCCTGTGTCAAAAAATCGACGCAGCCGAAATGTATGAACAGCTAAGTTTAAATGATGCGATTGGTATTGCACTTAAAAATAATGTGGAGCAGCGTATTTCGCTGCAAGCGGCAGCGGTTGCAGAATCGCAATATCAAGAAGCAGTTTCAGCACATTGGCCAACCGTGAGTTTGCAAGCCAGCATGACGCGCATGGATGAAGATCCGACATTTAGCCTTTCTGGTGCTACCGTGTCTATTGCCAGCTTGGCCGCACCACTCAATGGGGCGCTATTTGGGGGTGCGCCTGTGATTCCATCAACCATCAATTCTGGCGCACAAAAAGTCAAGCTGATGGACCGTGATACCGCCACTGCCACGCTCAGCATGATGATGCCTTTGTATACGGGTGGAAAAATCACCAGCATTGTCAACCAAGCCAAACTCGGTAAAGCAATTGCACAAGAAGAATATCATCGATCTACCTTGCAAGTGGTGCGTGACGTGAAGCGTTATTACTACGCAGTGCAACTCACGCAGCAATTAACAACGCTTGCACACGATACGGTTGAATCTTTGCAAACAACCCGCGATTTAACCAAAAGCCTGTATGAAGGAGGCTCGGCCAGTATTAATAAGCTTGATTATCTCAAAACCGAAATGGCAGTCAATTATGCAAAATCACTGGAAACCGAATTTGTTGCTAAACAAAAATCAGCCACCGCAGCACTGATACATGCCATGGGGGTGTCTTGGAACAGCGAGATTCGTATAGCAGAAAGCGCATTTCCAAAAACGGCCAATCAACCAACCTTAGATGCATTGGTTTCACAGGCGCAGCAATTTAATCCGCAAATGGGCATGATTCAATTAGCCGTAAAGGTAGCGGATGAGCGGGTGAATGAGGCCAAGAGCGCCTATTACCCGCAAGTGGCGCTTACAGGCAATGTGCGTCATATTGAAAATAGCTATAACGGTGGCATGGTGAATGAGGATAACAAAAACTCATGGACGATAGGTGTGGTCATGAGCATGCCTTTATTTGACTTTGGTAAAACCAGCCACCATGTCAACACAGCAAAACTGCAACGTAACCAAATGGCTGAAACACAGGTTTTGGTAGAGCAGGGCTTGGCTGCACAAATTAAAAACTTGTTCATCGGCCTAGACGCTGCAAGCCAGCAGATAGCACTCTCAGAAAAAACGGTGGCATTTTCGAGAGATTATGAGCGTCTTACACAGCAGGCCTACCAAATAGGCGCAAGTAAACCTGAAGACATGGTACAAGCCAGCATTTACAACGCGGTTGTAGAAGGCAGCTATTTAAAAGCGCAACATGATGGCGCCTATAGCATGGCGGAAATTGAATATTTTATTGGTGCACAACTGAGTAATTAGCAAGGCCTAAACATGAATCGCAGCTTCGCAAAATTAATTACTATTTTTCTGTTAACGGGTAGCTTGCTAGCGCAAGCTGCCAGCGAACCTTTTACGCTGATTGTTGGTAGTTCGGTAATTGGTACGCGTGAAAACAGTAAACAGGATGTGCATCTTGGGTTTAATGCGTTATTTAACCACATGATTTCAGACGAAAATATTCAAAGTGAATTTAAAGATTACGATAAATCTGACCTCTTAATGCAGGCCCTAAAAAATAATGAAGTCAATGCCATGTTTGGCAGCCCGCTTGAATATATTCAATCTGAATCATGGTTATTCGATGGTTATTTAATTAGCGGCCTAATTGGTAAGCAGTACAAATCAAAAATGTTGATTCTAATTAGAAATGACAGCGAAATTAAAACGATTGAACAGCTAAAGGGTAAAAAAATTGCAGTGCAGCGGGGAGTCATACAAGATTTGGGCGGTTTGTATTTAGAAACACTGTTACTGGAGAAAAATCTTTCGTTGCCTGCGCAATATTTTTCTGAAATTGTAAAAACCGACACCTCTAATGTGGCGTTGGTCAATTTGTTTTTTAAAAAAGTGGACGTCGCGCTGATGAGTGAAAGCGAATTTAATGTTGCGGCAGAATTAAATCCACAAATGCGCTTGCAAATCAAAGCGATTGAATCTTCGGATAGTTATATCAATTTTGTTGCGGCCACCACAAAAGCCGTACCAATTGACAAGCGAGAAGCCATTAAAAAAAACATGTTGGCGATAGAAAAATCTGCTAAAGGTAGAAATATGCTACGGCTGCTCAAAATTGATGGATTTAAGGTAATCAACCTAAACGAATTAACAAGTGTACGTGCGTTGGTTGAAAAAAATAAGCAATTAAAAGCAAATCTACATGCGAAATAATTTCAATTTATTTGAGGTGCTGGACGTAAGTGCCGGCAAGATAGCCTTTCAAAAGCTGTTGTTGTTCAGCGTGACGTTGATGCTGCTGACGATTAGCTTTTCAAGTGTTGCAAGACCCGAATATGTGGTGGGTTTAACCCAGCAAGGTATTCGTATCGCGTCGGTTGAAGAAGTGGAGCTGGGGTTTAATTACGAACTGGAAAAAATTTCAAAAGATAAAGACTACGCGCTAAAGATTAAAGTTTTTTCGAGTGATGTTGAGTTAAACAATATGCTGCAAGCACGCATAATTAAAGGCTATTTTGGTAGCCCGATGATGTTTATTGAAAACATGAGAGATTTTGATGCCAGCCGTTTGTTTGTTCCTGTAATTGGCAATAAGGTAAAGCAGCGTTATGTGATTTTGGTACGCAAAGATAGCGGCGTGAATCAATTGGCACAATTAGCGCAAAAAGAAATCGCCTATTGCACGACCGATGAAGTGGGTGCTTTATATTTGCAACACGCATTAAAGCAAAAAGGGCTTGGCACAGTAGATGGATTTTTTAGCAAAAAAATCATCAAAAAGAATCCAAGTCTTGCAGCAACAGCGGTTTTTTTTAAAGAAACCGATGCTGCCATCATTCTTGAAAGTGATTACTTAATCGCAGCAGAACTTAACCCGCAATTGCTAAAACAGATGCAATCTATTGAAACATCACCCGAATACTTGACACACTTATTGGCGTTTAGCAATGAACATGGCTTTGCCGAAAAATTTAATATTGAAGATAATGTTGTGCAACTTGCACGGGCGATTCATCGCTTAACGCTGATGAAAAACTACAAATATGGCACCATGCAAAAAGTAAGCCTTGAAGACCTGAAAAGTGTGCAGGATTTGGTGGCGGATACGCGCCAAGACAAGGCCAAATTAAAATGATTAAGTCATGGTTTTTTGGTATTTTTGGCTTTTTCTTTACACGAGCAGCCATCGCGATTGCCAGTTTTGCCATTGTGCTACTGTTGATTTTATTGCCATTTTTTAAAAATCAATTGTTGGCGATGGTTGAAAATCAAGGCCAAACTTTTGCCAATACCACTATTGCCGCGACTACCAGCAATTTGTATACAGAGTCTTACGGTGATGTGATTGAATATTTGCTCAAAGTGTTAAAAGATACCGATAACATTTTATTTGTGGTGATTACCACCAAAGCGAACGATGAAGTTGTCATCAATAAAAATACATGGACACAAAGTCAAAATGTTTACCATTTTAATCAAACAAAATTAAACCCCAGTAAAAGCGCACTCTATTACGTTGAAAAAAACCCTGTCAGCCATGTGAATTGTTTTATGTACCATCAGGAGATTATGATTGGCGGTACAAGTTGGGGCCTTTTGACGGTTGGCATGAGTGATGCCCAATATCACCAGGTTAAAAGAAAATACTCAACCATTGTCGGCATCACTTCAGTTGGGCTGGTATTGGTGTTGCTGCTATTATTTTATCGAAACTCTAAACAGTTTCGGGCAGAAATGTTGCAATTAACCAATACAGGCTTGCAATTACAGCGGGGGGATTTAGCGGCCAGAGCCCCGGAACAGGCCTTTGGTGAAATTGGTACTTTATCAAGAGCCATCAACACTATGGCGATTAATCTGCAGGAACAAACGCATCGAACACAGCAACTGGCCCATATTGTTGAGCAAACCAATGATGCGATTATCTTGTTTGATAACGCAATGCAGGTGGTGTTTGTCAATGATGCCATCAGCGAAGTAACAGGGTATTCTCCTGCATTTTTTCAAAACATGTCGATGACAACCTTTACCAATATTTTGCAACTCAATTTAGATGAGGTATTGCGTGAGGTGGATTTTAACAATGTGCATCTTCAGCGTTCGCGCACGCATGACTTTGTGATCACCAAAAAAGGTCAGCAAATCACAGACGTGGAAGTGCGCCTGGAATTTATTACCAATGAGCAAACGCACAATCAGAATTTTTTGGTGGTGTTATCCAATATTTCTGAACGTAAACGCCTTGAAAAAGAATTACATCAGCTCGCGTTTTATGACAAACTGACCAATTTGCCTAACCGCCGTTTATTTATGGATCGAATGCGCCAGCTGATTGAGTCTAGCAAGCGGAATAAAAAATCCTTTGCATTATTTTTTATGGATTTAGATAACTTTAAATTTATTAATGACACTTTGGGCCATGAGGCCGGCGATGAATTTTTAGTGCAGGTGGGCAAACGGATTAAAGGTATTGTGCGTAGCAATGATATGGTCACGCGGCTTGGTGGTGATGAGTTTACCGTGATTGTTGAAGACGTTAAGTCGGGCGCACATATTGATGTTGGCCATTTAGCAGATAAGCTCATTGCTGGGTTAGCGGCTACGCCCATTTATATTCAAGGCAGGCCTTTAACCATCAGCACCAGCTTGGGGGTGGCGATTTACCCTGAAAACGGCACAGACAGTGACACGCTGGTGAGGAACGCTGATATTGCCATGTATTCTGCTAAAAAATCTGGCAAAAACCGTCATGCGTTTTTTTCTGAGGCCATGAATGCTGCACTACGAGAACGTATTGAAATTGAAGAGGATTTAAAACAGGCTATTAGATTGGACAACCAAATCACCCTGTATTATCAACCCATTGTGGATTTGGCGACAGAGCAGCTGGTGGGCGCTGAAGCCTTAGTACGCTGGCATCATCCAGAAAAAGGCTATATTTCGCCGGTTGACTTTATTCCTATTGCGGAGAGCTCAAATTTAATTGTCGTCCTGAGCGAATACTTGCTCAACATCGCCTTTAAGCAAGCGCATGCATGGCGCAATCTTGCATTTACGCCCTATATGTCGGTGAATATTTCGGGCCGACATTTTGAAAAGCCCAATTTTATTGAACGCTTGGCATATTACTTAGCCGTCTACAAACTCGATGCCGGTAAAATTCAGCTTGAATTTACTGAAAGCATTATGCTGGGTTCCACTAAAGATACCATTGCGAAATTTCAGCAGTTAAAACAAATGGGCTTCAAAATCGCGATTGATGATTTTGGTACTGGCTATTCATCGCTGGGCTATATTCATCAGCTGCCGATTGATGTGATTAAAATTGATCGCTCGTTTGTAATTGGGTTGCTAGAAAACACTAAAACCAGTGCCATTGTGACAGCCATCACCACACTTTCAACAACATTGGGCATTAAAACTGTGGCTGAAGGCGTTGAATTGGAGGTTCATGCCGATAGACTGCGGCAATATCATTGCGATTACGGCCAAGGCTATTTATACGACAAAGCCTTAGCAATTGCGGCGTTTGAGCAAAAGTATTTATTATCTACCACACCTCATGCCAATATGGATTCTGGCACGGCCAAAATGCAGGGCGCTTAGGTAACGATTGCAGCCCAATTTTTACCACAACTGGACCTGTTTTAATCGCATATTTGGCATCACATTTACGCCGTGAAAATTTTATTGCCCTGCGAGCCTTTATTTATAAGGCTTCCAGAGCATCAAAAAAGGTTGGGTGCAAAAATGGCATTAAAACCTAGTTTTTTCTTGCGCTGATTTTACTATTGTTTAGTTCAGGTGAATCTCTGGCATCGCATCCGCAATTGTTAATATAACGCCTTTTTCCCCTTCTAATCCACGCATGTTATTGCGTGATTTTTCTCCATAATGTCATTGTCGATTTAGCCTAAGGCTGTGAATTAGGCGGTGTATTTATAGAGAAAGGCAATACCATGGCAGCAGATCCAAAACCAGAAGCCGCAGAAGCGGCACCAAAATCAAAAAAGAAATTGATTATTATCATCGCGGCGGTTGTGTTGCTGGCAGGTGGTGGCGGTGCGGCTTGGTTCTTTACCCAAAGTAAAGCTGACCATAAAAAAGAAGTGAAGCATGAAGAGGTTGAAAAAGCGCCGGTTTTTGTCACGCTTGAGACGTTTACCGTGAATTTGCAGCCAGACCCTGATGAGAAGTTCTTGCAACTAGACATTACCACACAAGTGGCAACGCCTGAAGCGGCCGAGCAGTTTAAAGCGCAAATGCCAGCGGTGCGTAATCGTTTGTTGATGCTGCTTACCAGTAAAATGGCTTCAGAAATTTCCAGTACAGAAGGCAAGCAGGCGCTGAGTGAAGAAATTACCGCAGAGCTTAAAAAGCCGTTTAGTGAAAAAGGCAAACCGCTGGAAATTTCAGGCGTTTTCTTTACTTCATTTGTTATTCAATAAATGTGCGAAATTTAATATTGCGAGTATTGCACCGTGGCTGATAAATTTTTATCTCAAGATGAAGTAGATGCCCTGCTCAAAGGCGTGGATGGCGATGAGGATGATGGCCAATCCAAAGGGGATGAGAGTGAGGTGCGTCCTTATAACCTAGCCACGCAAGAGCGCATTGTGCGTGGCCGTATGCCCACGCTTGAAATTATTAACGAGCGCTTTGCACGGCTGTTACGCATTGAGTTGTTTAATTTTTTGCGTCGCGCCGTTGAGGTTTCCGTCGGCCCAGTCAAAATCACCAAGTACAGTGATTTTATTCGTAATTTAGTGGTGCCAACCAATTTAAATTTAATCAACATTCACCCCTTACGTGGCACAGCGTTGATGGTGTTTGATCCAACATTAGTGTTTTTAGTGGTCGATAATATGTTTGGTGGCGATGGCCGCTTCCATACCCGTATCGAAGGGCGAGACTTTACCCAAACCGAGCAACGCATTATTCAGCGCATTTTAAATATTGTGTTTGATACCTATTCAAAATCTTGGGAGCCCGTCTACCCGGTGCGATTTGAATATATTCGTTCAGAAATGAATACCCAATTTGCAAACATTGCTACGCCAAATGAAGTGGTTGTTGAAGTCACCTTCAATATTGAGCTTGGGCCCGCCAGTGGTGAAGTGCATCTGTGCATTCCTTATTCAATGATAGAACCCATTCGCGATTTGTTAGCCTCTCCCTTGCAGGGTGAAGTATTAGGCGTAGATAAGCGCTGGGTCAAACTGATGACACAACAAGTGCAGGCGGCTGAAGTTGAAATTGTGACCGATTTAGCCAAAACCAACATGCGGCTGGGTGATGTGCTCAATATGAAAGTGGGCGATGTGATTCCCCTGCAGATTGATGAAGCGGTTGAAGCCAATGTAGATGGCATTCCAGTCATGTTATGCAAGTACGGAATTTTTAATGGGCAATATGCCTTGCGAGTAGAAAAGCTGTTGAGATCAAACTCAACAGAATATATTAAAGGAGAGCCATATGGCGACTGATACTGTAGATGAAAATGACGTAGAAGAAATTGCCGATGATGTTTGGGGCGCTGCCATGGCCGAGCAATCTGCGGCAGAAACTTCTTCAGTGCTGCAAAACAGCAGTGCAGATCAATCACAAGTGTTTACCGAATTTTCTGCAAAAAATAAACTGCATGAAACTCAGAATGACATTGATTTTATTTTAGATATTCCCGTACAGCTCACCGTTGAATTGGGCCGCACAAAGATTGCCATTAAAAACTTATTGCAACTTGCACAGGGTTCGGTGGTGGAGTTAGACGGCATGGCGGGCGAGCCTATGGACGTGTTGGTGAACGGCTGTCTCATCGCGCAGGGTGAAGTCGTGGTGGTGAATGATAAATTTGGTATTCGTCTCACAGACATTATTACGCCTGCAGAGCGTATTCGTAAAATCAATCGATAACAATTTGTGATGAAAGTTAAACACGCAACACTGATATTGGCGGGTTTGTTGAGCGCGCCAATCAATATTTTGGCCGCAACGGCCACCAGCACAGCACCCTCAACCTCAGGCAGTTTATTTAAAATGTTTTTAGGTTTGGCTGTTGTATTACTGGTGATGGCGGCCATTACTTGGGCGTTAAAGCGTATTGTGCCAGGTGCTGGAGGCCAGCAATCGGTCATTAAAGTGGTGGGTGGCGTAAGTGTAGGTACCAGAGAGCGTGTCGTGGTGGTGGAAGTGGCCGGCCGTTGGTTGGTGGTAGGTGTTGCAGCAGGGCAGGTCAACGCGATTGCGAATTTAGATAAAACAACAGATAGCCTGAATGACGCGCTACAAAATACCCCTGCCAATGCAGAGGCTGGCCTGCAAGGGTTCACGCAATCACTACCGCCGCAATTCTCAACGTGGCTAAAAAAGTCAAAAGATAAACTGGCAGCGCATTCAAATGCAAAATAATCCATCAAAAATCATCGCATTATTATGTTTGGCAGCAGGTTTGTTGCTGCCAATAAGCACTTTTGCTGAAAACGGCATTTCTGTAATTAACGCAACGCCAGCTGCGGGCGGCGGGCAAAACTATAGCTTGAGCTTGCAAACGCTCATTTTGCTGACGTCGCTCACTTTTATTCCTGCCGTCGTGCTGATGATGACAGGGTTTACGCGCATCATCATTGTGCTGTCGTTATTAAGGCAGGCACTAGGTACGCAATCTGCACCGCCAAATCAGGTGATGATTGGCTTATCGTTATTTTTAACTTTTTTTGTGATGAGCCCGGTGATTGATAAAATTTACACCGATGCGTATCAACCTCTTGCAGAAAATAGAATTTCTACGGAGCAGGCCATCGACATTGGCTCAAAACCGCTTAAAGAATTTATGCTCAAACAAACGCGTGAGTCTGATTTGGCCTTGTTTGTAAAAATGGCGCAAATTGAAAAAATCGACACGCCCGAGCAAGTGCCACTTAAAGTGCTCGTGCCTGCATTTATGACCAGTGAACTCAAAACCGCGTTTCAAATTGGCTTTGCGATTTTTATTCCGTTTTTAATTATTGACATGGTGGTTGCCAGCGTCTTGATGTCAATGGGGATGATGATGGTGTCGCCGGCTATTGTGGCACTACCTTTTAAGCTGATGCTTTTTGTGTTGGTAGATGGCTGGGCGCTGTTGATGGGTTCGCTTGTGCAAAGTTTTTTCTAAGAAAATTAAACTACAAAGTTTCTTTTAAAGTAAAAAGGAAAAAGGATAAAAAATGACGCCAGAAAGTGTGATGTCCCTCGGGGGCGAAGCCATGCAAATCACCCTAATGGTGGCAGCCCCCATCTTATTGACGGTGCTTATCATTGGTTTAGTGGTGAGTATTTTTCAGGCAGCCACGCAAATTAACGAGCAAACTTTATCATATATTCCTAAATTGGTCGGCGTGTTTGTTGCGCTTATCTTCACCGGCCCTTGGATGCTCACCACCATGGTGGACTATATGCACCGCGTATTTACCAGCATTCCAGCAATGGCTAATTAAGCGTATTTTCTTTGAAATAACGTTAATATGATTTCAATTAGTAGCGAACTTCTACAAACATGGATTATCGCGCTACTTTGGCCGCTTACCAGAGTGTTGGGTTTTATTGCCGTTGCGCCAATTTTTAGCCACAAAGCGGTACCTAACCAAGTAAAACTAGGCTTTGCCATGATGCTCACTTTGATGGTGATGCCAATCTTGCCGCCATTGCCACAATTTGAGATTTTTTCTTGGTATGGTTTGCTGTTGTTAGTCGAACAACTCGTCATCGGCCTCGCCATTGGCTTTAGCATGCGCGTGGTGCTGGCAGCCATTGATATTGCCGGGCAAATTATTGGCATGACCATGGGCTTAGGTTTTGCCAGTTTTTTTGACCCCAATACGCACGGCCAAAGCACGGCATTAACGCAGTTCTTAATTTTAATCACCATGCTGGTATTTTTAAGTCTGGATGGGCATTTGCTCATGGTTAGTGCTGTGGCAGATAGTTTTACCACCATGCCGATTGCACTTAATGGCGCAGGCATTCAGCCCATGAAAATTGTTAATTGGGCTGAAGCAATTTTTAGCACAGGGTTGCTCCTAAGTTTGCCCGCTATTACGGCACTCTTAATGACCAATATGGCGCTCGGCATCTTAACCAGAACCGCGCCACAACTGAATCTGTTTGGTATTGGCTTTCCAATTACGCTCAGCATGGGCTTGTTGATTATTTTGCTGACCCTACCGGGCATGCTAAAACCGATAGAAAATTTAATCGAGCAAGGGATCAGTCATATGTCAGAAATTGCCACCAACCCAAGCGCCATTGACCCAATACTTAAACCCTAATTTTTAGAATTGAACCTGAGAAAACCAATTAAAAAAGCACTTAAAAAAGTGCTTTTTTAGTGGTTTTTTTGCATCAAACCTTTTTCGATGCCCTGCGAGCCTTTATTTATAAGGCTTGCAGGGCAATGTTTTTTGCTCGGGAGTTTTTAAGTGCGTTATTCGACTTTAAAATTTAACGCATATAGTCAAACAGTGACAGGCTCGTCGTCGTCACAAAAGATTTTTGTGCGGCTTCAATTATCGTTTGCTGTTTGGCTAAATCGGTTAAGGCTGCGGTGTAATCCAAGTCTTGTAAATCAGAAAGTGATTGGCTGTATTGCAAGTCTCGGTCGGTGCCAGCCACATCTAGTGCATCTAACTCATTTAATTTGGTGCCAATGGCGGTGCGTACGTTCAGAACGTTATCCACAGAACCTTGCAGTTTGCCAATCGCTGAACTCAAGCCACTTGTAAAGTTAGCTTGCGTTGTAGCATCGGTAATGGGTGTGTTCAATAGCGTTACGATATCTTTCAAGGTGCTAAATACGTTACTGCCATTCAAAAATAAGGTGTCGCCTGTCACGTTAACGCTCATTTGGCGTTGCGGATCCACTTGCAGCAGTTGCTGTTGTGCATCACCGTTGTAAGTGGCGCCAGTTGGTGTGGCGGTAAATGCGGCCGTGTCTGATTTAAAGCCGGAGTAAATAAAATTACCTGCCGCGTCTTTGGTATTGGCAAGGCCAATCAAGGCTTCAAGTGAGCCTTGTAATTCTGTCCCAATAATTTTACGTTCAGCGTTTGATAGCGCGCCATTGCCCGCAGCCACTAGGCTAGATTGCGTTGCCACCAGTAAATTAGTCACACTGGTGAGATTGGCTTCTAAGGTATTAAGCTTTAATTGTGCAACTTTACGCGTATCAGCAAACGAATTATTCACATTTTTTTCATGAGATACTTCCAGCGCTCTGGCAGAGGCAATCGGGTCATCAGAAGGCGATAAAATACGCCGGCCTGT
>Ga0116178_10001268_pt1 | contig 20922 bp, 20 predicted proteins | sample AD_STIC12_MetaG_FD_89880 | JGI IMG/M metagenome (GOLD analysis project Ga0116178, IMG submission 89880) | Active sludge microbial communities of municipal wastewater-treating anaerobic digesters from USA - AD_STIC12_MetaG | ecosystem: Engineered > Bioreactor > Anaerobic > Digestate | place: USA... | reverse complement strand
GGTGGAAGTGCGTGGTTGCTCCATTGCCAGATGAATCCCGGCGGGTGTGGTGCAAGAGATTCGGGGGAATGATTCGATGATTCTCGGACGTGTCGTGGGTACCGTGGTTGCCACGCAGAAAGATGAAAAACTGCGGAGTGCCAAACTCCTGGTGGTGGAGACCCTCGACCCGCTGACGGGTGAAGGAAAGAAGGCGTACACCGTAGCGATTGACGCCGTTGGGGCGGGATTGGGCGAAGTTGTCCTGTGCGCGAGCGGGAGTTCAGCCCGGCTTACGCCCTCCTCCGATGGGCGCCCTGTCGACACCGTGATAATGGCAATCGTAGACCAGTACGACATACACGGGAAGATCGTGTACCGGAAGTCGGGACAATAACCATAACTGGAATGCTTCTTCGGCTCACGCTGATCACAGATGGAGGCGTACCGTGCAAATAGATGAAGCACGCGTTCGCGCGATTGTGGAGCAGGTAGTGAAACAACTCGGAACGCCAGCGGGCGCGACCGGACCGAAAACTCCCGTCAACGCTCCGGATCAAGGGGCAGTGACTCCTCCGGCGACAACCCTCGGACGCGGCGTTTTTGCCGATATTGACGAGGCGGTAGCGGCAACGGAAAAGGCGCAGCGGGAATGGATCGCGATGCCGGTTGCCAAACGGAAGGAAGTGGTGGAGGCTGTCCGACGCGTCGGAATTGAACACGGTGAAATGTTCTCGCGCGAAACGGTTGCGGAAACAGGTATGGGACGCGTGGCGGACAAGATCGCCAAACACCGCCTCGCGAGCCTCCAGACACCGGGGTTCGAGGACCTTGTTACGACAGCGCGGTCAGGTGATCACGGGTTGACCATCGAAGAAATGGCACCGTACGGAGTCATCGCGGCAGTGACTCCGTCCACGCACCCTGTTCCGACGATGATCAACAACACGATTTGCAATCTCGTGGCGGGGAACGGCGTGGTCTTCAATGGTCACCCGGCGGGGAAGCGGGTGTTTGCGCACGCGCTCCAGGTGATCAACGAATACGTTGTGGCTGCCGGCGGGCCTGCCAATATCATCACGACCGTCGCTGAACCGACCATCGAGGGCGCGAACAAGCTGTTTCACCACCCCGCGATCAAGCTCATCCTGGTTACTGGTGGGCCCGGAGTTGTGAAAGCCGCGATGGGCGCAGGAAAGAAAGTCATTGCGGCCGGCCCGGGAAATCCGCCCGTTGTTGTCGACGAAACGGCGGACATCGAGAAAGCGGCCAAAAGTATTATCGCAGGGGCTTCGTTCGACTGCAATCTTCTTTGTATCGCGGAGAAGGAAATCTTTGTGGTGGATACCGTCGCCGACGAACTCAAACGACGCATGGTAGCGAACGGCGCCTTTGAACTCACCACGGCTCAGATTCAGCAACTGACGTCGTTTGTGTTCAAGGGAGACGCGGGCTGTGCTCACCCCGTGCTCAACCGGGATGCGGTCGGACGGGATGCTGATACGCTCGCAAAGGCGATTGGTTTGAGCGTACCGTCCACAACGCAGTTGTTGATCGGGGAGACCACCAGGGAGCACCCGTTCGTACAGCACGAGCAGATGACCTCCTTTGTTCCCGTTGTACGTTGTCGCGACGTGCATCAGGCAATTGAATGGGCTTACGAAGCCGAACACGGTTTTGGCCACACCGCAATCATGCACTCGAAAAACGTCGAGAACATGGACAAGATGGCCAGAGTCATGGACACAACGATCTTCGTGAAAAATGGACCCAGCACGGCGGCGCTGGGCTCCGGTGGAGAGGGCACTTCGTCTTTCTCCATCGCGCTTGCGACGGGCGAAGGCATCACGACGCCGCGAACGTTCACGCGCATTCGTCGGTGTGCGCTCGTGGATTATTTCCGCATCATCTGAACTCTCGCAAGCGGCAGACGGATGCAATTGGGTCGCATAATCGGAACCATCGTCGCAACCCAGAAAATAGAACGCCTTTGCGGCGTGAGACTTGTGGTTCTGGAGCCGCTCAACGCACGGCGCGAACCGACAGGTCCGCCGATTGCCGCGATCGATGTAGTGGCGGCGGGAGTCGGCGATACGGTGTTCTGGGTTGGGTCGCTGGAAGCTGCGCAGGCGCTCGAACCGCCGTTCCCGGCAGTTGACGCGAGCGTTGTGGGGCTTGTGGATAGAGTGGATTTGCTCCCGGGGAAACCTGTATTCGAGGAAACGGGGGCGGAATGATCGTCGGACGGGTGGTGGGGAGCGTTGTATCAACAGTCAAGCACCCGGCGTACACCTCCACAAAACTGCTTCTGGTGAGACCGGTGAGCCTGGACGGGGCGGAAGAAGGCCCGGAGATGGTGTGTGTTGATACGGTGGGAGCCGGCGCCGGGGAACTGGTATTGGTCTGCAAGGAGGGTGCGGCCGCGCGGCAGGTGCTTCGGAAGAAGCACGCACCCGTGAGATCGCTCGTGATAGGGATTGTCGATCACATGGAAGCCGCGGACGGACGCCGCATGATTGACGGCAGAAAATAGAGATCTGCGACAGGGAAATGACTATGGCGATACCGCTTTTTCAGCTGAAACAACAGATCGTGGATGCGTGCCATCGCGTGTACGCCAAGGGTTGGGTCGCGTCGAACGATGGAAACCTCAGCGTCCGGGTCGACGGCGAGAGGATCCTCTGCACACCGACAGGAATCAGCAAGGGGCTGGTTGCCGTGGATGACCTGTGCGTGATCGACATGGAAGGCAACAAGCTCGAGGGAGCAACGCATCGTAAGCCCTCGACAGAAATGAAAGTTCACCTGATGGCGTACAAGGAGCGTCCGGATGTGGTTTCCGTGGTGCATGCCCACCCGCCGTACGCCACCGGTTACGCCCTGGCGGGACTCGACCTCGGGGAATGCAAACTTCCGGAGGTCGTCATTGCGTTGGGAACCATACCGTTGACCAAGTACGGTTTGCCAGGAACAGACGATTTGCCGAACAAAATGCGCGAATTCATTCATCAGTCGGATGCGTTTCTCATGGAGCTCCACGGGGTGCTGACAGTTGGACAGAGCGTCCTCAACGCGTATTTCAAAATGGAAACGGTGGAGCATTTTGCCAAAATCGATTTTATCGCCCGCCAGCTCGGGGGAGCGCGTCTGTTCTCCAAGGAGCAGGCCGAGGAACTTCTGGCCGCCCGGGCGCGATACGGCGTCACGACACCGAACATCGGGTGTCGGGCTGCGGATGGGTATGCGTACCCGCCGGAATTCCGGGATCACCCGGAACCGGGGGCCAATCCCGGCCCTGGGATTCCTGACGACCGGCTCGTGGAAGAGGTAACGAAGAGAGTGGTTCAAGCGCTCAAAGCGAAGAACTGAGTTGTGGCGAGTGAACCGGATATGACGGGCCAGTTTCTGCACCACGGGCGCACGGCAATGCGCCCGTTTGATTTTGGGTCGAGTCGGAGGAAGGCAGGATGCATGTTCTGGTCGTAAACGTTGGCAGCACGTCGTTCAAGTACCGCCTCCTGGCGATGCCGGAAGAGCGCGTTCTGGCGGAAGGTCGGTTGGAACGGATCGGCAGCTCATCTTCTCCCGTGGAGTTCTCAAGCGGCGAGCGCTCGGAAAACAGCACCATCCATCTTCCGGATTACGCGGCAGCCATCGGGAAAATGATGTCCGACCTGACCTCCGGAAGGAGCCCGATCGGATCGCTCAAACAGATTGACGCAGTGGGGTTCAAGACCGTGCTGATCGACGGCCTTCCCGGCTGCGTCGTGCTGGACGATGACGCCATAAGTCGGATGGAAGCCTTGAACGACATCGCCCCCGCGCATAATCCCCCGTATGTCAATGCGGTTCGTCAGATGAGAACGCTTTTCCCCGACCTTCCCCTGGTCGGGCTGTTTGAACCAGCATTTCACGTTACGATGCCCGATTACGCGTACACCTACGGTGTTCCGTACTCCTGGGCCGAGAAGTATGGCGTTCGGAAATACGGGTACCACGGCGCCTCCCATCGGTATGTTGCCGAAACAGCGCCCAGGTTGGCTGGCGTCGACGCCTCTCGATGCCGCCTCATTTCGGCCCATCTCGGAGGATCATCTTCTCTCTGCGCAATTCACGACGGCCGATCGATTGACACGTCCATGGGCATGTCCCCGCAGAGTGGCGTGGACCATTCCACGCGGAACGGAGACCTCGATTTGTTCGCAGTGCTCCACGTGATGGACAAAGAAGGCTTGAGTACGAATGACGTGCGCCGTATTCTGTGCAAAGAGGCGGGCCTCGCCGGCATCAGCGGGACCTCCGGTGATGTGCGCGACCTCGAGGCGGCGTCCGCCAGCGGGAGCGAACGCGCTCGCCTCGCACTGGACGTGTTTTGTTACAACGTGAAAAAGACCATCGGCGCGATGGCGGCCGCTCTGGGTGGCCTGGACGTGATCGGGCTCGCGGGCGGCATTGGTGAGCGCGGCGTCAATGTGAGAAAACGCTTACTCCGTGGGCTTGATTTCCTCGGAGTGGTTCTGGATGAGGAGAGGAATTCTGCACACACCGGGCAGGAAGGGGTGATCTCCACAGACGCCTCACCGGTGAAAGTCGTCGTCGTCCGCACGAACGAGGAGCTTATCGTCGCGCGGTCTGTGTTTGCACTTCTGAGCGGGAACGCTTCGTGAGGGCGGTATGGAACTTGTCTGGGCGCCTGAAAGAATCGGCGAAGGGCGCAGGTTCAGGGTAATTGTCCGATCGGACGCACCTGTACGCTGTTTCTATTCCAAGCACCTTGAGCTGATTGATCGAACGCCTGATGCGCACAACTCACTGTATTTCTTGTATTTTCGGAGCATAATGCCGACCGCCGCGGCAGAAATCCGATGCGAGAGTGGAGCCGAGTCGGTTGTTGTGCGACTGCCGGTGATTGCGGAAGCAGACTGGGAGCACGACGCCAGGCTCCATGAGATACCGCTGCCCCGCATCTGGCCGATGGAGAGGACGTACGTTCCGCTGAAAAGCCGCCACACGCTGGTTGACGAACGCGAAATCGGCGTTCGGAACAGCGAGACGCGGGTTTCGGTGAGCGAAGGCCACGCCGTTGACTCCGCGGGACGCGCGCGCGGAACACAGGGCGACAGAACGTCCTGCGAAGCGCTGGAGTGGCCGGACGAAGAGATCTGGAATCTCGAACCGCGGTGCGACATTCCACGGTGGCACTTTCTGAACCTCGACAAGGGCTGCCCTGTACACGGCCTTGCGATCTACTCGCACAACGCATATTACCCGTGGATCGTGGACGAAAGAAACCGGCCCTATCATGTGAAATGTCCCGTTGGCGGGGAATGGTACCCGACCAACAATCTTGCAGAAGGCGACCACACCAGCGGCGCCTTCCCGGACGACGGGTGGGGCTGGCACAGCCCCGACGGGGCCGTTTTCGGTTTCACTGCGTATGCGCTGCTTCGGCGCATACGTCTCGTATACGGCACCGTGCAGTCTCTCGCGCAACATTTCAAGGGAACGGGAGATCAGAAGGCGGCCAGAAAAATCGTGTATCTGCTGATCAGTATCGCTCGTGAGCACCGATACCTGGCGTTTTTCCCGGAGCACCGTTTCCGCAAATACGAGGAAGTAGTGGAGGAGCCGCACTACCGGGAACATAAAGACAGGATTTCGTGGGGACCGCGGGAGACAAAAACGGTCGCAAACCTTGCCGGCGGCTCCGGCATGGACGACTATTGCATCAACATGCCGTACCACTATGAGCACCTCTCCCGTGCATATGACATGGTGTTCGACCGGATTGACGGCGATTCAGAACTCATAGCGTTTGTCCGGGCAAGAATGCCGTCGCTTTCTGACGGGGAGAAGATACGTCGGTACATCGAAACGTTCCTGTTCCGGGTCGGTGTGCAGGCCGCTCTTGATGATGCGCTCATGTCGAATCTGCCGCGACCGCAGATGGCGATGCTTGACCTGATCCGCCTGCTGGATCAACCTGAATGCAAGGGCCTCGTGGACTGGCTCATTTCGGGTGGCGGGCAGGTGGCGAGGATGCCGACGAATTTCTATTACAAAGATGGCGCCTCGTATGAGTCGCTGGGCGGGTACAACGGTATTCACGTCTCCGCTTTGATTCCGATTGTTTCCGGTATGCGGGCTCTCCGGAATGAGCACCCCGCACTTTATTCGTCTCCAGCGTACGACCCGATTGCCGGACATGGAAGATTCTGGCACGTTCTGCGGTTCCCGTTTGAGTGCGTGGTCGCGCAGACCGGTTACCCGCTCATAGGTGATTCCGGCGATATCCCCAACACGAAGGCGTGCAGAACTGTTGTCTGTATGGACGTAGGGGACCCGCTGGCGGTGTACGATGAAGCAGTCAGGTTGTTTCCTGATGACACGACGTTTTCGACCATGTGCGAACTGCTTCGCAGGCAGGCTGCTGGCGAAACGATCGAACCCGACGCGCGGTTGATGCAGCCTTCACGCCTTCTGGACGGGTACGGGCTCGGGATCCTGGAATCGGGGGATCTGGAGAACCGCCGCGGGGTATGGCTTTACTACGGAGATCACCCGGGGCATTCCCATGAGCAGCCCATGGACATGGGATTGTTCGCTCACAGACGAAACATACTGAGGCACATGGGATATCCGTACTCGTGGCAGCATATGGACACGTGGGACGGGAACTGGATCACCCATTTTGGCGTCAAGGTCACGGCTTCAGAGCCGCCAGCATGGAAAAACAGCATACGCTTTCTTTCCGGAAGCGGCCCGTTTCAGGTGGTCGAGGCTTCCGGATACGGATTGGGCAATCGAGAAACCGGGGAGTGGGAACCATTACCCGAATGCGTGCAACGTAGAACACTCTGCCTTGTAGACCTCCCCGATGGGCGTTACTACACGGTGGACCTGTTCCATGTGGAGGGGGGCGACGACCACTGGTGGACGTTCCATGGACTTCCAGGGGAGTTCACGATGAGTGCGGAACTTCCTGCGCAGGAAGGAGGAACCGTCGCCGGCAAGGATGTTGCTTACGGGCAGACCCCTCCCGAAGGCGTTCCGAAAAGCCTTGCGTATCTCTACGACGTGTTCCGCGGGCAAATTGACGAGCCCTGGTCCGCGTACTGGCTGCTGGACCAGGCGGAAGGGTTGCAGCTTCGTGTGACTCAGCTTGCAACGGGTTCACGCGAACTGATCAAGGCCCGCGGAAGGTCCCCGCACGCTCCGGCGGAGAACCCTCCGTACGAACTCGACTGGTTGCTCAGTCACAACCGGCGAAGCGGAACTGATGTGCTGCGGTCCGATTTCGTCTCCTTGATTGAAACGGGAACTGCTCTTCCCATCGAGGATGCCAGACTGATCTGTTCGGGGCCCGTGAACGGCGTGCGGGTCGGGTTTGACGGTGGTGCGCACTACATACTTCGTTCGGAAGACAGTTCCTCTCCGGCCGCGGTAGACGACGAAATCTCGTTTCAGGGCGCCGCGGGATTCGTCGAAGTGGATGCCAGCGGCGTTTCCCGCATGACATTGATCGGCGATGGGGTTTTGACCTGCGGCGACCGCGGCATCACCCGAGGGGCAGGCCGTTGGCGTGGATCGATCGCGGCTGTCTGCCCCGCCGAGAACGCGATAACGGTCCAGGTGTCCGAAAGCACGCTGTCTCCCCGTGAGGGGGATTACTTATACGTGCGAAGGCGAACGGGTGGAAAAATCGACTCATTCGCATACCGGATAACAAACGTGCTCGAAGCCAACGGCAGGCTTGTCAGAGTGTGGCTGAACTGGTCGCCCGTCATAGGAGACGGAGTTGTGAAGGAGCACATGGAGACGGGCTTTCGCATCCAGGGGCAGATGCCTATTTCGGCGGCGCGGGCGTACTACCGGGGGGCTTATCTTGTCAACCACGATCGCACCCTGTGCGCGCGATTGAAGAGCATTCGCGGCGGCTGGTCAACTCAGGAACCGCTCGCGCATCTGGAAAGGGTTGATTCGTCCACATCGCGCGCTTTTCCGCCCGGATCCGCTTTTACTGTGGAAGAGATCGGGGTGGGGGACGCGGTGGAAGTGTTGGGCTGGGTGCAGTGTGAGCGCCAACCCGATACCACGTGGCGCGTGGAAAGCAACGGACCGGCGGTAACACGATTCTAATCGCCCGTCCGCGAAAAGGTTCCCTCGACCACGTTACCAGACAACGGGAGCTTTTGTATATTTGACGAAGACTTACGCGGACCGATAACCACTCCTGAGGGGGCGGTTGCACGCGTACGCTGATTCCGCCTGGGAACATGCTGGTGAACGCTTTTGATCGCATAATGGCGACGCGGAAGACCCGTGGTGCCGGTTTCTGGGTTCTTATTGACCCGGACCGGACCGGACCTGCCGAAGCGGCTGCACGCGCAGCAGACGCGGAACGGGCCGGTGCTGATGTCATACTCGTGGGGAGCAGCCTGCTGATTTCGGACACGTTCGGGGACGCGGTGCGGGAGATCAGAAGCGCGGTCAAATTGCCGGTGATCATCTTTCCCGGAAGTACGGCCCAGATATCGGCGGACGCGGACGCAATACTGTTCCTCTCGCTCGTCAGCGGGCGCAATCCTGATCTTCTGATAGGTCAGCACGTGCGAGCAGCCCCTGCGATCAAGGCGATTGGTCTTGAGCCTATTCCCACTGCGTACATGCTGGTCGAATCGGGCACGTTGACCACGATCGAATACATCAGTGACACGAAGCCGATTCCGCGGCAGAAACCCGACATTGCCATGGCACACGCGCTTGCGGCGGAATACATGGGGATGAAACTGGTGTATCTGGACGGGGGGAGTGGAGCGAAGGAACCAGTCCCGACGGAGATGATCAGGGCGTGTTACGAATACATCACATTGCCGTTGATCGTGGGAGGTGGCATCCGCTCCGGTGACGCCGCGCGGGCAGCCGTACACGCCGGCGCATCCTTCGTGGTCGTGGGCAACGCTCTCGAAAAAACGAGTGGCCGGTCCCTCCTCACGGAACTCGCTGACGCTGTCCATTCGGCCGCTCCCGCGTGAAAATCGGCACTTCTGATGTCCTCCGCTGAAAGTCTGGTAGATATCCACGTCCACCTTCTCCCGGGCGTAGACGACGGGCCGCGAGACATCGCCTCCTCCGTGGCTCTGATTGAACAGGGTCTGGAAGACGGGGTCAGGTGCTGGGTCACAACTCCGCACGTTCTGGGCCCCTTTGACGACCGCGTTGACAGGTTGCATCAATCGGTTTTCCAGGAGCTTGTCAACGAAGTTGCCCGCCGAAGACTGCCTGCCGAACTCCATCTCGCGTCTGAAATCATGTTTGGCGCCTCGACCGAGGACATCAAGAACCACAGGACTGCCACCTTCGGTGGAAACGGGCGGTATTTCCTGCTTGAATATCCGATGATGCAGTTCCCCACGGCTGCTGAAGAAGCGCTTTTCGCCGCGCAGCTTGCCGGCTTGCGCCCGATTGTGGCACATCCGGAACGCAATGCTGATCTTGCCCGGCGTCCAGATCTTCGGGCGCGGCTCGCTCACCGCGGGGTTCTGTTCCAGATCAACGCGAGAAGCCTTTCACGAGAAGCCCGGTCAGAGGATCGAAACGCCGCGGAGCACATGATTCGTAATGGTGTGGCGCATTTTGTCGCGTCGGATGGGCACGATCCGGTGCAGCGGCCTGCGTTTCTGCGCTTTGCGTACGAGCGTGTCGCGGAACTTACTAGCGAACCCACTGCGCGGAGGCTTCTTGTCGAGAATCCGCGGGCAGCGATAGAGGGCAGAGCCATTCGGGCAGTCCCGGAGGAGGATACGCCTCCGATGCGGTGGTGGCACAGACTGGTGAAGCGCAAAAGGGAGAACTCAAGGTGACGGATGACTGCTTGATCGGGCACTGGAAACTGGAACTGAACCCGGGCGATGCGAGTGGCAACCACCACCACGGGAACAATACCGGCGCTCGCTTCGACGGATCAGCCTGCTGGTTTGACGGCGTAAGCGGCCATATTGAGATCCCGTCGTTGTCGCCCGGCTGCGTTGGAAGCGGGGATTTCACGATTTCGACCCGGGTGTGGACAGCAGAAAGGCAGCAGGATATCACCGGCGATGTCGCCTCCTCGTTCGATTCCCGTCTCAGGAAAGGATTCAACCTCAGTATCGATGACCGACCCGGCCTCACGTCTTCCCAATCCAACAAGCGGAATCTCTTCTTCGGAATCGATGACGGACTCTCGGAACCGTCGTGGCGCGACTGCGGACAACCGGGGAACGCCGTCCTTGTGTTTGCGATGTGCGTCTGGCAGGGAGGTCTGTACGTGGGGACATTCGAAGGAGGAGCCGACGAGCGGGGCCACGTGTACCGTTACGCCGGCGATTCCGCGTGGATTGACTGCGGGAGCCCGGACGCCGCGAACAGCGTCGCCTCACTGGCCGTCCATGAGGGGTGCCTTTACGCGGGAACGGCGCATTACCATGCCTCCGGATCGTCGCTGCCAGATTCGCCGAACACCTTCCCGGGGGGAAAGGTGTACCGCTACGAGGGTGGAAAACGCTGGGTGGATTGTGGTCGCCTTGGCGACGCCTGCGAGGCATTTGCGTTGAGTGCTTTTCAGGAAAACCTGTACGCGATTCCGCTCTATTCGCAGGGCGTTTACCGGTACGACGGTGAATCACATTGGGAGGAGATCGGGCGCCCGGGGAATTGCCGTGCATTTGCCCTGGGAGTCTTCAACGGTTCCCTCTTCACGGCCGGCAATGAAAGAGCGGGTGTCTGGCGATTTGACGGATCGCAATGGCACGATTGCGGCCTCCAGAAAGACGTAGACCAGGTGTATTCTTTTGCCGTTTATAACGGTGCACTTCATGCGGGGACATGGCCCAGAGCGGTTGTGTACAGGTACGAAGGCGGCAAGGACTGGGCGGACTGCGGAAGGCTTGCGGACGAACTGGAAGTGATGGCGATGGCTGTGTTCAACGGCAAGCTGTATGCAGGAAGCCTGCCGCTGGCACAGGTGTACCGATCTGACGGCAGCCGGGAATGGACCGCCGTCGGAAGGCTCGACTGGACTCCCGACGTCCGGTACAGGCGGGTGTGGTCAATGGCCGTATACGAGGGGAAACTTTTTGCGGGTGTGCTTCCGAGTGGCCATGTACACTCGATGGAAGCGGGTGCGTGCGTTACCAACGATTCGGAACTGAGTGCCGGGTGGAACCACATCGCTGCGGTAAAAGCGGCAAACACGTTGAGCCTCTGGGTGAACGGAGTGAAGGTGTCCCACTGCCACGCTCCAAGACCATTTGACATCACGAATAATGTTCCCCTGCGCATCGGATTTGGCCAGCAGGACGTTTTCAACGGCGCCATCCGGGATTTCAGGCTCTACGGGCGTGCACTCGACTTTCGCGAAATAGCGAGGGTTGCAGCAGAATGACTCCCGCCGCAGGCTTTGCCCGGAGCGTTTACGACGTTGTGCGCCGGATTCCGAGTGGAATGGTGGCGTCGTACGGACTGGTTGCCCTGGCGCTGGACCGCCCGCGGGACGCGCGGCAGGTTGGTCGCGCTTTGTTCGTCTGCAGGGAGGCGGATGTTCCGTGCCACAGGGTGGTGAATCGGAACGGTGTACTTACTGGAGCGTGGGCCTTCGAAACTCCTACGGAACAGAGGGAGAAACTGCTTTCGGAGGGAGTAGCCTTTGATCTCCAGGGGCGTGTCGATATGGCGCTCCATTGCGTCCGCGCAGATGAACTGACCGACCCGTGACGGTGTTATCTTGGTATAAGAATGTCAGAGTTTTTCCAGACACAGGAGGCAGAACCATGCCGATCTTCGAATACCATTGTGATTTGTGTGGAGCAGATTTTGAGCGTCTGATTTTTGACCGGAGTGAGCCGGTTGCATGTGATTGCGGGAACAAGAACGTGAAGAAGAAGCTGAGCGTTTTTGCCGCTCAAGCCAATACCGGTGCTTCCAGTTCCAAGGCGGCGGCGTGCGATTCATGTTGTATGGCGGGAGGAGGCTCGTGTGCGCTTAAGAACTAGCTTCCTTGCCGCTCTGCCTCTTGTCGTCGTGTCTGTCATTCTTTCTTCCTGCGCGTCGAGGTCGCGGGAAGTGGCGGTGATTTCCACTTCCGCCGGCGACATCGTGCTCGGGTTTTTCGACGAGGATGCCCCCAGACACGTGGAGAACTTCAAGAAGCTGGCGCGAGAAGGATTCTATGAAGGGACTACGTTTCATCGCGTGATCCCCGGTTTCATGATTCAGGGCGGGGACCCGAACAGCAAAGATGCTGACAGAGCGAATGACGGTATGGGCGGGCCTTCGTATGAGATTCCGGCGGAGATAAAGATTCCGCACAAACGAGGAACTCTCGCCGCGGCGCGAATGGGGGACGAAGTCAACCCGGAACGGAAATCAAGCGGGAGTCAGTTCTTCATCTGCGTGGCGGATGCGCCGTTCCTGGACGGGCAGTATACGGCTTTTGGAGAGGTTCTGAGCGGAATGGATGTCGTAGACAAGATCGTTGCTGCGCCACGAGATGACCGCGACAATCCCGTTACACCGATTACAATCAACAAAGTAACGTTGCGTCCGGCAAAACCCGGGGAAACGCGTTGAGAGAACACTCATGAGGGGAGTACGTTCTGCCATGCGCTCGAGAATCAGCCTGTTGCTATTGTTGTGGCCTCTTCTCAGTCTCATGTCCTGCGGAAAATCCGGCGAAAAAGAAGCCTCAGCACCCAAAATCGAGAATATTACCATAGAGTCGGTGGGACCGGACAAAGTCGTCGTTTTCTGGTCCACTTCCGTTCCCACAGACGGCGAGATTGCAGTGGGAACCACCCGGGACGCACTTTCGCGCACGATTCCTGTCCCCGCAATCACCACACTCCACAGAACTCCGCTCGAAGGGCTCGAACCGGGAACGACTTATTTCTTCCAGGTCAAGGCACGGGCTGGAAACAAGGAAGCACTGAGTGACGTGGTCGAAACTGCAACTGCGGCTGCTCAAACCGCGACATCGGAACAACAGGCCACGTACGACGTTGCGGTGATCAAAACGACCCTTGGTGAAATTGTGTTCCGGCTCAACGACCAGGACGCTCCCCAGCACACCGCTAATTTCCGCAAACTTGCCCGGCAGGGGTTCTACAACGGCACCACGTTCCATCGCGTGATCCCTGGATTCATGATTCAGGGCGGCGATCCCAACAGCAAGGATAACGACCGCGAGAACGACGGAACGGGAGGTCCCGGTTACACGATTCCCGCAGAGATCAAGGCACTTCACACGCGCGGGGCGGTGTCGGCGGCTCGACAGGCGGATCAGGTAAATCCGGAGCGCAGGTCAAGCGGGAGCCAGTTCTTCATCTGTGTTGCGCCCCAGACGTTCCTCGACGGCGCGTACTCGGTGTTCGGAAATGTGGTACGCGGGATGGAAGTTGTGGACAGGATAGTGTCTGTTCCGCGCGATGCCCGTGATAATCCGCTGACGCCCGTCGTAATACGCTCAGTGACGATCCGCACCGTACGAGCCGGCGAGCAACCCTGAATGTGCCACAGCTGAACATCCAACCTTCGGGGGGCGCTTACGCCCCCTTTTGCGTCTTGTTCGGAGTGTGAATGAAGGAAGCACTTCTTGAGAAGCTTCGGTGTCCGCGGTGTCGCGAGCCACTATGTGTATGGAACGCTACGGAAGAGGATGGGGGCGAAATTGTCGAAGGAACGCTCGCATGCCATGCCTGCGGGGGGACCTTTCCCGTCCATTCGACCATACCGATACTGCTCGTACCGGGTCGGCGGGCCGTGGACGAATTTGCGGCGACACTTGGGCGAGAAGCACAAAAGGTGGGGTTTTCGAAGGCTGTTCGGTCGCTTGCGGACGGCACCGTTGAGTATCCGGCGACACGTACGTTCGAGCCGGCCGTGACAGCTGCCGAAGTGCGCGAGGGGCGCTATCGCGCGAGCGAATCATTCTGGGAGACCTTTTCCAGGAATCGTCTCGTCCAGCAGCAGCAGAATGCCCTGACAGCGCACCTGGATGCGATGGAAGAGATGTGGCTGCGTGCGGAAGTGAATTTCGCGGATACGGTGCTCGACGTGGGCACTGGCTGGGGCGGCGCACTTGTGCCGTTGGTGGAACGCGCGCCGCAGGATGCAATGATTTTCGGCTTCGATACGGCATTCCTCAATCTTCGTGTCGCTCAGGGACAAATCGAGCGAGCACAACAGGAGAATGTCGTGTTCGTGGTCGGCGACTGTCTGAATCCGCCGTTCCGAGAACGATTGTTTGATGCAGTGGTATCGTGGTTTGGAATCGGACGGATTCCGGGCTTTTTTGATTGTCTGCGAGGAATCCTGAGTGTGCTGGGGCCGGGCAGGGCTTTTTCCTGCGCCTGGACGCCACTAGTCAACGATCTGGACGGCCTTGCCAGTCGGGCGGACCTTATCGGCATGGCGGAACAGCTGGACATTCCGACGCGGCCCGACGAAACAGCCGGTTTCGTGGAGGCGATTGGCTTCGAAGAGGTGGAGCTTAGCACAGTCGGGCCGATTTTTGTTCTTTCGGGAAGAGCGCCCATTCCCCAAGGAAGCCTCATACCGCCTTCAGGATCGTAATTCGATTTCGACCGTAATTGCGGGTCTCCACGACATCGAGCCGACGAGTCTCGAATCCTCCCTCTGTCTCGTCGTCGTGGTGGTATACCAGAAGACCACCACGTTCGATGAAATCTTCCGCCAGCTTTTGCACCAGCGCTTCCAGTTCTTTTCTCGCCGGAGGTTTCCCGAGCAAGAACGGCGGATCGAAAAGAACGATGTCAACGGGAGTGACTTCGGATCGCATCTGTGTGAGCGCGGTTTTGACGTCCCGTTCGTACACCGTGGCGCGGTCAGAAAGCCGCGTTCTGCGCAGATTGGTTCGAAGTGTGTCCACGCAGAGACGGTCCCGCTCAACAAACGTGCAGTGTGCTGCTCCGCGACTGAGGGCTTCGATTCCGAGGCCGCCGACGCCGGCAAAGAGATCAAGAACGAGAGCATCTGACAAGTACGGGTTCAGTGAATCAAACAACGAAGTTTTGACCCGGTCAGTCATGGGTCGGGTGTCCGGCGACTTCACCCAGAAAAGAGGTATGCTCCTTGCTGTTCCCGCAATGACACGCACGATCGCACCTTTTTCAGAAAGGGATCTGGATAGTTCCCCATTCGTCCGCTCCAGGGCCGGAACAAAGGAATAACTGAGAGGAACGCCCTGAAATCTCGTGGTACCGTTCTGCGATGCTCTCCAAAGCGCTGTCTGTACCGCGCCGGCAAAGGATCGCGACCGTGCCGCCGGCCCCCCCGCCGGTGATCTTTGCGCCGTAAAATCCTTCAGAAACACCCCTCTGGCGCACAAGACTCACGAGCGTGTTGGTTTCCCTGCTCCCCAATCCACAACGCTGGCTGTAGCTCCAATGGGACGCGTACATCAGCTTTCCCGCAGCGACCAACCGCGCCTCTTCGCCTGAATCCGCCGCAGCCCTCATCAAAGAAATGAAACGTCGCACTCGTTCGTTCTCGTACACAGGATGCGCGGCTCTGCTTCTCACCATGTATTCGGCATGCGGAGCCACAGGGGCAACCGGGTCATTCGTTGAATGGTACAACTCAAGGAACTTGGCCCCGGTCATTTTTGGAGGAAGATAGCGCGCCCATTTTTCCCGGAAATCGCTCGCACCGATGTTGGCGAGATACCCGCCGGTAGGGTCAACCCCGGTCTCGCGCAACCCGGCTTCCTGAATTATCCGCTGGCCCATGAATGCGCCTACGCGCGCACTTGTGTAGCGTTCTCCTCCGACACTGTGCTTCACGTCGGAGTTTATTCCGACGACCCGAACACCTTTTGGCAATCTGACGAAGCCCTGTACGTCGTGAGGCTGGCACTTCAGGCAAAGGAATTCGCCCTCGCGGCCGAGGACGGATGTGACCTGGTCCATAATCCCGCACGGTGCCCCCACAACGTAGTTCTCCACTTTCTGGCACAGCGACGCAAGGGAGATACCTGCCATTGGAACGCCGTACGCGTGTGACAGCGCTTTCATTACTGCTACCTCCAGAGCCGCGGAGGAGCTCACACCCGCGCCCAGAGGAACGTTCGAGTGGACTACGATGGTTGCGCCACACGGGAACGAATCCACAACGCGCTCTGCCATTAACACGGTATACGCACCCAGCCCGTACGACGCCCAGTGACGCGAGGAGGATCTAGGGAACTCGCTTCTCACACGCGCAAAAGGGGACCCGGTGCGCGCAGGGAAAAGAACACTCAGCGGCACAGTGACGTCGCGTTCCAACCCGCCATGGTGGTTGCCCGCGGATGAAACAATGCGAACCGTCTGGTCGTCCCGCAACTGGACGCCGCAAATCGTCGCTTCTGCCAGTGTTCCTTCAAGCACCAGCGCACCGGAATAATCGGCGATACCGCCCATGACGTCCAAACGGGCCGGTGCCCTGCTTATCACTACAGGCTTTCCCCGTTGGAGCACCTCGCCGTGCGTGGAAAGCAGCGATCCGACGACGTGGTCCCTGCTGAATTCGGACATGATCAGCGATCCCTTTCCCCTTGTTGGCGGAGTAATCTCGAGAAAAGATACGGGCGCCGCCTGCCCCGCTCAACCGTTCCCGGCGGCGCTTTGTCGTGCACCGGCGGTCCCTGCTGAGGTTCTGCCTGAACCGCCGCGTGACTATATTGAATTGCGTGCGTTGGGAGTTTTGAGGAGTTGTAAAGGGGGCTGCTTTCCCAGTGGTGACGCCCATCTTCAGAAAGACAGAATCGAGCAGCGCGACATGATACCGTTCCGTGACAGCAACCCCTCGGGAACGCCTCCCGTGGTTACGGTAGGCATAATCCTTGCCAACCTGGCGGCCTTTGCGTACGAACTCAGCCTGGGTCCGCTGCTTGAGCCTTTTATCAGTCACTACGGCGTCATACCGGCTCTTGTGACCGGAGCTGAAGGATACGTGGCGGATAGCCCCACGGACCTCGTGAGGCGATTTCTGGGCGCGATGTTTCTGCACGGCGGCTGGTTGCATCTGGTGAGCAACATGTGGTACCTGTGGCTTTTTGGGGACAATATCGAGGATCGGCTGGGACATCTGGGGTTTCTTGGTTTCTACATGGGGTGCGGCGTTGCGGCTACCTCGTTCCATGTTGCGATGGATCCCGTTTCACCCGTCCCTATGATAGGCGCCAGCGGCGCGATTGCCGGTGTTCTTGGGGCATACCTCGTGTGCTTTCCCCGTGCGCGGATCGCAACGTTTCTTCCGGTCCTGTTCATGCCCTTCGTGTTCGAATTCCCGGCTTCGTTGGTGTTGGGTTCGTGGTTTCTAATCCAACTTTTCAGCGGAACGGCTGCGGCCGCAGTGCCTGCAGACGCCGGAGGCGGCGTTGCCTGGTGGGCACACGTGGGCGGCTTCGTTGTCGGGATGGTTTCCATTCGGCTCCTTCCGTGCCGATCCTGCCGGCGGCAGCGTGTTTACGCGGTTCGCTTCGATCGCGCTTGAATCGGCGTGTTCCGCTCTCGGATTCTCCCTGCGCAACCGGCGATCCACCTCTTCCCTCCGCCGCGGACTGGCGTTTGAACGCGGCTTGTCTGTATTATTTGATTTGCCGTGGTATTTGAAGGCGAGTTTTCTCGTTCTTCGTCGGAAGCCCGGACCAAATCGTACGCATCAGCCGCAGTCAACAGTCATGCAACAGCCTCATTTTTCCATAGGGCTCACCTTCCGCCGCGCCAGATCAGCTCGGTACGGCGCGGCAGTGCGGCTTGCGAAGGGCTTCGAGAGCTATTGCGAGGACGAGGACGGCGACCTGCTGCACAATGTGTTTCTCACCGATGCATTGAAGCAACCGGAAGTATTCAGTCGGTTCGTAACCCTGGTGAAAATCGTTGCGGACTGGAAAGACACCGTGCTCACCATGTCGGGAAAGGTGATGCCGCCCGCAGCGGTTGAGTTGCTCAGCGCTGTCGGCGAATGTTACCAACGGCAGAAGCGTTCGGGGAATCCCTACCACTATTGCAACGGGTTCGATCCGCGCCATTCGCCGACACATTTCGGATGCCGACTGCTCTCTTCCGTGAACCGCTTCATTCCTCACAATGGTGACATCCACCAGTCGGAACGCGCGTGGTACCGTATCGGGGAACTGGACGGGACTGTGTTCACAGTGGACAAGGCGAAAATCATCGACATGCTGGAAGAAGAAGCCACCCACAAGTACACGGACGCGTGTCCGGTTTTTCGCCGGGAACTGGTGAAGGAAGAAGTCCAATCGTTGCCGGATACGGTTGAAACGGCAGGAAATGCCAAATGGCTTGTTGAACAACGAGCCGACGGGACCCGGGGGATAAGACTTCGGACGATTGCAGACGCACGCAAACTCGCAAAGGATGGCTCATCTATCGTTCCCCATTCGCGGATACCGGAAGGCCAGGGAACCTGGGGACAGCAGACAACCCGAACCATTCCCTCGGTGCGTTTTGACGACGTCGGTGGACAGGACAAAGCCGTTTCCGACATACGGGACTGGGTGGAGTTACCCCTCCGCCATCCCGAGCTTTTCCAGCACGTGGGCGTGCCGACCCAGGTGGGAGTGATCCTTTTCGGGCCTCCGGGTACAGGAAAGACGCTGCTGGCCCAGGCTGTCGCCGGCGAATGCGAAGCTCACCTCGAAATGGTGAGCGGGCCCGAGATACTTTCCCGATGGGTAGGGCAATCTGAGGAAGCGATCCGGGTTATTTTCGAGCGTGCGAGGAGCATGGCGCCGTCCGTAGTGTTGTTGGACGAGATTGATGCCATCGCGCCCGCGCGCGACAAAACCTATCACGGGCACGAAATAACCCTTGTATCTCAGCTGTTGGCTGTGATGGACGGACTGTACGACAGAGGACAGGTCGTGGTGATTGCCACGACAAACCGTCTGGAAGCGGTGGATCCCGCTCTGCGCCGGCCGGGGCGGTTTGACTATGCCGTTGAAATGGGTCTTCCCGACCTTCAGGGTCGCGAGGCGATCTTCCAGCGACACATTCGCAGGATGGCGGTCGGGGAGGTGAATATCCGCGAACTGGCGGAACGTACGCCGGGGATGTCCGGCGCGGATATCGCCAAAATATGTCGTCAGGCAGGGCTTCTGTGCGCGAAGGAAGCGATTGCGAAAGGGTATGACGAGGTTGCGGACGTGATCGTTGAAGCGAGGCATTTCATGGCGGCATTGGGGGAAACGGGAACAGGAATCCCTGTTCCAGACGCTGGTTCCGTAACTCGGTCCGGGCACTCAAAGCGTAGAACGCGTGACCACGGAGAGGCTTGATGACGCACCCTGCTGTTCTGGATGCTGCTGCTGCTCTATCGTCATTCATGGACCTGAAAAAAGGCCGCCTGAGCGCAAGTACCACGCAACACCGGCGGAAATTGTCCGATTTGAACGGAGTGTTCTCGGATGAAGAAGCGCGCGCCCATAAGGCAGCAGAAGACGACGAGACCGTGTACGAGTCGTTTCTGACTGAGCCGGCTGATCAACCCCGCGCGAGGGCACTTTGTTACTCCACTACAGTCGTGTACCCGGGTCGGGTCGGCGACGAGTTTTACATGACCCGTGGCCACAGGCACGCGCGGCAGGATTCACCCGAGGTGTGCCTGACGGTGAGAGGGCGGGGTATGGTCCTCCTCCAGACCGACGATTTCCGGATTCAGGCCCTGGCGCTCGAACCGGGTACCGTAGTGTATGTTCCGGGAGTGACTTCCCACCGGATCGTGAACACGGGCGATGAACTCCTGGCAGTTTTTTCCGTATTTCCCCTTATGGCCGGGCGGAATTACCGGGCGGTGGAGTCGCACGGATTCAGGCGGATCGTTGTGGCGACACCGGAGGGTCCCGATCTCGTGCTGAATCCAAAGTTCCGCTCCGCGAAAGGCGAATAACACCGACGGCGGAGGGGCGTTCGTAAGGCTTGGGGAAGGCCTCCGACGTCATCTGCCAGGCTTCGGTGTTGCTGACAGCACCGCGATGCTCGAGAAGGTCCACCGGGAAAAGAGGAGAGACCGGACCGGAACTCCCGATCGCGGCCTCTCCCGGCTGCGCAGTTCGCCGGTATGACTGCACAGCCCGTTTTCTCAAAGAGAAAGATTTTCCGGCGCATTCGCACCCTTTTACCCCCTTGTCAGTCACGTTAGTTCCACCCGGAACCATGCAAGTCCTGAGAGCAGTGCCGGATGGGGCGGGAACCCCGTGCAAAGCACTACTCCCTTGACCCACCGCACGCGGCAACGGTTACTTAACTGGCGTGATGCAGGTCAAAGATCCTGATCGCGTCGGGAGATTTGGCGACGACCGTGCGCGTGACTTCAATCGGCGAAGGCGAAACCGCAGATTGTCCGTAGCCGGGTTACATGAAGCCCGCGAATCCTTACTACCTTCTGATCCCCCAGCATGTGGAGCGCACGCGGGGTGCGGCGGCACGCCAGCGTTGACGGACTCTCGGTTTTGTAGGGCAGCAGCAACAGGAGACTTTGAATGATTCCTTATGAGGGCAAAAACCCCCGCACAGTCAACTTTTTGAAAACCCTGTACTTCGACTCACCGCAGTGGGTTCCGTGCGGGGTGAGCCTGATGATGGCGACGTGGATGAAATACAGGGAAGAACTCGAGGCCATCGTTCTCGCGCACCCGAGAATATTCCCGGGCTACGTGAAAGGGAGCATTAACCTCGACTTCCCCGACGCATACGTGTTGTACGAACCGGGGTACCACACCGATAACTGGGGTTGCGTCTGGCACAATATCGAGCGGGGGCTCGACAGCATCGTGGTGAAACACGCCCTTGAAAACTGGGATGATTTCGCCAAATGGAAGGCTCCGGATCCGTTGACGCAGGCCGATTTTGGCGCAAGGCCTTCTCTGGAACAGATCAGAAATGG
>Ga0116178_10001264_pt1 | contig 20939 bp, 23 predicted proteins | sample AD_STIC12_MetaG_FD_89880 | JGI IMG/M metagenome (GOLD analysis project Ga0116178, IMG submission 89880) | Active sludge microbial communities of municipal wastewater-treating anaerobic digesters from USA - AD_STIC12_MetaG | ecosystem: Engineered > Bioreactor > Anaerobic > Digestate | place: USA... | reverse complement strand
GTGAGCGATGGGTCAGTCCCGGCGTCGGCGAGCGCATGATCGCCTACCTGCGCCGCACGTACGCCCAGCCGGCGCCTGCGGAGCGACCCAAGCGAGCGCACCTAAAGACGCGCCAGGGCAAGCCGCTGGCAGCGAAACGCGCGATATCTCCAGCACCAGAGCGACCGCGCGTGGCAGCGAAGCAGATTCCTAAGCCGCCTAAACCAGCCAAGGCGCCTAAACCGACTAAACCACAGCGGCAGTATCCATGTGAGCGATCGTGTGTTGATTGTGGCGTTCTTTTCACCGCTGTCCATCCCGTTCATGTCCGGTGTCAAGCATGCGCCCGTCAGCGGGAGTTGTATTGTAAGAAGATTCAACGCCAAAACAGTAAACGCCAAGAGGCCAAGGTATGTCGTCAATGTGGACGGACATTCACCCCCACGCACGGCCTAGACCAGTTCTGTTCGGATGCCTGCCGCCGAACATATCGCACACAATACGACGCCAAATACAAGGCGTCGCTGCGAACTATTCATACGCCCGTCACTAAGAGCGGCATTTGCCAGCACTGTCTAATAGAGTTCACGTATGAGCAACAGGGCGGACACGGCAACAACCGGCGCTATTGTTCCGAGCGCTGCCAGAAAGCAGCAGGACATGCTCGTGAGCGCGCTAGAAAACAAGGTGGTACGCCATGACCATCGAGACCCGCCCAGTGCTCGCTAGCCTTTCCGACGAGCAGCGCGTGCTGGCACAGGCTCATTGGTGGGTGTGGCGCGCGATACAGGAATGTCAGATTCTGCGTGAGACACACCTCCCAGATGTATCTGTAGACTGGTGGACGCTGCAGATACTGGAAGCGCAGATGCAGCCAGAGACGCTACGCCGCCTGGCGATGGCTCGGCGTCGCTATTTCGCTGAGATTCGTTGTTCCGATTGTTGACAACGCCGATCTGACGTGATAGGCTAGGAGTGCATGGAGGGGCGTATGCCCCACCCGACAACTGAACAGCTCTGGGCGTGGCTGGCTGACTGTCCGCTTGACCCGCACTTCCACGGCTCTCTCATCATCACCGTGCGGGCGGGCGCAGTCGTAGAAGTCGAACAGCGACAGACCTACAGGCCGCCACGCCAAAAGCCCCCACCTGGGGGCGAGGATCGACCAGGGAATCTGGCGCCTCGTTCGTGAGACAACTCACGGGCGAGGCGCTTTTTGTTTTTGTGGGTGCGCGACAGGCCTTCGGGCTGTGTAGCGGGCTCGCCAACGTAGGTGGGGACAATGGCAAAGGCGAAAGCCTGGCGTAACAGAATCATCGGCCACGGCGACGAGGCGCCCGACCAACTCCTGGCCAATCCCAAGAACTGGCGTGTGCATCCCAAGGGCCAGCAAGACGCCCTGGCCGGCGTGCTCAATGACGTCGGTTGGGTGCAGTCGGTCATCGTCAACAAGCGCACGGGCTACGTCGTGGACGGGCACCTGCGCGTGCAGATGGCTATTTCGCACGGCGACGCCAGCATCCCCGTGACCTACGTTGACCTCGACGACGCGGAGGAAGCCGAGATTCTGGCGACGCTCGACCCACTGGCCGCGCTTGCCGTCGCCGACAAGGAACAACTTGACGGCCTGCTGCGCGAGGTGCAGAGCGGCGAGACAGCGGTGCAGGGGATGCTGGCAGAGTTGGCAGAGAAGAGCGGGCTGCACTATGGCGACGAGACGCCAGCGCCGGACGCGCAGATAGACAAGGCCGCTGAGCTGCAAGAGAAGTGGCAGACGGCGCTGGGCCAGGTGTGGCAGGTGGGCGAGCATCGCATCGCGTGCGGGGATTGCACAGACGCGGCAGTGGTGACTTGCCTACTCGACGGACAAGTTCCCAACATTTGCGTGACCGATCCGCCCTATGGTGTTGAATACGAAGCAAACTGGCGCAACGAAGCTGCGGCTGCCGGCCACCTCGCGTACGCGGATCGCCGCGTACGCGAGGTGGCCAACGACACACGCATAGACTGGGCTGATGCGTGGCGGCTGTTTCCGGGCAATGTGCTGTATTGCTGGCATGCCGACCGGCATGCCAGCACAGTGCAACAGACTATTGAGAGCACTGGTTTTGAGGTGCGCTGTCAGATTATCTGGGCGAAGTCCAACTTCCCGATCTCTCGCGGGCATTACCACTGGCGACATGAACCCTGCTGGTATGCAGTACGCAAGGGCGCTGCGGCGTCGTGGATTGGCGATCATAAGCAGACGACGCTCTGGGAAATAAACCTTGACCAGAATGTTGATGGCGGACACAGCACGCAAAAGCCGTTGGCGTGCATGGAACGACCGATCATCAACCACGCGGGCGATGTCTATGATCCGTTTGTTGGATCAGGCACGACGATGGTGGCAGCAGAACGGCAAAAGCGGCGCTGCTTCGCGTGTGACGTTGACCCAGCCTATGTCGCCGTCTGCCTGGAGCGCCTGAGCATGATGGGCCTGACGCCGACGCTTGTCACATAATTCGACACTGGTAGGCTATGCCAAATCAGGAGCGGTACAGCGTTGAGACGGTCATCAAGGCCATTGAGGGATCGCGGGGTATCAAGAGCCAGATCGCACGCAAGCTGGGGTGCGACCGTGGCACAGTTGACAATTACATAACCCGTCATCCCACAGTGGCGCGCGCCTACCAGGCAGAACGTGAAGCCATCGTGGATACCGCCGAAGTGCAGGCGATGGTCAAGGTCAACGAGGGGGATGGGCCGATGATCCGCTTCATCCTGGCAACGCTGGGCAAGGATCGCGGCTACGTCGAGCGGCAGGAAGTGGACCTGCTGGACGTAAAGAACATGACAGATGAGCAGCTTGCAACGTACATCGCGACAGGAATCAGAACGATTGGCGGCGGCGATCGCAGAGGCAAGGCGGCGGGGGCTGAGGCTCCTGACGCAGGAAATACCGACCTTCCCGGCGTTCATCCGCCAGGCTAATCCGCTCTACCAGTTCTACCGGCACATTGACAACCTGCACGGCTTCCTACAGCGCGTGGCCGATGGCGACATACGGCGGCTGATGGTGTTCATGCCGCCGAGACATGGCAAGTCGGAGACCGTGTCCCGCCTGTTCAGCGCGTACTACCTGCTGCGCCATCCTGAGCACTGGGTGGGCCTGACCAGCTATGCCGAGGGCCTGGCCTTCACGCTCAGCCGCAACGCCCGCAACAATTACGAGCGGGGCGGCGGAGCGCTCAGCCAGCAGGCGTACGCCGTGTCGCATTGGGAAACCGGACGCGGCGGCGGCATGTGGGCGGCCGGCGTGGGCGGCGGCATCACGGGCAAGGGCTTCCACCTCGGCATCATCGACGATCCGCTCAAGGACGCCGAGGAAGCGCAGTCCGAGACGATCAGGGACAAGATCAAGGACTGGTATCAGAGCACGTTCTCGACACGTCAGGAGCCGGACGCCAGTATCGTTGTGATCCAGACCCGCTGGCACGAAGACGATCTGAGCGGGTGGCTCCTGGAGCGGGAGAGCGACGAGCCGGAGGGTTGGCACATTGTGTGTCTGCCGGCCATCGCTGAGGATCTGCCGGACTTCCCGACGAGCTGCACGGTCGAGCCGGACTGGCGGGCGCAGGGTGAGGCGCTGTGTCCGGAGCGTTACCCGCTGGAGCGACTGCGCAAGATCGAGCGGCGCATCGGCCCGTACTTCTGGGCCAGTCTCTACCAGCAGCGGCCAGCGCCACGTGAGGGCGGTCTGTTCAAGCGGGCATGGTTTGAGATCGTCGGCGCAGCGCCGGCGGACGCCAAGCGGGTGCGCTTCTGGGATCGGGCAGCCACGGCAGGCGCAGGCGACTTCACAGCCGGCGTGCTCGTGGCGCACAAAGACGGGACGTACTACATCGAAGACGTGCAGCGCGGCCAGTGGGCCAGCGGCGACAGGGACAAGATCATCGTGCAGCAGGCGCAGCTTGACGCCGGGCGACATGCCGGTGGTGTGACGATCGGCGGCGAGCAAGAGCCAGGCTCTAGCGGTGTGGATGCAGCCAAGGCGTTTGTGCGGATGCTGGCGGGCTTTGCAGTCTACACCACGCCGAGCACGGGCAGCAAGGAACAGCGGGCCGATCCGCTGGCGTCGCAGGCGCAGGCAGGCAATGTCAAGATCGTGCGGGGTGCGTGGAATGGGGCGTTCCTCGACGAGATGTGCAGCTTTCCGGCCGGGGCGCATGATGATCAGGTTGACGCGGCGTCCGGCGCATTCAATCGGCTGGCGCGGCTCTACGCACAAGGGCCACGCAAGGCGCAGAGCATTGACGGCTACAGGGACTACCGATGACTGATCTGGAACGGGCCTATGCGGCTCTGGCGGGCAAGAACGCAACGTACACGACGCTTTGGTCGTACTACCGCAACCAGGCGCCGCTGACGTACACCAACGAGCGGCTGAAAGAGGTGTTCCGCAACCTCGACGCACGCTTCACCGAGAACTGGTGTGCGGTCGTGATTGACGCCGTTGCCGATCGTATCAACCTGAGCGGCTGCCAGGTGCAGGGCGCAGCCCAGAAAGACCTCGATGCGCTGTGGGACGCCAATGATCTGAGCGTGGTTGCCGACGACGCTATCGAGGCAGCGCTGATCTGTGGCGAAAGCTTCGTCGTCGTGTGGCCCAACGCCGCCGGCCAGGTGCGCGCCTACTACAACGACCCGCGTCTCTGCCACGTGTTCTATGACGAGGCCGATCCGTACACCGTGACCCTGGCCGCCAAGTGGTACAACACAGCCGACGGCAAGCGGCGCATCGTGCTCTACTACCCGGACAGACTGGAGTTCTTCACCAGCACGGTCAAGAGCGAGAGCGTCACAGCCGCGTCAGCCTTCCAGGCGGACAATCCGCCGAGCGAGAACAACCCGTTCGGCGAGGTTCCGGTCTTCCACTTGCGCACACGGCACGACATTCGCTCTGAGCTCGAGAACGTTGTGCCGCTGCAGAACGGCATCAACAAGCTCCTGGCCGACATGATGGTGAGCGCCGAGTTTGGCGCATTCAATCAACGTGTGTTTGTCACGAACGCGGACACGCGGTCGCTCAAGAACGCGCCTGGGCAGATCATGACGTTACCGGCAGCGTCGAGCGATGAGGAAGCCACGCAGGTTCATAGCCTACCGGCAAGCGATCTCAAATCATACCTGGATGCGATCGACAAGCTGGCGCTGTCCATCGGCATCATCACGCGCACACCGCGTCACTATTTCTACGTCCAGGGCGGGGATCCGTCCGGCGAGGCGCTGATCGCCATGGAGGCGCCGCTCGTGCAGAAGTGCAACGACTACATCGCCCGCTTCCGTACCACCTGGCGCAATGTCGCCGCATTCATGCTCAAGCTGGCCGGCCAGACTGTCGACCCGACGGCAATCACGCCGCGCTTCGACAACCCGCAGACGGTGCAGCCGAGAACGCAGGCAGACATCCGCAAGATGGGCGTTGACGCTGGTCTACCGCTGGTGACAGCGTTGCGGCGTGAGGGATGGACAGACGCTGAGATCGCGCAGATGGAGAAGGATCGCGACGCCGACAGCTCGCGCCAGCAGGCGACGCTGGCCAGCGCACTGGTGGACGCACAGCGCAGGATGGATCAGGGAGGCGAGCCACAGAGGTCAGACAATGCCGCGACAGCAGCCTGAGCCACGCGTCGTGCGTGTGATGCGGGAGTATCAGCGTCGGTTGGCGGCCCGGGAAGCACGCCAGATGGCCGAGATGGCCCGGCGCTGGATCGGCGTCCAGGACAGGCTGCAGACGAACATCGACAAGCTAGCGAAAGAGGTCGCCGAGCGGTACGCCACCGGCAAGCCAGTCACGCGAGCGATGCTCTGGGAGATGGAGCGCTACCAGGACCTGCTCCTCCAGACACGGCGCGAGATTGCCCGCTACGTGGACGGCTATGTGGTGCGGGCTGTGCGGGCTGAGCAGCTCCGGCTGATCGACCTGGCGGCCGACCAGTTCATCGAAGAGGCGCAGATGCAGGTGGGGCTGACGTTTCGACGCCTGCCGGTCGAGGCGGTGCGCAACATGGTGGGCGTCACGGCTAACGGCTCGCCGGTGCGCGATGTCTTGATGAAGGCCTGGCCGACCGCTGTCGACCAGATCACACAGCGTCTGATCGACGGCACGGCGCTGGGCTGGAACCCGAACAAGACGGCGCGAGTTATGCGTGAGGGGCTGGATGCTGGATTGAACGACATGATCCGCGTTGCCAGAACCGAGCAGATACGAGTGTACCGTCACACAGACTATGTGGCGGCGGTGAATACCGGCCTTGTGCACGGCATGAAAAGACTAGCAGCGCGGCAGGAGCGGACGTGCCTGGCCTGCCTGTTGGACGACGGTCATGTCTATCCTATCGGGATGGAGCCAGGCGATCACGTTCTGGGCCGCTGCCGGTTCGTCAAGGTCTGGCGTGGCCGGCCGGAGGACGAGTGGCTATCTGGGCGTGAGTGGTTTCTGGACCTCGACGAGGATGCGCAGCGGCGCATCATGGGCGCGGGCCGCTTTGAGGAATGGAAGAACGGTGCAATTGGTCTGGACCAGATGGTACGCCAGGTGCACGATCCAACGTGGGGACACAGTATTGGGGTAAGACCGTTAGGGGCAGGGAGGTGATGCGCATGGCACGAAAACGGGAAGCGAACGTTGCGCTCGATGCAGTCGTGGCGATTGATGAGGCGATGCCTGATCAAGAAGTGGCGATTGAGGTTGCGTCTCTGCCGACGCCGACTGTGGGCGGCGTGCTCGTCGGCCTTCTGCCGGCGATCAACGGTATTCACGGTGGTTGCCGTGTCTGCCTGGAGCACTTCGCCGAGCGCGCGAACGCCGCTCTAGTCGAGCAGGGTGTGCCGTATCGGTACATCGCGACACCGCGCGAGCCCGGCTTCGGCACAGTGACACTGGAGAGTGTAGCATAACGGGAGGGGGAGGCGAGATGCCAGAACCAGCAGGGAATCCGCCGGCGGGTAATCCACCGGCAACACCGCCGACTGGAGATCAGGGAGCGGGCACGCAGCAGACGACGACACCGCCGGCCTCGTGGGACGAGTACGTGACCACGCTACCCGCGGAGGTCAAGGCGCTGTACGAGACGCACACAACCGGCCTGCGCACGGCGCTGCAGAGCGAGAGGCAGCAGCGCGGCGAGCTGGCGAAGCAGATCAAGGACCTGGCCGCCAAGGCGGAGAAGGGCTCCGAGAACGAGCGGCAGCTGCAGACCATGAGCGCACAGCTCGAGGCCGCCAATCAACGGGCGGACTTCATGGCCGAAGCGACAAAGCCGGAGATCGGCTGCTCCAATGCGCACCTGGCCTACATCGCGGCGCGAGAAGCCGGCGCGATTGACCAGAAAGGGCGCGTCAACTGGGAGGCGCTGAAGACAGCGTACCCGGAACTGTTCAAGCCGAAGGTGCCCGCCGGCGCAGCAGGCGCGGGCACGCAGAACCCGCCGCAGGCAACGACGATGAATGACTTCATCCGCCGGGCGGCCGGGCGATAACACGGAGGTATGCAAGTGGGATACAACAATATCATCTCTCGCACGGACGCGGCTGCACTGATCCCGCAGGAGGTCTCCAACGAGATCCTCACCGGCGTGGTGGCGCGGCAGCCGTTGCTCCAACTGGCGCGCAAGCTGCCCAACATGAGTGCAGCGCAGCGTCGCCTGCCGGTGATGAGTGCGCTGGCCACCGCGTATTTCATCTCCGGTGACACCAGCCTGAAGCAGACGACAGAGGTCAACTGGGAGAGCAAGTACATTGACGCCGAGGAGCTCGCCGTCATTGTGCCGATCCCGGAGGCCGTGCTCGACGACAGCGCCTACGACGTGTGGGGCCAGGTGCGGCCCAGTGTCGAAGAGGCGTTCGGTCTCGCCATCGCCCAGGCTGTGTTCTACGGCACCAACATTCCGGCGTCCTGGACGACCAACCTCGGCGCAGCCGGCCTGGTCGCTGTGTGCAACGCGGCTAGCCACGTGATCAGCGCTGCAGCGTACACCGATCTCTACGAGGCCATCCTCGGCGAGACCGACGCCGGCGCGGCTGGTTTGTACATGCTGCCCGAGGCCGACGGCTTCATGGTCAACGGCGTCGTGGCGCACATGTCGATGAAGGGCAAGCTGCGCAACGTGCGCTCGACCGGCGGTGTACCGATCTTCAAAACGTCGATGCAGGACCCGACGCGTTACGAGCTCGACGGTGCGCCGCTGTACTTCCCGACGGACGGCTCTGTGGTCAGCGGCAGCTCGCTGCTCATTGCCGGCCAGTGGGATCAGCTCGTCTACGCCATGCGTCAGGACATCACGTACAAGGTGCTCACCGAGGCCGTGATCCAGGACGCCGGCGGCAACATCGTGTATAACCTCGCCCAGCAGGACATGGTCGCGCTGCGCGCCGTCATGCGCCTCGGCTTCGCCCTGCCCAACCCGATCAACCGCATGAACGCGACAGCGGCTACCCGCTGCCCGTTTGCGGTGCTAACGGCCTAACGGGAGGATGCGATGGGTCTGTTTCCCAAGAACCTGACGGAGTACGTCGCCCTGCAGGGTATCCCTGTCGGGCCGAACACCAACATCTACGTTGTCGACCCGACCAGCGGCAGCGACAGCAACCCGGGCACCAACTGGAAGGCGCCGCTGAAGACGATCGCGGCCGCCTACGCCAAGTGCACCGCCAACCAGCACGACACGGTGCTCGCACTCGCGGCGGCGGACGGCCACACGCTGAGCGCCGCGCTGACCTGGTCCAAGAACCTTACGCACCTGATCGGCTTGTGCGCTCCGTCGCGCATCGCACAGCGGGCGCGCATCTTCCAGCTCTCAACGCTCACCGGCGCATCGCCTCTGATTCTCGTGAGCGGCTCAGGCTGCATCTTCAAGGATCTCTACGTCTTCCAGGGCGTGGCGGATGCGACCAGCCTGATCAACGTCAAGGTGACAGGCGGCCGCAACTGGTTCAAGAACGTGCACTTCGCCGGCGGCGGCAACGCCCTACACGCGATCAACAACGGGGCGTCGCTCATGCTAGACGGCTGCGAAGAGAATCTGTTCGACAAGTGCACGATCGGCGTGGATACGATCGGCGGCGGTGACGGCTTCGTGGGGCTGCTCCTGGATGGCGGCGCCAAGCGCAACGAGTTCAAGAACTGCCGCTTCCGCATGGAGGCTGCTCACACCGGCGCCTCGTTCGTTGAAGTGGCTGACGCAACGGCGATCACGCACGACCACATCTTCGACAACTGCATCTTCACGAACAACAGCTCGACGGTCACGATGGCGTCGGCATTCCTGATCGCCGCCGTCTCAACCGGCGGGCGCTTGCTTGCCAAGGATTGTATGTTCAACCGTGTCAGCAAGCTGGACGCCAACGACCGCCACGTCCTCTACGGCAACATGGGCGCTATCACCGGAGCAGACGGCAGCGGTGTCGCCGTTGAGTTGATCACCTAGGACCTGATGGAGGTTTGAGCAATGAGCGCAACTGTTTCGCAGGAAGGTCGCGGCGGCCTGCTGTGCATTGACGTGGCTGGCGTCACGTCGACCGACAATGGCGGCATCGGCGCGATCAAGAACCCGTGGGGTGAGGATGTGCTGATCCTGCGCTCCTCGTGGTACATCGGCACGCCGTCCACCGGCGCAACCAACATCAGCATCGGCGTGGCCTCGGCTGCGACTGGCGCAGCCACGGACATCCTGAATGCCCTGGCCGCCGATGGCGCGATCACCGGCAAGGTCTACAACGGACACGTCATGCAGAACGGCGCCAAGACCGAGATCGCAGCGCCGGCCGTGTGGCAGGATGACTACTACGTTACCTTCACCGGCTCCGCGGACAGCACCGGCCTCGTCGCCAAGCTGTTCCTGGAATGCGTCCCGCTGACCTAGCAGGAGTGTAGCAAATGGCCGCAACAGCAGCCCAGATCGCACGGCTCCGGCGCATGGTGAACGAGCCGCTCACGACGACCTACAGCGATACCGTCCTCGCCGGCTACATCGAGGCGTATCCGCTGCTGGACGAGCGCGGCGAAGAGCCGTACACGTGGGACACGTCCAGCGAGCCGCCGACCAAGGAAGTCAACGACGCGTGGATCGCAACCTACGATCTGGCTGCTGCTGCTGCGGACATCTGGAGTGAGAAAGCGGCTGCGCCGGCCGAGGACTTCGACACCAACGCCGACGGCGCGGATCTCAAGCGCAGCCAGGCGTACGAGCAGTGCATGAAACAGGCGCGCTACTACCGTTCGCGGCGTGCGGTGCGCACGATCACGCTCTACCCGTCGCCGCGGCCGGACAGTGACGATCTGGTGACAGCCTAATGCGACCGCCAACGACGTACCAGCTCAGCCGGATGCAGGACGCCAACGAGGCGGCCATGTGGGACACCTGCCGCCTGGTGGTGCGCGTGACCGGCGCTGTCGATGCGTACGGCCATCCGGCGGAGATGTGGGCCGAAGGGGCGACCGACGTCGCCTGCGGCCTCGACCTGCGCTCCAGCTACGAGGTGCTGCGGGGCACGCAAGTTCCCCGCTACGACGCACGGCTGCGCCTGCCGATCGACACCGAGATCACCAACGTGGATCGCGTCAAGGTGACGCACCGGCATGGCGTTGCGCTGGCCACGCCGCTTGTCTTCGAGTTCATCGGCCAGCCACGCCGAGGGCCGCAGGGGCTGCTCGTCGAGCTCAAGACGTTGACGGATGGAAGTGTAGCATAACGGAGGTAGACACATGGCAGTTCTCGTTCCGACCGTTCAGACGCTCAGCAGGGACGGCGTGACGCCGAGCTTTGGCGCAGCCAACGCCGACGGCTACGCCCTGCCAGGCGACGGCAGAACGGTCATCGAAGTCAAGAACACCAACGGCGCAACACGCACGGTGACGGTGGACATTCCGGGCACGGTCGATGGCCTGGCTGTCACGGACAAGGCGGTCACCATTCCAGCGACGACCGGCGACAAGATCATCGGCCCGTTCCCGCCCGGTATCTACAATCAGCCAAGTGGGACATGGCAAGGCTACGTGCTCGTCACGTTCTCTGCCGTAACCGACGTGACCGTGGCCTTCTACCGGATGCCGTAGGAGACGATCATGGCAAGAACACCCATCGCAGTTCAGAACATCACCCGCACGGCGACCGAGATGACGTACTCGCAGACTAACGCCTCGGGCGACGGCGGCAACAGCTTCGCCAACGATGGCCGCACCTTCCTGCACATCAAGGCGGACGGCACAGCGCCGGCATCGTTCACGCTGACCATCGAGACGCCGGGTACCGTGGACGGACAGGCCATCGCCCAGCGTACGGCGACGCTGGCGAAGAGCAAGGAGTACTTCATCGGCCCGTTCCCGCCCGGGGTCTACGACCAAGCGGGCGGCCTCGTGTACTTCGACATCGGCGCCGACGACACCGGCATCACGGCAGCCGTGCTGCGCCTGACGTAGGAGCTGAGATGAGCGGCGCCAAGATCAACTGGTACGGCGAGCAGGTCAAGATCGTGGTCAAGGGCGCGAGCAAGCAGATTCTGACGCAGGCCGCCATGGTGTGCGCCGACAAGGCGGCGATCAGGATCACGGACAACGACCAGGTCGACACCGGCTTCATGCGCGCGTCGGTGTACGGCGTGGGCCCAACAGATAGCGGACGGGCGAACGCGCAGGCAGACGCAACGGAGCGGGCAGACCGCCCGTTCGCGCCGCAGCCGGCGTTACCCGATGAGAAGACGGCGCTTGTCCATGCCGCAGCCGAGTATGCCGTGCACCAGGACATGCGCAAGGCGTTCATGTATCCGGCGGCGCAGGACACGGCGAAAGAGTTCAATGGGATCGTCGAGAGGCACAAGGTTGGTTGACATCGGCTCGGCGCTGCGGACATTCTTGCTGGCTAACTCAGCGCTCTACGCACTGACAGGTAACCGCATCTGGACGGAGGTGGACACGCCGCCGCCTGGATACACACCTGCCGACGGCGGCGCTGTGTGCGTCAAAGTGCGCGGCGGCAAGCCGGAGAACAGCGATCTGCTACTTTACGCATCCCTGCAATGCAAGTGCTACGGCGCGACGCAGGTCGCGGCGAATGCAGTGTACCGTGCGCTGTACGGCGCGCTGCATAACACGCGTGCTGGCGGCATCATACGCTGGGGACAGAGCGAGGTGCTTGGTCAGACGTTACGAGAACCAGACACGACGGGCGGCTCGCCCTGGTGGTTTGTGTTGGCGTTCTTCGAGGTCTATGTGGCAACAGATGGAGGCTAGAACATGGCGAACGAATTCGCTGATCTGATTATGGGCCCGGCGAAGGTGTACTACGCGCCGGTTGGTGAGGCACTGCCGAACGAGAACAGCGTCGGCTACGGCGTAGCCTGGGGCGGCAACTGGGTCGCCTTCGGCTATACCAAGACGCCGCTTTCCTGCAACTACGAGTTCGAGGAGTTCGAGGCGAAGGTGCAGGAAGCGCTGGCCGCCGTCAAGCGGCGCAAGACGAGCGAGGCGCTGACCCTTGAGACGACGCTCGCACAGCTCACCGCTGACAACGTGCAGATGGGCAGCGGCGGCACGGTCACGGACACCGCCGCTGGCGCTGCGCAGGTGCAGATGGAAGAGCTGGAGGCGGGCAATAACGCCGTGCTCGGTGAGTACGCCTGGGGCTTCGAGGGCGAGTATCGTAAAGATGACGGCACACAGTTCCCGGTGCGCCTGTTCATCTGGAAGGGCACCGCCAAGCTCAACGGCGCGCTGGAGTTCGGCAAGGAAGACTATCCCGGCATTCCGCTGCAGATCAAGGCGCTGCACGACGCGTCGAAGACGGCAGGCAAGAACCTGTTCAAGCTGCAGAAGGTGCTGGCGCCGCACACCTAGACCGGCGCTGACGCGGACACGGACAGAGGCGACCAGGGGAGCGAGACGCCCCCTGGTCGACCATATGAGGAGACAACGCGAGATGCGTTCAACCACAGTCACACTGGCCGGGACGACGTACACCGTGACGCAGCCGCCGCTGCGCAAGAACGTCGCCTGGCAAAAGCAAGTCGCTCAGCACCTCAAGGAGCTGTTGACTGCACTCCCGGGGTTGCTGACGACCCTGGGCCCACTGCTGAAGTCTGGCACACCCAGCGACGGCAAGAGCGGCATGACCGGCCTGCTCGACGCGTTGACGGCGGACAACCTTCCCGCCGTGACCGATGCCGGCAGCGACGTTCTGATCAAGGTCGTAGACGCCATTCCGGCCATGCTCGATCTGCTGTACGAGTTCTCGCCGGCGTTGGCCGACGATCACGATCGCATAGAGGCGGAGGTCGGCGAGGATGAAGTCGTCCTGGCCTTCGTCGAGCTGGTCAAGCTGTCGCTCCCTTTCGGGGAGAGGATCACGGCGGCGCTCAAGGACCTGGCGGCGACCTCGCCTGGCTCAACGAGCGCGCCGACATCGCCGAGCTCGCCCGCGCCGAGTGGGGACTCTGGGATGACGAGCTAGACGAGCAGGTCGTCAACGCCCTGGCCGATGCCTACGTGCGCCGAAAGCGCTGGGAAGCAGAGCTACTGGCGGGCACGATCTGGCGGGTCATCGGCGAGGCATGGAGCAAGGCAGACCACGGACAGGCTGCGCCGGGTGGCAGGCGTAAGGTGCGCTCGGAGCAACTTCTGACGGACATGGGTGTGAGGATATAGCGTGGGCGTCACACTGGGCGACGCGACATTCTGGCTGCGCGGGAATAGCAAGGACTTTGACGCGGCCATGACCAAGGCCGAGACGACCGCCAAACAGGTCGGCGACAAGATTGGCGCCGGTCTTGCGCGGGCGACACAGATCGGCGCTGTCGCATTGGGCGCCGTTGGCACAGCTGCGATTGCTCTGGGCAAGAGCGCCATGCCCCTGGAGACGATCAGCGCCGCCTTCGATGGTATCGCCGCGTCCGCGGGTCACAGCGGCGACGAGATGCTCGCGTCCATGCAGAAGGCGTCGAACGGCATGGTCTCAGCGCGTGACCTGATGACGCAGTACAACCTCGCCGCCAGCCTGGTCAGCACGACCTTCGCCGATCAGCTCGGGCCGGCCATGGCCCTGGTCGGCAAAGTCTCGGCGTCCACCGGCCAGGACATGAGCTACCTGATGGAAAGCCTGATCCGGGGCGTCGGGCGCCTCTCGCCCATGATCCTCGATAACCTCGCCATTCAGGTCGACCTGTCAGCTGCCAACGAGGCATATGCCAAGAGCGTTGGCAAGAGCGCCGACGAGCTGACCAAGCAAGAGCAGCAGACGGCGCTGATGAACCAGGTCATGGAAAAGCTGCGTCAGAACACGGCGTCCATGCCGGAGGTCGCGGGGACGGCGTCGCAGAAGTGGGCGGAGATGACCGCCAACCTCCAGAACCTGAAGGACACTGTCGGCCTGGCCGTGTTGCCCGGACTGACAGCGCTTGTGGAGAAGGTGAACCAGGGCATTGGCGCTGTGCAACGCTTCGCCAACGAGAACCAGGCGCTCATCGGCAAAACAGCATCGGTGGCCATGGTGCTGGGGCCGGTGTTGGGTGCGCTGACGGGCGCGGGCGCGGCGGCCAACATTCTCACGCGCGCCCTTGGCCCGTTGGCGGGCATGTTTGGCGGCCTTGGCGGTAGCGTGGGCGGTCTCCTGAACCCGCTATCGAGCGTGGCCGGCTGGCTCATGAAGCTACCCCTGCTCCTATCCGCCCTCGGCGCGCCCGTTGGCGTTGTCGTCGGTGCCGTTGGCCTGCTGGCTGCTGCCATTGCCGTGTTGGTGGGGGGGATCAAGAAGTTCCTCGACCGCAAGGCCGCCGCGACGCAGTTCATGTACGAGATGCAGGACGGCTTCATCAGCATCCAGAAGCCGGTGCTCGATCTGGGCGCGATCATCAAGAAGGTGTGGGACGGCATTCAGCTTGCCGTCAAGGTCGCCGTCGTCGTCGTGCAGGACTTGCTGAAAGGGCTGGCCTGGGCGTTCGATCAGGCGACGACCTGGGTGGCGGATCGGCTGTTTGAGCTGGAGCCGGTGCTGAGTCAGGTCGCTGATGCCTTCGCCGGAGTCTTCGATTGGCTGATTGGCATTGCCAACCAGTGGGTCAACGGCTTCGTGGCCATTCTGTCCAGCCTGATGACATACTTCCAGGACATCTTCCAACTGATCTACGACATCGTGACCGGCAACTTCGAGGCGGTCGGCAAGGACGCGCTGGCGATCCTCGGCAGCTTTCTGAACATGGTGCAGACCGTGTTCTCGACGCTGTTCGACACCATCGGCGTCGTCATGTCCGGCGTGATGGAGTTCTGGGGCAAGGTCTTCGACATGCTCCCTGAGCCGGTACAGGACGCGCTGTCGAACATCCTCGGCAATCTCAAGCGCTTCCTGGATTGGGTCGGCGGCAACATCTCTCGCGTCTGGGGCACGGTGCTGGAGCTCACCGCACAGGCATGGCATTGGGTCTGGGATACCATCGGCAAGGTGCTGGCCGGTATCGCCAACAGCATCGCCGACTTCTTCGAGAAGATCCCACTGGGCATGGCGCAGGGTTGGGCGACGTCCCTGCGCGGCTTTGCCAACCAGGTTGGGACAGGCCTCGGCGATGCAGCCACGTCCGCCGTCACCAGCGTGATCGAGAAGCTCAAGAGCTTCGGCGGGTCTGTCGCTGACGCCGTGAGCGGACTGATGCAAGTCGCCAGCAGCAAGTCGGCGCAGAACACGAACATGCTGCAGGGGCTATTCGACAAGATCAGGTCAAGCATCAGCGGCGTCATCGACAAGACGAACGGGCTGAGCACATCCTTCACCAAGACAGGCGCGGCCGCCCACAAGACGACGCCGGCCATCGACCGCTATACCGAGAGCGCCAGCAAGGCGAAGGACGCTAGCTCAGGCGCGGCCAAGGCAACTGAGTCGCTCAAGGATCCGCTCGCTGAAGCCGCTGATCTGCTCTCCAAGATCACGGGCGCCATGGACAAGGCGCTCGAGATGTTCGCCAAGCTCGCCAAGTACGACATCAGCAAGGAGCAGTTCGCCCGCGGCTGGGCGCTCCTGTTGGACCAGATCAAGATCGCGGTCAGTGGTCTGGCCGACATGCTCAGCAGCATGGGCTTCCAGGGCGAGCCAGGCGCCGAGAAGATGACGGCGCTGCAGTCGCTGGCCGAGATGGTCACTGCCGTCGGCGACATGGTCGGCGCGTTGCAGGCGGGCCTCTCCAGCATTGTCAAGTTCACCGCGCCGGCCAAGGCCAACATCGATGCAATCCTGGAGCTGATGCGCTATCTGGTGCAGCAGCTCGTCGCCACTGCTGCAACCTACAAGAAAGACGGGTTGGAAGCGGCCGCGCTCCTTGCGGACACGGCGGGTCGCATCGGCGACATGATCGCGGCCACGGTGGAGCCGCTGCAGGCGGCGGCGTCGTTCAAGCCCGTCGCCATGGGCGCATTCGGCGCGCTGGCTGACGCCATCGACCGTTGGGTGCGGGGCATGGTGTGGCTGGCTGCCAAGTACAAGGAAGACGGCCTCAAGGCCGCTCGCGACATGGCCGAGACCGCCGCCGTCATCGGCGACATGCTCACAGCCGTCATGCAGCCCATGGCCGACGCCGCCAGGTTCCGGCAGGTCGTGCAGGGTGGCTACGCCGCCATCGCCGACGCCATCGAGCGCTGGGTCAAGGGCATGGTCTGGCTGGCCGGCAAGTTCACGGACGATGGGCTGCTGGCGGCTCGTGACATGGCAGCCACAGCCGCCGCCATCGGTGAGTCGCTGGCCGCCGTGATGGAGCCCTTCACCAAAGCGGCGACGATCAAGCAGGTTGCCGCCGGCGCCTTCGGTCCGCTGGCTGATGCCATCCTGCGCTGGGTCAAGGGCATGGCCTACCTCAAGACCGAGATCGAACGGGCAGGGCTCACCACTGCCGGCGCGGCGGCGATGGCCGCCACGCTGAGCGCCGTCGCCGAGTCCCTGATCACCTTCATGGCGGTGATCACACAGCTCGTCGACTACAAGAGCGACGGGCTGGCTGCCCGCGTGACGGGTCTGCTGGTCGACGTCCAGCTTGTCGTGAACAGCCTGGTGACGACCTTCGGCGTCTGGTCGGAAACGCTGCGCGAGACCGTCATCGAGGCCGCTGCCAGCGCCGAGGCAGCATTGGCTCTCCTGTCGCCGGTGAGCAGCATGATCGCGGCCTTGCAGGCTATCGGCGCCTATGAGCGCATTGAGGACATCGGGCGCAAGATCACGAGCGTGCTGGAAGGTGTCGGCGACGTCGGCGGACTCCTCCTCCTCACCTTCCAGAGCTGGACGGAGGACTTCCGCACGACCGTAGCTGCAGCAGCGACCTCGGCCGGCCTCGCTGCCGCGCTGATGGCGCCGGTGTCGGCCATGATCGACAGCCTGAACGCGATCGCTGCTTACGAGCACAAGGCGAACCTGGCCGGCAACATCCGGGCGCTGATCGAGGATGTCGGCGACGTCGGCGGCTTGCTGTGGCTCAATTTCAAGGGCTGGTCGGAGGACTTCCAGAAGAGCATTGTGCTGGCGGCAACGGCTGCGGCCGCAGCGGCAGCGCTGATGTCGCCGGTGTCGGCCATGGTCGACGCGCTCAAGGCCGTCGCCGGCTACGTCGCAGCCAAGGACCTGCAAGCTGCGGTTCAGTCCATGCTCGCCGACGCGGGGATCGTGTTCAATGCCCTGTTCGCTATGTTCCAGGACATGGATGCCAAGGGCATCGCCATCTGGCAACTGGCAGGCCAAGCGGCGACAGCCTACAGCAGCATCCTCAGCACGGTCAAGGGCATGGTGGAGGGGATCATTGCTCTCGCCACGCTGCCGAGCCTCAATCCGGCGACGGTGCAGGCCAACATGAGCTTCCTGTTGACCTACGCCGAGCTGTTCATCGCCGGCGTCATGGCCATGGCGTCACGCCTTGCAACGGATGGCGTCACGGCTGCCGGCAAGCTGGCCGAGGCCGGGCAGCAGGTCTTCGCCATGGGCAAGAGCGGCCTGGACTTCCTGGACGCCCTGGCTGAGCTGGGCACAGGCTACATCACGCCGCAGAAGATTGACATCGTCGTCGACATGATGCTGTACGTGCTGCAGAGCATCGCCTGGCTGGCGTACCAGATCGCACCGGCAATGGTCACAGCGGCGGCGGCGTTCTCGGTCTACGGAAAGGTGGTGTTCGACTTCTTCAAGGTCGCTGTCGATGCACTGAACGACATTGCGACCAAGGCCATGCCGGATGAAGCCAAGATCGATGCCTTCGTCGCCGCGTTGCAGCGGGTGCTCAGTGCTCTGACCAGCGCCGTCGGCATATCCGGCGACATCAATGGCGCCCTGGGCGACATCGGCGCCAACCTGGGCATGCCGCAACTGGCGCTGCCCGACGTGGTCGGCGCCATCGCCCGGCCGACTGTCGGTTCCATCCCCTGGGTATCGCTGCCCGGGCGGCCGTCTGGCGGCGGCGGTGGTGGCGGCGGGGGCGGTGGAGCTTCGGGAGAGGTGGTGGTGTCGGACTTCGGCGAGGGCGCGCGCCGTGTGCTGGCGACGCTGGTCACTGCACCGGTGACGGCCACGGCTGACGACCTGATGCGGCAACTGGAGTTCGAGGCGCGCATGCGGGGAGGGAGCAGATGAGCGGCTATCGCCTGGCCTATGTCAGCCCGCGCGGCGTGGAGTACGCCTTGAATGACAACACGGTCAGCTTCCTGCGCCGCGACGGCATGGTCGGCTTCGAGCCGCTCGATGTCGACCTGCCCGGCTACCGCCGCCCGTTGCGCGACGGCGTACGCAAGATCGGCCGGCCCTACACCGCGCCCAGGACCTGCGGTGTGCTCACCGATGTGCTGCACGACAGCCACGCCGAGCTGGCTGCGTATATCGCCGCCAGGGTACACGCCGTCAACCCGTACGAGGACGAGGAGAACCCTGGCGCGCTCAAGGTCTATACGCCGGATGGGCGCACACGGCAGATCGACGTCTGGCCGACGTCGTTCCCGTCCTGCAACTTCAACGGGCCGGTGGTGTGCGCGCTGGGCTACCGCTTCTACGCGCCGTACCCGTTCTTCTACGATCCGGTGCTGCAGGAGGCGACGTTCGCGCTGAGCACGCCGGGCGGTATCACGTTCCCGATCACGTTCCCGATCACTTTCGCCCCGACGACGATTGACACCACGGAGACGATCTCCAACGACGGCGAGGTGGCGACGTGGCCGGTGATCACCATCTATGGCCCAGGCGACGATCCGATCATCACGAATGATACCAGCGGCGCGGTCATGGACCTCACCAACGACAGCGGGATCTCGCTGGACACGGACGACTACGTCATCGTGGACATGGCGGAGGCGACGATCTACCTGCACGACGACGATACACCGGCCAACTGCGGCTACATCCCGCACAAGCGCACAACGGCCAGCACGTTCTGGCAACTTGTCGTCGGCGACAACGACATCAACGTGACGATGGACAACGTGACGGTCGGCTCGGTCAAGCTGGCCTGGACGGAGTACTACCGCAGCGGATTCTAGGAGGGCAACATGGCACTGTCAGTCAGCCCGATTGACGGCGTGGCCTACGCCACAGCGACCTGGGACGACCTGCACGAGGACATCTTCAGCAGCGGCTACTCGGACAAGGCGTGCATCGTCAAGGGGCGCCGGGGCGCCGGCAAGAACTTCCAGGTCGCCGGTACCTCCTCGCCGGTGACGGTGGAGGAAGGCGTCTGCTACCTGAAGGGCAAGCGCGTGGTCAACACGTCGAGCATCAATGTCAACATCGTCTCGCCCAGCGTCAACCCACGCATCGACCGCGTTATCGTCAAGTACGTCTTTGCGACAGATGCAATCACGGTCGAGCTTCTGGCAGGCACGGAGGACCCGTCGCCCACCGCGCCGAGCCTGACGCAGATTGACGGCAACACGTGGGAGGTGTCGCTGGCGCAGGTCTACATCACGACAGGCGGCGCGATCACGGTCACGAACGAGCGGCGCTGGGCCGTGCCGCTGGGCGTCTTCATGGCCGGAGAGATCAAGGCGATCAAGGCCACGCTGGGCGGGACAGCGAACAAGCATCCGATTGATCCCGACCTGGGCAGCGCCGATGAAGACTGGGCGTTGTGCGACGGCGGCACGTACAACGGCTACGTGACCGATGACCTGCGGGACAGGATGATCATCGGCGCAGGCACCACGTACAGTGCGGGTACAGCCTACGGTAGCGCAACAGCCAACCTGTATCACCGCCACGCCGCCAGTACGATCACGATCGCCAACGAGAGCGCGCACACGCATGGCGCGACTGGTTTGACGACAGGGCAGGCCGGCGCCAATCACTACCACGGCGTTTCTACGTGGGTTGCCGTAGACCTGGGGTACGCTGCGGGGGCGTGGAACGCCTCACTGAACAGCAACACCGCCAACACCAATCACGCCCACACCGTCAACGGGAATACCGCCGCCGGTTCGGCGCACTCGCACACGCCTGGCGGCAATACGGACTACGCACTGAGCGCCGCACAGAGTGTCCTGAATCCGTGTCTGGCGCGGGCGTATTTCATGTATTGTCCCGCCATCTAGGAGACGCCAGTGCAGGTCAAGACGATCACGATCATGGTCGTGCTGAGGGACGACGGGACGCAGGAGATCGTGCACTTCCACGACACGTGCGACAACCTGCTGGACGCTATCGGCGTGATGCAGGCCGGGCTGCGCATCCTGGAGCAGGAGTTCGCGCAGAAGCAGCAGGAGAGCGATGGCAACCACGGTCCATGATGTGACGGTGCTGGACGACACGTTCACCGAGCTGGCCTATCTGGAGTCGTGGCTCACGCTGCGCTACCGGCTGGCCCTGAACGAGCCGACGCATTGTGCGCTCGATCTGGCGCTCGATGATCCCAAGGTCGCCTCCTGCACGCCGATGCGCTACCTGCGGGTGCTGCGCAACGGCGTGGACGTCTGGCTGGGACGC
>Ga0116178_10001256_pt1 | contig 20998 bp, 26 predicted proteins | sample AD_STIC12_MetaG_FD_89880 | JGI IMG/M metagenome (GOLD analysis project Ga0116178, IMG submission 89880) | Active sludge microbial communities of municipal wastewater-treating anaerobic digesters from USA - AD_STIC12_MetaG | ecosystem: Engineered > Bioreactor > Anaerobic > Digestate | place: USA... | reverse complement strand
GCCTGCTCCCACAGATACCACGCCGCCACGATCGCCATCGTCACCAGATGCACGGGATAGATCCGCGCCAGCCGTTTCTGCAGGAAGCGCTTGTGATCGAACTTCCGCGCATCGAATTGCGGACGATACACGTAGGCGAGAATGAACCCGCTCAGCATGAAGAACAGGTCGACGCCCGTCTGCCCGAACTCCAGCGGCCCGAGCAATTCAGCCGGCAACGCCACATTGGTCTTGAAGTGATAGAGCACCACGATGCTCGCCGCGAAAATGCGCAGCGAGGTCAGCGACGGCAGCTCCAGAGCGGCCGGCGCCGCACCCGGCGGCATTTGCGATCCCTGCGACGTCACCCGAAATCCCTGTCGGCCCTGCATCCTGCTGGTAAACGGCAACCACGCCGCCAGCCACAAGCCACCCCGTCAGACAGCAAGACACAGGCCATCCACGCCGCCGTTAAGGCTGCTGATTCAGGCCGCAAATGAAGGGAAATGGTCGGAGTGGCTGGATTCGAACCAACGACCCTCTGCTCCCAAAGCAGATGCGCTACCAGACTGCGCCACACTCCGATGTGCGCGGCTTATACCCGAAACATGGCGGAACGGAAGCGAATGCGCGCGTCTCCTCCAACCCGCTTGACCAAAGGCGTTTCCGCCACTATTTAGCAATCATGTTAATTAACATTGTTGTTAAATGATGCCGACACACGACCCCCTCTCCCAAACGCTCTCGGCCCTCGCGGACCCGACGCGCCGCGCCATCCTTGCGCGCCTCGCCCAGGGTGAAGCCACCGTCAACGATCTCGCCCGGCCGTTCGACATTTCCCTCCCCGCCGTCTCGCGCCATCTCAAGGTGCTCGAAAGCGCCGGCCTCATCACGCGCGGCCGCGACGCCCAGTGGCGCCCGTGCAAGCTAAAGGCGGAACCGCTCAAGCAGCTCGACGGTTGGCTCTCGAAATACCGCCACTTCTGGGAAGGCTCGTTCGATCGCATGGACGCCTATCTCGCCCAGATCCAGAAACCGGCCGCGAAAGGCAAAAAGCAATGACACGCCCCATGCGCGACGACGAACTCTTCATCGAACGCGAATTCGACGCGCCCGTCGAACTCGTCTTCCGCATCTGGCAGGAGCGTGACCACGCCATCCGCTGGTGGGGGCCGGAGAAATTCACCACCACGGAACTCGAGATGGATTTTCGCCCCGGCGGCAAATGGAACGCCACCATGGTCTCCAGGGAATGGAAGATCAGCAAGATGGGCGGCGAATACAGGGAGATCGTGAAGAACGAAAAGATCGTCTTCACCTTCGCCTGGACCCACGAGTCCGGCCCGGACATGGACACTGTCGTCACCGTCACCTTCGCCGAGAAGAACGGCAAGACGATCCAGACCTTCCACCAGACCCCATTCGAGACCGTGAAGGAACGCGACAACCATCTCGGCGGCTGGAACTCCTTCATCAACGACGAACAGATCTACGCCGAAAACCTCGCCTACGGCATCAAGCTTGGATTGCAGATATGATCACGCTCACCACCTACAAATGGGTGCCCGACTTCGCCCAGCCCCTGATGCGCGCCTTCCGCGTCCGCTGGGCGCTTGAGGAAGCAGGCCAGCCCTACAATGTTCGCCTCGTCTCTCTCGGCGCTGAACAGAAATCGCCCGAACACCTCGCCCGCCAGCCCTTCGGACAGGCCCCCGCGATCGAGGAAGACGGCCTCGTCATGCATGAAAGCGGCGCCATCGCTCTCTACATCGCCGAGACCAGCGAGGCCCTCATGCCGAAAGACCGCGTCGGCCGCGAACGCGCCACCGCCTGGGTTTTCTCCGCTCTCAACTCCATCGAGAACGCGGTGCAGGAACTCGGCTCGATCATCTTCTTCCACAAGGACGCGGCGTGGGCGAAGGAACGCCGCCCGCAAGTCGAGCAATTCGTCCGCCTACGCCTCGGCCAGCTCGCCCACGCCCTCGGCGACAAGGATTATCTCGAAGGCCGCTTCACCGTCGGCGACCTCATGATGGCCGACGTCCTCCGCATCATCGACTCAACCGGCATCGTCGATGAGTTCCCCACCCTCAAGGCCTACAAACTCCGCTGCGAATCCCGCCCCGCCTTCCAGCGCGCCATGCAGGCGCAAATGGAAGGCTTCGCACAGGCGGCGTGAACCGACGTGCTCGCCACCGCGAGCCACACCTCCCCCTGCTACGCATGGGGAGGCAAACCAACCGGGAATGAACGGCCGATACGGGGCGCGTTGCGACACGCAGCGCCTGTCGCAAGGCAGGCACAGGACTACCCACGGCGCTTCACACCGCGCCCCGCTCCCTCAACGGGGAGACGAGCTACAGCATCACGCAGGGCCGCGCCCGTGCGAATGAGAGAGTGCGCCCACTAACTGTCATCCCGGCCGCAGCGAAGCGGAGAGCCGGGACCCATCGGGACGCCGTCGTGCTCTCACAATGGTTCCCGGATAGCGCTCCGCGCTTCCGGGATGACAGGTTGTTGGCTTGGCATAATGGAGGACGACCGCATCTTCGCTGCAAAACCGAAAGGGCAAACCAAGCACAAACGCCCATCCGCCCCGCCCACAAATCGCGCAACACCACTCCAACCTGCGACAAAAATGGAATCGTTCTAATTTCTTGTTGCAGATGCGAACAGCGCCCTCTATGTCCCCACAACGGTGCTGGTTTCCGTAGGGACTGCTGGGCCGAAACGACAATAATTTGGAGATACGAGATGCTCGGCGTTGGCCAGAAACTCCCCGCTTTTGAAATCACCGGCGTGAAGCCGGGTTTCATGAACCACGAAGAAAACGGCCAGTCGGCTTTCGAGGCCCTCAACCAGGACTCGTTCGAAGGCAAATGGAAGGTCATCTTCTTCTACCCGAAGGATTTTACCTTCGTCTGCCCGACCGAGATCGCCGAATTCGCCCGCCTCGGCGGCGAGTTCGCTGACCGTGACGCAGTCGTCCTTGGCGGTTCGACCGACAACGAGTTCGTGAAACTTGCCTGGCGCCGCGACCACAAGGACCTCGCCAAGCTCCCGATCTGGCAGTTCGCCGACACCAACGGCTCGCTGACGGACGGCCTCGGCGTTCGCGACGCATCGGGCGTCGCCCTGCGCGCCACCTACGTCGTCGATCCGCACAACGTCGTGCAGCACGTCTATGTCACCAACCTCAACGTTGGCCGCGCGCCGGCGGACACGCTGCGCGTTCTCGACGCCCTGCAGACCGACGAACTCTGCCCGTGCAACCGCGCGGTTGGCGGCGAGACGCTGAAAGCTGCGTAATCACGCGGACTGACACCTTAAGAAACAGAGGAAGCCTCCCGGACCGCTCCCAACCACGGCCGGGAGGCTTTCATTTTACTGATACGGGCCAACCATGAATTTCGAAACGCTGAAGACCGCTCTGCCTGACTACGCCAAGGACCTGAAGCTCAACCTCGGCACGCTCTCGAACGAGACATCACTGACCGACCAGCAGAAGTGGGGAACATTCCTCGCCTGCGCGTTCGCAGTGGGAGAAGCGACCACCGTGCGCGCGCTGATCGGCGAGACGGAAGGCAAACTCACCCCGGAAGCCGTGAAGGCCGCCAAGGCCGCCGCCGCGATCATGGGCATGAACAACGTCTATTATCGTTTCACTCACCTCGTTCACAACGAAGTCTATCGCACGACGCCCGCCAAGCTGCGGATGACGGTGATCGGCGCGCCGGGCGTCGAGAAGCCGGACTTCGAACTGTGGTGCATGGCCGTCTCCGCCGTGAACGGCTGCGGCATGTGCATGGACGCGCACGAAGCTGAACTCCGCAAGGCGGGCTTCACGACCGAACAGATCCAGGCCTCTGTTCGCATCGGCGCCGTCGTAAACGCAGTCTCCCGCACACTCGCCGCCGAAGCCGCTTTCAACTGAGAGAAATCTCCACGCTGACCTTCGAGTCCCGCGCGCTACAGCGCGGGACTTTTCATTCGTGGCGGGCCAGACTTGCGTGGTCGCACGAATGATGCTGAATGCTACCGATTGGTATCGATGGAGGGTTGAATGCGTCGTCGTGATGTTTTGTGGGGCATCGGCGCAACAGGCGCGCTTGCGGCGTCAGCGTGCAGCACAGTTGGCGCGACGGATCCGGTTGAAGCCAACGAAGCAGGCCTTGAGGCTGCGTTCTTCTACGCCTTCCCGCTCTACGAAATCGCCCGCACCGGCCAGAATCGCGCTGCCTTGCCGGGCCTCAACAAACTCGGCGCCCGCGCCGTTCTTTCCGACGACACCTCCCGCCAGATCACCGCACCGAACAACGACACCGTCTATTCCTCCGCACAGCTCGAACTCTCCGGCGGCCCGATCGAGGTCATCGCACCGACCGAGACCGACCGTTATTTCAACATCACCTTCATGGACGCCTTCACCGACAATTTCGCGGGCATCGGCACACGCCTGACGAACGGAAAAGGCGGCACATTCTGGGTCGTCGGCCCGCAATGGACAGGCACCGCGCCTGCTGGCGTGACAGTGCTCCGCTCATCCACCAACGACGTCTGGATGCTCGGCCGCATCGTCGTAGAGGGGACAGCCGATCTCGCCGCGGCGAAAGCCGTGCAGGACAAGATCCGCATCAGGTCGCTGGCGACAACGCCGCCAAAACCATTCGGAGTTGCCTGCACCAATGCCGAGGATGCCGCGAACTTCCTCGCCGTCGTCAACGACATGATGGCGCGCTCGCCGGGCGGACTTGGACACATGTCGCGTGCATCCAACTTCGCCAGGGTAGGCGTTGGCCTCGGTCTCACACCGACGCCAGAGATGATCGCGATGTGGAGCGCCTACCTGCCCAAGGGCATCGCGAAACTGAAAGAGAAATTCATTTTCCGCGACCTCACCGTCAATGGCTGGGGCTATCAGGAAAAGGGCGTTGGCGAAGCTTCGGCCAGCGATTATCTGCGCGCGGCAATCGCACTCGGCGGCCTAGCGGCTCTGCCGGAAGCGGAAGCCATGTACTTCCAGGCGACCAACGACGAAACCGGCGCTCGCCTTGATGGCGCCAACAAGTACGTTTGGCGCATTCCGCCCGGCGGCGTGCCCGCTGGAGCATTCTGGTCGCTGACGATGTACCAGACAGAAGCCGACGGTCGCTTCTTCCTCGTGAAGAACCCGATCAATCGGTTTTCGATTGGAGATCGCACTCCCGACCTTGTCAGGAACGCAGACGGATCGATCGATATTTTGATCCAGCGTGACGCGCCAACAGGATCACTGGCCGCAAACTGGCTGCCAGCTGCTGCAGGCCAGATGCGGATGTCTCTTCGCGCCTACCTGCCGAAAGCAGAATTGCGCAACCGGTCGTGGAAAGTCCCTCCGGTTCGCAAGGCCTAAAGATAGCCGAGCAGCGCAAAGATCAGGACGATCACGAGGATCGTGCCGAGCGTGCCCGATGGCGCATAGCCCCAGCTGCGGCTGTGCGGCCATGAAGGCACGACGCCAAGCACCAGAACCAGAAGAACGACAATAAGTAGAAGAGCCGTTGTGCTGAGCACCATCTGAAATATCCAACCAATATCTGGATGGAAGAACGGCTGCTTATCACGGGTGTTCCCGAGCAAACTGACTCTGCGGTTCCGTTTCCGTAGATCAGCCCACCAGTGGATCGACCCGCCAGACTTCAAACGAGCTGCACGGAAACATGTCTGGCACGGAGCCGGTAATCCGGCTTCCCGACACATTCACGTGGCCGTCGAGCCCCACCATGATGTAGCCCGAGGCGCATCGATCCATCTGACGCCGTCCAGACGCACATGCCGCGAAGCGGAATCATAGATGCCACGCATCTGATAAGCGCCCTTCGGCACTTCGGGATTTTCCGGCAGGGGACCAAAGCGGAACGTCGCCGTCAGCGCGCTGGGGGAGGCCGCCTTGGAGATTGTGAGATTGAGCGCCGTGACGCCCTGGCCGCAGATGTAACGCCCCGTCCATTCACCCGTCACTTCCTGAGCGGCGGCAACCGGCGCAAGCACGGCCGCGACAAGCGCGAGACAACTGAAGCGGATCATTAACGTCCCCGGCCATCAGCCGGGCATTCGCGGATGCTTGCGGCAGGATTTTGTCGGAAGGTCAGACTTTACGGGTCAGCGTGAACTTGTTGCAGAGCTGGCCCTGCATTTCCCCGGTGATCGCGTTGCCAGCGGCATCGACCGCACCGGTCAGAACCTGCGCGTCGCCGCTTGGTATATCCGACTTGATTGTCACGCGTGACCCATCGACAGTGATGGCAGCTTCCCAGGGGAAAACGCCATCATCGCCCATGGCCATGGCGGCTCGCGACGGCGCCGCAGCAGTGACAGTCATGCTGAGCGGCGAATCCATGCTGTAGCAGGTGACCGTGCCAGACCAGGTTCCGACGAGTGATGCAGGCGCCGAGCCGGAACAAGCGGCGGCGAGCGCCACTGCAGAGGCCACAACAGGCAGCAATCTCACCATCGCGCTTTTCCTTCTGGTTAGACCAGCTTGGCCTGGGTCATCCGATCAACTTCGTCACGTGTAACGCCAGGAGCCATCTCCACGACCTTCAGGCCGCCATCGACAACGTCGAAAACGCCAAGATTGGTGATGATGCGATCAACTACAGCCTTGCCGGTCAACGGCAGCGAGCATTCCTTCAGAAGCTTCGTCTCGCCGGCCTTGCTGGCGTGGTCCATGATGACAACGACGCGCTTCACGCCGGCGACGAGATCCATCGCGCCGCCCATGCCCTTTACGAGCTTGCCCGGGATCATCCAGTTCGCAAGATCACCCTTTTCGGAAACTTCCATCGCGCCGAGAATGGCAAGATCAATATGGCCGCCACGGATCATGCCGAAGGACTGCGACGACGAGAAATAGACGGAGCGATCAAGCTCGGTGATCGTCTGCTTGCCGGCGTTGATCAGGTCAGGGTCTTCCTCGCCCTCGAACGGGAAAGGGCCCATGCCTAGCATTCCGTTTTCCGATTGCAGGGTCACGTCCACGCCCTCGGGAATGTGGTTGGCCACAAGCGTCGGGATACCGATGCCGAGGTTCACATAGAACCCGTCTTTAAGTTCCTGCGCCGCGCGGGCGGCCATCTGATCGCGATCCCAGGCCATGTCCGTCTCCTGTAGTCTGTTTTACCAGACCCTGTACTTGTCACCGGCGAAAGTCAGGTCGACCTGCGTTCCGCCATCTACCGGAAAGATATGCGCACCCTGAAACGATGCATCGACGCGGCATCGGCTACCCGAACCATCGTCGAAGCTCATTTCCATGCGTTCACCGAATTTCTGCGTATCCCACGACAGTTCGCGGAATTCCTTCAGCTTACGATCCTCATGCTTCACGTGCAGCGGGCGATCCCAGATCGTCTGGTGATCGCCGCCAGCGAGAGGCTGCAGCATGACGCGAACACGCAGCATGGATCAGGCCGTGACTTTCTTGCGAACGGTACGCTGTTCGATGCGCTTCTCGAACTTGCCCTGAATGATGCGGTTCACAAAAATTCCTGGCAGGTGGATCTGATCAGGGTCGAGCGAGCCCACGGGCACGATCTCCTCGACCTCGACGACGCAGAACTTGCCAGCAGTCGCCATGTCTGGATTGAAGTTGCGAGCCGTCTTGCGGAAGACGAGATTGCCCTGTGCGTCGGCCTTCCATGCCTTGACGATCGACAGGTCCGAGATCAGCGCCGTTTCAAGGATGTAGGTCTGGCCGTTGAACTCGCGATGCTCCTTGCCGTCGGCGACAATCGTGCCGACGCCGGTCTTTGTGTAGAAGCCCGGAATACCAGCCCCGCCCGCGCGGCAACGCTCCGCCAGCGTGCCCTGAGGATTGAATTCAAGCTCGAGTTCGCCGGAGAGATACTGGCGTTCGAATTCCTTGTTCTCGCCGACATAGGACGAGATCATCTTCTTCACCTGCTTGGTGTTCAGCAGGACGCCAAGACCAAAGCCGTCCACGCCGGCATTGTTCGAGATCACGGTGAGATTCTTCGCGCCCGAGCGTTTGACCTCGGCGATCAGGTTCTCGGGAATACCGCACAGGCCGAAGCCTCCGGCCATGATTGTCATGCCGTCAAACAGCTTGCCCTCGAGAGCCGCTTGCGCGTTGGGATAGACTTTGCCTGCCATGCGTAACCCCTAGCCTGCTTCAGCTGAATCCGGTCAGCCGACGACCTGATCAATGCGACCGAATATCGAATGCGACTTGCTGTCGAGCATTTCTATCTCAACACGATCGCCGCGCTTCAGGAAACCTGTCTTCGGCGCGCCCTGGTTGATCGTTTCGATCATTCTCACCTCAGCGATGCATGAATAACCGACACCGCCCTCGGCAATTGCCTTGCCCGGTCCGCCATCCTCGCCGCGATTAGAGACTGTGCCGGAACCAACAATCGTGCCGGCGGACAAGGAACGTGTTTTGGCGGCGTGAGCGATCAGGGCGGGGAAATCGAAGGTCATGTCGACCTTGGTGGACGCCTTGCCGAAAAGCTCGCCGTTGAGCTTCACGTTGAGAGCGCCGTTGAGGCGCGCGCCATCCCACATCGGCCCGAGTTCATCCGGCGTGACCGCAACCGGCGAAAAGGCCGACGATGGCTTGGACTGGAAGAAGCCGAAACCTTTGGCCAGTTCGTTCGGGATCAGATTGCGAAGAGAGACATCGTTGGCAAGCATGACCAGGCGGATAGCCTTCTGCGCTTCGTCAACTGTCGCGCCGCCGCGCACGTCGCCGACGATGACGGCGACCTCGCCTTCCATGTCGCAGCCCCACGACTCGTCCGCGAGCGGGATGACGTCTCTGGGACCGAGGAAGGTGTCGGAGCCGCCCTGATACATCAACGGGTCCGTCCAGAACGTTGCGGGCATATCCGCGCCCCGCGCTTTGCGCACGAGTTCGACGTGGTTCACGTAGGCCGAACCATCCGCCCACTGATAAGCGCGAGGCAGGGGCGATGCACACTCATGTTCGTGAAAGCGTTCCGTGGGGACTGACCCGAGCTCAACTTCCTCCGCCAGTGTCTGAAGGCGTGGCTCCGCACGTTTCCAGTTGTCGAGTGCGGACTGAAGGGTCGGAGCGACGTGCGAGGCGTCGGCGCATCGCGTCAGATCGCGGGAGACGACAACAAGCCTGCCATCACGGCCGTGTTTCAGAGAAGCGAGTTTCATCCCGTCTCTATGCCGTCAAATGCGGCTGGGATCAAACTCTGTCGCAACGAAATGCCGTGAAGACATTTCTTTGCTGACGCCTGCGTGAAAGCAGCGTTTCGCCCTCGTCAGTTCACGGCGATTGCGCAATCCTGAAAGGCCATGCGGCCACGGGCAAAGCGGATCACGGTTTGCGTGTCGCCGCCGCCTGATTTGGCGAACGTCATTTTGCCATCGGTATAGGTCGTCACGCCGGGCGCGGAGTTGGCGTCTGCCGCCAACGCCGGAAGCTCTGTCGTCGTCCCGTCGTCGTTGACGACTTCGGCATGCGTATCAACGAAAGCCACGCGGAACGTGGCGCCGCCGCACATCAGGTTCATCGCGGCAACGCCCGACGGTCCGACCGCCGGCATCGGCAAGGCGGTCGCATCTGGCGCGGCTGGTGTCGTGGATGACTCGACCGGCGCGGTCGGTTCGGCCGGAGCAGCAGGGGCCGGCTCGCCTCCGCAGGCACTCAGAAGAAGAGCTGCGGCCGCGGTCGCGACGAACAAGCGAGTCATGGAAGCCTCACGAGCAGGATGTTGAAGTCCGTCCAGAACATGGAGCGTGTGAGCCCTGAGACAATCCATAGCTCATTAACAATCGGGGCGCATCCTGTCCGGAGCGTAACAGAGTTCACGACCCGCACCCACCGCCTGCTTCGGGAGTTGAGCAATGTATTTCACCCGCGCCTGTTTTTATGCGGCCGTATGCGCCTACCTGATGCCGGTCTCCGTACTCGTCGCCGGGCTCAATTACACCAACGCGAAACGCTAGGAACTCAGGGAGCTTCCTTGGCTTCCGGCTGATTTTCAGGCGCGGCTTTCGCAAAGGCTTCGATCTGGCGCAACGCCGCATCGATCCTGAGAATGTTCGGAAACTGTTTGAGATCGATCTGCGGATAGCGGCGAGCGTTGGCTACCTGCGGCACCAGAACGATATCAGCCAGCGTCACCGCATTGCCGACACAGAAATCACCAGTCGATGGCAGCATCTGCTCCAGAACCTGGAACCCACGAACGATCCAGTGTTCATACCAAGTAGCGATGGCAGCATCGTCGGCGCCAAACTGCGAGCGCAACCTCGCCAGCGTCGATGTATTGTTGAGCGGGTGTATGTCGGCGACGATCTGATCTTTCAGATCTCGAACGTGAGCGCGAAGATATGCGTCGCGCGAAAGCAGCGGCGGCTCTGGGCGGGTTTCATCCAGATATTCCACCATCGCCATGGACTGGCCGATGCGATGGCCGTCGATCTCCAGAATTGGCACCCGGCCGGATGGATGGCGCGCGAGATGAGCAGGTTGGGACTGCTCGTCCTTCAACAGGTGAACGCCGACCGTCTTGTAGGCGATGCCTTTGAGATTGAGCGCAATGCGCGTGCGGTATGTCGCGGAGGAGCGCCAGTAGCCGTAAAGGATCGTTCCGGTCATTGGCCTGCTCTCGCTGCGTATTCCTGCATCAAGGGGCCATAGTCAGCCTCTTGCGGATAGCGGTCGAAGCTGTGGACCGCCGATGTTTTTGCCCACGGCAGCTTCTCGCCCGCGCAGGTTTCCATGAAAGGCGTGGACCAGGCCGGAACACTGAACATGGTCGGCCGCACATTCACGAATGGCATTCCCGCCGGGCGGGTGATCAGCCAGTTCAGGCAATGCGGGCAGTATTCATACTTTGAAGCGTTGTGCAGCCCGCCAATGGCTGTATCGCCAATCACCTCAACACCCTCAGTCGGGATCATCGCGGTCAGCGAAAACGCGCTGGCGCTGAGCTTCTGGCAACCGCCGCAATGACAAGCCGCAGTCATGATCGGCGGAAGCGTGACACGCAGCTTCACGCGCCCGCACATGCAGCTGCCTTCGACGGGGAACTGTAAGGTCATCGGCAATTCCTACTCTGCTTTCAGAACGCCGCGGCGCACCTGATCAGCTTCGATCGACTCGAACAACGCGCGGAAATTGCCTTCGCCGAAGCCTTCATTGCCTTTGCGCTGGATCAGCTCGAAGAAAATCGGGCCGATCTGGTTGGCCGTGAAAATCTGGAGCAGGAGGCCCTGCCCCTTGGTCGGCGCGCCGTCGATGAGGATGTGGTTCGCCTGGAGACGCGGCACGTCCTCGCCATGGGCGCCGAGACGCTGGCCGATGCCTTCGAAGTATGTGTCGGGCGCGGTCTGGAACGGGATGCCGCGCTCACGCAGGGCTTCGACGCTGGCATAGATATCGTCGGTGCCCAGCGCGATGTGCTGGATGCCCTCGCCGCCATAGTCCTTGAGGAACTCTTCGATCTGGCTCTTGTCGTCGCGGCTCTCGTTGAGCGGGATGCGGATTTTGCCGCACGGGCTGGTCATAGCTTTCGAGACGAGACCGGTCTGCTTGCCCTCGATGTCGAAGTAGCGGATTTCGCGGAAGTTGAAGATGCGCTCGTAGTAATCCGCCCATTTCGCCATGTTGCCGCGATGCAGGTTGTGCGTGAGGTGGTCGAGATAGGTGAGACCGACCGAATTCTTCTTCTCATCGGCGCCGGGGATGGGCACGAAGTCGATATCGTAGATGCCGTGTGCGCCATACCGATCGACCAGATAGATGTAGGCCCCGCCGATGGCCTGGATGGCGGGGATGTTCAACTCCATCGGGCCGACATTTCCGAAGGCGGGTTCAGCGCCGCGCTTGAGGGCTTCGGCGTAGGCTTTCGATGCATCCTTTACCCGGAACGCCATAGCGTTGGCGCCGGCGCCGTGTACGCCCCGGAAAGCGGCGGGCTGCCCTGAAGGCTCCATGTTCAGTATGAAGTTGATGTCGCCCTGCTTGTAACGGACAACATTCTTGGAGCGATGTTTCGAGACGGCAGTGAAGCCGAAAGCCTCGAACAGCTTCCCGAGTTCATGCGGATTAGGCGACGTGTATTCAACGAACTCGAAACCGTCTGTGCCCAGCGGATTGTCAAAGATGTCGGCCATGAGAGTCTCCGGCGTTTGCCGGGTTATATAGCGCAGCGACGCGCGAACGAAACGTGCGGGGCGTCCTTATGAACCCAATATTTCGGAACGAACTCGATAGGGTTTTGGAATGCTCGTGCGCATGAGCGGCAGATAAAGATCAATACGTGCGGAGCACAGGGGCTCAGACGCTTCCCTTGGCACGAAGCGCCCGCCAACCGCCCGCGATGAGATGCCAGCCGACATAAAGAAGAAGTCCCGCGGAAGCGGCAAACATGGCTTGCATGACGCCATGGCCCGACTCGCCGATCGCATGGGCAATCACCCAGCCTATCGGCGTCGTAACGGAAGACGCGAGAATGGCAGCCATAGCGGCGATCGGCGGGCGCAAACCGGCCTGCAAGGCCAGCGCCATGGCGACGACGCCCTCGGGCGCCTCGTGCAGGATCAAACCAAGCGACGCGAGAAGTCCCGAGCCTTCACCATGCCAGAAAACAGCGGTGTAAACCGCGCCATCGAGCGTTGAATGAATGGCGAGGAGAACAACGCCTAACCACGCGGCTACGCGCTGGGTTGAAGGCGATGGCGTCGAGCGCGCGCGGAAGATCAGCTCCAGCACGACGCCAGCGGCGGCGCCGCCAAGCAGGAACATGCGCTCGACATTGCCCGCTTCGAGGGCTTCAGGCGCGAGATGGGTAATTGCGACGAGCAGGATCACAACGCCGCCAAGCAGTCCGACATAGTCAGTGACGCGCTTCGCCATTGTCGCGGCCAGCAGCGCGAACGCCACGCCGGCAACAGAAAGCGCGCCTGCGCCAAGGACAATAGCTGCTTCAGAGCCAGACATCAGGATTCCGCCGCAGGCCGAGAAGCCCGCGCGCTTGTGTTACATAGTAACACCTGCCGGGCAAGCCTCGATTTCGGCCGCCGGCCTCAGACAGCCCCGGATCAGATACTGAAATCGAGAGACTGATCCACAGACGAGCCGACAATGCCCTGCTTGTGCAGATAAGCGATGACTTCATCTGCCAGCGCTTCCGCCGTCGCGTTCGATGTATCGAGGCGAAGTTCCGCGTCCAGAGGCGGCTCATAGGGGCTGTCGATGCCCGTGAAGTTCCGGATCTGACCCGCGCGGGCCTTCTTGTAGAGGCCTTTGGGATCGCGGCTCTCGGCTACAGCCAGCGGCGCATCCACGAACACTTCGATGAACTCGCTCTTGTCGACAAGGCTGCGGACCATGTCGCGCTCGGCACGGAAGGGCGAGATGAAGCTGGCGGTGACGATGAGGCCGCTATCCACGAAGAGCTTCGCAACTTCCCCAATGCGGCGGATGTTTTCTATGCGCTCGTCATCCGTGAACCCGAGATCCTTGTTGAGGCCCTGACGGATGTTGTCCCCATCCAGCGCATAGGTATGCGCGCCCATGGCGGCGAGCTTGCGCTCAACGAGGTTTGCAATGGTGGATTTGCCCGCGCCGGAAAGGCCCGTGAACCACAGCACAGCCGGCTTGTGCCCCTTCAGCAAAGAGCGGGACGACTTGGTGACGTCCATCGCCTGGCGGTGAACGTTGGTCGACCGGCTGAGCGTGAATTCGATCATGCCCGCCGCAACCGTCTGGTTGGTGAAGCGGTCGATCAGTATGAATCCGCCGCCTTCCCGGATCGCCTTGTAGGGGTCGAACGCGATCGGCTGGCTGGTCGAGAGGTTGCAGAAGCCTATCTCGTTGAGCCCAAGGGCGTGACCCTGAGCCTTGTCGAGCGTGTTGATGTCGATCTTGTGCCGGATCGACGTGACAGTCGCCTGTACCATCTGCGCGCCGATTTTCAGGAAATAGGCGTGCCCGGTGGTGAGTTCTTCCTCAGCCATCCAGAGGATGTTGGCGGTGAACTGATTGGAAACTTCGGGACGAGCGTCAGGCGAAGCAAAGATATCGCCGCGCGAGGCATCGATCTCGTCAGAAATGACGAGTGTAACGGCCTGCCCCGCTGCCGCTTGAGTAAGATCACCATCCGCGGTGACGATGGCTTTGATCTTTGAAGTCTTGCCTGATTTGGTGACGACCACTTCGTCACCCGGCTTGATGGAACCGGAGGTGATCGTGCCGGAGAACCCACGGAAATCGAGGTTGGGGCGGTTCACCCACTGGACCGGCAAGCGAAAGGGCGCGTTAGCGCGATCGTCCGCAATCTCGATGGCTTCGAGATGCTCAAGAAGCGTCGGGCCATCATGCCACGACATCGTCTCGGCTTTCTTCGTGATATTCTCGCCCTTCAGGGCAGACATCGGGATAGGCGTGATGGATTCGAAGCCGAGGTTTTCAGCGATCTGAAGGTAGCTCGCGACGATCTCATGGAAGCGCGCCCGACTGTATTCAACCAGATCCATCTTGTTGACCGCCACGACGATATGCCGGACGCCAAGCATATTCGCGATGTAGGTGTGACGCTTGCTTTGCGGCAGCACACCCTTGCGCGCGTCGATCAGGATAACGGCTAGGTCAGCGGTGGAGGCGCCTGTCGCCATGTTGCGGGTGTATTGTTCGTGGCCGGGCGTATCAGCGACGATGAACTTCCGCTTGTCGGTCGAGAAGAAGCGGTAGGCAACATCGATGGTGATGCCCTGCTCACGCTCTGCCTCAAGGCCGTCGAGCAGAAGAGCGAAGTCGATGTTCTCGCCTTGCGTGCCATGCTTGACGCTATCGCGCTTGAGACTGGCGAGCTGGTCTTCGAAGATCAGCTTGGTGTCATAGAGCAGGCGACCGATGAGCGTGGATTTACCGTCATCGACGGAGCCGCACGTTATGAAACGCAGCACGCCCTTTTCAGCGGCAGCAAGGTCGCGAACCGATGTGGGCGAAGCGGGGTGGCGCAGGGGCGTAACTTTCGTGGCCATCAGAAATAGCCCTCGCGCTTCTTCTTCTCCATCGAGCCACTTTCATCGTGGTCGATAAGGCGGCCGGAGCGTTCGGATGTGCGCGCGGTCAGCATTTCAGCGACAATGTCGTCGAGTGTTGCAGCATCGCTCTCGACGGCAGCGGTGAGCGGATAGCATCCCAGCGTGCGGAAGCGGATCATGCGATCGACGGCTTTTTCATCGGGCTTCATCGGTGTGCGATCATCGTCGACCATGAATATCTGCCCGTCACGTATGACGGTCGGACGCTTCTTGCCGTAGTACAGGGGGACGATCGGGATCTCTTCCTCGGCGATGTAGGCCCAGATATCGAGCTCGGTCCAATTGGAGATCGGGAAGACACGGATGCTTTCGCCCGGCGCCTTGCGGGTGTTGTAAAGGCTCCAGAGTTCCGGGCGCTGGTTCTTAGGATCCCAGCCGTGGTTTTCTGTACGGAACGAGAAGATACGCTCCTTCGCCCTGCTCTTCTCTTCGTCACGACGCGCGCCGCCGAAGGCTGCGTCGAACTTGTACTTGTCCATCGCCTGCCGCAGGCCCTCGGTCTTCATGACCTGGGTGTGGAGATTGGAACCCGATGTGTACGGGTTGATCCCGCGTTTGATGCCGTCCTGGTTGATATGGACGATCAGCTCGAGACCCAGCTTCTCCGTTATCAGGTCCCGGAACGCGACCATCTCGCGGAACTTCCAGGTCGTATCGACGTGCATGAACGGGAAAGGCGGGCGGGACGGCCAGAACGCTTTCATGGCCAGATGCAGCATCACGGAGCTGTCCTTGCCGATGGAATACAGCATCACCGGGTTTTCAAACCCGGCGGCGACTTCGCGCATGATAAAGATGCTTTCGGCTTCCAGCCGCTGAAGGTGGGCCGGCAATGGCCTCTTGCGGGCCGGACGCGTCTTGAATCGTGCCGCGTAGGCCGAAAGGTCCTGTTCCAGGGTCAAAGTCGCGTCCTCTGGGGCCGTCCGCCCCGATCGTGGAGGCCCGACTTAAGGTGGGTACCCCCTGCGGTAAAGCTGGTGGACCTCAACTCAGGTCCTACGCCACCTTAACAGTGGAATCCCTGAGGGATTTCAGATTTCGGGCGCTGTCGGCCGCCTTGGTGGCGCCACCGTCGTGTTTTGTGTTTAACTGCCAGAAAGCAAAGAGGAAACGATGGGCCGGATCCTTGTCATCGCGGGTGGTGTTCTGGTGCTGCTGATGGCCGCACTGATGGTCATACCCAACCTGATCCCTCAGGAGGTCTATCGGGCCAAGATCGAGGAAGAGGCTTCCAAGGTCCTGGGACGCCAGGTCAAAGTTACGGGCAATATCGGGGTTTCCATCTTTCCCCGGCTCGAAGCGCGCGCTGGCGCCTCTACAATCGCCAACCCGGAAGGGTTCGGGGACACCCCGTTTGCCTCAATGAATGAGCTACGCGCTGCCGTCGCCCTCTGGCCGTTGCTGTTCCAGAACGTCGAGATTGAGGAGTTTGTTCTGGTCGAGCCTACGATCGGATTGGTCAACCGCGAGGACGGCAAGAACAACTGGACTTTCGACTTTGGTTCCGCCCCGGAGAAGGATGGTGAACCACCAAAGCAAGGTGGGTCCATGGGCGCCGCCCTGCGCGACGTACGGATCGAGAATGGCAAGGTCTCCTACGACGACCGCCAGTCGAAAAGCATTCAGACACTTCGCGAGTTGAACCTGTCGGCGGACATGCAGGCGCTGGACAAGCCTCTGTCCTTCAAAGCGTCCGGGTTCGCCAATGAACTGGCGTTCAAACTGGAATCGCAGGTCGAGAACCCCAAAGCGATGATGGACGGCATTACAACGCCTGCGTCGATCAAGCTCGATACCGATCTTCTGAAGACCGCATTGGATGGCACGCTGGCTTTGGGAGCAAAGCCGACCTTCGACTTCAAGTTCAACGGCGAGATTCCTTCCGCTATACAACTCGCGGACGCTTTCCAGCTAAAAGACCTTCCGGCGCGCGGCGTGCTCGGCAAGCTCTCGCTCAATGGACAGGCTCTTGGTTCGTTTGATGACATCACACTGAAGATCGCCGGCGCCAAACACGAAAGCCCACTGTTAAATGCCGATCTGAAAGGCGAAGCGCGAATTGCCAAGACGATCACCCTTCTGCTCGACGCGACCGCTGAAGCGCCGCGCCTCGCAGATCTCGCCAAGGCGATGAACATTACGGCGCCTGCGGAAGCAGCGCTCGGCAAGGCGCGCGCGACCACGAATATCACCGGCACACTCGACGACCTCGCGTTCAATAACGTCAATTTCGAGCATAACAGCGGGCTGCTGGGGCTGCTGTTCAACGGCAACGCGAGATTGAAGGATGAACTCACTTTCGTAGGCAACCTGACGATTGCCGCGCCTGATCTGCGGAAGCTGGCGGCGGCAGCGGGCACACAACTGCCAGCTGGCGACATCTACAAATCGTTCTCGTTCTCCGGACAAACCTCCGGCGGCGCAAACGATGTGCTGCTGAAGAATGCCGTCGTGCAGTTCGACGATATCAAGGGCACCGGAGAAGCCGCACTGAGCTTTGCTGGCGCAAACGGCAAGCCAAGACTTAGCGGCACGCTGACGACCGGCGATATCAACGTCACGCCTTACGCGACCGCCTCCGGCGCCCCCACGGAAACACCCGCTGCCGCGACCAAAGGATGGGGAAGCACACCAATCGACCTGACTCCGCTGCGGCTTGCGGACGCCGCACTGGTTTTGAAGACGGGTGGCATCACATTCGACAAGTTCGACTTTGGCCCATCCAACATCGTCATCTCGCTCACCAACGGCAAGCTGACCGCAGACCTGAAGCAAACATCGCTTTTCGGCGGCGCCGGCGGCGCCAGCTTCGTGGCGGACGGCAGCAGCGCGACGCCGGCAATTGCGCTCAAGGCCAATCTGGACGGCTTGGCACTGAAACCTCTGCTGGTCGCGGCAGCAGGCTTCGACATGGTCGAAGGCAAGGGTGATATTGAAATCGACATTGCCGGCTCAGGCACGAACCTTCAGGCGATGATGAACTCGCTCGTCGGCAAGGGAGACTTCCTGTTCGACAATGGCGTGCTCAAGGGTGTGAACCTTCAGGAACTTGGCAAGGCCGCGCAGACAGCTCTCTCAAGCAAGAGCATTTCCCTCGGCGCTTTCTCTTCGACCGCGCAGACGAACTTCAATGCGCTCAATGCGGGCTTCGCCATGAAGGATGGCGTTGCCTTGCTGACCGGCATGAAAATGGACTCGGACACATTCACGGTCTCTGGCGGAGGGGCGCTCGACATCGGCAGACAGCAAGTGACGCTTAGCCTCTTCCCTGAATTCAAGGACAAGAAAGCTGGCCTGAATGGCTACGGCCTGCCCATCAAGCTGGCAGGCGGCTGGGAGGGTGTTGGCCTGAATCTGGACTGGGACTTCCTGCGCGAGAAAGCCGTATCCGGCTTGCAGACCAAGGCCTCAGCGCAAATCCAGGACGAGCTGAAGGAGTTGGGCGACGGGCTGCGGACCAAGCTGGGGCTGGGCAAGGCCTCGCCCGCTTCGCCGCAAGCACAGACGCCGGCCTCGCCGGCGCCTGCACCCGCTGCTGACGAAGGTCAGCCGGCCGCTCCAGCACAGCCCTCAACGACTGCGGCTGAAACGCCAAAGTCCGCGGAAGACCGCCTGAAGTCGGAAGCGGACAAGGCGCTCAACCGGCTGTTTGGCAAAAAGGACTAGCGCCTACTTCGGCAGGATCGACGTGATGGGCCCTTCCGCCTTGATGCGGCCGTAGGCCCCGCCACCGATACCGAACAGGATACCGGCCACCGTCGTCGCGATGATCGACCAGTCGCGATCCGGCTTGGCAATTTCCTGCAACACGGCGAGCCCAAGGGTGAGCCCCCCGGCGGTGAGAAACCGAAGCGTGGTCGAAAGGATTGCTGCCTTATCCACTAGCTTGGACATGAATGACTCCTGCTTCCAGCCGAACGCCAATCGCTCAGCCGGACCGGAGTTTCCTCTCAAGGACAGCTGGGTGTGGCGCCGCGTTTACCTCCATCCCCCACCTATCGCGGCGCTGGATATTGAAAATACGGGCGTTTTCGAGGGCTCTGGAGCTGACGCTCCCCCGAACCACCGGGCGGATTCCGCGGGTTTCAGTGTCTTGCCGGGACCGATGCTTGGCGTTAAGACCACGGCCTTCGTGAAAGGCGCTCCGTCAGGAAACGCCGCTCCGGATGCCGGCTTAGCTCAGTTGGTTAGAGCGCTAGATTGTGGATCTAGAGGTCCCCGGTTCGAGCCCGGGAGCTGGTACCATCCGAACTCGCTGACATCGCAAGATATTTGGCGCGACCGCTGCTTACTGTGCGTTGGCATTCTGACGCCCGTTCTGTCGCCAGTTCTGACAAGGCGACCACCAATCGGCATCGGGCATTCAAATTATCCATTACGGCAGCCAGCCAACGCGCCAGCAACCCGAGCGTCAGAAACGGCGAACGACCAGCCTAACCTTGGCCGACGGCGTTGCCTGCGGATATGCGAAAAGCATGTGACGACTCTGCGGGCGTGCCGTTTGAAGACTGAGCTGGCTCATCCTGCATCTCCTTCATGGAGCTGGGCCATGCTCGCGTCGGTGGCGAACTAATTTCACCGACGACGATGTATTCGCTCCACCTTCCGGTCAGTTCCTCGGACGGAAGCCTAGCAACACATTGCCGGGCGTCTGTCCAAACATACCGTAGCCGGAGCCGGAGATGAGGAGACCATTGACGCCGAGAATCGAGGCGCCGTCGATGGAGCCGCCCTTTCCAACGACGCCGTTGAGCGTCTGGTAGTCCTGCACTGTGTCGATCTTCCAGACGAGTTTTCCGGTCTTGCCGTCGATAGCGTAGAGATGCCCGTCGAGGCTGCCGGTGACGACCACGCCGTCAATGACTGTTGGCGCGCCGGAAAAACCGTAGTGCCGCTCGCAGCGGTTGACCTTCTTGTCACGGCCATCGCCGCAAGCCGGATCGACACCAAACATCCACTTGATCTCGCCCGTGTTGGCGTCGATCGCGTAGAGGCCTGGCTTCAGGCCGGGATCAACCGGCGGCCCACCGGGCTGCTGCGCACCGACGACCGAGATTGGCACGTAAACGGTGTCATCAAGGAAGGCGATGCCCCAGTGGATGCCGCCGTTAGTCGCGCCGCCGCCAATGTCGCGACGGAAGAGCACCTTGCCTGTATCGGGCTCCAGAGCCCACAGCGTGCCCGATTTCTGGCCCGCGAATATGCGATCCTTGCCATTCTTTAGCTTGCCGAGGATCAGCGAGGCCCCGAAGTCGTAGTCCAGGTACACTGTCTCGGGATGCTTGACGCAGTTCAGCTTCTCGGGCGCGGGATTGAGACCGCAACCTGAGTTGTAGATGTCGTTGGCTAACGCCTGATGGCTCCAGACTTGTTTCCCATCCGAAAGGCGCACGGCAATCAAAGCGTCAGTATTGGGATGCGCTGGCGGCGAGTTGCTTTCGCCCGTGCCGAAAAAGATCAGACCCCGCTTCTCGTCGACGACGGGCGAGTTCCAGATCGGCGCGCCCGAAGGCCCAAGCAGCATCTTGCCGTCACCGCGATCACGGATCGGCTTGGCGTCCGGCATCGTGTCGTAACGCCATTGCTGTGCACCGGTTGCCGGTTCGAGCGACAGCATGAAGCCGTGGTTCGTGCAGCACGGCACGCGATTGTCCGAAGCGCTGAGAATTTCAAACTGGCTGACCGGAACGATGATCCGGTTCTTCAACACGCGAGGCGTGCCGGTGGTGGTGGAATAGGAATAGCTGGCGACGTTCTTCGTCCATAGCGATTTGCCCGTCGCCGCTTCAACAACGTGAACCGTGGCGTCGAGACCTGAGAAGGCAAGAACGGCGCGGCCATCAGCGATAACGCCATAGCCAGGGCTAGAACGCAGCGGCGCGCCGTTCGGCGTGTTGTATATCCATTTCACGCAAGGCTTCGCCGG
>Ga0116178_10001254_pt1 | contig 21005 bp, 13 predicted proteins | sample AD_STIC12_MetaG_FD_89880 | JGI IMG/M metagenome (GOLD analysis project Ga0116178, IMG submission 89880) | Active sludge microbial communities of municipal wastewater-treating anaerobic digesters from USA - AD_STIC12_MetaG | ecosystem: Engineered > Bioreactor > Anaerobic > Digestate | place: USA... | reverse complement strand
GGTCCTGTTCACGGTCACCGCTCCGTCCTTCTCCTGGAAGGTGGCGTCGCGGGTTTCCTTGACGCGCCGGGCAATCTTCTTTATGGCGTCTTCCCATGATATCTCTTCCCACTGGGTGCCATAGGGCTTGCGGTACTGCACCTTGGTGAGACGCCTCTCGTTTACTCCCACCTGGAACAGGGCGCTCCCCTTGGAGCAGAGAGACCCCTGGTTGATGGGATGGTCGGGATCGCCCTCGATGTTGACGATCTTGCCGCCCCTTGTGGAGACGATCAGCCCGCATCCAACGCCGCAATACGGGCATATGGTGGTTGATTCTTTCGTGCCGCTCAGTTTGTCGGCCGATTTACAGCCGCTCAGGAATGCTGTGCCGCCGATAAAAGCACCGGCCGCTGTCATACCCGACATCTTCAGAAAATCCCTTCGGGATAAAGACATAGTGCTCCTCCTATAATTGGAATCAATAGCCGCTTGGTGCATGATTGCAACACACGTATCAACAGGGAGAGAAAACATTTCAGTATACGGCGAAGCGAATGTGTCGGGGTTGGTTATATTGACTAGATCATTGATTCACGGTGATTCAATTGAGCGGAATGAATAGCAATAACCAGTCCCGGACGGTTAACCACCCGAACTGAATTGTCAAGCATGACCTGCCTGAATTGCTTTCCGCATCATGTTTTTTTGCGTGAATAAACCATGCTGTTAACCTTATAAATACACAAAAACGAGACTCAATATATTAATGTAACATATTCCATTTATTACACTTTTTTGACTTGATGAAAATTAATCAACTAAAATTTGAATATTTATTATTTATTTTTTTAATAATACACCCAGATAGAAATCTGATATAAAAAGATTTGTTGCACCAACAATCATTGCCCCGCCGAAATTAGCTGCGGGACAACAATACGCAATGACAAGTAGTAGAGTATATTTTTCAGCGGTGGGTACCGAGAAGTGCTTCAACGCGTTGGAGAAATCCCTGGATATTACGACCGCCATCCGTCCGCTCCTATTATTTATTTCTTGCTAAATACCTGGCAACGGTACAATGTCCCACTTGCAGTTACGGGAATCGCCGGCAATCGAATCGCATCCCGCACCGCACAAATTCATCCCAGGGGCTGATCTCATGAAACGAGGCACGATTAAGGTCTTTTCCATTTTTATTTTTCTCATCCTGGCCTCTCTTGCTCTTCTGGTTCCGGAGCACTCCTTAAGCGCTTCCCGAAAGCCCCTTTTCATCCAGGTCCACGTCACCAATTCTCTGGGGAACATATCATCAGCCCAGTTAAAAAGAATTCTTGCCGGTGAAGTGGCCAATTTCAGGGATATCGGCGGCAGGAACATGCCGGTGCGCATATACGTTGACAGCGAGATAGCAAAAAAGGTGATCAAAGAATATCCCGGTCTCAATTGCAGAGTCCAATCCTTCAACCGCGAATACCTGGCGTCAGAGCGCGGCTTTCTCGGCATCAGCGACCTGCGGGGCCTCAGGCCATGCTTCAAGGTCCTCTATATCGACAAGACCCTGCCCTGGGGAAAGATCGGTGATGATTATTCCCTGGAGAATGATGGACCCTACGCATTCACCATGAACGGTGCCGAGGAATGGGACCCGGGCTCACATGTTACCATAGCCCAGACCGGCGTTACGGCCATGACCAGGGCCTTCATGGCGGCGGTGGAAAAGTCCGGGGACATCCTTTCCCCGGTAAGGTTTACGAAGACCATCACGTCAAAGGCGGACATTGCCACCACCTCGAACGAGGTCTCCTTCCTTGAACCGTGCACCTGGCCATTGAAAGACAGGATGCTCTTCTGCTCACCGATCCGCTACCTGAAGATCCTGGAGGAGTCCGGCTTTGACGTCATAGAGCTCACCGGCAATCACAACAATGACTTCGGGAGCGTCCACAACGCGGAATCGGTCAGTCTGCTGGACCGAGCGGGGATGAAGCACTTCGGCGGCGGGAAAAACAGGGACGACGCGGAGAAGGTGCTCTACCTCACCGTGAAGGGGACCACCGTTGCCTTCGTCGGCTTTAACGAACTGGGCCCGGAATACGCCTTTGCCACGGAGAAGAAGGCAGGCGCGGCAAGGCTGTCAAGGGAGCTCTTCACGCGCCTGGTCGGGGAAGCGGTCTCGAAGGCTTCCGTTGTCTTTGCAACCGTGCAGTGGGGCAACGAAAACGATCCGGTCCCCCAGGAAATCCAGAAGCGTTATTTCCATCTTGCCGCGGACCTGGGCGCAACCATCATCGTTTCTTCCTCGGCCCACCGGCCCATGGGGCTCGAGTTCTACAAGGGCAGGTTCATATCCTACGGCCTGGGAAACTTTCTCTTCGACCAGATGCAGACCATGAACACCCGCCGCGGCCTAATCGCGCGTCACCATATATACAAAGGAAAACACATCACAACCGAACTTATCCCTTACCTCATCTACGACTATTCGCAGCCGCGTCTCCTCCACGGGAAGGAAGCGAGGGAACTTTTCGAGGAAGTTTTCAAGTATAGCATAGGGCCCGCGTTTAAATAATTATGCCCTGATCCGGGCGGGAAATTGACCGGGAGCCGGTCGTGCAATTTTTGAAAGGGGAAGAGGGTGACATCCCTCTTCCCCTTTCGATCCCCATCACCCCGCTCGCTCAGGCGCCGCGAGTGGCTGGTCCATAAATAAGTAATTACTTTTCCCTGCTCGGCGCTCGTATACAGCCTCCTGCAGACTCGCGCCGCCCGCGTCCTCCCTGCCGCGGGTTTGCATGCAGCATTTACTATCAGAAAAAAAGACGCTCAAAACATCAGCCTGAAGTATAGATTATTTTTCAAAGCACCAATAAATAACAAGTCGCCGTGCAGGAGGCACGGCGGTGCGAGGATGCCGCACGATGCGGCTTCCGGAGCGAAAGGCGGATGATATTTATGTCATCATCTTTTCCAAGGTGATGACATTTCAAGTTACAAGCATATAACCACGTGCACTCTCTGCAGCCAGACCTTAAAATGTCCGCCGGCAGGCGGACAAACCTAATAAGGGTGGATGTCTGAGTCGAATCCGGCAAAGCCGGTTCGACGAGTTCACCCGAAGCCCGCCGCAGGCGCGGGGTGAGGAGGAGCGCGAGGAGGAGAGGGATGCCACCCTCTTCTCCTCGCATAGCCCCCCGCACCGGTCCGGGGCGAATCACCCTGCCCTGGTTAAGGGCAAATGAAAATTTGCTCTTAACCCTTGCGGGGCTTCTTAACCGCAATCATAATATTCGACTTCTCCGGCTCGAAACCGTAGCCGAAATCAAAGGGAAGCGGCCCCCTGTTGTTCTTCTTCATGGCCTCATCGAGGTCCTTCTGAAAGCGGTTGGCGAATATCGCGATGACCCGGTAGGTGCCGTGCAAAGAAATATTCCAGTCCTTTGCTTCAAAGAAGCGGTATGGTATGCCGCTGTCCTCCTGGAGGAGAAACCTGCTTCCCGCGAGGAGGTACGATCTCAGGATCCGGAACGTGTCATAGCTCAGAAGATAGGACGCTGACTTGATGAAGGTGGTGAAATTCTTTTTGCCGCTCAGGAAGGAGGAGAAACCCTGGAGCCTGGTAAGGGAGCCGTCGGAAAGGTCCACGCTGAAAAACCGGGCCACCTTGACCGGAGCACCCGCCCGCTTCCTGAAGGTGAACTCCACCCCTTCGGCGTTCTTTTCGAAGGGCTTCGGCTCGCCGCGCTTGATCTCCCCGGTGCGGTCGATATATATCTTCTGGATGTCCAGTATCTGGTACCGGTACCGCGCGAGAAAGAACATCATGACGCCGGTGATATTGCTGAAGGAATCGGCCTTAAAGTCGGCCGCCATCTCGATTGTGCGGAACAGGTTGAGCTGGAGGATGGTCCTGAGGGAATTCTTGATTTTCCACAGCTCCATGTAGATGTCTGGCCCCTTGTAATGAAGGGGGTCCGGTACGTTCCCGGGGAGCTCGAGGCCGATCATCACGAATTCATCCGCCCCCGGGAAAAAGGCAAGGGCGTTCAGGATATCAGGGCCGCTGAAGGGATACATGACCAGGCCGGACCCGTCATCCTTCACGTGCTTTCTTCGCCACGACTCGATGTTGGCCAGGTTCTTCTTCTTATAATTCTCCCAGATGCCGTCCATGTACTGCCGGTACGCGGCATACCGGTTGTCCTGCGTCAGGCCGTACAGGGGCGAATTTTTACTGATGTCCGTACCCGCCAGGAAGGCCGCGGTCTCGTTCAAACTCCGCGAATTCTTGTAGAGCGTGCGCACCTGCGCCTCGCTTAGGTACCGCGTGTCGGAGCACGACATGACAAGCATCGCCGCGCCCATAGCAACAATCAGTGCTGAAACTTTGATACATTTACCCATTTTCTCTCCTCATTATCATGATAATCCGTCGCTGCGGCCAGTCTTCGCGCGGATCCGTATTTTGCTCAACCGCCCTTGATGACCTTGGACAGCTCTACGGAAAGCTGCTCGATGGTATAGGGCTTCTGCAGAAATCCCTGGGCCCCCATGGCGAGGACCTCATCGATCCGCGAGTCGTTCCTGAAACCCGACGAGACGAGGACCCTGACATCGGGGTCCATTTTTTTTAACTCCACGAAGGTCTCCTTGCCGGAGCGCTTCGGCATCACCATGTCAAGAATGACTGCATCGATCTCATGACGCCGCTCCCGGAATATCTCTATGCCGCGGAGACCGTTCTCGGCGATAATCACTTCATAGCCGAGGAGGCTGAGTATCTTCCGCGCCGTCTTCTGGATGGTGATATCGTCCTCGATTACAAGTATCCTGCCCTCGCCCATGCGGTGTTCCGGTTGCGCCGGGACGTCTTCCCGGCCGAGGGCGTCATCTTTCGCGGACGGGATGTAGATGTTGAAGGTCGTCCCGGAGCCCGCTTCCGAGTAGACATCGATGAAACCGTTGTGCTGTTTGATGATGTTGTAGACCATGGCCAGGCCGAGGCCGGTCCCCCGGTGTTTTTCCTTGGTGGTGAAGAAGGGGTCGAAGACGCGCTCCCTGGTGTAGGAATCCATGCCGACGCCGGTGTCGCTGACGCGGAGGCATATGTATTCCTGCTCCAGGGCGTCGGGATACTTCGCAAGGAACTCCCGGCCCGACGGCACCCGGTGTATGCTGACCGACAGCATGCCCCGGTGCTCCTCGCCCGCCGGCCTCATGATCGTCATGGCGTCATGGGCGTTGATGCAGAGGTTCAGGACCACCTGCTCAAGCTGGGTCGCATCGCCCATTACCATGATGGCGTTCTTCCTGTCATACCTGAAATCAAGCTCGATCTTCTTGTCAAAGGTGTTCTTGCATATCTCGTGGACATGGTCCACGATTTTGCACAAGTCGGTGACCCCCAGGGTGAGGCGCTGCTTCCGCGATATGCTGAGGATCTGCTCGACCATCTTCATGCCCCGCTCCGCCGAGATCTTCAAGGTGCTGATCTCGTCCTCGAGCTCGGCCGGGCTCTTCACAGAGCCGTGCTTGATCTTGTACTCGACGAGGGAAACGCTGCCGATGATGCCGCCCAGGATGTTGTTGAAGTCGTGGGCTATGCCGCCGGCGAGACTGCCGATGATCTCCATCTTCTGCGACTGGATCAGGCGCTGTTCCAGGCGGAGCTTCTCGGTGACGTCCCGCATGATGCCGCGCATGGCCACGATGGATCCGGCGGAGACGGTCACGGCAACGTTGTTCTCGGCCGAGATATGGCTCCCGTCGCGGCGCTTCACCCGGTGGGTAAAGATGCTGATCGAAGTGCCGTCCTCCCTTTTCGCCACGGCATCGCGGAGCGCCCCGTAATCCCCGGGCTCCATCAGGGCGCTCATGGGGAGCCCCGCCGCCAGGTCGTCCCGGGTGTACCCCGTGAGGGCGAAGCCCGCCTCGTTCAGGTAGGTGATGAACATGTTCCCGTCGGTTTCGTAGATGATGTCCGGGAGGAGCGCCGTGAGCTCGCGGTATTTCTTTTCAGAGCGCTGGATCTCCAGGTTGCGGTCCTTCAGGTCAGTGACCATGTAGTTGAACTGCTGCGCGATGTACCCGATTTCATCGAAGGACGTCACGTCGATCCGGTAATCCAGGTTCCCCTTCTGGAGCTCCTCGATGCCGTCAAGGAGCCTCTGGAGGGGCTTAATGAGGCTGATCCTGACCATGAAGCGGAGAAGGAAGAACAGGGCCCCCACGGCGGCCAGGGTGCCGTAAAAAACGACCGACAGCAGCTCGTGGAGATACTTGCGGTAGTGAAGATAGGGGAACCCCACCTGGAGGAGATAGCCGCCGCGGCGCATGGTGAAGAACAGATACACCTTCTTGCCCTTCAGCCTGAAATCATGGCGCACCCCGCCTGCGGCAATGTCTGACGCCGCCATGACGAACTGCGGCTGGCTGCCGATGAGATAATGCTCCCGGCCCGTGGCCAGGTCTTTCACGGTTATAAACTCAATGAGGCCGCGGTAACGCCGGGAATAATAACGCGGGTCCCGGGTGTACATGTTCATGTCGATTTCGATCCGCCGGGCAATGCCGTCCAGATTTTCATAGTACGCGCGCCGGTACACCATAAAGGTAAAGGACGATATGACGCCGATGATGACGATTACCATGAACAGGATCACCAGGCGGGTCTTGTCGGAATAAAAGAACCTGATCTTGGCATGGTCGATATAGGCCCAGAAAAAATAGATGACGATAATGCTGGCGAAAAACGTGAGGAGCGTGTTTACCAGATTCGGGTCATAACGGAAAAGCTTGACGATGTAATAGGTCACCGGAACCGACATGAGTCCCAGCATCAGGGTAAGGGTGATCTTCGCGGCGAAACGCCGCTCCTCGCCTTCGAGGATCACGGTCTTGTATATCAGGTTCTTGAAGGTCAGGACGGACAGAAACACCTGGGCGATTATGATATAGTTTCTCAGTGGCGAGGGGCTTATGACATAGACGTCCTGGGCCGGATTGAAGCTCAGCTGTACCGGCATCGGCAGCGTGACGAAGAGAGCGTAGAACAGGATGAAGAAGAAGACGGCCAGCCCCGCGAACATGACCACTCTCATTTCCTGCTCGAAGACCGGCTCTATGAAGTAATAGGAAAAAATCGTCAGGCCCAGGTAGCCCAGCACGGTGAAGCCCGAGTTGAGAATGTAATAGAGCAGGTACGCGGCAGCCGGATGGAAAACGGAATTGTTCAGCAGCAGGCCCATCTGCCAGACAAAAATCATGACAATGAAGGCCTGAAGGGAAAAGAGCTCCCAGTTTTTTTCAGCGCGGGTGAAAAAATACACGCACATTATCAATACGAGTATTGACAACAGGAGATTGTTTATGGATACTATATTAAGAAGCCACACAGGACTCAACCGCCCCTTCCCTTTGAGATCATACTCTTCAAGCTCAACAGAGCTGTCAATACTTAAGTTTTATACTCCGCTTTTTATCGTCGCGATGGCCCCTGCCGCGGATCGCCTTCTGGGGCTTTTTCCCCTCTGCGCTGAGCCGCTTCTCGGTGACGGGACCGACGACGCCAAAGCGGTTCATGATCCTGGCACGCAATATGTTTTCCCCCGGCTCGAGGGTCCAGGTGAACCGTTCGCCGGTCACCTTCCAGTCGCTGCCGTTGAGCTTGACCAGATATTCCATGAAATTGGGGGTATAGTTGTTGCTGCCGAAGGCGTTAAGCTTCACCTCAACGCTCTTATTCCGCCGTCCCGCCTGTTCGCCTATGTGTACATCGACCCTGTTAAGGTCGTAGAACAGCGTCTTCGGCGCATAGCCGGCGCTTTTTTTAAAGAAGGACCTGAACCGTTCCTTCCATGACCGTTTCACCGTCATGACGTACATGGGGTCCCACGCCCCTGACCCGCTGCCGTTGCAGCACGAGAAGAAGTCGTTTCTGCCCAGGATCGCTATCTCGTTGAAATAGGCGAGCCAGCCGTGGTCCAGGGGGATCAGGCTCCAAATCTTGCTGTCGTTCCGCCTGACGGGAAGGTTCCGCGCGGTGTAGCGCTTTTCATTCTTCCCGGCGCCGAACACGTAGACGATGTCCCTGCCGCCGTTCCGCAGCCACTCCCGCCGTATCTCGTACATCGACAGCGGAACGCCGTGTCGCTCGATATGGATGTTCCAGGTCGGATCCATGTAGACCCACTTGCGGTACTGGTTCGACCAGATGTCGTTGGCCGCGTGCTCGTCCCCGGCTCGTTTTTTTAAAATAACCTGGCGCGATGTCCAGCCCATGCTCACGGCGGTCTGCAGGAATACCGTCGAAATGGTCGTGCATATAAAGGCTTCCTTTCTCCCTGCCCTGCGGAGGATCCGGATAGAATCCCTCAGCTCGGAGTCGTTGTAGTTAAGGTCATAGGGAATGCGGCTGTAGACCCAGTTTTTCAGCAGGGCCATCTCCTGGAACTCGGTAATGCCGGCGGAGACACTGGAGCTGAAATCGAACTCTTTTAAGAGCTGGTCGAGCCTGGGCTCGTCCGAGGATTCATGGTAAAAGGGAACCGGGCTGGACTGCATTTCGGAGGACCCGGCGCGGACGCCATGACCGAGGGACAAGGCGGCGGCGAGGGCCACGATGATGTATGTGCGGCTGGGCTTTTTCATGCAGAAGACTATTCACGAAACCGCTTACCCCTGTCATCTATTTTTTTATTCCCTGAGATCCCTGACCGACACCTGGATGGGCCCCTGCCAGACATCGGCCTGCTTCCGCTGATCAACGCTGGACCACCGGCAGGCGCGGGACCACTCCGACTCGGTGAATACGCTGGCGTAATCGACGGTGTCAAAATCTCCTTCCAGGGTGATGAAGAACCTGTTGGGCCGGCAGGCGAACTGCTCGCGGGTATGGCCGTAGTCCCTTCCGATGCCGATATCGATCCACCCGCTTCCGGGCAGGTAGACCTGGTTCCAGGTCATGTTGTAGTCGGCTTCGCGCTCCTTCGGCGCCCCGTCGAGAAGGATGCCGCCGGCGGCCCTGGCCGGGATCCCCAGGTGGCGTGAGATAGCCGTAAAGCCGACTGTCTGTCCGTAGGCGTCCCCCCTGCCCCGGAAAAGGTAGTCGCTGGCCTTCACCCAACGGTCGCTGTAGCCGGTGAAGCGGATGGCGCCGTTTATATAATCGCGGATCGCCAGTATGCGGGCCAGTCCCGGCCCCTCGGTGCTGATCCGCGACGAGTGGGACTTTATGATATAGCTCGAGAGGTCATAGACGCCGGTCTCGCCGAGGAACGCCCTGCGCACCTCCTCGGGGATGTCGCCGGAGTTCAGGGCGCGGTCCCGCTCGATGGTGTAGGCAACAGCGGCCGTTATGATATCGAATTTCATCACCGCACGGACGCTCCCGGAAACGCGGTCCCACCGCACCCGGGCCCAGCGGTTGCCGAAGCGGTCCGCGGTAATCTCCCTGGGCTGCGGCTCGATAGACACCTTCCGGACATTCTGGAAACGGCGGTTGACCGGGTACGGGAGCCAGAGATCGGCGTTGTAGAGGCACTGGTTCCTGCCGTTCACCGGGAATGTCAGCTCCACCCCCTGCACCCGGGGGGCGGCAAGGACCATGTTGCTGTCCGCCATTACCACCACGGGCGAAACCACCGCCCCGGCGGGGCGCCTCTCCAGCAGATAGAGGCGCCTGCCGTCGCTGTTCATGGCGGTCGTTTCGGTGTTCACGAAAGATAGTTTCCGGATGAACCTTCCGTCAGGCCCCATGACAAGGAGCCAGTTGTTCGAATAGGTGTCGAATTCATTAATGCTGGCCAGCAGGTGACCCTGGTAATAGGCCACGCCGGTGATGACGCCGCGATACGAGGCGATTTTTTTTATGGCCCTGCTCTGCCGGTTGAAGAGGTACAGGGCCGATTCCTCGCCAGAACGGGTGAAGAACGCGAGGCCGTCCACCGCGCAGGCCAGGCCCCGGATGTCGCCGTCCGGGAGGGACCGGACTGCCACTTCGCCGGAGCCGCGTCCGGACAGGTCCAGCTTCCGGAGAAAATATTTATCGGACCTGCTGATGATCCAGAGGTACTTCCCGTCGCAGGTAATGCCCTCGGCCTCCTGGCGGCCGATGCCCCAGATGGCCTCGATCCTGCCGGTCTCCTTCCGTATGGTGAATATGGCATCGGTGATCAGGTTGAAATTCTTCACCAGGAGGTAGATGTATTCCCCCTGGACCGCCATATCGCGGATCTCCCCCGTTATGGGGCCTATCCTGACCGAAGAGATGTCGTTGTTGAAAAGCTGGCGCAGGCACATATCGCCGCAGTCCCGCCACTCAAGGGCCGGATCAGGGGGAGGCTTCGGCTTTTCCTTCCTGACTTTAACATAGCGCTGGCGCGGATACCGGGGACGGGATTTCTTCATCGATTTGGAAAGCAGCGCCTGGTCCATGAAGAGGGACATCAGCACGAAGAGGATCATTACTGCGCGGAACCGGGCCATTTTTAACTCTAAATACACCTTACTGTGATAATGATACTCAACTATTTGAAATGAGTTCTAGTCCATACCTGCCAGAGCAAGGAGCACGGCAACGGCAACGAGGTCCTGGAAGTCCCCCAATCCCCCGGAGGGTGATTGTGTGATCAGGACCGCCGCCGGGGAAGGGTTGAGTAGCGCCCCGGGAAAAACTAAAAAAGACATGGCCGCTCACGATGCCACCGAGAGCAGGTCAGGGGCGACTATTTAAACCTGAAATTCTCGATAACCGTGTTAGCCTGGTTGAACACGCTCTCCGTGGCTTCCTTGGTCGCGTATGCTTCAATGACGACGAAGGTTCCCTTCTTCACGAAGGCGAAAGCGCGGTAGGACACCTCGACACCGTCGGGCCGCTTTGTGACAAGCTGCATCTTTGCCACCGAGTCGGCGCCGAAGCGGTCTTTCATTTTCGACATGTCCGTCGGGGGATTTATGACCTTTACGTGTCTACCCTTCTTTAACTGGTTCTCCGCCAACTGCAGGGCCGTCAGGTTGTTCTTGTTGGCCAGCTCATATATCTTGATGTGGACAGTATTGTCAGGCGAAGTGGCCGTCGCCACAAGGCCTTTGGGCGTTTCCACCTTCCACCCCTCGGGCATCTTGTAGGTAAAGGAAGGCTCTGCAGCGGCTGCCGTACCGGCGGCCCACAGTAAAATACCCAGCACCGCCCCCGCCATGGTCAGCGATACTGCTGTTCTCATATGTTTCATCCGAAACCTCCAGCGGATTTTTTCAGAAAAAGAGATCTTCAGAAGATGTAACAGTACAGGGTGACGGAAAAAGTTCAAGCATTTTATTCCCGCCATATCCGTATATTCAATTTGCATAAATTATTCTGGACACGGGGACCGGTTGGTGCGATTTTTTCACCATGTTTAAAGAAAACCCGGCACCCATCGATATAACCGATTATCAGCCCACCGGGGCCGATGACCTGATCCGGAACCCGCTCCTGAAAGAGGTGCGGGAAGTCATCGACCGTTTCGGCGGCAGCGGCAGCGCCAAGGCCCGCACCTTCGTCTCCATGGAGCGCCAGTCCCTGATCGGCCAGTACGCCTTCGCCATACCCACCGCCGACACGCTGGATACCGTCGCGCGCCGCTCACCGCTGGTGGAGATTGGAGCCGGGAGCGGTTACTGGGCCATGTGCCTCTCCTCGGCCGGGGCTGACATTATCGCCTATGATATCTTCCCCCCGGGGGGCGACCCCTTCAATATCTCCCAGCGTAACTGGCAGTTCCGCAAGTCCTACTTCGACGTGCGCAAGGGCGACGACAGCGCCGCGGCGGACCATCCGGACCGAACCCTCTTTCTCTGCTGGCCGCCGCCGGAAAATCCGATGGGCTCCCGCGCCCTCGATGCCTATATCAAGGCGGGGGGCCACACGGCGATCGTTATCGGGCAAATGAACAGGCCGGTCGTGATGGGGGACGCCAGGCTCTTCGAAATCCTGAAGGAGCTGGAAGTCATTGAACGCAGGTTCATCCATGGATGGCCGGGTTTTAACGAGGAAATTGTTATTTGTAAATGTAGATAAACAGTTGCCATCGTCCCGGGCAGGGATTAAACCGAGAGTCGTTTGGCTATTTATGAAAGGGGAAGAGGGTGACTTCACTGAGCGGACAGGATGTCCACCTGCCGCCGCCGGCAGGATGCCGAAAAAGCGGCGGCCTTCCCCTTTCGATCCCCATCACCCCGCTCGCTCAAGCGCCGCGAGAGGCTACGGGTGAACTCGTCGAACCGGCTTCGCCGGATTCGACTCGGGCATCCACCCTTGTTAGGTTTGTCCGCCTGCCGGCGGACTTTTTGAGGGCTTACTCTATAATGTGCCTTTACAGTTCGTTGCAAGACTTGATTGTTTTCAGAAGGTAAGAAATACTGACACCGGGTCATATCGGGTGATACAAGCATCAGGTTGCGCAAAACCAAAACGGAAGAAGAACAGGCATTGCCAATGCAAGAAGATATTTTAAAATCTTACTCGAACCTGAACGATTCCATTATCCGGTAAAACGTCTTCAGGTGCTTCGTGTCGGCGGGATAGCAGTAGACCTGGATTGCCCGTGCCCCGGTAGTGTAATACAGGTTGATGATCTTATGGCCCGGGTATTCTTCGTTGTTTATCAGCACCGAGGACGCCTTGATCTTGTTGATGACGATAAACTCCCTTTCCGCGTCAGCGGGCCTCCCCTTCAGCCAGTCGTCCATGCTTTCCGGATTCTTGAAGTAGAAGTAAATCTCTATCTTGATGTTCTCGGCGGATATCGGCCCGTCATTTTCAGGGTCTCCGGCCAGCGCGGCCGGATTGATATTGTATATCTGGATGCAGGGATCGCTGCCGGGCCTGATGTCGCGGATGGACCTGTATCCCTTGAATGAAGAAGCGTCCAGGTGCCAGCTTTTAGGGTATGATATCCGGAACCTGAACTTGCTTTTAAATATCTTCATTTCCTCGTCCGCGGCGAGCGGAACAGCGGCGGCAGCAGCCAGCATGACCGCAATGATACTGTTTTTCATCTTCATTGGAACCCCTTTAAACCCCCATGATAAGCGGCGCCCGGCGCGGATGAGCGGGCCCATCCGCACCGGGCTTATGCCATTGGATCTATCAACGCACAGCCCTTCCGACTTACCCGGCAAATCCGAGGCCTTGCTGTCCGTAATTATTTACTGAGTCGACAGCGCGATACGGGCCCGGCTGGCCCGAACTCCTCCTTTGCCTTGTTGAACACTTTAGCCTTTGCATCATAGAGGTACCTGTCAGGCTCAATGGGGCCCTTTTCAGTCTTGGACCTGTCAGGGAAGGTCAATAAAAGCTCGTTGCCGTTCAAGACCCAGGTAAAGGGCTCTGATACTTCGCGCACGGTCCCCGTCTCAGCGCTTTGATGCATAACCCGCCACACCCCTTTTTTATCGGCGCTGAAGGTCATGGTGCCTTTAGGCTGTTTCGCTGCATCAAAGGGTGATTCCTGACAGAAAAGCTTCCAAGCTCCGACCATTGCCACCTCACTCTTATTCGCGGGTGCAGTCACGAGCGAGCCGTTCTCCCATTTGCCCCTCGTCTTTGTACCGTCCTTCGCCGTCAGTACTCCCTGCCCGTGCATCTTGCTGTTTTTCCAGCCGCCGTCATATTTTTCACCGCTTTTCCATACCATGGTGCCGAGGCCATCCATCTGGTTCGCCTTCCACATTCCCTTGTACTTCTCTCCGGAAGCGAATATCATCGTTCCAAGCCCATTCATCTTGCCGTCCTTCCATCCCCCCTCGTACCTGTCCCCCCGCTTGAAGATCATCTCTCCGGTGCCATCCATGGTGCCCTTCTTGAACTGTCCCTTGTAGACGTCTCCCGTGCCAAAGACCATTTCACCCTTGCCATTCACGCAATTACCGCTCTTGCACTGGGCGTAAGACTCGGCCGAGTAGGCGGCCATACCAATTGCCAGAATAAACGACAGGAATATTTTCATCATGCGTCCTCCATTGATTAAAATTCAACACATATCTGCACAGAACAGAATATACTGGATATGGGGGCTCATCAGCTATACACTTCCCCGGAAGCCCTTTCCAGTTAAATTTGAATAATTACCGCCCGTCAAGAAGATTTAACATAACAAAGCAATAAATCAGCCCACCCCACTCCGTTCATTGCACAATACCAATAAACCCATTCACATATTTTTTTATTTACAATTATATAACATCATACATTAATATCTTAAGACTCAATTCTATCAAGGAACACTTACATGAACCTCTCTATCCTCGGCATCTCCGGCAGTCCGGTAAAAGAAGGTAATGTAGAACTGCTCTTAACAAACATGATCGACTCGGTAAAGGGTGATGCCATAACCGCGGATATAATAAATCTTTCCAGCACGGACATACAGGAGTGCAGGCACTGCAACTTCTGCCTGAGAAAGCAGACCGGCGAGCGTTATTGCGCCATTACAGACGACGCCCAGGCCATATACCATAAGGCCGAGAGCGCCGACATCATCATACTTTCAAGCCCCGTGTATTTCATGCGGACCAGCGCCAAAATGGCCGCGCTGATCGACCGCTTCCGCGTCTTTGTCTTCGGCAATGTCGCCGGCGGGAAGCTCAAGAACAAGATCGGCGTAAGCGCGGCTGTCGCCTGGGCGCGCCACGGCGGCCTGGAGACCACCCACCTCACCCACCTGTACGCCTTCCTGACCCTGGAGATGGTCCCGGTCAGCGTCCACAACTGCATCAGCCCCATAGGAGCTTCCGCGGTCGCCAGCCCCCATGGCATGGGCCTGGTGGATACGAATAACCGTCATGGCGTGTCTCACGATCCGGCCGGACTCCATTCGGCTGCGGCGATGATGAAACGCGCGGTTGAGCTGGCAACTATCATCAAGAAAGGCAGCGAAGCATAAATAGATCTCTCACTCCTTCCTCATCGACATTAAACATGACACCGCCAGCGCCGGCACCGCAATCCCCATGTTAAGCAGGATAGTCCCCCTGATCCCCAGGAGGGGAAGAAACACCATGACGGTGAGTATCGCCCCGGCGATGGCGCCCATATGGTCCATCGCGTCCAGGACGGACGCGGACTCCAGGGGCGCGCCGGGCCCGGCGGCCGCGAAGAGAGCCGGAAACACCGCGCCGCAGAGAAAGGAAAAAATAACGAGCAAGCCCCAGAAGAAAAAATCCGCCCCTGCCCAGGTTGACGCGAGGATCGCTCCGGCAGCGGCGGGAAGGCACGCCAGTATCGCCGTCAGCCCGAGCCTCTCCCACCGGGTAGCGGCAAAGCTCCCCAGGGCGAGCCCCAGCATGAAGAGGGCGTTGATGAGAGATATGCGGTAATAGACGATGCCATGGGCGTTCTGGTATAGCACGATCATGACCAGCATGACCGAAATGCTGACGATACCGGTGGAAAAGATCATGAAACCGGCGGCGAGTCGGCGCCGCCCATGTTTCCGCCCGATGTCCCAGAGGGCGATGCCGGCCAGAACGGCGACGATCACCAGCAACAGGGGAAACCCGCGCACCAGGACATGGAAGGCCGATCCCTCCCTGAAGGCGGAAAGAACAATGTTCTTCCAGTAGGCCCCGGGCTGGAGGTCGCGGTTCTCGTTGACGGTTTTCACCAGGGGGCCCATCACGGCTGCGAAATAATCAAGCTGCGTCCTCTCGAAATAGGCCCGCATCTCGGAGGGAGAAAAATTATCCGTCATTTCCCTTTCGAAGCGCCCCGCGGGGAGCGGCATGTTCCTTTCATAGCGCTTGATGAGGGCCTCGCCGCTCTCCGGCAGGACACCCTCCTCCGCCGCGCCGGCAAGGTAGATGGTTTCCCCTGACGACCGCAGGTGACGGGGGAATTCCGCCGCGAAGGCCCGGTACATGGAGGCGATATAGTTCTTCCGGTCCGCGGAAAGGTAATCGCTGAATCCGTGGAGCGACGTGACGAAGATGCCCCCCGGTGCCAGGCGCCGCTTGCACAGGGCGTAGAAGTCCCTGGTGTAAAACCGGTTGAGCATGATGTTCTCCGGCGCGGGAGGAAGGCTGATGATCATGTCGAAGCGCTCGCCGCTCTCCGCCAGGTAATGGCGCAGGTCCCCGGGGACCACCCTCAGCTTCGCCGGTACATCATCCCGGTACATCCTTTTCCGGAAAGGGTACACCATGTCCCACAGGTCGGGGTCATGCTCGAAGTAGCTGAGACGGCTGATGCCGGTCTTCAATAAATTATGCAGGAGCGACCCGGGGCCCGAACCCATGAGGAGGACGGTCCGGCGCTCCCCCAGCAGGGCGTTGACAACATGGAATATACCCCGCGCCTCGTACCGGTCCGGGAGGGTGTACATGAGGATGCCGTCGCCGTACACGCTCACGGTGTCGCCCGTCGATTCGATCTCCACGATCTGGTACTTCGTCCTCTGGTAGCGGACCAGCTTCCCCGTGTGGGTCCTGTTCCAGACCGCGGTGAAGATCTTCTTTTCAATCGTGCCCGAAACAAGGATGACGGCAAGGCACGCCAGGACCAGGGGAAGGAACTGCTTGTTGCCGCGCCAGGCGATCAGCAGCAGGGCCGCCATGAACAGGCCCGACGCGATGGCCAGGGGATTGGCGATGGCGACCAGGATGAAGGAAAAGGCCATGCCGCCCGCGAAGGACCCCATGGACTCGGCATAGAACACGGCCCCTCCGGCGCGGTCTTTCATTTCCGCGGACGCCAGGGAGACCAGGGGCGGGAAGAAGAACCCGATAAAAAAACTGACCGGGGCCGTGAACAGGAGCGCCAGGGCCATCTCCGCCCCAAAGGAATAGAAGGTCCCCACGGTGCGCGGCAGCAGGACCTGCACCGCGCGGGCCCCGTAGACCGACGCCGCCATGGCAAGGGGGAGCATGAAGAGTGATACCAGGACGCGGCGCTCCAGGGCCTGGCCATCCCCGGCGGGATTGAAGCGCGCCCCCAGGTAGATGCCCAGGAACCACGACGAGAGTATCACGCCGATGATGAGCTCGTTGCCGCGGCAGAACGCCAGGAGCTCGCGGACCAGGATGACCTGCGATACCGCCGCCGCCAGTCCCATGAAAAAGGCGATGGCCATGACGCGCCGTCCGGCGGCCGTCACATCCACACCCCGGGAATCTTCGTCTTGCAGTAGGGGCACGCGCCGCTCCTGAGGCCGTTCTCCACGTGGTAGAAGCCGCTGCGCCTTATGATCATCTTCCCGCAGCCGTGGCAGTAGGTGTTCTCCCACCGGTGGCCGTCAACGTTCCCCACGTAGGGATAGCGGATCCCCTCCTCCTTTGCGATGATGCGGCACCGCTCGAGGGTGGACACCGGCGTGGGCGGCAGGTTCTGTATCTTGTACATGGCGTGGAACCGGGTAAAGTGCATGGGCACGTCCGGCGAGAGGTTCTTCCTCACCCACGACGTCATCTTTCTTATTTCCGACGGCGAATCGTTCAGGGTGGGGATCACCAGCACCACGATCTCCATCCACTTCCCCGTGGAGTGGACCGCGACAAGGTTGTCCAGCACGGGTTTCAGCCTCCCGGCGCAGATGTTGACGTAAAAGTCCTCGGTGAAGGCCTTGAGGTCGATCTTGACCGCGTCAAGACCCCGGGCCAGCATCTTCCCCGCCTCGGGACGTATGAAGCCGTTGGAGACGATGACCGAACGGACGCCCCGGCGCCGCGCCTCGGCGGAGGCGTCGAGGATGTATTCGAACTGCACCGTGGGCTCGTTGTAGGTGAAGGCGATCACCTTCGACCCGCCGGCGCGGGCCCGGCGGGGGAGGTCGTCCGGGCCGATCCGCTCCGCGTCCAGGTCCTCCGGGTTCGACTGGGAGAGCTCCCAGTTCTGGCAGAACTTGCACGCGATGTTGCACCCGGCCGTGGCCACGGAAAAGGCGGTGGACCCGGGAAGAAAATGGAAAAAGGGCTTCTTCTCGATGGGGTCCACGTGGGCCGCCGCGATGCGTGAATAGACCAGGGTGTAGAGCGAACCCTTGATGTTCTTCCGGACGCGGCAGACGCCCCGGTCGCCGTCGTCAAGAACGCAGCCGTTGGGGCAGAGCCCGCATTTGACCTGGCCGCCCTCGAGCTTCTTCCACATCCTGGCCGGCTTCAGGTAATAGTCCCTGCCTGACTGGCAGTAGGTGTCAGAGCAGGCCGCCCCCGCGAGTCCCCCCAGGGCGCAGAGGCAGATCCCCTGCCCCGCCAGGGCCAGGAACCGGCGCCGCTCCATCAGGTCATGGCTTTTCTTCTTCATTTTCGTTCCTCGCCGAAGATGATCGCCCTGAACCGGTAGATCTTCGTGTCGCCGTCCTTCCACGCCCCGGGCGGGAGGCCGGCCTTTACGCAGGTCTGGTCAAGGAAGGTCTTCCGGTCCCATCCCTGCTCAACGGCGACCTGGGGCAGGAGAAGCCCCCGGTAGGGTCCGCGCTCCATGATAAGGCCGTCCCTTCCCACCTGGATCTCCTCAACAGACTTCACCTGCACCGGCTCCGTAAGGACCGATATCTCGATAGTTATGCCCGGGAGTTCCTCCGCGGTCACCGGACCGAAGCGCGGGTCCTTGAAGGCCGCGTTGTAGGAATTATCCAGCACCGCCTGCAGAAGGGGCTTCAGGCCGGCGATGTAGCCGATGCATCCCCGGAGCTCACCGCGCTTCTTCAGGGTCACGAACACGCCCCGCTTCTCCAGGAGCGCCGGCGGCACGTCCGTGGGGAAGAAGCGTATCCCCCTCCGCTTCTTGAGCCAGGAGGCAATGTTGTCCCGGGCGGCCTTGAGGAGGAACTTCCTGTCCTTTGCCGACAGGAACGAGTCATTCTCTTCCCTGATCTTGGCGGCCTCGAGACGGCCGGATAGAAGGATGGCGGCGTAGCTCACGGAGTTGGCGTAATCGCCGGTGATGTTCCCCGACGTGTCATAGGCTATCTTCTCGGCCCTGAATCCTCTCATGGGCAGGGCCAGGGCGATCCGGATCGGGTTCCTTCCGCAGATGGTGGCCCCGGTCCGTTCGCAGTAGCCGGTAAACCCGGCCAGGTCTTTTTTTAAGATAAGGTCGATGGCGCCGCCGTCAAGTTCCTTAATTTTGACCATGTTGCTCTGACCCCCGCTGTTCCTGAAGGGCTCGTACCCGAAATTGGGCCCGTAATGGGTAAAATCGCTGCTGATTATAAAGACCGGATCGTATCTCCCCGTGGCGTCGGCAAGCTTCCGGGCCATAATCTTCACTTCGCCGTCATCGGCGTCGCCCACGAGGATGGGCAGTACCCGGACATCCCCCTCCAGGCGGCGGCCGAAGATCCTCTGAAGAAAGGGAAGATGGATCTCGACGGCATGCTCCTCCTCGAAGGCGCCGGGATTTTTCCGGAAGAGGCCGTCCCGGACCAGGTCATCGGCGGCCTCCCGGCCCAGCCTCACCTTTCCCAGGGGCGTTTCATAATAATCGGCATCGAGGAGTGAACAGCCCCGGAAGGCGCTGTGATGGGACGGCGCCAGGATGACGATCAGCTTCGCGGGGACGGCGGGCTTACCTACAGCGCCGATGACGCGATAGCCGGCGGCTGCGGTCTTACCGGAATAGATATAGCCGGCATGGGGCAGGATGAGAACCAGGGGGTCCCCGCGCTCACCGGCGGGACGGGCACCGGCCAGAAGCCGGTCGATCTGCCCGGCGAGCTCTCCGGCATCGGCGGAATACCAGGTGCCGGCAAGGTTCGGTTTTTTAACCTTTGCCCCGGAATCGGACGCGGCGCAGGAACATGAGAAGAAAAGGAATACCAGCAGGAACAATAGGGCTAGTTTTTTCATATTCTTCTCCAATACATGCTTTGTAATTAAAAAATCAGAAGATTTTTAAGCACCTTATATCAGCGTTTTATTCAAATAATACTGTAAAGACAATAAATTGACCATAGACATACATGTGATGGATAATTTTATCATCGCTTTTTTTTATTAATTTATTATAGTAAATCATTCAATATTGAATTCATGTCATTTTTTGCATCACGGATTCCGCTATGTTTCCTATAGGGATTTATCCGACATTGAAATAGTACAAATTGTTACTATTTAATAGCTTGTATGACTATTGCAATTCATACTAATTATATATAATTAATTAATGAAAATTTCGATAATGTGAAAGAGGTTTATATGTTTTTTTTATTGTTGAGAATAATTACCAAACATAATTACCAAGAAATAAATCAAAATTTATACACATATAATTTAAAATACACATTAAATAAATTTAATAAAAAACCCATCTAGATGGGTTTTTTATTTGACAATTTTTATGGCTTTTACTATTATTATAATAAGAGAAAATCTGAATACAAAATACAATTTGAGAATCAATATTAACTGTAATGACAAAACAACTTCAAGTAATCCAACATGAAAACAAAGAATCACCATGATATAATTAAATAATGAGGTTACGGTTCAACCTTAATGAAAACAAAAATTATCGCCGCACTTTCCATCATCTTACTCACTGTCATTTATTGTATGCAAGCCACCGCAGCCACGATCGTTCTCCGCTCCGGCGTAACGGTCAAGGGCAAGCTCGTCGACCGCACCGACGATGAGATCACCATCCAGGACCCGGACACCAAGCAGATGCGCGTCATCAAGTCGATCTTCGTGCGCGACCTGGTACTGGAAGCGGACGAGCAGAAGCTGGTGGATAAGCTCGAAAAGAAAAAGAAAGGCAAGGACCTCAAGCTCCGCGGCGGCGAAGAAGAAGACCTGCTGAAAGTCCTTCAGCCATCTATAGGAATCATGCCCGGCATCGCCCTCCCCGTGGGCAAGCTCGCCTCCAGGGTCCAGCTGGGCTACGGCGCCCTCCTCTTTGCTGACACGGGCATCCCCATGAAGACTGATATCTTCAAGGTGCGCTTCGGCCTCTCCGTGGGGTTCCTCTATCACCAGACCAAGTCGACCAAGGCGTCATCGAGCATCATGATGATCCCCGTGGTTGCCTATACCAGGCTGCAGTTCAT
>Ga0116178_10001249_pt1 | contig 21040 bp, 19 predicted proteins | sample AD_STIC12_MetaG_FD_89880 | JGI IMG/M metagenome (GOLD analysis project Ga0116178, IMG submission 89880) | Active sludge microbial communities of municipal wastewater-treating anaerobic digesters from USA - AD_STIC12_MetaG | ecosystem: Engineered > Bioreactor > Anaerobic > Digestate | place: USA... | reverse complement strand
GTTCGTCGAAGTCGTAGATTCCTTGAACCAATAGTCGAGAGACTCGGTCGCCAACCATCGATGCCGCTGGTGTGAACGCCCCTCGCCGGGTGATCCTGAAGCGGAAGGGACGCGGCCTCCCTGAACCCAAGGTTCAGGATGCCCGGCGGAGACGGCACAGGCGGGGGGCCTTACAAGAGGGCGCGGTGAGCGATCACCGCGCCCTCTTCACGTCCACGCGCCCGACACCTCGCTCCCTGCGCCTCACGCTCATGCTGCACTGCAAACTCTTAACGCAATCTTTACGCATGGCCGCCTAGTATCCGCAGCGTCCATACACAGTCTCGCGGCGTTTGCCGTCCTTGTCGCGATGCAAGCCTATTTCCCCGTCCTCGGTGTGCTCGGCATGATGCTGATGCTGTTCGGGCTGGTGATGGGCTTTCCGCTCGCGGTGTCCTTCGCGCTCGAAGACGGTGCCACCGAGGCCTACGACCTCGCCATCCTCGCCACCTTCGCGACCGGGCTGCTCATGTGGGCCGCGGGCCGGCGGGCGCGGCGCGACCTGCACGTCTCCGACGGCTTCCTGCTCGTGGCCGCGACCTGGCTGATCACGCCGGTGTTCGGGGCGCTGCCGCTGCTGTTCTACCTTCCGGAACTCTCGTTCACCGACGCCTACTTCGAGGCCGCCTCCGGGCTCACCACGACCGGTGCCACGGTGCTTACCGGGCTCGACACGATGCCGGTGTCGATCAACCTGTGGCGCTGCTTCATGCACTGGGTGGGCGGCATGGGCGTGATCGTGCTGATGGTCGCGGTGCTGCCGCTGCTGGGCATCGGCGGGCGGCAGATCTTCCGCGCCGAGACGCCCGGGCCGATGAAGGAGTCCAGCCTCACCCCGCGCATCGCCGAGACCGCCAAGGGCCTGTGGGGCGTTTATGTAGTGCTCACCGCAGGCTGCACCCTCGCGCTCTTGCAGGCCGGCATGGCGCCGTGGGATGCCGTGATCCATGCCTTCTCGATCATGGGGCTGGGCGGCTTCTCCACCCGGGACGCCAGCCTCGGCGCCTTCGACAGCGTGCCGATCGAGACCGTCACCATCGTGTTCGCGCTGCTCTCGGGCATCAACTATGCCACCCACTACCTCGCCCTGGTGCGGCGCACGCCGCGCCCTTACGGCGAGGACCCCGAGCTACGCTGGTTCTTCGGCGTGCTCGGGGTCACCGTGGTCTTTCTGACCGTGTATCTGCTCGAGTCGGGCGCCTATCGGGATGGCGCGCTCGCGTTCCGCCACGTCTCCTTCCACGCCGTCTCGCTGGCGACCTCGCTCGGCCTGGCGACCTACGACTACACGGTGTGGCCGATGTTCGCGCAGGTGTGGATCCTGTTCCTGAGCAGCTTCGCCGCCTGCTCCGGCTCGACCGGTGGCGGCATCAAGATGATGCGCGCGATCATCCTGTACAAGCAGGTTCACCGCGAGATCGTGCGCTCGCTGCATCCGAGCGCGGTGGTGCCGCTGCGTCTGGGCAGGCAGCCGGTGTCCGACAACGTGCTGCACGCGGTACTCGCGTTCAGCTTCATGTACATGGTCAGCATCGTCAGCCTGACGCTGATCCTCGCCGCTTCCGGGCTGGACCTGATCACCGCGTTCTCGGGCGTGGTGGCCTGCATCAACAATGCCGGGCCAGGGCTGGCCGCGCTGGGGCCGGCGGGCAACTACCAGGGCTTGGGCGATTTCCAGACTTGGGTGATGAGCTTTGCGATGATTCTCGGCCGCCTGGAGATCTTCACCCTGCTGGTGGTGCTGACGCCGGCGTTCTGGCGGCGCTGAGCGGCTCGGGCACCAGCCGGTAGCCCACGCCGGGTTCGGTGAGGATGTGGACGGGCAGGCGCGGGTCGGGTTCGAGCTTGCGGCGCAAACCGGCCATATAGACTCGCAGGTAATGTGCGTGCTCGACGTGGTTCGGGCCCCAGGTGCCGGTCAGCAGCTGGCGCTGCGTCACCACGCGGCCCGCTGCGGTGGCGAGCAGGCCGAGCAGGCGGAACTCGATCGGGGTCAGGTGGACCGGCGCGCCGCCACGCGTCACCCGGCGCTGCTCGAGGTCGAGTTCCACGTCGCCGAAGGCGATGCACGCCGCGGCCTGCGGCGGACGCAGCGCGCGGCGCAGCAGGGCGCGGACGCGGGCGAGCAACTCGGCGACGCCGAAGGGCTTGGCGAGATAGTCGTCGGCGCCGGCGTCGAGCGCCGCGACCTTGTCGGCCTCGTCGCTGCGCGCCGACAGCACCAGCACCGGCATGCCGCTCCAGCCGCGCAGCTCGGCCAGCAGCGCCGTGCCGTCGCCGTCGGGCAGGCCGAGGTCGAGCACCAGCAGGTCGGGCCGGCGGCTGGCGAGCTCGATGCGGCCGCGCTCGAGCGCGGCGGCCTCGCGCACCGTGCAGCCCTCGGATTCCAGCGCCGCGCGCACGAAACGGCGGATGCCGGCCTCGTCCTCGACCAGCAGCACGACCGGGGAGGGGGGCTGGGCGCTCTTCATCGTGGGGGCGCTCCGGCCTCGTCCTCGGGAGGCGGTCGGTCCGGCTGGCGTGGCAGCGGCAGCTGCAGCACGAAGCAGGCGCCGCCGCCGGCGCGGTTGTGTGCGCTCACGCTGCCGCCGTGTGCCGCGACGATGGCGTGCACGATCGCCAGACCCAGCCCGGTGCCGGCATCGCCGGTCGCCGTCGTTGCGTCGGCCGCGCCGCGCGGATGGGGGGCGCGCACGAAGCGCTCGAAGATCGCCTGCTCGCGCCCCGGCGGCAGGCCGCAACCGTCGTCGCACAGACTGATGCGGATCCAGCCGGCGCCGACCTGCGCCGCCAGCACGATGTGCCCTCCCTCCGGGGTGTGCGCGATCGCGTTGTCGAGCAGGTTGCACACCACCCGCTCCATCAGCACCGCGTCGGCGTGCAGCAGTGGCAGTTCCTCGGGCAGCTCGAGCGCGAACACGTGCGCGCGCAGGGCGTGGGCGCGCGCCTGCAGCGCGCTGCCGAGCAGCTCGTCCACCGCCAGCCAGTCGAGCGCGAGGCGCGGCGCCCCGGATTGCAGGCGGGAGAGGTCGAGCAGGTCGCGCGCGAGCGCATGGGTGCGCAAGGCCTCGGCGCGGATCGCCTCGGCCAGCTCGGCCTGCGCCGGCGGCAGCGGCGGTCCGGCCAGCGGGAGCGACTCGGCGAGTCCGGCGAGTGCGGTCAGCGGCGTGCGCAGGTCGTGCGACAGCGAGGCGAGCAAGGTGTTGCGCAGGCGCTCGGTGTCGGCGGCGAGGCGCGCCTGTGCCGCCTCTTCCGCACGCGCCTCGGCAGAGTCGCGTTCGCGGCGCAGGCGCGCGGCCAGCTCCGCGGTGGTCAGTGCCACCGCGAGCAGCACGGCGAAGGTCAGCAGGTACTGCAGGTCCGAGACCGCCAGCGTGAAGTGCGGATGCACGAAGAAGAAGTCGAACAGCGCCACCGCCAGGAAGGCGGCGAACACGGCCGGTCCGCGACCGAGCCGGATCGCTGCGAACAGCACCGCGAGCGGGAACAGCATGGCGATGTTGGCGAGATCGAACTGCCCGAGCAGCGGCGCACCGACCAGCGCCACCGCACCCGCCGCCAGCGCGGCGAGCAGGTAATTGCGCAGCGGGGCGCGGTCGGGAAGGCGGTCGCGTGGTGTCGGCAGGGCCATGCCGCGATGGTACCAGCGTGCCCATCCCGCCGCGTCCGCGCCGGCCCTGCCCGGGAGGATTCCCACGGTCCGCTTGCACTGCCCCTCGGCTTTGACCGATAGTTCCGCTCCTTGCGCACTGCAACACGCGGCGTGCCTCGAACCCGAACGGAAACGCAATGACCTTCGACCTCTGGTGGCTCGCCTACCCGGTGCTCGGCGCGGCGGTGGGCTTCTTCGCCGGCCTGCTCGGTGTGGGCGGCGGCGGCATCATGGTGCCGATGTTGACGACCTTCTTCCTTGCCCAGGGCTTCCCGCAGTCCCAGGTGGTGCACATGGCGCTCGGCACCTCGATGGCGGCCATCGTGCTGACCTCGGTGTCCAGCCTGCGTGCGCACCACGCGCGTGGCGCGGTGCGCTGGGACGTGGTGCGCGCGATCACGCCCGGCATCCTCGTCGGCACCTTCGCCGCCACTTTCATCGCCGCGCGCGTGTCCACCGTGCCGCTGGCGATCTTCTTCGCCGTCTTCATGGCCTACGTGTCGATCCAGATGCTGCTCAACATCAAGCCCAAGCCCGCGCGCGAGCTGCCCGGGGCACTCGGCATGAGCGCGGCCGGCCTCGGCATCGGCGGTGTGTCGGCGCTGGTCGCGATCGGCGGCGGCTCGCTGTCGGTGCCCTTCATGACTTGGTGCAACGTCAAGATGCAGAACGCGATCGGTACCTCCGCGGCGATCGGCTTGCCGATCGCGCTCGCCGGCACGGTCGGCTACCTGGTCAATGGCTGGGGCGCACCCGACATGCCGGCGCTCACCTTCGGCTATGTGTACCTGCCGGCGCTGGTGCTGGTCTCCGTGGTCAGCACCTTCTTCGCCCCGCTCGGCGCGAAGCTGGCCCACCGCCTGCCGGTGGCGACGCTGAAGAAGGTGTTTGCCGGGATGCTGGTCCTGCTGTGTGCCAAGATGCTGCACAGCATCTTCGCCTGAACGAACTCGCTGGACGAGTCTGCCGGAGACTTCCATGAGCTGGACGATGTGGCTTGGCTTTGTTGCCGCCGCACTGGTGATCGCGGTCTCGCCGGGACCGGGCGCCGTGCTGTCGATGTCGACCGGCCTGCGCTACGGCTACACCGCCGCGCTGCGCGCGATCACCGGCCTGGAGATCGCGCTGTTGCTGCAACTCGGCGTCGTGGCGCTCGGCCTCGGTGCGGTGCTCGCGACCTCGGAGACGGCGTTCGCGGTGGTGAAATTCGCCGGCGCGGCCTACCTGATCTGGCTCGGCGTGCAGAAGTGGCGCTCGCCGCCCGAGCCGATCGACGGGGACGGCGAGGGCGTGCGGGTGCAGTCGCGCCGCCAGCTCTACGCTCAGGGCATCCTGGTGAACCTGACCAACCCGAAGGCGATCGTGTTCATCGCCGCGCTGGTGCCGCAGTTCATCGTGCCCGACCGGCCGCAGTGGCCGCAGTTCGCGATCATCGGCGCAACCATGGTCGGGGTCGACGTGATGGTGATGTCCTGCTACGCGCTGCTCGCCACGCGTTTCCGCCCCCTGCTGCGCGACCCGCGCCTGCTGCGCCTGCAGAACCGCCTGTTCGGCGGCCTCTTCGTCGGCGCCGGGGCGATGCTGGCGGCCTCGAGCCGCTGAGCCGCCCCGGGTCCGGGCCGGCAATGGGCGATGGCGCGAACGGCGGCGCCGTAATCGCGGCTTGCGTCGCTCCCGCAAGAACGCTCCGCCGCCCCCGAGCCCCGGCAGGAGCGACGCAAGTCGCGATCCCCCGCGCCCCGAGACCCGCCGCCGCTCCGTGGAAACCGATCCGGTTCAGCGCTCGGGTGCCGCGAGTGCCTTCTGCAGCGTCGCCAGGTTGGCGCGCATCATGCGCACGTAGCTGGGCGCCGGGCCGTCGGCCTTCGACAGCGCGTCGGAATACAGCGTGCCGCCCACGACCGCGCCGCTTTCGCTGCGGATGCGCTCGATCAGGCGAGGATCGGCGATGTTCTCGATGAACACCGCCGGCACCTTTTCCGCCGCGAGCTGGCGGATCAGGCCGGCCACGCCCTTGGCGGTGGGCTCGGCGTTGTTCGCCACGCCGACGGGCGACAGGAAGCGGATGTCGTAGGCGCGCGCGAAGTACCCGAAGGCCGCGTGCGAACTCACCACCTTGCGGCGCTCGGCGGGCAGCGCCGCGAAGGCGGCACGGATCTCCGCGTCGAGCGCCTGCAACTCGCCGTCGTAGCGTGCGGCCGCGGCGCGGTAGGTGGTCGCGCCGTCCGGGTCGGCGGTGGCGAGGGCGGCGGCGATGTTGGCGACGTAGCGGCGCACGTTCGCCACGTCCTGCCAGGCGTGCGGGTCGACCGCCTTGCCCTTGCCATGATCGTGGCCATGGTCGTGCCCGTCGTCGCGCCTCATCTCCAGCGTCGAGATCCCCGCGCTCGCCACCACCACCGCCCCCTTGAATCCGCCGGCGCGCGCCAGCCGCGTCATCCAGTCGTCGAAGCCGAGGCCGTTGACCACCACCAGCGCAGCCTTGCCGATCTCGCGCGCGTCCGAGGGACGCGGCTGGAAGGCGTGGGCGTCCTCGTCGGGACCGACCAGGGTGCGCACCTTGATGCGCTCGCCGCCGACCTGGGCGACGAGGTCGCCGAGGATGCTGAAGCTGGTCGCCACTTCGAGCGCCTGGGCGTGGACGCTGCCGCCCAGGAGCAGGGCGGCGCAGGCCGCGAGGGTGCGCAGGCGGCGCAAGCGGTAGGGGAATCTCATCGTCGTCGGGTCCGGGTTGAAGAAAGGAAAGAAGGTGTACTCGAGCCGCAGGGCCCCACCGCGGATTTCCGCCGCGATCGCTTTCGTAGGAGCGACGCAAGTCGCGACTCCGGTCGCAGGGCGGTCGCTCGTGTCGGCGACTGACCAAGCGCTGCGATCGCGACTTGCGTCGCGCCCACAAGAGCCATCACGTCTCCGCGTCGCTCCTGCCGGAGCAGTCGAGCTGCCCGCAGGCGACATCGGGCCTCACGACTCGAGGTGGTGCCGTACCGGCAGGCGTCCGGCGAGCAGGCCACCGGGGGCCGCGAGCAGCGACACGAAATAGACCACGCCGCACACCAGCACGATCGCCGGCCCGGCAGGCACGTCGGCATGGAAGGACAGCAGCAGCCCGCTCGCGCCGCTGCCGAAGGCGAACAGCACCGCGAGCAGCAGCAGCATCGGCAGGCCGTTCGTCCACAGGCGCGCCGCGGCCGCGGGCAGGATCATGATGCCTACCGCCATCAGCGTGCCGAGCGCGTGGAAGCCGCTCACCAGGTTCACCACCACCAGCATCAGGAAGCCGTAGTGCGCCACCGGCGACCACCGGCTCACCCCGCGCAGGAAGGCGGGGTCGAAGCACTCCATGACGAGCGGGCGGAACAGCAGCGCCAGGCTCGCCAGGGTCACGCTGGCGATGCTCGCGATCAGCAGCAGCGAGGCGTCGTCGAGCCCGAGCACGGAGCCGAAGAGGACGTGCAGCAGGTCGAGGTTCTGCCCGCGCAGCGACACGATCATGACCCCCGCGGCGAGCGAGAGCAGGTAGAAGGCGGCCAGGCTGGCGTCCTCCTTGAGCACCGAGGCGCGCGTCACCAGCCCCGCGGCGAACACCACCACCAGGCCGGCGACGATGCCGCCCACCGTCATCGCGCCCAGTGACAGGCCGAAGGCGAGGTAGCCGAGCGCGGCGCCGGGCAGGATGGCGTGGCTCATCGCGTCGCCCATCAGGCTCATGCGGCGCAGCAGCAGGAACACGCCCACCGGCGTGGCGCCGAGCGCGAGCGCCAGGCAGCCGGCGAGCGCGCGGCGCATGAAGGCGAACTCGGTGAAGGGGGAGATGAGGAGGTCGAACACTGCGAAGGCCTGGTTTGCTGGCGCGGGTTGCGGATTCAGTGGCGGGGAAGGCCGCGGCGCGGACGCGGCGCGGTGTGTGCCGCGGGGTGCGGATGGGCGTGGCCGTGGCCTTCGTCGTGCGCATGTCCATGGTCATGCGCGTGCGGATGTGCCGCCGCATCGGGCGCCACCGCGACTGTCAACTCCTCGATGTGGCATTCGTGCGCGAGCTCGTCGAAGGCTTCCGACAGGCGGCGCGCGCGCGCCAGGCGCTCGGGCGTCAGCACCTCGGCGGTGGGGCCGAAGGCCACCGGCTCGCGCGACAGCAGCAGGGCGGTCGGAAAGTGGCGGCGCACCTGCTCGAGGTCGTGCACCACGGTGAGGATGGTGCGGCCCTCGTCGTGCCAGCCCAGGATCAGCTCCACGAGATCGTCCACCGTGCGGCTGTCGATGGCCGCGAAGGGCTCGTCGAGCAGGATCAGCGGCGCGTCCTGCAACATCAGGCGGGCGAAACGCGCGCGCTGCAGTTGGCCGCCCGAGAGCGATCCGATGGGGCGCGACTCGAAGCCCGCCATGCCCACCGCCTCGAGCGCGGCGCGCACGCGTCGGCGCTGCTCGCGCGAGACGCCGCCGAAGGCGCCGATCTCGTGCCACAGGCCCATCGCGACCACGTCGAACACCGACACCGGGAAGCTGTGGTCGATCTCGCCGCGCTGTGGCATGTAGGCCAGCCCCCCCGCGGGCAGCTCGGGCAGCAGGATGCGCCCGCCGATCGGCCGCAGCTCGCCGGCGAGGCCCTTGAGCAGGGTGGATTTGCCTGCGCCGTTGGGGCCCACCACGGCGACGAGCGCGCCCGCGGGAATCTCGGCCGACAGGTGATGCACCGCCGGGTGGCGGTCGTAGCCCAGGGTGAGGTTGTCGAGGCGGATCATCGGCAGCGCGAGGCGGTTCATTGCAAGGCCCACAGCACGGTCGCCCATAGCAGCGCCAGCGCGCCGGCGACCAGGGCGAGGCGCGCGGCCAGGCCCGCGCCCAGCAGGCTACGTGCCGGGAAGGGGCGCGTGTCGTCGTCGGCTTGGGGATCGGTGCCGTGCAGGACGGGGGGCGCGCGCTTCATCGTTCCTTCCTCTCCACGCCCTCGCGGCCGCAATCGGCGCACGCGCCATGCAGCACCAGCTCGGCGCGTGCGACCGCGAAGCCGGCGGGCAGGGTCGGCGCGGCGGCGGACACGTCCTCCAGGCACACGATCTGGCCACAGCGCTCGCAGTGGAAATGGGCGTGGCGGTGGTCGCCGTCGCGGCGGATCTCGAAGCGCCAGGCGCGTTCGCCCCCCGCGATTCGCTGCGCAATACCCTGTTCCACCAGCCAGTCGAGCGCGCGGTAGAGGGTGACACGGTCGTGGGCGATGCCCGCCCCGTCGAGCGCGGCGCCGAGCTCGTCGTGCGAGAGCGGATGGGCGCTGCGCTGCAAGGCCTGGATCACCGCCACCCGCGTGCGCGTGACGCGGCCGCCGCGTGCGGCGATGAGCTCGCGGGCAGCGTCGGTGGCGGCAGGGTGTTCGTGCAGGGGCATATCGAAGCCTGTTGCGGCGGGGCGCGGGGAAACGGCTCTTGTGGCAGGGTGGTCGCTTTTGATGCAACATTGTAGCATTAGACTTGCGTGCCCCGCGCTGCATGGTTTTCAGCACTCGTCACGCGCCCCGAATCGCTTGTCTCCACTTCCCACGACCATGCCAGCCTGCTTGCGTCCGATCCTCCTCTCCAGCGTCATCGTCCTGGCCCTCGCGCTCCCTGTCGCCGCGCCGGCACAGCATGCGCATGGCGCACACCAGCACGGCGTCGCCGAACTGACCGTTGTACTGGAAGGCCGCATGTTGCAGCTGGAGCTGATCTCGCCGCTCGACAACCTCGTCGGCTTCGAGCATGCGCCGGCGAACGAGACGCAGCGCGGTGCGCTCGCCGATGCGGAGCGCCTCCTGCTCGACAGCGAGGCGGTGTTCGCGCTCCCGCCGGAAGCTGGCTGCGTGATCCGTGAGGTCGGCATCGAATCGCCGTGGCGGGACAGCGGGCGCGAACACGGTCGGGGCCAAACACGCGACCACAACCGGCCGGCCCGCGGCGATCACGAGGACATGGTGGCAAGCTACGGTTTCGAGTGCGCGCATCCCGAGGCGCTGCGTCGGCTGGAGTTGCGCGTCTTCAAGCACTTCCCGCGCCTGCAGCGCGTGCGCGCCGAGTTCGCCACCCCGCGCGGCCAGGGGGGCGGTGTGCTCACCTCGGGCGCCGCCGCGCTCGCGCTGTGAGCGCGGCAGTGCGAGCGCACCCGACGCCGGCGGTGCGCATCTCCGGCCTGCGCTACCGCTGGCCGGGCAGCGCGCAGGACTGCCTGGCGATCGACGCGCTGCAGCTCGGCGCCGGTGAGCGCGTCTTCCTGCGCGGGCCGAGCGGCAGCGGCAAGACCACGCTGCTGTCGCTGGTCGGCGGGGTGATCCTGCCGCAGGCCGGCACGGTCGAGGTCGGCGGGCAGGCGCTCGGCGCGCTGTCGGCGGGCGCGCGCGACCGCTTCCGTGCCGACCACGTCGGCTTCGTGTTCCAGCTCTTCAACCTGCTGCCCTGGCTGTCCGCGCGCGACAACATCCTGCTCGCCTGCCGCTTCGCGCCGCAGCGGCGCGCGCGCATCGCGGCCGCGGGCAGCACGCCGGCTGCCGAGGCGGCGCGCCTGGCGGCGCGGCTCGACCTCGGCGTCGAGCTGCTCGAGCGCCCGGCCATGCAGCTCTCGGTCGGCCAGCAGCAGCGCGTGGCCGCGGCGCGCGCGCTGATCGGCCGTCCCGGCCTGGTGGTGGCGGACGAGCCCACCTCCGCGCTCGACGCCGATCGTCAGCAGGCCTTCATCGACCTGCTGCTCGACGAATGCGCCGCGGTCGGCGCCGCGCTGCTCTTCGTCAGCCACGACCAGCGCCTGGCAGCGCACTTCGACCGCGTGCTCGACCTCGGTGCGCTCGTCCGCGCCGGCCTCGCTGCGGAGGACGCGCGATGAGCCCCGTCTTCATGCTGTCGCTGCGCAGCATCGCCAACCGCAGGCTGTCGGCCGCGCTCACCGTGGTCGCGGTGGCGCTGGCAGTGGCGCTGCTGCTCGGGGTCGAGCGCCTGCGCAACGATGCGCGCGCGGGCTTCGCGCAGACGATTTCCGCCACCGACCTGGTGGTGGGCGCGCGCAGCGGCCCGGTGCAGCTGCTGCTGTACTCGGTCTTCCACATCGGCGACGCCACCGCCAACCTGTCGTGGGCCAGCATCGAGCACGTCGCCGCGCTGCCCCAGGTGAAGTGGCTGGTACCGCTCGCGCTCGGCGACTCGCACCGCGGTCACCGCGTGGTCGGCACCACCACGGACTTCTTCGCGCAATACCGCCATGGCGAGGGGCGCAGTCTGGTCTTCGCGGCCGGCGGCCCGTTCGCCGGCGCAACCGCGCGCGTCGAGGACCTCTTCCAGACCGTGATCGGCGCCGAGGTCGCCGCCCGCCATGGTTACCGCCTCGGCGAGCGCATCGTGCTCAGCCACGGCGGCGGCGCGGGGGAGGGCGGAGCGCGCTTCGCCGAGCACGCCGACAAGCCCTTCACCGTGGTCGGCATCCTCGCGCCCAGCGCCACGCCGCTCGACCGCGCCGTGCTGGTGAGCCTGGAGGGCCTGGAGGCGATTCATGTCGATTGGCATGGCGGCGCGCCCATCCCGGGCCTGAAGATCACGCCCGAGCAGGTGCGCAAGTTCGACCTGCGCCCCAAATCCGTCACGGCCGCGCTCGTCGGGCTGCACAGCCGCAGCGCGGTGTTCCGCGTGCAGCGCCAGATCAACGCCTACGCCGGCGAACCGCTCACCGCCATCCTGCCCGGTGCGACCCTGCAGCAGCTGTGGGACCTCGTCGGCATCGCCGAGCGCGCGCTGCTCGCGGTCTCGGCCCTGGTGGTCGTGGTCGGCCTGACGGGCATGGTGGCGGTGGTGCTGGCAAGCCTGGGCGAGCGCCGCCGCGAGCTCGCCATCCTGCGTGCGCTGGGTGCCAGCCCGCGCGAGGTCTTCGCGCTGCTCGCGCTTGAGAGCCTGCTGCTCGCCACTGCGGGCATCGCGCTCGGCCTCGGGCTGCTGTATGGTGCGGGCGCCGCGCTCGCCCCCTGGCTCGCCGCGCAGCATGGTCTGCAGCCGAGCCTGGGCTGGCCCGCGGCGGGCGAATGGCGCCTGCTCGGCGCGGTGCTCGCCGCCAGCCTGGTCGCCAGCCTGCTGCCGGCGCTGCGCGCCTACCGCCAGTCGCTCGCCGACGGCATGACCGTGCGGACCTGAGGCGGGATGCACCGCCTCGTTCGCGGGGCCGGGAGGGCCCGGATCCATCACCGCACGCCTGCAACCGGAGGCAGGAAATGAACACGAATCTGCACCTCGCCCGCTTGGTCCCGCGCGCGCTGCGCGTCGTACCGCTGCTTGCCCTGTTGGCGTTCGCGCCGCTGCCGGCTGGCGCGCAGGCCCCGGCCGGCGAGTCCGCCGGCCAGTACGCGGTGGGCGACCGCCTCGCTGCGCCCGCGCCGGGAAAGGGCGAGTTCCGCGAGATCAGCTGGGACGACCTCATCCCTGCCGACTGGAACCCCGAGGGCTTCCTCTCGGGCCTCGAGCTCGACAAGCTCGAGGACAACGACCCGCGCGCCGCCGAGGCGCTGCAGCGCATGCGCGAGGAGTGGGACCGTGCGCCCCTGGTCGAGCGCATGGCCGGTGCGCGCGTGCGCATCCCCGGCTTCGTCGTGCCGCTCGAGACCAGCGGCGAGAAGATCCGCGAGTTTCTCCTCGTCCCGTATTTCGGTGCCTGCGTGCACGTCCCGCCGCCGCCCGCCAACCAGCTCATCCACGTCATCCCCGACAAGCCCGTGCCGGGCGGCTGGAACATGCTGCCGGTGTGGGTGGACGGGGTCATGGCGGTGGGGCGCATCGATTCCGACATGGGTACCGCGGGCTACCAGCTGCGCGCGGTGAAGGTGGAGGAGTACGTCGAGGAGAAGCCGAAGCGGCGATGAAGCGCCTGCCCGCGCCGGGATCGCGACTCGCGTCGCTCCCACAGGCGCTTTCGGAAGCGCGGTGACGTGCCGTGGGAGCGACGCAAGTCGCGATTGCGGCGCCGCAGTCCTCGCCGGCCGCGCATCGCCGACCGGATCGCCCGATCGCGACTCGCGTCGCTCCTACAGGCGCCTTCGGAAGCGCGGTGACGTGCCGTAGGAGCGACGCAAGTCGCGATTGCGGCGCCGCGGCTAGCGCCCCCGGAACACCGGTGCCCGCTTCTCGCTGAATGCGGCAAGGCCCTCGCGATAGTCCGCGGTGGCGAGGAAGTCGAAGGCGCGGCGCTTCTCCTCCTCGTCCAGCGCCACGCCGGTGGTCAGCCGGCGCACCCATTGCTTGTGCCAGCGCGCCACCAGCGGCGCGCCCGCGCGGATGCGCTCGGCCGACACGGCGGCCTCCTCGAATACGCGTTCGTCGTCCACCACGCGGGTCAGCAGGCCCTTCTGCAGCGCCTCGCGCGCATCCAGGATGCGGCCCTCGAGCAGGATTTCCAGGACCACCGCCGGGCCGACCAGGGCGAGCAGGCCGGCCATCTCGCCCGGATACATCGAGAACCCCAGGCGGTTGATCGGCGCGCCGAAGCGTGCCGACTCGCCCGCGATGCGGATGTCGCAGCAGCCGGCGATCTCCAGCCCGCCGCCCACGCAGGCGCCGCGGATCGCCGCCACGGTGGGCACGGCGCAGTCGCGGATCGCGTTCAGCGCGCTCGCCACCAGGTCCTCGTGGTAGTGCAGCGCATCGTCCACCGTCGCGCGCACGCTGCGGAACTCCTCGATGTCGCCGCCGGCGGCGAAGGCGTTCTCGCCCGCGCCGCGCACGATCACGCAGCGCACCGAATCGTCGGCGGCGATGCGCGCCATCGCCGCCGAGAGTCCGCGCCACATCGCCGCGTTCACAGCGTTCAGCTTGGTCGGGTTGTGCAGGGTCACGGTGGCGATGCCCTGGTCGATGTCGAGGTCGATTCTTGTGTTCATCGGTTCGCCGTTTTCGATAAATAAAATTTTTCCATACGGATGTGTATGGAGTCTTATGGATGATATATCATCCGCTCGCCTACGATGCCGCGTCAGACGGCCGCCGAGGCAGGAGGAAAGGTGGAGGCAAAGCAGTTCGTGTTGCTTATCCTTGGGAGGGAGTGAAAGTGTCTAGCTCGATGTATGCGCACATCCGGCGCAACCCGCGGTTCGCGGAGCTTGTCGCCAAGCGCACCCGCTTCGCGGGCATTCTGGCGGCGATCGTCCTGATCGTCTTTTACGGCTTCGTGCTGCTCGTGGCGTTCGCGCCCGAGCTCATCGGCAAGCGTCTGTTCGAGGGCAGCAACCTGACCTTCGGCATCCTCGCCGGCCTGCTGCAGTTCATCTTCTTCTGGGTCCTGACCCTGGTGTACGTCCGCCGCGCCAACGGCGAGTTCGACGACATCAACAAGGAACTCGTGAAGGCCGCCTGGAAGGAGGAAAAATGATGAACGCCCGTAGCCTTTCCCGTAGCGCCGCCGGCCTGCTCGCGCTGGCCGCCAGCCCGCTGGTGCTCGCCGCCGGTCCCGCGATGGACGCCGCCGAGAAGCAGCCGCTCAACCTCCACGCCATCGGCATGTTCTTCGTGTTTGTGCTGATGACCCTGGGCATCACCTACTGGGCGGCCAGCCGCACCAAGTCGACCGCCGACTTCTACACCGCCGGCGGTGGCATCACCGGCTTCCAGAACGGCCTCGCGATCGCCGGCGACTACATGTCCGCCGCCACGCTGCTCGGTCTCACCGCGATGATGTACGCGCAGGGTGTGGATGCCTACATCTACATGCTCTCCTTCTTCGTGGGCTGGCCGATCATCCTGTTCCTGATGGCCGAGCGTCTGCGCAACCTGGGCAAGTTCACCTTCGCCGACATCACTGCCTACCGCCTCGACCAGGGCAAGGTGCGCACGATGGCCGCGGTGAGCTCGCTGACCGTGGTGTGCTTCTACCTGGTGGCGCAGATGGTCGGTGCCGGCCAGCTCATCAAGCTGCTGTTCGGTCTCGACTACAACATCGCGCTCGTCGTCGTCGGCGCGCTGATGATGGTGTACGTCACCTTCGGCGGCATGGTCGCCACCACCTGGGTGCAGATCATCAAGGCCTGCATGCTGCTGATCGGCGGTACCGCGGTGGGCGTGCTCGCGTTCAGCCAGTTCGGCTTCTCGTTCGACGAGCTCACCAACCGTGCGATGGAAGTGCACAAGCTGGGCCAGAAGCTGCTCAACCCCGGCAGCCTGCTCGCCGATCCGGTGACCGCGATCTCGCTCGGCCTCGGCCTGATGTTCGGCACCGCCGGCCTGCCGCACATCCTGATGCGCTTCTTCACCGTGACCGATGCCAAGGAAGCGCGCAAGTCCGTGCTCTACGCCTCGGGTATCGTCGCCTACTTCTTCAACGTCATCGCCATCATGGGCCTGTGCGCGATCATCATCGTCGGCCAGAACCCGCAGTTCTTCGAAGGCGGCGTGATCGGCGGCAAGGTCATCGGCGGCGGCAACATGATCGCCATGCACCTGGCCAACGCGGTCGGCGGCAACCTTCTGCTCGGCTTCCTGTCGGCGGTGGCCTTCGCGACCATCCTCGCGGTGGTGGCCGGCCTGGCGCTGGCCGGTGCCTCGGCGATCTCGCACGACATCTACTCGCGCGTCATCATGAAGGGCAAGGCCGACGAAGCGACCGAACTGCGGGTGTCGAAGTTCGCCACCATCGGCCTCGGTGTGGTCGCGGTGCTGCTCGGCATGGCCTTCGAGAAGATGAACATCGCGTTCATGGTCGCGCTCGCCTTCGGCGTGGCCGCTTCGGCCAACTTCCCGGTGCTGATCCTGTCGATGTACTGGAAGGGCCTCACCACCAAGGGTGCCCTCGTGGGCGGCTACTCCGGCCTGGTCAGCGCGGTGCTGTTCGTGCTGCTGTCCAAGTCGGTGTGGGTGGATGTGCTGGGCAACGCTTCGGCGATCTTCCCCTACACCCAGCCGGCGCTGTTCTCGATGCCGATCGCCTTCTTCATGACCTGGCTGTTCTCCACGCTCGACAAGAGCAAGGCGGCCGAGGCCGAGAAGGAAGCCTTCGAGGACCAGTACGTGCGCGCCCAGACCGGTGTCGGCGCCGCGACCGCCTCGTCGCACTGACCGAAGCGCGCGGTTCCCGTAACCGCGCCGCATCCCCGACCCGCCCCGCGCACCTGCGCCGGGCGGGTTTTTCGTCGACCGGGGGCGCGCGTCTTTGCCGCCGAATCGCGACTCGCGTCGCTCCCACAAGCAACGCCAGGTGCTGGCCGGAGGGCGGCGGTTCCCGTGGGAGCGACGCAAGTCGCGATCGTGCGATCCGGTGGGCGATGCGCGGGCGGCCGGGGCACGACGGTTCTCGTGGGAGCGACGCAAGTCGCGATCAGGCGATCCGGGGGGCGGTGCGCGGGCGGCGAGGGCTGCAGGGCCGTAATCGCGACTGGCGTCGCTCCTACAGGAAACGGCAGGCGCTGGCCGGGGCACGACGGTTTTCGTGGGAGCGACGCAAGTCGCGATTGGGCCATCCGGCGGGCGATGCGCGGCCGGAAAGGGCTGCGGGGGCGCAATCGCGACCCGCGTCGCTCCTACATTCCTCCTGCATTCCTCCTCCATCCCTTCCCGGGGGGGGGGCGGCGATGCGCCGGGGCACCGATTGCCCTTCAGGCCGCGGTGGTAGACTCGCAGACTAGATTCTGGTTTTGCCTTCCGGCGGGACCTTCATCCCAAAGGAGTCGTCGTGCCTGTCAACGAACTGCTCGTCATCCTGCTGCTGATCGCAGCGAGCGCCTTCTTTTCCATGTCCGAGATCTCCCTCGCGGCTGCGCGCAAGATCAAGCTGCGCGTCATGGCCGAGGCAGGGCATCTCAACGCCCGGCGCGTGCTTGCGCTGCAGGACAGTCCGGGCCACTTCTTCACCGTGGTGCAGATCGGCCTCAACGCCGTCGCCATTCTCGGCGGCGTAGTCGGCGAACAGGCGCTTTCTCCCTACGTCACCGAGCTGCTGCGCCGGGCCTACGCCGGCCCGATGCTCGACACCATCGCCTTCGTCGTCTCCTTCGTTTTCGTCACCTCGCTGTTCGTGCTTTTTGCCGACCTCATGCCCAAGCGCCTGGCCATGGTCCAGCCCGAACGCATCGCGGTGGCGGTGGTGCAGCCGATGCAGGTGTGCATGTGGCTGTTCGCGCCGCTGGTGTGGGTCTTCAACGGCGCGGCCAACCTCATCTTCCGCTGGTTCAAGTTGCCGAGCGTGCGCATCGAGGACATCACCGCCGACGACATCATGGCCATGGCCGACGCCGGTGCCCAGGCCGGCGCGCTGCTGCGCCAGGAGCAGCACCTGATCAGCAACGTGTTCGAGCTCGACTCGCGCATCGTGCCCTCGGCGATGACCTCGCGCGAGAACATCGTCTTCCTCACCCTGTCGGAGTCCGAGGAGAGCATCCGGCGCAAGATCGCCGCCCACCCGCACGGGAAGTTTCCGGTGTGCGAGGACGGCATCGACAGCGTGATCGGCTATGTGGACTCGAAGGACATCCTGCCGCGCATCGTGCAGGGCCAGGATCTGTCCTTGCGCACCCAGCCGATCGTGCGCAAGGTGCTGATGCTGCCCGACACGCTCACGCTCTTCGAGGCGCTCGAGCGCTTCCGCGACGCCAAGGAGGATTTCGCGCTCATCCTCAACGAATACGCGCTGGTGGTGGGCCTGCTGTCGCTGCAGGACGTGATGAACACGGTGATGGGCGATCTCGTCAGCCCCTTCCAGGAAGAGCTCATCGTGCGCCGAGACGACAACTCCTGGCTCATCGACGGCGCCACGCCGATCGAGGACGTCATGCAGGCGCTCGAGATCGAGGTCTTCGAGGGCTTCCAGAACTACGAGACCGTCGCCGGTTTCCTGATGTACCGCCTGCGCAAGGTCCCCAAGCGCACCGACTTCGTGACCTACCTCGGCTACAAGTTCGAGGTGGTCGACATCGACAACTACCGCATCGACCAAGTGCTGGTCACCCGCGAGACCCCGGTCGGCGCCGTGTAACAACAAGCCGGTTCCGACGCCCGTCGTCCGCGTCGGCGCCTGTCGGGTGCGGAATCGCCGCAATCGCGACTTGCGTCGCTCCCACGAAAACCGGCGGCGGCGTCGGTGGGATGTAGGAGCGACGCGAGTCGCGATTGCGGGCGTGTCGGCCGGGTCGCTCCCACACGAAATCAATGTGGCCAGGCCTCACGCGGCCTGCGTCTTCGCCTCGGCGATGCGGGCGAGGGCGGCGCGGCCGCTGAGGATGTGGGTGCGCATCAGGGTCTCGGCGCGCGCGCCGTCGCGGTCGAGCAAGGCCTGGAGGATGTCGCGGTGCTCGGCGAGCGACTGCTCCAGCCGGCCCTCCGAGAACAGCGAGTGGTGGCGCGACAGCTTGATCACCTTGCGCAGGTCCTCGATCACGTGGAGCAACCAGCGATTGTCGGCGATCTCCTGCAGGGCGAGGTGGAAGGCCTGGTTGGCCTCGAAGAAGCGGTCGATGTCGGGCTTGCCGGCGGCCTTCTCGAGGTTGGCGTGGATCGCGCGCAGGCGGGCGAGGTCGTCCTCGGTCGCGCGCGCAGCCGACAGCCGGGCGCACTCGCCTTCGAGCATCGACATCACGCTGAACACCTCGTCGAGATCGCGCTCCGAGATCTCGGTCACGTAGCAGCCGCGCCGCGGCTTGAGCGTCACCAGGCCCTCGGAGGCCAGTACCTTCAGCGCCTCGCGCAGCGGTGTGCGCGAGATGCCGTAGTGCTCGGCCAGCGCCTGTTCGTCCACCCAGGTGCCGGGCGGCAGCTCGTGCGAGAAGATCCGCTGGCGCAGGCGCTCGGCCACTTCCTGGTAGAGCGCGATCGGAGCGATGCGGGTGGCGTTCATGGGCGGATTCTTTCTTCGGAGCGGATTCAAAAGGTGGCGCGGGGCAGGGCCATCACGGGTGGTGGTGGCGCGTGCATGCCCTCTCTCGCCGGACGGGCCCGGCTCGCTGCGCGCCCTTTCCGACCGTCGGAACGCATTCGCCCGCTGCCGCCTATTGCATTCATAATTATGGATAAAGTATTATTTTTCCTGCAGTGCAAGTCAACTTCCGAAGCGCGATGCGTCATGGGAGGCGCCGGGACCACCCGGCGGAAGAGAGGGGACGCGTCGCTTGCCGGAGCGTCGACGGCCGCTCGTGGGATCGCCACGGGCGGCTTCGTCGCCGCCCCGGGGGGTTTGACTTGCCGATAAATCACCAATCCGGGTCGCGCCTGTACCCCAGGCCGCCGCAGATCTCACGAGGTTTCCCATGTCGAAAGCCAACGATCCCGTCTATCCCCAGCCCGACATCGAGGCCTGGAAAAAGGCTGCCGCCAAGCAGGCGCCGGGGGGCGACCTCGACAAGCTGAACTGGATCACGCCCGAGGGCCTCTCGGTCAAGCCGCTGTACACCAAGGCCGACACCGAAGGCCTGCAGCACGCCGACACGCTGCCCGGCTTCGAGCCCTTCCTGCGCGGCCCGCAGCCCACCATGTACGCGGTCAAGCCGTGGACCATCCGCCAGTACGCCGGCTTCTCCACCGCCGAAGCGTCCAACGCCTTCTACCGCAAGGCGCTCGCCGCCGGCGGCCAGGGCGTGTCGGTCGCGTTCGACCTGGCGACCCACCGCGGCTACGACTCCGACCATCCGCGCGTGACCGGCGACGTCGGCAAGGCCGGCGTGGCGATCGACTCGGTCGAGGACATGAAGATCCTGTTCGACCAGATCCCGCTCGACAAGGTGTCGGTGTCGATGACCATGAACGGTGCCGTGCTGCCGATCCTCGCCGGCTACATCGTCGCCGCCGAGGAGCAGGGCGTGAGCCAGGACAAGCTCTCGGGCACGATCCAGAACGACATCCTGAAAGAGTTCATGGTGCGGAACACCTACATCTATCCGCCCACCCCGTCGATGAAGATCATCGCCGACATCTTCGGCTACACCGCGCAGCACATGCCGAAGTTCAACAGCATCTCGATTTCCGGTTACCACATCCAGGAGGCGGGCGCCAACCAGGCCATCGAGCTCGCCTTCACGCTCGCCGACGGTGTCGAGTACGTGCGCACCGGCATCAACTCCGGCATGGACGTCGACACCTTCGCCGGCCGCCTGTCCTTCTTCTGGGCGGTGGGCATGAACTTCTACCTCGAGATCGCCAAGATGCGCGCCGCGCGCCTGCTGTGGTGGCGGATCATGAAGCAGTTCAACCCCAAGAGCGCCAAGTCGATGATGCTGCGCACGCACTCGCAGACCTCCGGCTGGTCGCTCACCGAGCAGGACCCCTACAACAACGTCGTGCGCACCACGATCGAGGCCATGGCTGCGGTGTTCGGCGGCACCCAGTCGCTGCACACCAACGCGCTCGACGAGGCGATCGCGCTGCCTACCGAGTTCTCCGCCCGCATCGCGCGCAACACCCAGATCATCATCCAGGAAGAGACCCACATCTGTAACGTGGTCGACCCCTGGGCCGGCTCCTACATGATGGAGAAGCTCACCCAGGACATGGCCGACAAGGCCTGGGCGCTGATCGAGGAGATCGAGTCCATGGGCGGCATGACCCGCGCGGTCGAATCCGGCTGGGCCAAGATGAAGGTCGAGGAGTGCGCCGCCGACAAGCAGGCGCGCATCGACTCGGGCAAGGACGTGATCGTCGGCGTGAACAAGTACAAGCTCGCCAAGGAAGACCCGATCGACATCCTCGACATCGACAACCATGCGGTGCGCGAGGCGCAGATCGCCCGCCTCGACAAGATCCGCGCCACCCGCGACACCGCCGCGGTGCAGGCCGCGCTCGCTGCGCTCACCAAGTGCGCCGAGACGGGCGAAGGCAACCTGCTCGACCTGTCGGTCAAGGCCATCCGCCTGCGTGCCACCGTCGGCGAGATCTCCGACGCGCTCGAGAAGGTCTTCGGCCGTTACCGTGCCAATCCGCAAGCCGTTTCCGGCGTCTATGGAGCCGTCGTGGAAGAACAGGAAGACTGGAAGACCCTCAAGGCCGACATCGAGGCCTTCATCGCCGAAGAAGGCCGCCGCCCGCGCGTGATGATCGCCAAGCTCGGCCAGGACGGCCACGACCGCGGCGCCAAGGTGGTGGCCTCGGCCTTCGCCGACCTCGGTTTCGACATCGACATCGGCCCGCTCTTCCAGACCCCGGAAGAAGCCGCCCGCCACGCGGTCGAGAACGACGTCCATGCGGTCGGCTGCTCCAGCCTCGCCGCCGGCCACAAGACCCTGGTCCCGGCCGTCATCGACGAGTTGAAGCGCCTCGGCGCCGACGACATCATCACTTTCGTCGGTGGCGTGATCCCGGCGCAGGACTACGACACGCTGTACGCCGCCGGCGCCAAGGGCATCTTCGGCCCCGGCACGCCGATCCCGGCGGCCGCACGCGAGGTGCT